>Ga0172382_10000187_pt1 | contig 111307 bp, 113 predicted proteins | sample Leawel138RmetaG_FD_122245 | JGI IMG/M metagenome (GOLD analysis project Ga0172382, IMG submission 122245) | Leachate microbial communities from a municipal landfill in Southern Ontario, Canada - Leachate well 138R metaG | ecosystem: Engineered > Solid waste > Landfill > Unclassified | place... | reverse complement strand
CGCAGGCGCAGGCGCAGGCGCAGGCGCAGGCGCAGGCGCAGGTGCAGGTGCAGGTGCGGGCGCCGGCTCCGGCGATGCCGCGATGGTCGCGGGCGGCTCGGCCGGCGCCTCGTCGACGGGCGGCGTCGCCTCGGCGGAGGCCGGCACGACGGGCGGTACGTCGCCGGGAACGTCGGTGTCCGGGCCGATTCCCGGCCCGGACACATCCGCCGCCGGTTCGAGACCGGGCTCGACGGTGCTCGCCGGCGGCGTCTCGACGTCGGCGGGCTTCTTCTTTCTGCGCAGGAATCCGAACATGTCAGCCTGGAAACCGGAGGGAGGAGGCGGGTTACACTCGGATTCTACTTCTCCGACCGGATCGCCGATTCCGATGTCATCTTCGTCACCATCACTCGCCCTGGTGTCGCGGCGTATGACGGGGCTCGTTCTCGCGATGCTGCTTGTCGCCGGCTTCGGTGGCGAGCCCATGGCGCAAGCAGCCACCGGCCCCATGGACACCGTCGCCACCGCCGCCACGACAGTCGAGCATACGCTCGCCAACGGCTTGCGCGTGGTGGTGCGCGAGGATCACCGGGCGCCGGTGGCGGTGCACATCCTGATGTACCGGGTGGGATCGGTGGACGAGACCACTGGCCGGACCGGCATCGCGCACCTGCTCGAGCATCTCATGTTCAAGGGCACGCCGAGCCATCCCGCCGGCGAGTTCTCGCGCATCGTCGCCGGCATGGGCGGGCGCGAGAACGCGTTCACCACGCGGGACCACACCGCCTACTTCCAGCAGATCCCGGCTCGCGGCCTGGAGACCGTGATGGCCCTCGAGGCGGACCGCATGGCGAACCTGTCCTTCGATCCCGAGGAATTCGCCCGCGAGACCCGGGTGGTGATGGAGGAGCGACGCCTGCGGGTCGAGGACCGGCCGCACGGCCTGCTGCACGAGACCCTGATGGCGCAGGCTTTCCTGGCTTCGCCGGTGCGAACCCCGGTGATCGGGTGGATGAGCGACCTCGAGTCGCTCGTGCTCGACGATGCGCGTGATTTCTACTCGACCTGGTATACCCCGGGCAATGCCCTGCTGATCGTGGCGGGCGATGTCGAGGCGCGGGCCGTGTTCGCGCTTGCGGAGCGGACCTACGGGCGGATCGCCGATCGGCCGGTACCGCAGGGCCGGCCCCAGGTCGAACCCGAGCAGCGCGGCGAACGGCGGCTCGTGGTTGCCGCCCCGGCCGAAACCCCCTACCTGGCGCTCGCCTTCAAGGCGCCGCGCATCGAGGGCATCGACGGGCCGGTCGACCCCTTCGCGCTCGCGATGCTCGCGGCGGTGCTCGATGCCGACGAGAACGGGCGCCTGACGCGCGAGCTCGTGCGCGATTCGCGCATCGCCAGCAGTGTCGGCGCCAGCTGGAGCCTGCTCGGCCGCAGCCCGGGACTGTTCATGTTGTCGGGGACTCCCGCCGAGGGGGTCGACATCGAGGACCTGGAAGCGGCCTTGCGCGAGCAGGTCGCCCGCATTGCCCGCGATGGCGTCGAGCCGGCCGAGCTCGAGCGTATCCGCACGCAGTATGTGGCCGGACGCATCTACCAGCGCGATTCGATCTTCGCGCAGGCGATGGAGATCATCGGCCTCGAGGTGGCGGGCCTGTCCTGGTCCGACGCCGATGCGCTTATCGAGAGGGTCCGTTCGGTGAGCGCCGACGAAGTCCGTGAAGTGGCGGCCCGCTACTTCGGCGACGAGAACCTGACCGCGGCGCGGCTTGATCCGCTGCCGCTCGACCAGGCCGAGCCGGCGCGAGAGCCGGTGCCGGGCCTGCGCCACTGATGGGCAACGTCGCGAACCCGATCGCCGCGGCATCGTCGCGCGGCTGGCGCGGCTGGCTCGCCGGGCTGGCGCTCGCCCTGTTCCCCGCGCTGGCCGGCGCCGCCCTGCCGATCGAGCACTGGCGTACATCCAACGACGTGCCGGTCTATTTCGTGCGCGCCGATGCGATTCCGATGCTGGACATCAGCGTCCAGTTCGATGCGGGTGGCCGGCGCGATCCGCCCGGGCGCGAGGGGGTCGCGTCGATGGTGGGGCGGATGCTCGACAAGGGCGCGGGCGAGCTCGATGAAACCGCGCTGGCCGAGGGCTTCGCCAACATCGGCGCAGAACTGGGCGGCGGGGCTGGCAGCGACCGCGCCTCGGTGTCGGTGCGCACGCTGTCCGAGCCCGCGATCCGTGACCGGGCGATCGAGCTTGCAAGCCTGGTGATCGGCTCGCCGCGCTTCGAGGCCGCCATCCTCGATCGCGAGAAATCCCGGGTCGGGCAGGCGCTCGCCCAGTCGCTGACCCAGCCATCGACCATCGCGCGACGCCGCCTGGACGAGCTGATGTATCCCGCGCATCCATACGGCAGCAAGCTCGAGGTCGAGGAACTCGCCGCGATCACCGTCGAGGACCTGCGCGCCTTCCACCGGGCGCACTACGTGGCGCAAGGGGCTTCGGTCGCGATGATCGGGGCGATCGATCGTGCCCAGGCCGAGCGGATCGCCGAGAGCCTGGTGGGCTCGCTGCCGCCCGGCGATCCCGCCGCGGCGATGCCGCCGGTGGGCGAGGGCAGCCCCGGTGTCGAGGCGCGTATCGCGCATCCGGCCTCGCAGAGCCACATCCTGCTCGGCATGCCGGCGATCACCCGCGAGGATCCGGATTACTTCCCGCTCTATGTCGGCAACTATGTGCTCGGCGGCGGCGGCTTCGTGTCGCGGCTCTACGACGAGGTGCGCGAGAAGCGCGGTCTCGCCTACAGCGTGTACTCGTACTTCATGCCGATGCGCCAGCCGGGGCCCTTCATGGTGGGCCTGCAGACCAGCAAGGAGCAGACCGACGAGGCGCTCGAAGTGGTTCGCTCGACGATCCGGCGTTTCGTCGACGAAGGGCCCGATGCCCGGGAGCTGGCGGCGGCCAAGGCCAACCTGGTCGGGGGCTTCGCGCTGCGCATCGATTCCAATGCCAGGATCCTCGGCCAGCTGGCGCTGATCGGCGACGAGGGCCTGCCGCTCGACTGGCTCGATGTCTGGATCGAGCGTGTCGAGGCTGTCACGCTCGAGCAGGTTCGAGATGCGTTCAGGCGCCGGATCGATCCGGAGCGGCTGAGCACGGTGGTGGTGGGCGCGGGTCCGGCGCGCGCCGGTGAACCGGCGGCGGCAGCGGCGCATCGGCCCGAGTGAGCACGATCCGCATCGTCGGCGGCGTCTGGCGGCGAACGCCGATCGCCGTACCCGATCGGCCGGGTCTGCGGCCGACGCCCGATCGGGTGCGCGAGACGCTGTTCAACTGGCTCGGCCAGGACCTGGGCGGCTGGCGGGTGCTCGATGCATTCGCCGGCAGCGGTGTCCTGGGCCTGGAAGCCGCTTCGCGCGGCGCAGCGGAGGTGATCATGGTCGAATCCGATCGGGCGGCGTTCGCGGCGATCGGTCGGCTGCTCGAACGCCTGCGTGGCGCCAAGGATGACGCCGCCCGGGCCGCCGCCGGAGTGGTCGACCTGCGCCACGGCGACATCCTGCGGGTGCTTCCGGCGCTTGCCGCCGCTGGGCGGCGCTTCGACCTGGTGCTGCTCGATCCGCCCTTCGGGCAGGACTGGCTGGGAAGGATCATGCCGGCGTTGCCCGCGGTCCTGGAGGACGGCGCCCGGCTCCATGTCGAGAGCCGCGCGGCGATCGATCCGGACGAACTCGCCGCCCGATTCCCCGCGGGCAGCGGGCAGCTGGCATCACTGCGATTGGGCCGGGCCGGGCAGGTCCATTATCATCTCCTGCAGTATCGACAGAATTCCCGACCGGATCCGCGCTCATGACCAAGGCTCTCTATCCCGGCACCTTCGATCCCCTGACCCGTGGCCACGAGGATATCGTGCGGCGCGCGAGCCGCCTGTTCGACTCGGTGGTGGTGGGCATCGCCGACAGCCGCAGCAAATCGCCGATCTTCTCCATCGACGAGCGCATCGCGCTCGCCCGCGAGGCGCTGGCCGATTGCCCCACCGTCGAGATCACCCGCATCTCGGGACTGATGATCGACTTCATGAAGCAGGTCGAGGCCGATGTCGTGGTGCGCGGTGTGCGCTCGGTCTCCGATTTCGACTACGAGCTGCAGCTCGCCGGCATGAACCGCGAGATGATGCCCGATGCCGAGACCATCTTCCTGACGCCTGCCATCGAACACCAGTTCGTCTCCGGCACCCTGGTGCGCGAGATCGCCATGATGGGCGGCCAGTACGAGCGCTTCGTTTCGCCGATCGTCGCCAGCTGGATCCAGCGCAAGCTCGGCGAGATCGGCCGGGGCTGAGAGCGGCATGGCCCTGTTCATCACCGACGAATGCATCAATTGCGACGTCTGTGAGCCCGCCTGTCCGAACCAGGCGATCACGATGGGTCCGGAGATCTACGAGATCGACCCGGCCCGCTGTACCGAGTGCGTCGGCCATTTCGACGAACCGCAGTGCCGGGTGTTCTGCCCCGTGGACTGCATTCCGAACGACCCCGATCATCCCGAATCACACGAGACCCTCATGCAGAAGTACCTGCGCCTTGCGCGCGAAACCGAGACGAGCCCCTCATGAGCCGACGCGTCGTGATCTGGCGCCATGCCGACGCCGGTGATCCCTTTGCCGACCGCGATGCCGATTTCGCCCGGCCGCTGAGCGCATCGGGGCGCGCCCAGGCCGCCCGCGTCAGCCGCTGGCTCGCGTCACGCCTGCGGGCTCCGGTCCGCGTCATCAGCAGTCCGGCGCCACGCGCACGCCAGACCGCGACGGCGCTGGCGTCCGATCCGATCATCGAAACACGGCTCGAGCCCGATTCCAGCCTCGACGCCTACGCCGATGTGCTCGAGCAGGCGCTGGCCGAATCGCGCGACACCATCGTGCTCGTCGGCCACCAGCCTTTCGTGGGTGGCCTGGCGGGCAGGCTGCTGGGTGCGGGCGATGGCGGGCTTGCCGTGGTCAAGGCGGGCTGCTGGGGTTTTCGCTCGCGCGGCGGTGGTACCTGGCGACTGGACTTCGCGATGCATCCGGATTTCGTCGAGCCGATCGATCGCTGAGCCAGAGCCCCGGAGTCCATACATGAGCGCCAGGCGGGATCCCGCAAAATCGTCACGCCGGGCAGCCGCATTGTCCGCCGAGCCCCGTACCGTGCTGTCGCTTCGTCATGCGGTGGCGATCATCGTGGGGATCGTCATCGGCGCCGGGATCTTCAAGGCGCCCGCCATGGTCGCGTCCTTCGCCGGCAGCCCCGGCTGGATGTTCAGCGCCTGGGTCCTCGGTGGCGTGGTCTCGATCATCGGCGCCCTGGTCTACGCCGAGCTCGCGACGGCCTGTCCGCACGCCGGGGGCGACTACCACTTCCTGCACCGCGCCTACGGACGCACCGTATCCTTTCTTTTCGCCTGGGCCCGGTTCTCCGTCATCACGACCGGTTCGATCGCCCTGCTCGCCTTCGTCTTCGGCGACTACATGCAGGAGCTCCTGCCGCTGGGCGAGAGTGGGCCGTCCTGGTATGCGGCCGCCTCGGTCCTGGTCCTGACCTGGGTCAACCTGCGTGGCGCCCGCGCCGGCGCCAGCACCCAGGCCTGGCTCACCCTGCTCGAGGTCGGCGGCCTGCTGCTGGTATTCATCGCCGGCCTGTGGATGCTCTTCGGTGGGGATCCGGCGCCGGTCGCCAGCCCGGCGCCCGTCGGCATGCCCGGCGCCGCCGCCTTCGGCATGGCGATGGTCTTCGTGCTGCTGACTTTCGGAGGCTGGAACGAGGCGGCCTACATCAGCGCCGAGATCGAGGATGGCCGGCGCAACATGCTGCGCTCGCTGCTCATCTCGATCCTCCTGATCACCGGACTCTACCTGCTGGTCAACTGGGCCTACTGGCAGGGGCTCGGAATGGCCGGCATGGCGTCGTCGTCGGCCATCGCGGCGGATCTGCTGGCTGCGGCCTTCGGGCCGACCGGCGCCGTGCTGATCGCGATCATGGTCGCGGTGGCCGCCCTGACATCGATCAATGCCACCATGTTCGTGGGCGCGCGCACGAGCTTTGCGCTGGGCCGGGACTGGCCACAGCTGGCGCGTCTGGGCGAATGGAACGCCGAGCGCAGCACGCCGACGGTGGCGCTGCTCGCGCAATGCGTCGCGAGTCTCGCGCTGGTGGCGGTGGGCCGGGTCGCCGGTGGCGGGTTCACCGCCATGGTCGAGTTCACGGCGCCGGTCTTCTGGCTGTTCTTCCTGTTGAGCGGCGCATCGGTGATCGTGCTGCGGATACGCGAGCCGGATCTGGAGCGGCCGTTCCGCGTGCCCTTGTATCCCCTGACGCCGCTCGTGTTCTGCGCGGTCTGCGCCTTCATGCTGTGGTCCAGCCTGTCGTACGTGCACGGGCAGCACATCGGCGGCTTCAATGCGGCCTGGATCGGTGTGGCGGTGCTGGGCGTGGGGTTCCTGCTGCTGCTGGTCCTGCGCCTGACCGCCCGGGCGGGCGGCGCCGTTCGAAGGAGTCTGCAATGAATCGCGATCCGAGGCTTCCCGGCCGGCGCGGCGCGCTGGGCGCGCTGCTGCTTCTGCCCTGCGTCGCGCGGGCCGAGCTGACGGGTTTCGGCCTGTTTCCAGTGCCCTATGTGCCGACGCCCATGCCGGTGGTCGAGCGGATGCTGGAACTCGCCCGCATCGAGCCGGGCGACACCGTCTACGATCTCGGCTGCGGGGACGGACGGATCGTGATCGAAGCGGCGCGGCGCTACGGTGTGCAGGGTGTCGGTATCGACCTCGATCCGGTGAGGGTCGAGGAGGCCCTCGAGAACGTGGCCCGGGCCGGGGTCGGCGACCGGGTCCGGATCCGCCAGGGCGACCTCTTCGAAACCGATCTGTCGCCTGCCGACGTCGTCACCCTGTACCTGCTGCCCGAGGTCAACCAGCGTCTGCGCCCGAGGCTCTGGCACGACCTGCGCGAGGGCGCGCGCGTCGTCTCCCATGATTTCCACATGGGCAGCACCTGGCCGCCCGACCATAGCGAGAAGCTCGACCAGTCGTCCATCTACGCCTGGACGGTGCGGGCCGAGCACAAGCAGGCCGTCTGAGGCGATCGCGACGGCCCGTCCGTGCGGGCGCGGATGCGGGTCAGGCCGCCATTGCCCGTCATGGATCGGTCGCCGATCCGTCACCATCTCGCCACCATCCATGCGCATTCTCCGGTCAGTCCATTACCGGAGTCGTACCGCATGTCGATCGTGCCAACGAACCCCTCGATCCTGCCGGCATGTCGCCAGACGCTGGCTCGTGTCGGGCGCTTCGACGTTCGTCTGGCCAGCTCCCTCGCGGAGGTCGAGCAGGCACAGGCGCTTCGCTACCAGGTGTTCGTCGAGGAGCTCGGCGCCCGTCCCGCGAGCCATGGCCGTGACCGTGAGCGAGCGATCGAGCGCGATGCCTTCGATCCGTACTGCGAGCACCTGATCGCGCGTGATCTCGCCACCGGTCGCACCGTCGGAACCTATCGTGTGCTGCTGCCCGAACGCGCCCGCGAACTCGGCTGCCTCTACTCCGAACGGGAGTTCTGGCTGACCCGGATCGACCGTCTGCGTCCCCGCATGGTGGAGCTGGGCCGTTCCTGCGTCGCGGCGGACTACCGCAACGGCACGGTGATCCGCCTGCTCTGGGCGGGCCTCGCGGCCTTCCTCGGCAGGCATGACGTGGACTATCTGATCGGTTGCGCGAGCGTTTCGCTCGACGACGGCGGCGCCGAAGCGGCGGGGCTCTATCGACAGCTCGCGGTCACCCATCTCGCCGATGAGTCCTTCCGCGTCTGGCCGCGGCGTCGCCTGCCGGTGGACGCGGAGGCTGTCGGCGCGATGCGCCCGATCGAAGCGCCGGCGCTCATCAAGGCCTACCTGCGTGCCGGTGCGTGGCTGCTCGGCGAGCCTCATCACGACGAGGCCTTCGCCTGTGCCGACTTCCCGATGATGCTCGAACTCGGCGCACTGACCGAACGCTATCGGCGCCGCTTCGGGCTGGGCGAGGCCAGCCTGGCCGCCTGACGGCGGGCTTCCCGCGGCCGCCGCTTCATACGGGTTCGCATTCGATCACATGACTGCCCGGGGGCGGTTTCACCTCAGGCGGCGCGTGTCGCGGCGAAGGGAATCACCGAGCCGGTAGCGGCCCAGGCGCCGATCTCCGCCTTCAGGGATTCATGGGTGAGCGGATGGGTCTTGCGCCAGGATTCCGACCAGTGGATCCGTACTCGCGTACCCTCGCGAACCACATCGGGCAGCGCGGTTGCGCCTTCGTCGCGGTGGCGATGAAGGATGGTCGCGATCCGCAGGCAGAGGACCATCAGCCATTCCTGTTCGTCGCGCAGCAGGGATCGCATCTTGCGCAAGCCGCCGGTGTGCCCGAGCACGAGCCGCGAGAGCACGTCCTGCTCGTTGCGCGAGAAGCCCGGCATGTCGGCGTGATGCACGATGTATGCCGAATGCTTGTGGTAGGAGTCGTGGGAGATCGACATGCCGATTTCGGCGAGATAGGCGGCCCATTCGATCAGGCTGGCGCAGTTGCTGCGATCCTCGGCCGGCAGGGAGTGTGACATGGCGTCGAACAGGGCCAGCGCCGAGGCGGCGGTGTTGCGCGCATGCGCAATGTCGACGCTGTAGCCGTCGGCCATCCGCGATACCGTGATCCGGCGCATGTCGTCTCCCGCACTGCGCCCGAGCATGTCGTAGAGGGCGCCCTGGCGAAGCGCGCCCGGGCAGTAGCGCATCGAATCGATGCCGAATTCGTCGAACGCGGCGAGCATCGTCGCGACGCCACCGGCGATGACCGGCCGGCGGTCGGGCTTGAGTCCCTCGATGCGAACGAGGTCGGCATGGCCCGCCTTGGCGAGCATCGCGGCGAGGTTCTCGAGATGATCGATTCCCAGATCGGTGGCGCCGGACTGCATCGCGAACTGAATCAGCGCCTTCGCGGTGCCCGAGGTGCCCACGGCGTAGGTCCAGCCATGCTTGCGGTACATCCTGGCGTAGGGCGCGAAGACCTCGCGCGCTGCGTAGCGCGCATTGCGCATCCGCTTGCGGTCTATCGTGCCATCCCCGAAGAAGCGCGAAGTCAGGGTGACGCAGCCGACGCCGGCGGATTCCAGCACCAGCGAGTCGTAGTTGCGGCCGATGATGCATTCGGTCGAGCCGCCGCCGATGTCGATGATGAGCCGATCCTGGCCATCGAGGGCCAGCTCGTGCGCGGCTCCGAGGTAGATGAGGCGCGCTTCCTCGCGACCGGAGATGACGCTGATGGGAAAGCCGAGGGCGGCTTCGCCCGACTCGATGAAGTCATGCGCGTTGGTCGCCACCCGCAAGGTGTTGGTGGCGACCACGCGGACCGCATCGGGTGCGAAGGAGCGCAGGCGTTCGCCGAAGCGGGCGAGCGACTCGAGCCCGCGCTGGCGCGCCGCGGCGTCGAGCGAGCCGTTGCGGCCGAGGCCGGCGGCGAGCCGGACCGACTCCTTGAGCGCATCGATCGGGCGGATCTGTTCGCCGAGTCCGGTTCGATCCACCCGGCCGATCAGCAGGCGAAAGCTGTTCGATCCGAGATCGACCGCCGCCAGCAGTCCGGGCAGCTCGGCGGCGGGCATGGATTCGGCCAGGGGCCGGTGCGGCATGGGTCGAATTGATTGCATCGAGGCCGAAGTATGCATCATCGGGAGTGTCGAAAGCCGGATCCCGGCATCGCGGATGTGAGGTGTTCGAGCCTTCGGGCCGATCTTTCGTGGCTGTCATCACGGTGTCACAATATTTGCCAAAGCTGTGCCCGCATCGTGCCTGCATCCGCAGTGCCCCCCAGTTTCGACCGCCTAGCGAATGAAATCACGCCAGAGGACGCGTCGCTCGCCGCCGTCCGACCGAACGCGCCTGCTCGATCGCGAGCAGGGAATCCTCGCCTTCAACGAACGCGTCCTGACGCTCGCCGAGGACCCCGCCATGCCGCTGCTCGAGCGCTTGCGGTTCCTGACCATCGTGAGCAGCAACCTCGACGAATTCTTCGAGGTGCGCATCGCCGACCTGCGCCAGCTGATGCTCTACGCGCGCAGCGATACCGCCGATATCCGGGCCGGTGTCGATGCCGCGATCGAACGCGCGCGTGCCCTCGTCGCGCGCCAGTACCGCTTCCTGAACCGGACGCTGGTGCCCGCGCTCGCCGCCGAGGGTATCCGCGTCCTGGAAGCCACGAGCTGGACGGCCGTCCAGCATGAATGGGCCGAGGGTGTGTTCACCCGGGACATCGAGCCGCTGCTCACCCCGATCGCCCTCGACCCCGCGCACCCGTTTCCGCGGGTGCTGAACAAGAGCCTGAACTTCGTGGTCCGGCTCGAAGGGCGCGATGCGTTCGGCCGACGGGCCGATATCGCGATCGTGCAGGCGCCGCGGGTGCTGCCGAGGGTGATCGCGGTTCCCCCGGAGATCGCCGGGGTGCCGCATGGCGTGGTGGCGCTGACCTCGATCGTGCAGGGCTTCGTCGATCGACTGTTTCCGGGCCTGCGGCTGCTCGCGGTGCATCCCTTCCGGGTGACCCGCAACAGCGAACTCTTCGTCGACGACGACGAGATCACCGATCTGCGCAGCGCCCTGGAGGACGAGCTCACGCAGCGCCACTATGGTGATGCGGTACGCCTCGAAGTCTCGTCCGATTGCGATGACAAGCTCGTCGAGCGCCTGCTCGCCGAGCTCGACCTCGCCGGGCAGGACTGCTTCCGGGTCGAGGGGCCGGTCAACCTCATGCGGCTCGCCCAGGTCATCGACCTCGTCGAACGCCCCGACCTCAAGTTCGCACCCTATGTCTCGTCGATCCAGCCGGCGTTGCGTGATGCCGACCGGATCTTCGATGCGATCCGTGCCGGCGATCGACTGCTGCACCATCCGTACGAATCCTTCCTGCCGGTGGTGAGCCTGCTGCGCAGCGCCGCAAGCGATCCGGCGGTGGTGGCGATCAAGCAGACCGTGTACCGCACCGGCGCCGATTCACAGCTGATGGAATCCCTCCTGGCCGCGGCCATCGCCGGCAAGGAGGTCACTGTCGTCCTCGAGCTGATGGCGCGGTTCGACGAGGAAACCAACATCAACTGGGCGGCGCGCCTCGAACAGGCGGGGGCCCACGTCATCTATGGCGTGGTCGGCCACAAGACCCATGCCAAGATGCTGCTGGTGGTCCGGCGCGAAGCCGACGGGCTGCGACGCTACGCGCACCTGGGCACCGGCAACTACCATCCGAGCACGGCCAGGCTGTACGAGGACTTCGGCCTCATGACCTGCGACGAGGATATCTGCGCCGATGTTCACGAGGTGTTTCGTCGCCTCACCGGGGTGGGCGACGCCGGCGTGCTGCGGGCGCTGTGGCAGTCGCCCTTCACGCTCGCGACGTCGGTCATCGAATCGATCGCCCGGGAAGCCGATCATGCGAAGGCCGGTCGCAGGGGCTACGTCGCAGCGAAGATCAATGCCCTGCTCGATCCGCAGGTGATCGAGGCGCTGTATGAAGCGAGCGCCGCCGGGGTGAAGATCGACCTGATCGTGCGGGGCGTGTGCGCCCTGCGCCCGGGCGTGCCGGGCCTGTCGGAGAACATCCGGGTTCGCTCGATCGTCGGGCGCTTTCTCGAGCACAGCCGCGTCTTCTACTTCCACAACGATGGCAGGAAGGACGTCTGGCTGTCCTCGGCGGACTGGATGGAACGCAATCTCCATCGTCGGGTCGAGACCGCTTTCCCGATACGCGACAAGCGCCTGCGCGATCGGGTGATCCGCGAGGCGATCACGATTCCCCTGCGCGACAACGACTCGGCCTGGGTGATGGACGGCGAGGGCAACTACACCCGCCGTCGCCCGCGGCGCGCCAAACCCTTCGTCGCGCAGCGCGCGCTGATGAAGCTGCTCGGCGAGGACCCGGTCGATACCTGAGGCCGTCATCGGCCGGTCATGTCGGCGACACGGCGCGTTCACGCCGTCGACACGGATCGATCACACCCGGAATCTAGTCTTCTCCATGGTCATCTTCCGCCCAGCCATGGAGCAAGTCAGGCATGTCAGTCAAAGACGACGATTCCGTCAATCCTTCGCTCAATCCGGCGATGAGCCTGTTCATCGAGCGTGCGCTCGCGCGTCGTACCCTGCTCAAGGCAGGGCTTGGCGCCGCGGTCATTCCGTTCCTCGCTGCCTGCGGCAGCGACGGTGATTCGGCCGTTGCGGCCGAGCCTCCGCCCGCCGCGGGCCCGCAGCCCGGACCGCAACCCGGGCCGCAGCCCGGCCAGATCCTGGCGACTTCGGTTCCGAAGTCGATCGCCGACAACGTGGTCGTTCCGCAAGGCTATACCGCCCAGGTGATCTATCGCTGGGGCGACCCGATCTCCAATGCCGCGCCGGAATTCCTCGGCGACGCCAGCCAGAGCTGGGAAGCGCAGGAGCAGCAGGCGGGCGACAACCATGACGGCATGTCCTTCTTCCCGTTCCGGGATGCCGAGGGACAGGTGAGCAGCGATGCCGGCCTGCTCGCGATGAACCACGAGTACATCAACCCCGAGTACTTCTATGCGCGGGATACCGATCCGGACAACTGGATGATGCCGTTCACCTTCGACAAGGCGAAGAAGGCGCTGGCCGCCCACGGTGTGTCCGTGGTCGAAGTGCGGCGCGCGGCCGACGGCTCCTGGAGCTATGTTCGCGACTCGGTCTACAACCGTCGCATCACCGGCTACACCCCGATCGCGGTCCAGGGGCCGGCGGCGGGGGCGCCGGCGCTGCGCACGGCTGCCGACCCGAGCGGCACCGAGGTGCTCGGCACGCTCAACAACTGCGCCAACGGCGAGACGCCCTGGGGTACCTACCTGACCTGCGAGGAGAACTTCAACGGCTACTTCGGCTGGAACGATCCGGCCCATGTGCCCAGCGAGCTGGAGAGCCGCTACGGCCTGGCCGAGAACGGCTTCGGCTATCTCTGGCACACGGTCGATCCGCGCTTCGACGTGGTGGCGACGCCCAATGAACCCAACCGCTTCGGATGGGTCGTCGAGATCGATCCGTTCCGCCCCGGCAGCAAGCCGATCAAGCGCACGGCGCTGGGCCGCTTCAAGCACGAGAACGCCAGCATCGTGGTGGCTCCCGACGGCCATGTGGTGGCCTACATGGGCGATGACGAGCGCAACGAATACATCTACAAGTTCGTGAGCGAGGGGATCTACGACCCGGCCAATCCCTCGACCGGCGCGAACATCCTCGATACGGGCGTCCTCTACGTGGCCCGCTTCGAGCCGGGCGCCAATCCCGATGAACTCGCCGGCACCGGTGAGTGGATTGCGCTGGTGCATGGCCAGAACGGGCTCGATGCCGCCGCCGGCTTCGACAGCCAGGCCGACATCCTGATCAACACCCGCAAGGCGGCCGACATCGTCGGCGCCACCATGATGGATCGTCCCGAGTGGGTTGCCGCCAATCCCAAGCGGTCCGGCGAGATCTACTGCACCCTGACCAACAACAACCGGCGTGGCAGCACCCCCGAAAGCGCCAACGAGCCCGACGGCAGCACCGTGGCCGGCACCGCCCGGCCGGCGGTCGATGCAGCCAATCCCCGCGCCAACAACCTGTGGGGGCATATCATCCGCTGGAACGAGACCGGGGACGATCCGAACTCGCTCACCTTCGGCTGGGACATCTTCCTGCTTGCGGGCAATGCGCTGAAGTATCCCGACAAGAACGACCCGCGCTCGGGCTCGGCATCGATCACTCCCGAGGTGATGTTCAACAGCCCCGACGGCCTGGGCTTCGACCCCGAAGGCCGGCTCTGGATCCAGACCGACGGCAACTTCTCCGATGCCGGCGAGTACGAGGGCCAGGGCAACAACCAGATGCTGGTCGCCGACGTGCGGACGGGCGAGCTGCGCCGCTTCCTCGTGGGTCCGTCCGCCTGCGAAATCACCGGCCTGGCATTCACGCCCGACGGCACCGCGATGTTCGTCAACGTCCAGCATCCGGGTGAGCTCGCCGCCCATCCGAACACGCCGAAGATCGAAGGCGTGACCGTGACCGAGAACCAGATCGCACGGAATCCGACGCTGTTCTCGACCTGGCCCGATGGCGCCACCGGCTCGCGCCCGCGCTCGGCCACCTTCGTGGTCCGCAAGGACGATGGCGGCGTGATCGGGACCTGAGCGTTCCTGGCGGACTGGACGCGCCCCTTGCCGGGCGCGTCCGCCCGGCGACGGGCCGCCGGGTTGCGACCGGAGGCTCGGTCCTCGCTTCGATGTGCTGAAATAGCGCCTCGGAGCGGGGGCGATGGCCAGGAAAGGCAAACAGCAGTCGTCACAGATCAGCATCCGGGATGTTGCCCGGCTTGCGGGGGTCTCCCTGGGTAGCGCGTCGCGCGTGCTCAACGGGGCGAGCAATGTCACGCCCGATATCCGGCAACGCGTCGAGCAGGCGGTCGATCGCCTCGGCTACCGGCCCAACCATGTCGCCCGGTCCTTGCGTTCACGCACGAGCAAGACCGTCGGCATGATGTTCACCGACCTTGCCAACCCCCTGTACGCGCGGGTGTTTCAGGCGGTCGAGAGCCGCCTGCATGCCAGGGGCTACATGCCCCTGCTCGCCAACAGCCTGAGCATCGCCGATCGCGAGATGGAACTGCTCGGCGTGTTCCAGTCGCGCGCCATGGATGGCGTCATCATCACCCCGGGCAACGAGCGCGACCCCCGCGTGGTGGCGGCCGTACGGGATCTGCCCTTGCCGACGGTCATCTACGATCGCGACTTCGACGTGCAGCGCGACTGCCTGCTCGTCGAGCATGCGCCGGCATTGCGCGAACTGGTTGCACGCCTGATCGGACTTGGGCACCACCGTATCGCGCTGGTCCTGTCGCAAAGCGAATCACGACCGATCAGCCGCCGGATCGAGGGTTTTCGGGCGGGCTTCGAGGAGCGGCGTCTCGCCGTGCCGGAAGATCTGGTCCTGCGTCTGCCGACCGTCATGAGCCCGGCGTTCGATGCGATCGTCGCGGTCCTGGATGCCCCTCGTCCGCCGACGGCCATCGTCTCGCTCGGCACCAACATGCTGGGCGACGTGCTCAACGCGATCCGGGGGCGGGGCCTGCGGATTCCGGAAGACATCTCGGTGGTCAGCCTCGGCGAACCGGGCTTCATGCGCTACCACCAGCCGCCGATCTCGACGCTTCGGATCGATGCCGACATCATCGCCGACGGCCTGGTGAGCCTGCTGCTCGACCGGATCCGGGATGGCGACGACACGCCACCGCGACGGATCCTGCTGAAGGCCGAGTACTGTGAACGGGGCTCGTGCGCGGCTGCCCCGGTCGCCAGGCGAAACCGCAAGAGGTCTTGACGAGCCTGCCTCGATGCGGCAAGAATGCGCCCAGGGTGGTTCCCGCCCTGGTGCGGCATCGGTCGCATGATTCCCTGAAATTTCGACAAAAGATTCTGGAAGAGACATTGGTCGGGGATTTAATGAAACGTTTCATCAGCAGGCATGCGAATCAATTCGCGAGGCGCGGCGGCCATGTGGCCATCGTCGTGACGCTGCTGGCGGTGGGCACCTTCCTGATGCTCGAGCTGCTGCCCGGCAATCTCGCGGATTCGCTCCTGGGCGAGAACTCGACGCCGGAGGAGTTGGCTCGGATCGAGGCCGATCTCGGCCTCGACCGTCCCATGGGCGAACGCTTCGGGCTGTGGACGTGGAACGCGCTGCAGGGGGATCTCGGACGATCGCCGCTCACCGGCGAAGAGGTGGCCCATTCGATCGCGACCCGCCTGCCCGTGTCCATCGAACTGATGGTGCTCGCCCAGTTCCTGGCCTTGCTCATCGCGCTGCCGCTCGGAGTGCTGGCCGGCTACCGGGAAGGATCGCGCGTGGACAGCGCCATCTCCAGCGCGGCATTCGGCGTCCTGTCGGTTCCGCATTTCGTGCTCGGCATCGTGCTGATCCTGGTGTTCGCCATCGCGCTGGACTGGTTTCCGGCAACCGGCTTTCGTCCCCTGTCGGACGGCCTCGGGCCGAACCTTGCGTCGATGTTCCTCCCGGCGCTCACGCTTGCGCTGGTCGAGGCGCCGGTCTACCTGCGCCTGCTGCGCAGCGACATCGCGACCACGCTGCGCGAGGAGTTCGTGACCGTGGCCCGCGCCAAGGGCCTGTCGGATTTCCAGGTGCTGGTTCGCCATGCCTTGCGCCCGTCGTCCTTCAGCCTGATCACGGTGATGGGCATCAACGTCGGCCACCTGATCGGCGGCGCGGTGATCATCGAGACGCTGTTCGCCCTGCCCGGCGTGGGCCGGCTGCTGATCGAATCGATCACCCGACGCGACTTCCTGACCCTGCAGGGCGTCGTTCTCTTCATCGGCGTCTCGTTCGTGGTCGTCAATCTGCTGGTCGATGCGCTGTACGCCGTGCTCGACCCGCGCATCGGGGCGAGGGGGCGACGATGAGCACGATCATCGATTCCGGGACAGGCGTGGAAACGCCCGAGGGCGCCACCGCGCCGGTGCGCGGGCGGCGCCGTGGCTCCGTCCTGCGGCTGTGGCTGCCCATGGCCTGGGTCGCGCTGGTGTTCGCGGCCGCCCTGCTCGCGGACTGGCTGCCGATTCCGCCGCCCAACCGGATGGACTTCGCGGCCGTCGAGCAGGGACCCAGCAAGGCGCACCTGCTGGGCACCGATCTGGATGGCCGCGACCTGCTGTCGCGCCTGGCCCATGGCGCGCGGGTGTCGCTGACGGTGAGCCTGGTCGCGCCGGCGATCGGCCTGCTGGGCGGCAGCCTGTTCGGGCTGCTCGCCGCCTACTATGCCGGCGCGCTGCGCGTGGCGATTCTCGCGGTCACCGATGCGATGCTGGCGTTTCCGAGTCTGGTGTTCGCGCTCGGGCTGACGGCGGTCCTCGGTCCGTCGCTTCGCAACGTCACGATCGCACTGGGCATCATGTCGATCCCGGCGTTCGCGCGCATCGCGAGGGCCAATGCCCTGCCGCTCATAAGCCGCGAGTTCGTGCTTGCGGCGCGCACCGCGGGCGCGAGCGATGCCTACATCATGGGGCGCGAGATCCTGCCGAACATGGTGATGGTGCTGCTCACCTACGCCCTGACCATGATGTCGATCATGATCGTCGCCGAGGGTTCGCTGAGCTTCCTCGGCGTCGGGGTGCGCCCGCCGACCCCGAGCTGGGGCGGAATGATCGCCGAAGGCCGGGAGGCGCTGGAACGGGTGCCGCATGCGAGCCTGATCCCGGCGGCCGTCATGTTCCTGACGGTGCTCAGCCTCAACCTGATCGGCGACCACCTGCGTCAGCGCCACGAGGCCAAGGCGGGAGGCCTGTCGTGAGCGGCGGGACCATCCTCGAGGTGCGCGGCCTGAGCGTCGATTTCGACACTCCGCGCGGGCAGCTGCATGCGCTCGATTCGGTCGACCTCGACGTGCGGCGCGGCACGACCCTGGCGGTCGTCGGCGAATCCGGCTCGGGCAAGTCGGTGCTTTCGCGGACCATCCTGCGGCTGCTGCCACCCAGTGCGAGCGTGGCGCCCGGAGCGAGGGTGCTTTTCGACGGCGAGAACCTGCTTGCGCTCGATCGGGCGGCGATCCGCTCGGTGCGCGGGCGCCGGATCGCGATGGTCTTCCAGGATCCGATGACGGCGCTCAATCCGGTGCGCACGATCGGCTCGCAGCTCGCCGAGGGATTGCGCCTGCACCTGGGCATGAAGCCGGCCGCAGCGCACGAGCGCGCTGTCGAACTGCTCGCCACCGTCGGCATCGCCTCGCCGGCGCAGCGCGCCCGGCAGTATCCGCACCAGCTTTCCGGAGGCATGCGCCAGCGCGTGGTCATCGCCATGGCGATCGCATGCGAGCCCGAGCTGCTGATCGCCGATGAGCCGACCACCGCGCTCGATGTGACGGTGCAGGCCGACATCCTCGACCTGCTGGGCCGGCTGCAGGCCGAGCGCCACATGACCATGATCCTGATCACCCACGACCTCGGCATTGCCGCGGGCCGTGCCGACGAGATCGCGGTGATGTATGCCGGACGCCTCGTCGAGAAGGCGCCGACCCGCGAGATCTTCCGCCGGCCGCGGATGCCCTATACCGCGGCGCTGCTGCGCTCGATACCGCGACTGGACGACCCCCCGCATACCCGCTTGTTCACGATTCCGGGGCGCCCGCCGGTGGTGTTCGGGGATACGACCGGATGCCGTTACGCGCCGCGCTGCGATCGCGCCGATGCGATCTGCACCGAGCGCACGCCGCCCATGGCGTCGGACGAACAGGGGCATCTCCATCGCTGCTGGCATCCGCTGGAGGAGACATGACGAGCGATTCATCGCCGACCGCGACGCTCGGCGTCGAGGACCTCGTGGTCGAGTATCCGCTTGCGGGCGGCCAGGTGCTGCGCGCGGTCGACGGCGTTTCCTTCGATGTGGCGGCGGGCGAGACCCTGGCGCTGGTCGGCGAATCCGGCTGCGGCAAGTCGTCGATCGTGCGCGCCCTGATGCAGCTCTCGCCCTACAGCCGGGGTGCCGTGCGGCTCGGGGGCGTCGACATCGCGAAGCTGAGCACGAGCGAGCTCAAGCGCATGCGCCCGCGTTTCCAGATGATCTTCCAGGACCCGATTTCATCGCTGAATCCGCGGCGGCGGATCCGGGACATCCTCGAGGCGCCGCTTCGTATCAATGGCCGATTCGATCCCGTCGGATCCGGCCAGCGGATCCGCAAAGTGCTCGAGCTGGTCGGCGTCGATCCCGCCGGCGCGCTGGACCGCTATCCGCACGAGTTCTCCGGGGGCCAGTGCCAGCGGATCTCGATCGCACGCGCGCTGGTGCTCGAGCCCGAGCTGCTGGTCTGCGACGAGCCGGTGTCGGCGCTCGATGTCTCGGTGCGTGCCCAGGTGCTCAATGTCCTCAACGAGCTGCGCGAGCGACTCGGACTGAGCATGCTGTTCATCACGCACGATCTCGCGGTGGTGCGCAATGTCGCCGACAGGATCGCGGTCATGTACCTCGGGCGGATCTGCGAGATCGGCGAGGCGGCCGAGGTGCTCGATCGGCCGGCCCATCCGTATACCGCCTGCCTGCTCAGCGCCGTTCCGGTGGCCGACCCCGATGTCGGCACCGAGCGGGTCACGCTCACCGGCGAGATTCCCTCGCCGATGGATGTGGGCCTGGGTTGCCGGTTCCGCAGCCGGTGCCCGGCGGCACGCGAGCTCTGTGCCCGGGTCGAACCCGGGCTGATCGAATCGGGTCGCGACCGTTCCGTGGCCTGCCATTTCCCCGTCACGGCCGATTCCTGATGGCCGTGGTTCATTACCTGCAAAACGACTGAGGAGACATCGCATGAATTCCCGAGCTTCGACACGCCGTATCGCGGTTGCCACCATGACGCTGGCCGCTTCAATCCTCGCACTCGCCCCGGCCACGGCGGCGGAACCCAGGCGCGGCGGCACACTGACGATCGGCACCGAAGCGGAGTTCAACGGTTTCAACCATCGCAAGGCGCGGATCTTCAACCAGAACACATCGACTCCGGCATCGGCCGTGATGGAGACCCTGTTCGCCTACGAGGGCTCGAACATCGTGCCCCGCCTGGGTCTCGAGTTCACCGAAGCGCCCGATCGCCTGAGCGCGGTGGTGAAGCTGCGCGAAGGCGTGAAGTTCCATGACGGCACGCCCTTCAACGCCGATGCGGTGATTCACCACTACGAGTGGGTGCTGGCCGAGGACTCGGGTATCAACAGCTCGATGATGGCGCCGATCAAGACGGTCGAAAAGGTCGACGACTACAGCGTGCGCTTCGTGCTCAGCAAGCCCTGGACCGCGTTGCATTCGGTGCTGGCCCTCGAGCATCTGCTGAATTTCATCGGCTCGCCGACCGCTCTTCAGGAGGATCCCGAAGGCTTCCATCGCAAGCCGGTGGGCACCGGGCCGTTCGTGTTCAAGGAATGGCGCGCCGGCGACAGTGTCACGATGGAGCGGAATCCCGACTACTGGGACAGCACGCTGCCCTACCTGGACCAGGTCGTCTACCGGATCCTGCCCGACGGCAACACGCGTTACCAGAGCATCAAGTCGGGTGAAGTCGATATCGGCAGGATGGACGTCGCCACCCACGTTGTCGACGCGAAGCAGCAGTCGGACCTGGTGGTGCACGAATACGAGGGTTCGGGTGGCTTCATGTGGAACTTCAACCACAGCAAGCCGCCCTTCGATGATCCCCGTGTCCGCGCCGCGGTGACCCATGCGTTCAACGCGCCGGCGATGGTCGACACCTACTTCCTCGGTACCACGACGGTTTCGACCGACCTGCTCGGCGCCCGGTCCAGCTGGCATTGCCCGGAGCTGAACTGGCGGGGCTACGACCCCGAGAAGGCGAAGGCCATCGTCAAGGAGATCGGCAAGCCGGTCGAGTTCCAGCTGACCACCACGAACACACCGGCTGGCCGACGCCAGGGCGCCATGATCCAGCAGTTCATGGAGCAGGCCGGCATCAAGGCGGAGATCCGGCTGGTGGAGCAGAGCCAGAACGTGCGGGTGGGACTGAGCGGCGACTACGAGATGGACGTCTGGCGCTTCAGCGACATCGGTGGTGATCCCGACCTGGTGCTCTCCTATTACTTCAGCAACAAGACGGGCAGGGCGGTGATGCGCCACGACGCCACGAAGATCGATGCCCTGCTCGACGAGGCCCGCGTCGAGACCGACCAGGCGAAGCGCCACGAGCTGTACTGCGACGTGGCCCAGGCCTTCTCGGACGATGCGATCGCGCTGGTCCCGATCCGCACCACCTATTTTTCGATCGCCCAGCCCTCTGTCAAGGATGTTCCGCTGCTGCAGAACAGCCTGATCCGGCCGCGGGCCATGTGGCTGGACAAGTGAGGCAAGCATGCAGCAATCGACCTTCCCGCTCCAGATGCGAGGCACCGCATTTTCCCGAGAGACCCGTGGAGACCTGCCGATGACGTTCGCTATTCACCCCCGGCGTTTCGCTGCCGCCCTTGCAGCAGTGCTCGCCACGGGGCTTGTCGCCGTGGCGTCGTACGCCGATGCCGCCACGCCCAGGCGCGGCGGCACACTGACGATCGGCACCGAAGCCGAGTTCAATGGTTTCAACCATCGCAAGGCGCGGATCTTCAACCAGAACACGATGAATCCGGCATCGGCCGTGATGGAGACCCTGTTCGCCTACGAGGGCTCGAATATCGTGCCGCGGCTAGGACTGGAACTGACCGAGGCGCCGGACCGGCTGAGCGCGGTGGTGAAGCTGCGCGAGGGCGTGAAGTTCCATGACGGTACGCCCTTCAATGCCGATGCGGTGGTGCATCACTACAACTGGGTGCTCGCCTCGGATTCGGGCATCAATCGCTCGATGATGGCCACGATCAAGGCGGTCGAGAAGGTCGACGACCACAGCGTGCGCTTCGTGCTGGACAAGCCATGGACCGCACTGCGTTCCGCGCTGGCGATCGACTCGCTCCTGAACTACATCGGCTCGCCGAGCGCGCTGCAGAACGACCCCGAGGGTTTCCATCGCAAGCCGGTGGGCACCGGGCCGTTCGTGTTCAAGGAATGGCGTGCCGGCGACAGTGTCACGATGGAGAGGAATCCCGACTACTGGGACAGCTCGCTGCCCTACCTGGACCAGGTCGTCTACCGGATCCTGCCCGACGGCAACACGCGTTACCAGAGCATCAAGTCGGGTGAAGTCGATATCGGCAGGATGGACGTCGCCGCCCACATCGTCGATGCGAAGAAGCAGTCGGACCTGGTCGTTCATGAGCATGAGGGCTCGGGTGGCTTCATGTGGAACTTCAACCACAGCAAGCCGCCTTTCGACGATGCGCGGGCCCGCGCGGCGGTGGTGCATGCGTTCAATGCGCCGGCAATGTCGGAAACCTACTTCCTCGGGACCATGGCCGTCTCGACCGACCTGCTCGGGGCGAGTTCCAGCTGGCACTGCCCCAACCTGGACTGGCGCGGCTACGACCCCGGGAAGGCGAAGGCCCTGCTCGACGAGATCGGCAAGCCACTGGAGTTCCAGCTGACGACGACCAACACGCCGGCCGGCCGGCGCCAGGGCGCGATGATCCAGCAGTTCATGGAGCAGGCCGGCATCGAGATGGAGATCCGGCTGGTGGAGCAGAGCCAGAACGTGCGGGTGGGCCTGAGCGGTGACTACGAGATGGACGTCTGGCGCTTCAATGATGTCGGCGGTGATCCGGATCTCGTCCTGACCTCGTACTTCAGCAACAAGACGGGCCGGGCGGTGCTGCGCCATGACGCCACGAAGATCGATGCGCTGCTCGACCAGGCTCGTGAGGAGACCGACGAGAAGAAGCGCCACCAGATGTACTGCGATGTGGCGCAGGCCTTCTCGGACGATGCGATCGCGCTGATTCCGATCCGCACCACGTATTTCATGATTGCCCAGCCGTACGTGAAGGATCTGCCGCCCCTGCAGAACAGCCTGATCCGCACCCGTTCGATGTGGCTCGACAAATGAACCAGGAGGCGAAGCGCATGCCACGTGTTCCGTACTTCGACCTCGAGCAGGCTTCGCCCGCCTACCGCGAGATGCTCGGGTCGCGACGGCCCTTGAACCTGTACCGGATGCTGCCGCATGCGGGACCGGCCGCCGAGGGTTTCCTGGCCCTTGGCGGGGCGCTGCTGCGCAAGGGGGCGCTCGATCCCAGGCTTCGGGAACTCGCCATTATCCGGGTGGGTTTGCTGAGCGGCGCCTCCTACGAGGTCCACCAGCATCGTCGCCTCGCGCTCTCGATCGGTTTGTCGCAGGAGAAGATCGACGCGATCGAGGCCGGCGCCGGCGCGCCGCCCTTTGACGAGCTCGACAACCTGGTGCTCGAGTTCACCGACGAGTTGTTCCATCGGGTGAAGGCGCCCGACGCCATGTTCGAGCGCCTGTGCGCGCGGCTCGATCACCAGCGGATGGCCGAGCTGGTGCTGACCGTCGGCTTCTACATGATGGTCTGCCGCTTCCTCGAGAACTTCGAGGTCGAGATCGAGCCGGCATCCCCCGAACAATCCACTAGCTGAAGGACCTGCAAGATGCATCTCGCTCCGACCCAAGCCGTTCCCGAACAACAGGTGCACCCCGAATCTCTCGGTCTCGTCCCCGGGCGGGGTCGCCTGCAGGGGCGCCGCGTCATCGTCGTCGGCGCCGGCCAGCGGCCGATTCCCGAGGAAAATCCGCCGGTCGGCAATGGCCGCGCGATGTCGATCCTGTTCGCCCGCGAAGGCGCCACCCTCGCTTGCGTCGATATCTCGGGGGAGGCGCTCGAGGCGACATGCCAGGCTGTTGCAGCCGAGGGCGGGACGGCGTTCGGCGAACTGGCCGATGTTCGCCAGGCCGATGTCCTGGAGCCGCTGGTCGATCGCTGCGTCGAGCGCCTCGGCGGACTCGACGGGCTGGTACTGAACGTCGGCATCTCGAAGGCCCTGCCACTGGCCCGGCAGAACGCCGCCGACTGGGACGAGGAGTATGCGGTCAACATCCGCAGCCACATGTTGATCGCACGCGCAGCCTTGCCCCGGATGGCGCCGGGCGGATCGATCGTGCTGGTGTCCTCGCTGGCGGCCAAACGCGCGGCGGGACGCAATCCGGCCTACGAATCCTCGAAGGCGGCGCAGGTGGCGCTCGCCCGTTCGATCGCCGCGGCGGGCGAGCCGATGGGCATCCGCTGCAACTCGCTGCTCCCGGGCCTGATGGACACGCCGATGGGGCGCGACGCTTCGCGCCGGCGGCCGAGCCGGGCCGCCCTGGTTCCCTTCGGGCGCCAGGGCACCGGCTGGGAGGTCGCCTATGCCGCGCTGTTCCTGGTGTCCAACGAATCGAGCTATGTCAACGGCCATGCGCTGATGGTCGACGGCGGCCTGGGCGTGGGGATCGCGCGAAGCTGAGGCGTCGGCAGCGGGTTCCGGCCGGGCCATGCGCCCGGCCGTGTTCCCAGCGCCTAGTACTGCGCGCTGATGCGTGCCCAGAAGGTACGGCCGGGCTCATTGAGGGCGGTGCCCGCCGGGAATCCGAAGCCGGCGTTCCCGGCCAGGTTCAGGTGCTCGCTGTAGGTCTTGTCGAACAGGTTGTCGACGCTGACCGTCAGCTTGATCCGCCGGTTGATCGCATAGCCGCCATTGAGGGAAAGCACTCCGAATCCGGCGCTCGCTCCGAAGTCCTTGCCCACCACATTGCCTTCGTCCAGCGCGTAGCGTTTCTGGGGCGCGACAAGCCGCCACAGTGCGCCGGCCGACCAGGTTCCGTCGTCATAGGAGGCTGACAGGCGCGCCTCCAGCGGCGGGATCTGGGGCAGCGCACGGCCATCGGTGCTGTTGCGCGCCCGGGCATAGGCCAGCATGACGCTGGTGCTCCAGCGGGGTGTCAGCCGGTAGCTCGCGCCGAGTTCGCCGCCAAAGATCCGCGCATCGACGTTGGTGGCCTGCGAGGCATTGCCCATCATCCCGCCGCCGTACCGGAACAGGATGAAATCCTGGATCGTTCCCGCATAGCCGGAGAACCAGGCATCCAGCTTCTGCTGCCGGTACTGCATGCCGAAATCCAGCTGCGTCGTCTTCTCGGGCTCCACGCCCTCGAAGGCGTTGGCCGAACCGTCGGGGCCCCGGTTCGGAGAGAACAGTTCCCAGTAGTCGGGGAACCGCTGGACATGGCCAAGGCCCACGTACCAGCTTGCCGGCAGAGCATCGAGGTCCCGTTCGTAGCGCAGGAATCCGCTGGGCAGGGTTTCCCGGCGACGCTCGCCGAGGGTGGGATTCGGCATCGGCATCATCATGGCGCCATGTTCGACGCGGAAATCATCGGCCTGCGCCCAGTCGACGCGGGCACCCCCGATCACCCGCCGACCGTCCGCCACTCGCCAGGTGAGTTCACCGAACACGCCGGTATTGGAGAAATCGGCATCCTTCGTCCATGTCTGATGGCGGTACGGGTTGACATCGCTGCCACGGCGCGCGCGATGGCGGCTATGCTGGAAGTCGAGCCCGGCGACCAGGCTCGTGTGCTCCGACAGGGTCCAGGTGCCCGCAAGACGGCCACCCCATGTGGTCCGCTCCACGTTCGACGCCATTGCCATCGACATGCCGCCCATCGGGTTGGGCGAGCGCAGGGTGAAGTTGTCCATCACATGGTCGGCATGGTTGTGGTAGATCTGCGCCTCGACCTTGCTCAGGGTTTCCCCGATATTGCGCTTCTCGAAGCGCAGGCCGAAGCTCTCGCGCCTGAACTTCGTGCCGTCCATGCCGCGTCCGCCGTAGCGAGCCTCGCCGTCGCCGGTCCCCGCCGTCAGTTCGTACAGGGTGTCGGCGTCGGGCGTGAGCCCCAGGGTGAGATCGGCATTCCATTTCGTCCAGCGTGAAGGCACCTCGTTGCCATCGCCATCCTCGTAGTCCTGCGAATGCGAGCGGTTGGCGGTGATCCGGGCATGGCCCCTCTCGTTGCCGAGCGTGAGGTCGGCGGCCTGGTCGTTGCGATCGAACGATCCTCCGGTCAGGCTGCCATCGAAGCGCAGCTCGCGGCCGCTGAACCGTGGCGTGTCACGATCGAAGCGGATCGTCCCGGCCGACGCGCCGGGCCCCCAGATGACGGTTTGCGGCCCCTTGACGACGGTGAGCTCGTCGAAGTTCTCGGGAGAAATGTAGGAAGTCGGCGCATCCATCCGTGACGGGCATGCGCCCGGCATCGATGTGCCATTGGCGAGGATGTTCAGCCGCGACCCGAACATGCCGCGCAGCACGGGGTCGCCATTGCTGCCCCCGTTCCGGATTGCCGAGAAGCCGGGGATCGTCTTCAGGTAGTCGGTGCCGTCGCTTGCCGGCAGCGGTTGGCGCGGCAACTTGGGGTCGGTGCTGAAGGTGAGCGGTGAACGGGGCGTCACCGCGGTCACGACTATCGGATCGAGGCTGGGGACATGGCTTGCGCTGGTGGTCTGCGCGAAGCCGGGAAAGGCCCAGGCCAGTGTGATGGCCAGCCCGGACAGACGAATCGCTTGCAGATGCGTGTTTCGCATGATCGATACCGGTAGGACCCGGCGCATGCGAATCCGTGCGCATGCCGGGTCGAAGCGAGAAAGATCGTGATCGTGTGGCTTCGGGAGCCGCTGCGGTCACGAGTGGTGGAATGCGGAAACGATCAGGCGCGGGGAGGGCCCCGGGGCCGGCCCGGCAGTGTCGCCGGAGATCCAGGGCGAGCGGTGGAGGTCTCGGTATTGCGATACGCCTGCGAAGCCGGGGCGTCCGGCAGGAACCAGCCGGCCAGGTAGCGGCCCGGCAGCATCGATGTGCCGGACATCGTGCAGCCGGCGGTGCAGCAATGCGGTATCGACGCGTCATGGGGAGCGTCCTGCGACGAACCCCCAGGCTCCGCCATCTCCAGCATGACGACGCGCAGTCCGCTGGTCGTGCACACCACCGTGACGGCACCGGAGGCCGCCGTGGCTGCTGCGGGAGCACCGAGCAGGCACGCCGGTATCAGCGAATGAAGAGCGAACAGGAGCATCGCGATCATCGCGACCCGTCCGGTTCTCCTCCGATTCCAGAAAGCCATGGTGCTGCCGTTGCCCCGTCATGCAGGCCGCATGGGCGAACGCGCGGTCCATCGCTCGTCCCGCGGCTTGCCGTCGCGGATACGCCGGGACCTTGCGAAACGATCGGGCCCGGTCTTGCGCGGTGGCAAGCGGCCCGGTCAGATCAGGCAACGGGTGAAGGAGGCGCTCTCGATCCCAGCGGGGGGCCGTATGGCGGAAGCGGCGGCAGCGTCCGCCACGCCGTCGGTGCGACGGCGGCCATGGCCGCCGGTGGCATGATGCCCGGTGGCGGCGCAAGCCCGGGCGCCGCGGCCTGGGCGGCCAGGATGCCGAAGGGGCAGTCCATCCCCGCCGACGCAGTGTCGGCAGGGGAATCGGTCGGTTCGCCGGACAGCTCCGTCAGCATGGGTCCGACCGGGCCGGAAACCGCGCAGAGCGTGAACAGCAGCTTGCCGGACCAGTCCACGGCGGGACCGGGCATGTAGCCGGCCGGAATGACGAGACGGCAGAGCAGGGCGACGATCGTCAGGCGGACGATCGTGCGCCAGGTGGATGATGCGAACGGGAGAGTGGCGTTCCGGCCGGGGTGCATGCCGGGATACTAGTCCGGTGGCGGTCGAGGCTGGCCGCCGATTCGATCGTTTCTTGTCCTACGACAAGATCCGGGGGTATCGCCGCGGGTCGATCACACGTTGAACAGGAAGTTCAGCACGTCCCCGTCCTTCACCACGTACTCCTTGCCTTCGGCGCGCATCTTGCCGACCTCCTTCGCGCCCTGTTCGCCGCCGTGGGCGATGAAGTCGTCGTAGGCGATCGTCTGGGCGCGGATGAAGCCGCGCTCGAAGTCGGTGTGGATCACGCCGGCGGCCTGCGGGGCGGTGTCGCCCTTGTGGATGGTCCAGGCGCGCACTTCCTTCACGCCGGCGGTGAAGTAGGTCTGCAACCCGAGGAGTTCGTAGGCGGCGCGGATCACCCGGTCGAGACCGGGTTCGTCCATGCCCATGTCCTCGAGGAAGACCTGCCGGTCCTCCTCGTCGAGATCGGCGATCTCCGCCTCGATGGCGGCGCATACCGGGATCACGATCGAGCCTTCGGCCTGGGCGAGCGCCGTCACCGCGTCGAGATGCGGGTTGTCGGTGAAGCCGTTGTCGCGCACGTTGGCGACGTACATCGTCGGCTTGGCGGTGATCAGGCAGAAGGGGCGCAGCACCGCCCATTCCTCCGGCGCGAGATCGAGCGAGCGCACCGGCTTCGCCTGGTCGAGGACGGCGATGCACTTGTCGAGCACTTCGACGATGCGCTTCGCTTCCTTGTCGCCGGCGCGCGCCGGCTTGACGTAGCGGGCGTGCGCCTTCTCCACCGTTGCCATGTCGGCCAGGGCGAGCTCGGTGTTGATCACCTCGATGTCCGACACCGGGTCGATCGTGCCGCTGACATGCACCACGTTCGGATCGTCGAAGCAGCGCACCACATGGGCGATCGCGTCGGTCTCGCGGACATGGGCGAGGAACTGGTTGCCGAGGCCCTCGCCCTTCGATGCGCCGGCGACGAGCCCCGCGATGTCGACGAATTCCACCGTCGCCGGCAGCGTGCGTTGCGGCTTGACGATCGCGGCGAGCCGGTCGAGCCGCGGGTCGGGAACCTCGACCACGCCGACGTTGGGCTCGATGGTGCAGAACGGATAGTTCTCGGCGGCGATGCCCGCCTTGGTGAGCGCATTGAACAGGGTGGACTTGCCGACATTGGGCAGCCCGACGATGCCGCATTTCAGGGCCATGGGGAATTCCGGAGCGGGCGCCGGGGCGGCGCCGATGGTCGGCTATTCTACCCGCCGCCCGCAGCCGCCCCGGCTGCCTCGAAGACCATGATCCCGTGCCTTGCGAGCATCGATTCCTCGTCGGTCGGGATCACCCACGCCTCGGCCGCCGATCCTTCGGTGGTGATCCGCCGCATGCCGTCGTCGCCGTCGCGGCCACCGCCGGCATTGGCGGTCTCGTCTAGCTCGAAGCCGAGCCACTGCAGGCCGCGCAGGACATCGGCGCGCACGCGCGCCGAATGCTCGCCGATCCCGGCGGTGAACACCATGCCGTCGATGCCGCCCGCGCTCGCCGCCAGCGCACCGGTTTCGCGGCGGATGCGTTCGATGAAATGTTCGATCGCGAAGGCGGCGGCGGGTTCGTCGCTGGATTCGAGACTGCGCATGTCGGCGCCGACTCCCGACATGCCGGCCAGCCCGCTGCGGTTGTAGAGAAGATCGCTGATCGCATCGGCATCCAGGCCCTTCGCCTGCATCAGCCACAGCAGCACGCCCGGGTCGATCTGGCCGCAGCGGGTTCCCATCGGCAGGCCGTCGAGCGCCGAGAATCCCATGCTCGAGGACACCGCCCTGCCGGCGTGCATCGCGCACATCGATGCGCCGCTGCCCAGGTGCGCGACCACGACCCGGCCGGTGGCCAGGCGTGGGGACACTGCCGGCAGGCGGGCGGCGATGTACTCGTAGGACAGGCCGTGGAATCCGTAGCGCCGCACGCCTTCCTCATGGAAGGACGGGGGCAGGGCGTAGACATCGTTGACCCGGGGCTGGCCGCGATGGAATGCGGTGTCGAAGCAGGCGACCTGGACGGCGTCGGGGAAAGCCTCGTGGGCGGCCTCTATCCCGGCGAGGTTGTGCGGCTGGTGCAATGGCGCGAGCGGCGTGAATCCGTGCAGGGCCTCGAGCAGTCCGGGGTCGACCGCGACGGGTTCGTGGAAGCGCGGGCCGCCATGCACCACCCGGTGCGAGACCACGGCCACCGCGGCGCCGGGTGCGGCCTCGGCGAGGAACTCGAGCAGGTCGCCGAGCGCATCGGCCGCGTGCGAGCGCGGGCCGAGGGTCTTGCGGATGCGCTCGCCGTCGATGCTCGTGGCGACCAGTTCGGCCGCTTCGCTGGCGAGATGGTCGATCGTGATTCGCCAGCGCTGCTCGGGTCGTCCGGTTGCCTCTCCCGCGCGGTACAGGCCGAACTTGAGCGTGGCCGAGCCGGCGTTGATCGTGAGGACGTGGCGATCGCTCATCGTTGCTCCGCGGTGTCGGCGCCCGGCGCCATCAGGCTGGTGCCGGTGCGCTGCCAGTGCGCGACGAGCTTGGCCAGGGCGCAGGACACCAGCCGGCCATAGGCGTTGTCGGACCGGCTGGTGAGGATCACCGGGACCGCGGCGCCGATCGCGAGTCCGGCCGATTCGGCCTGGGCGACGAAGCTGAGCTCCTTGGCGATCATGTTGCCGGCTTCCATGTTGGGCGCCACCAGTACGTCGGCGCGGCCGGCGACCAGCGAGGTGATGCCCTTGGTGCGTGCCGCATCGACATCGACCGCGTTGTCCATCGCCAGCGGCCCGTCGACGAGTCCGCCGGTGATCTGGCCGCGTTCGGCCATCTTCGAGAGCACCGCGGCATCGATGGTGGAGGGAATCGCCGGATTGACCGTCTCGATCGCCGACAGGATGCCGATGCGCGGCTCGGCGATCCCGCAGGCATGGGCCAGGCCGATCGCGTTGCGCACGATGTCGGCCTTGGCGGCGAGATCGGGATTGATGTTGATCGCCGCATCGGTGATGAACAGCGGCCGGTCGCGGCCGGGCACGTCGAGGACGAACACGTGGCTGAGCCGGCGCCCGGTGCGCAGGCCGCCGTCGCGGGCGAGCACCGCGCCGAGCAGTTCGTCGGTATGCAGATGGCCCTTCATCAGGGCGCCGACACGACCGGCGGCCGCGAGCGCAACCGCCTGCGCCGCCGCGGCATGGTGTTCGCCGGCCTCGACCAGCTCGAATCCGCCGATGTCGGCGCCGAGCTCGGCCGCCGCGGCTTCCATCAGGTCGCGCCGGCCCACCAGCACCGGCTCGATCAGGCCCTCGCCCGCAGCGGCCAGCGCGCCTTCGAGCGAGGCGACGTCCTCGGGGCAGATCACGGCGACGCGGGTCGGCGCCACGCCGGCACAGGCGGCGACGATGCGCTCGAAATGGGGATGGTGATCGATGATCACCTCGGGCATCGGTTCGTCCTCGAACTCGATGCGGTGCGGGGGTGTGAAGACCTCCAGCTGGCCGCTGGCGACCAGGGCGCCGGCCTCGTCGCTCGCCCGGGCTTCCAGCACGACCAGGTCGGGCGCGCGCTTCTCGATCACCTTGATCCGGGTCTGCACCACGGTGCCGGCGAAGATGCGCTGGTGGTAGACGAGCGATTGCGCCCGCAGTATTGCCCCGGGGCCGGGCAGGCGCGATCCGACCAGCTCCGAGACGAGGGCGCCGATCCACAGGGCCGAGGCGCTGGCGCCGGTCAGGGGATCCCCATCGGCATCGATCCGGGCTTCGCGGTTGGGGATGTGCAGGGGATTGATGTTGCGCGAAGCCTGGGCGAACAGGTAGAGCGAATGCTCGGTGCAGACTCGTCGCGAGACGGCCGTGTCCCCGGGTACGATCTCGTCGAACAGGCGGTTGCTGCGGCGGCTGGCTGCGGCCGACTGGTCTTGCGACACTCTGGAGCCCTCGGTCAGGGGTTGAAAACGCGGCTAGTGTAACGTCCGGATGTGTGGTTTTCGTTTCCGGGAAGGCAGATGTCGGCTTCACTCGAAGGCAAGCTGGTGGTCGCGATCTCGTCGCGGGCGGTGTTCGATTTCGAGGAGGAGAACACCGTGTTCGAGACGGGCGACGATGCCGCCTACATGGCCATGCAGCGTGATCGCCTCGACCGGGTCGCGCCGCCCGGCGTGGCCTTCGCCCTGGTGCGCAAGCTGCTTGCCTTCGACGGCCCTGGCGAGGAGCCCCGCATCGAGGTCGTCGTCGTCTCACGCAACGATCCGGTCAGTGGCCTGCGGGTGTTCCGCTCCGCGCAGCGCGAGGGATTGCGGATCGAACGCGGCGTATTCACCCGCGGGCGCACGCCCATGCCCTACCTGCGTCCGCTGCATGCCAGCCTGTTCCTGTCGGCCAACGAAGCCGATGTCCGGGCCGCCCTCGATGCCGGGTTTCCCGCCGCGCGTGTCTATCCGAAGTCGGTGATGGCCTCGCAGTCGCATCCCGACGAGATCCGGATTGCATTCGATGGCGATGCGGTGCTGTTCTCCGACGAATCCGAGCGGGTATTCCAGGAGCATGGCCTGGCCGCCTTCCAGAAGCATGAGGCCGACAATGCGGCAAGCCCGCTGATGCCCGGGCCTTTCAAGCCCCTGCTCGAAGCATTGCACCTGCTGCGCAGCGAAGCGCGAAGCGGTCCGATGCGGCTGCGCACCGCCCTGGTGACCGCGCGCAGCGCACCCGCCCATGAGCGGGCGATCCGCACCCTGATGGACTGGGGGATCGAGGTTGACGAGGCAATGTTCCTCGGCGGGCTCGGCAAGGGGCCGTTCCTGCGCGAATTCGAACCCGATTTCTTCTTCGACGACCAGACCGGGCACTGCGAGCAGGCGGCAGCGGTGGGGCCGGCCGGCCATGTGGTGGCCGGCATCGCCAACGATCGCTGATCCGAGCGAAAAACGGAAATGGTGTGGGGTTGGAAATGGAAATGGGGTCAGACACGATTAATTAATTAATCGTGTCTGACCCCATTTCCATTTCCAACCCATTTCCGGTTTTCAGGGCCGGGTATGCAGGCGCATCATCGCGCCCTCGAAATCCCCGCCGACCAGGTCCCGCGCTGCCGGCAGCGCCCGCCCGATGGCGTCCTCGATGCGCTCCTGCTGCTCGCGCGAGGGCGAATGCAGGACGTAGTCGACCACCTGCTGGACCAGGCCGAGTTCGCGCGGATGATCGATGCCGATCCGCAGCCGCCAGAAATCGGGCGAACCGAGTTGCGCCTGGATGTCCTTCAGGCCCCTCTGGCCGGCATTGCCGCCGCCGCGCTTGATCTTCGCGGTGCCTGAGGGCAGGTCGAGATCATCGTGCGCGACGAGGATCTCCCCGACCGGGATCCGGTAGAAATTCGCGACCGCCGCCACGGCTCGCCCCGAGAGGTTCATGTAGGTGCCGGGCTTGAGCAGCCAGACCGCCCGGCCGGCGATCGTTGCGCGCGCAAGCGCGCCGAAGAACTTGGTTTCGTTCGTGAAGCTGGTGCCGGCTTCTTCGGCAAGGCGGTCGACGACCCAGAATCCCGCGTTGTGGCGGGTGCGTTCATACTCGCGGCCCACGTTGCCCAGGCCGACGATCAGGCGGATCGCGCTCATCGCGGAAATGCTCCGGGGGAAATCAGGACGCCCGCGCGGCGACGGGCCGGGCGGGCGTCCTCGGGCTGGTGCGGCGCGCCGGATGGCGCCACCGCCCGACTCGTCAGCTCGCCGGGGTCTCGCCCTCGCCACCGTCCTCGGTGGGCTCGTCGGAATCGTCGTCGGCCGCGGCGCCGCCCTTGACGCTCGCGATCACGATCGTCGGATTGTCGCCATGGGCGACCACGCTCACGCCTGCCGGCAGCTTGATGTCGCTCAGATGGACCGCATGCTCGACCCCGAGGTTGGCGAGGTCGACCTCGATGAAGCCGGGCAGGTCCTTCGGCAGGCAGACGACCTCGATCTCGGTCACGACATGGCTGACGCTCGCGTTCTGGAGCTTGACCGCCGGCGAGGAATCCTGGTTCAGGAAGCGCAGCGGCACCTTGACGTTGATCTTCTCGGCGGCGAGGACGCGCTGGAAGTCGACATGCAGCACGAGCTGGCGATACGGATGCCATTGCGTGTCGCGCAACAGCACCTGCTCGGACTTGCCGTCGATCTCGAGGTCGAGGATGCTCGAGTGGAAAGTGTCGTTCCGCAGCGCGTGAAAGAGCGCGTTGTGGTCGAGGTCGATCGCGACCGGCTTGGCGGTCCCCCCATAGACGATGCCCGGCGTGCGGCCGGAGTGCCGCAGGCGGCGGCTCGCACCCGTTCCATGCAGCTGTCTTGTCGTTGCTACGACTTTCATGATTCCAACTCCAGGTTGTCCGGTGGCCGCGACCAGCCATCGGCGTGAAAAGCCCGTCCGTGGACGGGTGTGACTATGTGTTCGAACGCGGGTCCATCAGTCGACGAAGAGCGAGGAGACCGAGTCCGCCCGGTTGATCCTCGCGATCGTCTCGGCGAGCAGCTGCGCCGAGCTCAGCACGCGGATGCGCTTGCTCTCGCGGCCATCGCGCGAGAGCGGAATCGTGTCGGTGACGACCAGTTCATCGAGCTCGGAATCGGCGATGCGGGCGACCGCGCCGCCCGAGAGCACCGGATGGGTGCAGTAGGCCAGCACCTTGCGGGCGCCGTGTTCCTTGAGGGCCGATGCCGCCTTCACCAGCGTGTTGGCGGTGTCGACCATGTCGTCCATGATCACGCAGGTACGGCCGGCGACATCGCCGATGATGTTCATGACTTCGGCGACGTTCGCTTTCGGGCGCCGCTTGTCGATGATCGCGAGATCCGAGTCGAGGCGCTTGGCAAGGGCCCGGGCCCGCACGACGCCACCGACGTCGGGCGACACCACCATGATGTCCTGGAGCTGCTGCATGTGGATGTCGGCCAGCAGCAGCGGGGTGGCGTAGACGTTGTCGACCGGGATGTCGAAGAAACCCTGGATCTGGTCGGCGTGCAGGTCCATGGTGAGGACCCGGTCGACGCCGGCGATCTGCAGCATGTTGGCGACGACCTTGGCGCTGATCGCCACCCGCATCGAGCGCACCCGCCTGTCCTGGCGGGCGTAGCCGAAGTAGGGCAGTGCGGCGGTGATGCGGCCGGCCGACGCGCGCTTGAGCGCATCGACCATGATCATCACCTCCATCAGGTGGTCGTTGGTCGGGGCGCAGGTCGACTGCAGCACATAGACATCGCGGCCGCGGACGTTCTCCAGGATCTCGACCATCACCTCGCCGTCGGAGAAGCGCCCGACGGTGGCGCGCCCCAGGGTGGTGTTCAGGTGACGGGCGACATCGGCGGCAAGAAGCGGAATCGCATTGCCGGTGTAGATCATCGGCCCGTCGCCGGTCAGCACCTCGGGCGTGCGGCGAGCGCTTTGCGACAGCTGCATCGAAGGATCTCTGGATCAGGAAAGTGGCTGGGGAGGAAGGATTCGAACCCTCGCATGCCGGAATCAAAATCCGGTGCCTTAACCAACTTGGCTACTCCCCAGTGGTACCTCAGCAAGCTCCTGCGGCCGGTCGGGATGCACCATCCGCAGGAAAAGACCGATCGCGAAGCGGGTGCCGATCCAGCGAGCGGACCACGACGGCCTCGCCGACATCGCGCGACGATACCCGTGACCGGATTCGCCTGCCCTGCTCGTCGTCGACGACGGGCATGAAGACACTGGCGCCCGTGCCGCTCATGCGGGCCAGGCCGGCGCGCGCCGGGTCGATGTCCGACGCCGCTTCGCGCAGGGCCTCGAGCGCCGCGGCGACCGCGGGAAATCGCCCGCACACCACGGCTTCCAGGTCGTTCCGCCCGCGAAAGACTTCGAGTCCTCGCGAAAGACCGAAGATTTTGAGCGGTTTCGAATTGCGTGTCAACGCCGGGTCCTGGAAAACCACGGCCGTGGGCACTTCCACCGGCGGCATCACCACGAGGTAGTGCCGGGTCGGGACCCCCTCGGTGTCGATGGGCTCGAGGCGGTCGCCGATGCCGGTGCCGTAGGCGGGCAGCCCATGGATGAAGACCGGCACATCGGCGCCCAGGCGCAGGCCGAGTTCGGCGAGTCGCTGCGCCGGCCAGCCCAGGTTCCAGAGCCGGTTGAGGGCGAGCAGGGTGGTGGCGGCGTCGGAGCTGCCTCCACCGAGCCCGGCGCCCATCGGGATGCGCTTGCGCACCGCGATGTCGACCCCGGCCCGCGTTCCGCTCGCCTGGGCCAGCAGCCGTGCCGCCCGCAGGCAGAGCTCGCGCTCGGGATCGATGCCGGGCAGGGGTACCGGCATTTCGATGCGGCCGTCGTCGCGGCGGCGAAAGTCGAGATGGTCGGCGAGGTCGATGAGCTCGAAGACCGTCTCGAGCTCATGGTAGCCATCGGCGCGCCGGCCGGTGATGTGGAGGTAGAGGTTGAGCTTGGCCGGCGCCGGGCAGCCATGCAGGAAGGCCGGCGGTTTCATGGGGAGTCCACGACGATCCGCACCTGCAGTTCCCGGCTGCCGACGCGCGGCGTGGCGGGCCACCTGGCATCGATGATGCGCGGCCGACCGTCCTCGAAGCGGCGCGTGACCTCGACCCGCCAGTCCGAGTCCGCGACGACGGGCTCGGTGGTGCGTGTTCCCAGCCAGTTGGGCAGCTCGCCGACCGGCAGTCGCCAGCCGAGTGCCTGCTCGAGCAGGTCCTCGGCCGTGCCGGCCTCGAGGACATCGCCATCGGAGGTGGTGAGCCGCGCACCGCCCGGGCGATCCTCGAGTTCCGCGAGGGTCTGGCCGAAGGGCGAGAAGACGACGAGGCTGCGTCGCTCGCCGTGGGCGCGCAGGTCGAAGCGACCCTGGACCTTCTCCTGCTGGCGTTCCACGCCCGGTTCGGTCAGGACGAGCGAGAAGCGGCCCTGCCAGTGGTCGATGGCGGCCGGTGCGGGCACCGGCGGCGGGCTTGCGCAGGCCGCGACGAGCGCCGCCAGGCCCGCGAGCGCGATGCGCCGGCCCCGGCGCATGCTCCGGGGGATGCTCACAGGCGCACTTGCAGCCTGGCCAGGGTCTTGCGCAGGGTCTCGTTGTCCGGTTCCCTGCCGCTGGCTTCCTGCCACAGCTCGCGTGCCTCGTCCTGCCGGCCCATGGCCCAGAGGACCTCGCCGAGATGGGCCGCGATCTCCGCCTCGGGGGACAGCTCGTAGGCGCGGCGCAGGTGACGCTCGGCTTCCTCGAGCCGGCCCAGCCGGAACAGCACCCAGCCCATGCTGTCCTCGATATGGGCATCGTCGGGCGCCAGCGAGAGGGCTTTCTCGATCAGCGAGTGGGCTTCCTCGAGCCGCTCGCCCCGATCGGCGAGCGTGTAGCCGAGCGCGTTGTAGGCGTGCGCATGGTCGGGCTGGGCGGCGATGATCCGGCGCAGGTTCTTCTCGAGGACATCGATGCGATCGAGCCGCTCGGCGATCATCGCCTGGTCGTACAGCAGGTCGGGGTTGTCCGGGCGCTCGGCGATGGCCTGCCCGAGTATGTCGAAGGCTTCCTGGTGGTCGCCGAAGTCGCGCAGTATCTGGGATTCGACCAGGGTGAAGCGGATCTGGTCCTCGGAGCGCCCCACCGGGGTGTCGTCCAGCAGCGCGCGCGCCTCGTCGGTGCGTCCGAGCTTGCCGAGCGAGATCGCCCGGCGCATCACGGCCGGGATATGCTGGTCGCCGTCCTCGATACGGCCGTACCAGTCGAGCGCTTCCTGGTATTGCTGCCGTTCCTCGGCGAGCTGGCCGAGGAACATGAAGGCCGGATCGTTGTCGCGCCGCACTGCGGAGGGCAGCCCCACGTAGCGCTCGAGGTAGTCCCGGGCCATCTCGGGCTGCCCGGTCTGGTAGGCGAGCTGGGCGAGCGAAAACAGGATGGTCGGATCGTCGGGCCGCCGGGCCAGCGCATGCTCGAACTGCTCGCGCGCCGCGTCCGCGTCACCGTCGACCATCAGGAGCCGGGCGAGCATGAACCGCGCATCGGCGGCATCCGGATTGCGTTCCAGGAAGTCGGTGAGGATCCCGCGGGCCAGGGCCGGATTCTCGGCCTGGTGCGCGTAGCGCGCCGCCGCCAGCGCCGGCTGGGGATCGTCCGGCGCCAGGGCCATCGCGGCCCGGGCCTCGGCGAGCGCCCTGTCCGGCTGGTCGGCCGCCATGGCGACCGCGCCGACGGCGAGCCGGGCCGCCGGCTCGCCGGCATCGGCTTCGGCAAGCCGCGACAGCATGTCGAGGGCGGCGGACTTGTCGGCCGCACGGGTGAGCAGGCCCTGCAGCTTTCCGTAGACCAGTGGCAGGCTGCCGTCGACGCGCGCGTCGGCCAGGCGCCTCGCCAGCAGCGGCTCGGCCGGAATGAAGCGTCCGGTCGACAGCAGCAGGGTCTCGAGCGTCTGCCGGGCCATCTCGGAGCCGGGCTCGAGTTCGTGCCAGAGCTCGGCGGCGGGCAGGGCCGCTTCGAGTGAGCGTCCCGCCAGGGCGAGCTCGGTAGCGCGTCGCGCGACGCGTGGATCGCGCGTTTCGCGGGCGATGTCCAGATAGGTCGCGGTCGCGCGGCCGTAGTCGCCACGCTGCGCGGCAATCTCCGATGCGAGGATCTGGTAGAGCAGTTCCTGCGTGAGCTCGACATCGGGGATCGTGCCCGGCGGGGTCGGCCCCGGCGCCGGGGCAGGCTGGTCGGAGCTGCTTCCGGGCGCGGTCGCCTGGGGAGCGGGCGGGGGCGCGGTCGCCGGCTGGGGAGCGGTACCCGCCGGCTGCCCGGACGGAGGCGGAGCCTGGGCCGGCGTGCTGCCCGCCGGAGGTGGCGCCGGCGGCGCCTGCGTTGCTGCGGAGGGTTCGGACGGGGGCGCGTCGGGGCCGCCGATCGTGCAGGCGCCGATCGCGCCTGCACACACGAGGAGGGCGACAACCCGGCCCGCGCGGCAGCCCGCGAGCCCGCGCAGCCGGGGATACGTCGTATTCATGCGAGGATGTTAGGTCCAAGAGAAATCCGGAGCAAGGTGAAGTATCGATGCCCGAGCTGCCCGAAGTCGAGACGGTCCGGCGGGGTCTCGAGGCCAACATCCTCGGCCATCGCGTGCTGGGGGTGGTGGCGCGGGCGCCGGCCCTGCGCTGGCCGGTGCCGGCCGGGCTCGACCGCATCCTGGTCGGCCGGGAACTCGCGAGCCTGGGTCGCCGCGGCAAGTACCTCCTGCTCGGATTCGAGCCGGGCACGCTCATCCTGCACCTGGGCATGAGCGGCAACCTGGGGTTTCGCACACAGGCCCCGCCGCCAGGGCGACACGACCACTTCGATATCGTGTTCGCCCATGGGGTCGCCCGCCTCAACGATCCGCGCCGCTTCGGCGCGGTGCTCTGGCACGATCATGCCGCGGGTCCGGTCGAAGCCCATCCGCTGCTGGCCGGGCTGGGCATAGAGCCCTTCGCGGATGGCTTCGACGGTGGCCATCTCCACCGGGCCTCGCGCGGACGCCGGGTCTCCGTGAAGCAGTTCCTGCTCGCCGGCGAGGCGGTGGTGGGCGTAGGCAACATCTACGCGTCGGAGAGCCTGCACCGGGCCGGCATCCGGCCGACGCGGGCCGCGGGCGCCATCGGCGCAGCGCGCTACGAGCGGCTTGCCGACGCGATTCGCAGCACCCTCGCCGATGCGATCGAGCAGGGCGGCACCACCTTGCGCGACTTCGCCGGCCCGGACGGCGTCGGCGGCTATTTCCAGCTCGCCTGCCGGGTCTATGGTCGGGAGGGACTCGCCTGTGCCCGCTGCGGCGACACGATCCGCAGGATCGTCCAGCAGCAGCGCGCCAGCTATTTCTGCCCCGGCTGCCAGCGCTGATCGACGAGATTCCTGCGAGCGTCGGATCCCTTGTCCGCCCGGAGTCGGGCCCGCCCGTGATCGCGACGCGGGCCGCCGTTCAGCCCGGCGCAGCGGCCGGGCGGCGGCTTCCCGGGGTGTAGTCAGGCTCTCGGGCCGGCAGGCGCGAACCCCTGTGCTAGAGTCGGCTCGACTTCAATTCGGCCGGGGCTTGCCGCTCCGCGCACACGCTGCTCGGCATGGGTGCAATCGGTGAACAGATCGCCGCCTATGGTGGCTGGAGGGGCGAACTCGCCGATACGATCCGGCGTTACGGCCTGTGGCTCGACGATGTCGAGCTCGCCGACGATGTCGCCCGGAGTCGCATCGAGGCGATTCTCGCGCGACTCTCCAACGAGCGCATCACGGTTGCTTTCGTGGCGGAGTTCTCGCGCGGCAAGTCCGAGCTGATCAACGCGATCTTCTTTCCCGACCATGGGCAGCGGGTCGTGCCGTCGTCGGCGGGCCGCACCACGATGTGCCCGACCGAGCTTCGCTACGACGCGAAGCGCCCGGCGTCGATCCGACTGCTGCCGGTCGACACCCGGATCGAGGACACGCCGCTGGCCGAATTGCGCGAGCATGCCGACGCCTGGACCGAGATCCTCCTGCCCCCGGGCGACTCGATCCGCCTGCGCCAGGCCTTCACCGCGGTGCAGGAGGTCGACAGGGTCAGCCCCGAGCGCGCGCGCCAGCTCGGCTTCGTCGAGGACGGCGACGACGAGGGATTCCTGCGGCCCGACGCCGACGGCATGGTGCAGGTGCCGCGCTGGCGCCACGCGATCGTGAACTACCCCCATCCCCTGCTCGAGATGGGACTGGTCATCATCGATACGCCCGGACTCAATGCCATGGGGGCCGAGCCCGAACTGACCTTGTCGATGATTCCGAAGGCCGATGCGGTGCTGTTCGTGCTGGCTGCCGATACGGGCGTCACCCGCTCCGACATCGAGGTATGGCGTCGCCATGTCAGCCCGGTGCAGCGCAGCGGCCGGATCGCGGTGCTCAACAAGATCGACGGCCTCTGGGACGAGCTCAAGGACGACATCGCGATCAACGCCGAAATCGACCGGCAGGTCGCAAGCGTTGCCGAATCGCTCGAACTGCCGGCTGGCATGGTGTTTCCGGTTTCGGCGCAAAAAGGCCTGGTCGCACGGGTACAGGGCGACCAGGAGCTGCTCGCGCGCAGCCGACTGCCGATGCTCGAGCGGGCGCTGTCGCTGGAACTGGTGCCCCGCCAGCGGGAGATCCTGGTCGAGCATGTCCGCCGGGAGTTCGACGAGATGAGCGGGGTTGCCGCCTCGGTGCTGGCGGCCCGGCGTCGCAACCTGGTCGAGCAGCTCTTCGAGCTCAATGCCTTGCGCGGCAAGAATCGCGACGTCATGAGTCACATGGCGGCACGGATCCGTGCCGAGCGCGAGGATTTCGAGAAGGGCCTGCGGCACCTGCAGGGCCTGCGGGCGGTCTTTACGCGCCACTCGCAGTCGATCTTCACCACCATCGGCGCGGACGCCCTGCGCCAGCATGTGCGGGCCGCGCGCGAGGAGATGCGCGCCAGCAACTTCTCGAGCGGGCTGCGAACCGGGATGGACAGCCTGATCGGCTCGGCGCGCGTCGACTTCGGCGAAGCCGGCCGACTCGCCGGCGAGATCGGCACCCTGATGAGCGCGATGTACAAGTCCTTCGCCGCCCAGCACGGACTCTCGCTCGGCGCGCCGATCCTGTTCTCCATGAAGCGCTACCTGGCGGAACTCGACCGGATCGAGGCGCTGCAACGACGACATTTCGGCGCGATCAGCCTGGTCACCACCGAGAAATGGGCCCTGATGCGCCGATTCTTCGAATCGGTCGCCGCGCGGCTGAAGGCGCTCTACGAGAAGCTCAACCGCGACATCCAGGCCTGGCTGCGCGCCGTGATGGCGCCGATCGAAGGCCAGATCCGCGAGCATCAGGAACAGCTCAAGCGCCGGCTCGATTCGGTACGACGCGTGATCGATGCGACCGGCAGCCTCGACGAGCGCATCGAGGCGCTCGAACGGATGCGCGCCGAAGTCGAGCAGCGCACCGCTGTCGCCGAGGAACTCGTCGGCCAGATACGCGCCAGCCTCGGCCATGCCGGGCAGGCGGACCGTCCGCTCGGGCAGCTCGAAACCGCCTGAAGTGACGCACGAGTTCGCGTCCCGCCTGGTCGCCTGGCAGGCGCGGCACGGGCGGCACGACCTGCCTTGGCAACACGGGCGCGATCCTTACCGCGTCTGGCTTTCCGAGGTCATGCTGCAGCAGACTCAGGTCGCTACCGTGATCCCGTACTACGAGCGCTTCGTCGAGCGCCTGCCGGATGTCCGGGCGCTGGCCGCCGCTTCCGAGGACGAGGTGCTGGCGCTCTGGAGCGGGCTCGGTTACTACAGTCGCGCGCGCAACCTGCACCGGTGCGCGCGGATCGTGGTGTCGGAGCACGGCGGGTGTTTCCCGCCCGATCCGGCCGATCTCGCCGCCTTGCCGGGGATCGGTCGCTCCACCGCCGCGGCGATCGCCGTCTTCGCCTTTGGCGGGCGCGCCGCGATCCTCGACGGCAATGTGCGCCGGGTCCTGGCGCGAGTCTTCGCGGTGGGTGGCGATCCGGCTTCGGCGGCGGTGCAGCGCAGGCTCTGGGAGATCGCGGAACGCGAACTGCCCGGGCGCGGGCTGCCCGCCTATACCCAGGGCCTGATGGACCTGGGCGCCACCGTCTGCACGCGTGGCCTGCCTGCCTGCGACCGCTGCCCGGTGTCGGCCCTGTGCGAGGCTCGCGCGAGCGGGCGGATCGATGAATTCCCGGGCCGACGGCGGCGACGCGCCTCGCCCCTGCGGCAGTCCGTCCTGCTGGTGGTTCGCGGGCCGGCCGGCGTCTACCTGGTGAAGCGGCCCGCCAGGGGCCTCTGGGGCGGCCTGTGGAGCCTGCCGGAATCCGCGCTTGCGGTGCCCGAAGGCGAGGTCGCCTCCGAAGCCGCGGTCCGCGCAGCGGCCGCCGCCCTTGCGGCCGGCGTCGGCCTGGCCGGCGCGGATGCGCGAGCGCTCGCGCCCTTCGAGCATGTCTTCACCCACTTCCGCCTGCGAGCCTGGCCGATGCTGGTCGAGCATGCGGATTCGGCGGCGCTGTCGGCGGCGGAGCCGGGCAGGGCAGGCTGGTGGCCGGTCGGGCGGCTCGTCCAGGCCCCGCTGCCGGCGCCTGTCCGGACACTGCTCGCGTCATTGCCCGATCCGGCCGGTGGCGGCATCACCCCGAACGACGCGCCCACCAGTCGAGCCAGGTACCGAGGATCCCCTTCGGCATGTAGATGATGAAGAAGATCAGCAGCGCGCCGTAGATCAGCATGTCGAGTCCGTGGACCTGGTTGCCGACCAGCACCCGCAGGGACTCGGAGAGCAGCAGGAGGAACACCGCGCCGACCGTGGGTCCGAGCGTCACGAACATTCCGCCGGCGATCGCACCGAACACGATCTGCAGCGAGATCGCTATACCGGAGACGGTCTCCGGATTGATGTACAGCTGATACTGCGCATAGAGCACGCCGCCGATCGACGTCATGATCGCCGAGAGCATCGCGACGCCCAGCTTCGAGCGCGAGACGTTGATGCCGATCGATGCTGCCGCATCCTCCTCTTCGCTGATTGCCTGCAGCGCGAGCCGGGTCATGCTGCGATCGACCCGGCGCCAGACGTACAGCGACAGCAGCCACATGACCAGGACGATATAGAACCAGACCACCCGCTCGGAGAACTGCAGGGCGTAGATCGAGGCGGTTTCGCCGCTGGCGATACCCGGGCTGGGGGTCACGCCGAGCGACCCGCCGGTCAGGTCGCGCAGCCCGACGATGGACAGCCGCACCACCTCGGCCAGCGCCAGTGTCACCAGGGCGAAGTAGTGGCCGACGATCCGGAAGCGAAAGCACGGGTAGCCGATCAGGAAGGCAAGCAGTGCGCTGGCCAGGACGGCGACGATCGTGCCGGCCAGCGGGGGCATGCCGAAATGGTTCCACAACATGACGACGACATAGGCGCCGACGCCAAAGAAAGCGCCATGCCCGAGGCTGACCATGCCGAGCCGGCCCATCAGCGCCCAGCTCGTATAGATGAAGCCCCACAGCATCGCCATGATCATCAGGTGCAGCGGATAGGCACCGATCCCCAGCAGGGGGGCAAGCAGCAGCAGCGCGAGTAGCGGCAGGCCGATCCGGCTTGCGGTCGTCATCGTCAGTACCGCCTCGCGAACAGGCCCTGGGGCTTCCAGAACATCATCACGATGAAGAACAGGAAGGCGAGCACGTAGCCCCATTCGAGATGGAAGACGAAGCCGCCGACCGAGATGAACTGCGCGAAGATGAAGGCGGCGAGGAATCCGCCGACCAGGTTGCCGAGCCCGCCGAGCACGCAGATCAGGAAGGCGATCGGGCCGAAGGACAGGCCGATCGCGGGATGGATGTCGTACTGCAGGACCAGCAGGCAGGCGGCCAGGCCGGCGAGCGCGCCGCCCAGCGCCGAGGTGAGCAGGTAGATCCGGCTGGCATTGACGCCCATCAGCGGCATGATCTCGCGATCCTGGCTGATCGCCCGGATCGCGGTGCCGGTATAGGTGCGGGTCAGGAACAGGTAGGTGACGACGATCGAAGCCAGCGCCACGCCGAACGCGATCAACCGGGCCATCGACAGGTGGAGCTCGCCGACATTGACGCCGGGCAGGCGGATGCCGATGTTGCGGAACTCGATGCCGAAGACGACGGTAGCGGCGGCCTGCAGGAAGAACAGCACGCCGCCGGTCACGAGCAGCTGGTTGATCGGCTCGGCCGTCAGCACCGGTCGCACGATGAACTGATGCAGTGCGGCTCCCAGCAGGGCGACGATGGCCACTCCGAACACGAAGGCCAGCCATAGCGGCGCGCCCTGCACCGAATACATCCACCAGATCGCGTACATGCCGACCATGATCAGCTCGGCGTAGCAGATCCAGATGACGTCGATCACCCCGAACACCAGGTTCAGGCCCAGTGCGAGGAGCGCCAGCAGTCCGCCCAGGAGCAGGCCGTTGACGATCGCCTCGAGCAGGAAGATGTCGAAGAATTCCATCAGACCCCCAGGTAGGCCTTGCGGATCTCGTCGCTGGCGAGCAGTTCTTCGGAAGCACCGCCCATCCGGATCCGGCCGGTCTCGAGCAGATAGCCGCGATCGACGACCTGCAGGACCTGCTGGATGTTCTGCTCGACGATCAGCACCGTATAGCCCTCGGCGCGAATCCGCTTCATCAGTTCGAAGATCGACTGCACGATCACGGGCGCCAGGCCGGCCGAGGGCTCGTCGAGCAGCAGCAGTTTCGGCTTGCTCATCAGTGCCCGGCCGATGGCGCACATCTGCTGCTCGCCGCCCGACATGGTCCCGGCCATCTGCAGCCGGCGCTCCTTCATGCGCGGGAACAGCGAGTAGACGAAGTCGAGTCGCTCGCGATGGTGGCGGCGCGCAGCAGGGGTGAAGCCGCCCATCATCAGGTTGTCCTCGACGGTGAGCCGCGGAAACAGCCGCCTTCCCTCGGGAACCTGGGCGATGCCGAGCGACACGACCTCGTGCGGTGCGATGTCGTTGTAGCGCCGGCCTTCCATCGCCAGTTCGCCAGAGCCGACCTCGATGAGGCGCGAGATCACCCGCAGCAGCGTGGTCTTGCCGGCGCCGTTCGGACCGATCACCGCGACGGACTCGCCGGCGTCGACCTTCAGCGACACGTCGAACAGCGCCTGGAAGCTGCCGTAGCCGGCGTTCAGGTTCCGGATCTCCAGCATCAGTTCTTCGCCACGGGTTGCCCCTGCGCGTCGAGCTGCCGGTGCACGGCTTCGGCGTCGGTGCCGAGGTAGACCTCGATGACCCGAGGATCACGAGTCACCTCGGCCGGCATGCCCTGTGCGATGAGTTCGCCGTGATCGAGGACCAGGCAGCGGTCGATGACCCGCATCAGTACGCCCATGATGTGCTCGACCCAGATGATCGAGATGCCGCGCTCATCGCGGATCCGCTTGAGCATCTCGGCGGCCTGGTCCATCTCGGTCTCGTCGAGGCCGCCGAGGCTTTCGTCGGCCAGCAACAGCTGGGGCTGGGTCGCCAGTGCGCGCGCCATTTCGAGCTTCTTGAGGCCGGCCGCCCCGAGCCCGTCGACACGCGCCGCCGGGTCCTTCGGCAGGCCCACGAGTTCCAGCGCATCGTGGGCGCGCTTGCGGGCCTCGGCGGCGTCGATGTGTTCGCCGCCGCCGTAGTGCGCGGCAAGCATGGTGTTCTCGAGGATGGACAGCTTGCGGAAGGGTCGCGGGATCTGGAAGGTGCGCGCCAGTCCCCGCTGGCAGATGCGATAGGGCGGCAGGCCGGCGATCTCCCGGCCGTCGAGCCGCACCGATCCTGCGGTCGGTGCGAACAGTCCGGCGATCACGTTGAAGGTCGTGCTCTTTCCGGATCCGTTCGGACCGATCAGGCCGAGGATTTCTCCCCGGGCCAGTTCGAAGGAAAGATTGCTGACCGCGGTGAAACCACCGAACTGTTTGGTCAGCCCCTGTACGGACAGCACGCAGTTCGACTCGGCGTCACTTCGCGTAGGCATGGCCCTTGGGCAGGGGCACCACCGGGTCGGCCGTCTTGAGCGCGTCCGGCCAGACGACATGGGTGTCGTTGCCGTTGAACTGCATCACGACCGGGGTCGAGCGCTCGTTCTGGCCGGCCATCTGGTGCCCGGGGCCGAAGAACTTGACGCCGTATCCCTGGATCGTCCCGCCGACCGGGATGTCCGTGGCGAGCGTCGCCTCGCGCAGCGCGTCGGGGGAGATGCCGCCATGCTCCTTGATGGCGCGCGGCAGGACGTCGGTGAAGAAGATCCAGGCCTGGTTGAAGCCCATCGAGACGTGGGTCGGGACTTCCTCGGCCTTGGTCTCCTCGACGTAGCGGCGCACCATCTCCTGGGTGATGTCGCCAAGCCCCGGGGCCAGCGTGTCGGGATCGAGCAACTGGGCAGCGACCGGGTCGACGTTGAGGATCAGGTTGGCGTCGTCCTTGAAGGTGGCATGCAGCCTGTCGAACTGGGCGTAGCCGGCGCCGTGGCCGATCAGCGCATTCCACTTCAGGCCCTGCTCCCGGGCCTGGCGCAGGAAGAGCGTGATGTCGGGGTTGTAGCCGGTGTGCAGGATCACGTCGGCCCGCGCCCGGCGCAGCTTGGTGACCAGCGGCGACAGGTCGGGCGAAGTGGCCGCATAGCCTTCCTTCAGCACAATCTGCATGCCGAGTTCACCGCAGGTGATCTCGTTGCCGCCCGCGATCCCGGCGCCATACGGACCGTCCTCGTAGATGATCGCGACCTTCAGGTCCTCGACCTTCTTGCCCAGCCGCGATTCCGCGTTCTCGGCGAGGAAGGTGCACGAGGTGGCGCCGAACTGGTCGGAGTGCACCTGGGGCCGGAACACGTACTGGAGGTTCTTGTCCTTGAAGACGCTGGAGGCGACACAGATGGTCGCCCACATGAAGTTCTTGGCCTGGTCGACGCGCTGGGCCATGGGCACGCAGTGCGCCGACGAGAAAACGCCCATGATCATGTCGACGTTTTCCTGGTTGAGCAGCCTCTCGGTCTCGTTGATCGCGACCTCGGCCTTGCTCTGCGCGTCGACGTAGACGGGGACGATCTTGTAGCCCTCGACGCCGCCGCGCTCGTTGATCATGTCGATGGCGTACTTGTTGCCCAGGTAGCCGGGTTGCGATCCGGCGCCGGCCAGCGGTCCGGTGAGATCGTAGATGACGCCGATCTTGATCTGCTTGTCCTGGGCCAGGGCGTTGCCGGCCAGTGCGATGCCGGCGGCCGCGATTGCGGTGCCGATGAGGCCGGCGGGCTTGCCGGCACGACCGACGGCGGCAGCCACGCGATCGAGAATAGCCATGTCTCGTCTCCTCCAGGCTCGAGCCTGTTGTATTGGGGCGCTTGCGGCTCGAGGGCGCGCAGCGCGGACCCGAGGGTAGCAGACGCTTCGCGTCGCTGTCACCCAATTCCGATGACGCGCTGCCGCGAGCCGCGGCCCTAGAGCGCCCCGTGCCGACGCAGGAGGTCGCGCACCACCATCATGCGCGCGAGCGCCGAATCGGCGCTCATCATCGACTGCTTGGCTCGCGACGCGAGCGGCATGAACTCGGCGAGCCGGTTCGACACCCATGCGAGGGAATCGAAGCGATAGGGTTCGCCGACCATGCGCCGCATCGGATCGGTTTCACGCTCGACGATGTCGGCGACGATCCGGCGCAGCAGTTGCGCGCAATCCTCGAACTCGACGGGCAGGGGTTCGTCGGGGTCATCGGGCAGCCAGGTGACGTCCGCGCGGATCAGTCCGTCGGGGCGGATCTCCCGGTCGATGATCCGGAAGCGTGCTTCGCCCCGGGTCCAGATCTGCAGCACGCCGGGCTGCTCCATGTCCCATGAGCGGATGCGCGCGAGGCAGCCGATCGATTCATGGTCGGCGGGTTCGCCGACTTCGGAGCCCCTGGTGATGCGGCATACGCCGAAGCCGCTGTCGTTGCGCATGCAGTCGCGCACCATGTCGACATAGCGGGTCTCGAAGATGCGCAGCGGCAGCACCCCGTCGGGGAACAGGACCGTATCGAGCGGGAAGAGCGGGATCGTCGACGGGCGGCGCATCGGTGTGGCCATCGCCGTGGGCGCCGGCCCCTAGCCGGCGAGCTTGCCCGAGGACAGGCCGCGATGGCGCACCAGCACATGCTCGGCCGGCCGGAAGCGCGCCGCCAGCTGCTCGACGATGTACACGCTGCGATGCTGGCCACCGGTGCAGCCGATCGCGACCGTGAGATAGCTGCGGCTCTCGAGCACATAGTGCGGCAGCCAGGTCTCGAGGAACTCGGCGACATGATCGATCATCCGGCCCACCGCCGGGATTCCCTCGAGATAGCGGATCACCGGCTCGTCGAGTCCGGTCAGCGGCTTGAGCTCGGGGATGTAGAAGGGGTTGGGCAGGCAGCGCACGTCGAAGACGAGGTCGGCATCGAGCGGCAGGCCGTGCTTGAAGCCGAAGGATTCGAACAGCACGGTCAGGGTCGCCCGATCGGTGCCGGCGACGTCCCGCACCCATTGTCGCAATGTATTGGGATGCAGGTCGCTGGTGTCGATCGACATGCCCGCGTCCTTGATCGCCGACATCAGCTCGCGCTCATGCTCAATGCATTCGAGCAGGGTCGGGACCTGGTCGTCGGCGTTCCTGCGCATCGACATCGGGTGGCGGCGCCGGGTTTCGGAATAGCGCTGCACCAGCTTGTCGGTACGGGCGTCGAGGAACAGCACCTTGACGTCGTGGCCATGGCGCGACAGATCGCGCAGGGCGTCGCGCAGCTCGGCGACCGATTCGCCGTTGCGTGCATCGGCCGCCACGGCGACCCGGTTGTGGCCGGCGTGCTCGAGCGATGCGATGACGTCGCGCAGGAAGCGCACCGGCAGGTTGTCGATGCAGAAGAAGCCGTCGTCCTCGAGAACCTTGAGCGCGATGGATTTCCCCGATCCGGAGATGCCGGTGATCAGCATCACTCGCATGTTCGCGTCGTTCACGGCTCAGTCCCCGCCCGACTCGATGAGCCGGCGCTGGCGCTGGATGAACTCGGCCGTCGTGTCGATGCCGCGCAACTGCAGCACCGTGCTGCGAACCGCCGCCTCGGTCAGCACCGCGAGGTTGCGCCCGGCCGCCACGGGGATCACCATCTTGCGCATCGGCACGCCGAGCACCTCCTGGGTGAGGGCTTCCAGTGGCAGGCGCTGGAAGTCGCTGTCCATGGTGCTGCGGCGGATCATCTGCACGATCAGCTTCAGGCGCATGTGCCTGCGCACGGCGGTTTCACCGAAGATGGTGCGGATGTCGAGCAGGCCCAGGCCGCGCACCTCGAGCAGATTGCGCAGCAGCGGGGGGCATCGTCCTTCGATGGCCTGGGGGCCGATGCGGGTGAACTCGACGACATCGTCGGCTACCAGCCCGTGGCCCCTGCTGATCAGCTCGAGCGCGAGTTCGCTCTTGCCGAGGCCGGATTCTCCCGCGATCAGCACGCCCATTCCCAGGACGTCCATGAACACGCCGTGCATGGAGGTATGGGCTGCCATCGCCCGGGACAGCCAGTCGCGCAGGGTGTCGATGACGCGGGCGGCCGGCATCGGCGTTGCGATCACCGGCACCCGGGCGGCGCGCGCCAGCGCCAGGATGGTGCCCGGCTCCGGCAGGCCCTCGGCGATGATGATCGCCGGCGACGAGTGCGTGACGACTTCGCGCAGGGTGGACGCCTGGCGCCCCTCCTCGAAATGCTGGAAATAGCGGACTTCGGGTTCGCCGAAGACCTGGATCCGGTCGGGATGGATCAGGTTGAGGTGGCCGACGATGTCCGCCGGCTCATGGGAGCGTCCGTCGTCGCCGTGGACCAGGCGCTCGCCGCCCTCGGGCTGCAGCCAGCGCAGCGCGAGGGCATCCGCGTTGGCTTCGAACAGGGCCTGGACGCTGAGGATCATCGTCTGCCGCCCGGTCGGTCCATGCCCGCGTTCTCAGGCGGCGGGACGAAAGGGCTTCCAGGTGGCGAGGATCTTGTGTATCCGGGCCGGATCGTCCTGCTTCATGAGGGATTCCCGGATCTGCTGGTCGGACAGCAGCTCGGCCAGTTCCGAGAGGATCTCGAGGTGTTCCTCGGTGGCGTTCTCGGGAACGAGCAGGAAGACCAGCAGGCCCACCGGTTCGCCGTCGGGGGCATCGAAGGGTACCGGCGTGGCCAGGCGGATGACGGCGCCGACCGCTTCCTGGAGGCCCTTGATGCGACCGTGGGGGATCGCGACGCCTTCGCCCAGGCCCGTGGAGCCCAGTCGCTCGCGCGACAGCAGGGCATCGGTAACCTTGCCGCGCTCGATTCCGTGGCTGTTCTCGAAGAGGAGGCCGGCCTGTTCGAACAGTCGCTTCTTGCTGGTTACCGAGAGATTGACCAGCACGTTGTTCGGTGCCAGCAGCCGGGAGATTCGGTTCATCTGCACTCGCCCCGTTGTCCGGAAAAGGGCTTCCGTGTCGCGCGGGGCTGGATCAAAACGGCAATCGACCCATTATAGCCAGTGCCGCCCGCGGAAACCGTGCGATGTTGCTCGGCAACAAAGCCCTTTGCAGTGGAAAGCCACAAACGAAAGGACGCCATCGGCGTCCTCTGTTCGAGAAAAAACAGTCCGATCAGCTAGATGGCTGAATGAGTGGATGATGTTTCAGAGCTTCGCGGCCGTGGTCGGTCCGCTTGCCCTTGTGCTTGAGAACCTGTCGATCCAGTTTGTCGACCAGCGAGTCGATCGCCGCGTACAGGTCACCATGGGAACATTCCGCGAAGAGGTCCTTGCCCCTGACATGAAGAGTGATCTCCGCTTTCTGGATCAGCTTGTCGACTGACAGGAACACATTGACATCGATCACGTGATCGAAGTGCCTTTTGATCCGCTCGAGCTTGGTGGTGACGTACTCACGCAGGGCCGGGGTGACACTGACATGATGTCCGCTGATCGAGAGGTTCATGCATCCTCCTTCGCCTTCGGGCCGTGGCCCGGGATTTCTGGCGTATGGGTCGTTGCAGGGTATGAAACAGGCGTCGGCATCGAGCGGCCTACAGCGACTTGCGCTGGGAAACCGGGGGAATCCGCATCGATTCGCGGTATTTCGCCACGGTGCGCCGGGCGACGACGATTCCCTGTTCGCTGAGGGTTTCGGCGATCTGGTTGTCTGATAGGGGTTGTCTGGAGTCCTCCGCGGCGACGAGTTGCTTGATGAGGGCCCGAATCGCGGTGCTGGACGCAGCACCCCCGCTGTCGGTCGCGACATGGCTGCCGAAGAAATACTTGAGCTCGAAGGTGCCATGCGGCGTGAGCATGTATTTCTGGGTAGTGACTCGCGAAACGGTGGATTCATGGAGCCCCAGGGTTTCGGCGATCTCCCGCAGGACCAGTGGCCGCATCGCGACCTCCCCGTGAGAGAAGAACGCCTTCTGCCGGTCGACGATGGCCTGCGAAACCCGCAGGATGGTGTCGAACCTCTGTTGGACATTCTTGATCAACCAGCGTGCTTCCTGCAACTGAACCGTCATATTCGCATGGGCACCGCGGTTGCGCCGGAGAATGTTGGCATAGAGGTCATGAATCCGCAGTTTCGGAATCACGTCGCCGTTGAGCGACACCGTCCAGCCGGCGCCCTGGCGGCGGACCATCACGTCGGGCACGACGAAGCGGGCCTCGCCGCCGCCGAAGGCCGCGCCGGGGCGCGGATCGAGGGCAACCACCAGGGCCTGGGCGTCGCGCAGTTCGTCCTCGGTGCAGCGCAGGATTCGCTTGAGCCGGGTGAAGTCGCGCCCGGCGAGCAGGCCGAGGTGGTCCGAGACCAGGCGCGTCGCGAGTTCCCGGACGGCAGCCGGCGCCTGCGCGGCAGGCTCGGTGCGCCGCAGTTGCAGCAGCAGGCTCTCGCGCAGGTCGGCGGCCCCGACTCCGGCGGGGTCGAAGCTCTGCAGCAGCCGCAGCGCGGTGAGCAGTTCGTCGGCCTCGATCTCGAGTTCGTCGGGCAGCATCGCGAGGATCTCGTCCCGGCTCGACTCGAGGAAGCCGTCGTCGTCGAGATCGTCGATCAGCAGTTCGACCAGGGCGCGGTCGCGCGGCCCGCAGCGGGTGGCCGCCAGCTGGTCGAGCAGGTGCTCGCGCAGGGTGGTCTCGGCGGCGGCCACCTGCGGGAATTCGGCTTCCTCGCCGTCGGAACGGGTGCGGCGCACGCCGTCGCCGCTCCAGTCGCCGCCCCGCTCGATTTCGTCCCCACGGTCGGCGCCGGGCTCGGCGCTCGTGTCATCGGGCCCGGCGGTCCCCGCCGGCTCGGCCTGGGCCTGCGCATCGGCGTTCCCGTCGGTGCCGGAGCCGATGGCCTGGTCGATGCCGCCATTGGGAGCGATCCGCATGCAGGCATCGAGCGGGTCGTCGGTGCGTTCGAGCAGCGGATTCTCGCGCAGGATCCGCTCGAGCTCCTGGTCCATCTCGAGCGTGGACATCTGCAGCAGCCGGATCGACTGCTGCAGCTGCGGGGTCAGCGTGAGCTGCTGGGAATACTTGAGCTGGAGTGACGGCTTCATCGTGAACGGACCCGGTGGCCTGCAGTGCCGGGTCCGCGGCCACTGGCCGCCCCTTGGCGGCTACATCGAGAAATGCTCGCCGAGGTAGTAGCGGCGCACATCCTCATTCATGACCACTTCTTCTGGCGAACCGGAAGCAAGAACAGTACCAGATCTAATGATATACGCCCGGTCGCAGATGCCAAGGGTCTCGCGCACGTTGTGGTCGGTGATCAGCACCCCGATTCGCCGATCCTTGAGAAATCTCACGATTCGCTGAATCTCGATCACCGCGATCGGATCGACGCCGGCGAAAGGTTCATCGAGCAGGATGAAGCGCGGCGAGTTCGCCAGGGCACGGGCGATCTCCACCCGGCGGCGCTCGCCGCCCGAAAGCGAGATCGCCGGGTTGGAGCGGATATGGTCGATCTGCAGGTCGCCGATCAGGGTCTCGAGCCGCTCCTGGATGGCATCGCGCGAGAGCGACCGGCCGTTTTCGTCGACCTGCAGCTCCAGCACGGCGGCGATGTTCTCCTCGACCGTCAGCTTGCGAAAGACCGAGGCCTCCTGCGGCAGGTAGGACAGGCCGAGGCGGGCGCGCCGGTGGATCGGCAGGCGCCCGATCGGGCGGCCGTCGAGTTCGATCGTGCCGCCGTCGGCCGGCACCAGGCCGACGATCATGTAGAAGCAGGTCGTCTTGCCGGCGCCGTTGGGTCCCAGCAGGCCGACGACTTCGCCGCTCTCGACCAGGAGCGATACGTCCTCGACGACCTTGCGCCCGTTGTAGACCTTCATCAACGACCGGCCCTCGAGCCGGTTGCGTTCCGGATCCGCTGCCATCAGCGGCTCGCGGGCTCGGGGCGTCGCAGTTCGAGTTCTCCGGCCGGCTGCAGCGGAGTCGATGGTCCGGCCTCGTCCGGCGCAGCCTGCGATGCCGACCCGGACCGGGGCTGGATCACCACCCGCACCCGGCCACCCGGGTTGGCGGCGGTGGCGGTACGGCCATCGCCGCGCTCGACGGTGAAGAAATCGGTTGCGCCCCGGTAGACGATCTGGGCGCCGAAGACCTCGTTGACGACGCGCTCGCCCTCGATCCGGCGCATCGATGCTTCGTCGCGCAGGGTGAGGATGTCGCCTCGGCTGTCGTATTCGAGCGTCTTCGCCTCGCCCTCGATGACGTCGCCCTCGGCCTTGCGCAGCTGGCGGAAACGCGCCGGCTCGCCGGTGGCGGTCGCGAAATGGTTGCCGGCCTCGTCCTGGCGCAGCACGATGCGCTCGCCCAGCACGGTCAGGCCGCCGCGGACCATGTGGACCCGGCCGGTGAAGACATTGACCTGCTTCGCATCGTCGTAGGTCATGTGGTCGGCCTCGACCTGGATCGGGGCGTTCCTGTCGGCCTCCACCCCCTGGGCGCCGGCCGTGGCGCCGATGGCGGAGATACCGAGCAGCAGCGACAGGATTGCGATGCGAAGGCTCATGGCTGTGATGGGGTCCCGCGGGCCGGCTGCCACACGCCGCTCACCTCGGATTCGACCGTCAGGTGGCGGGCGGCATTATCGAATTGCATCCCGACGCCGGTCAAGGTCGATTCGCCGCGCCGGATCAGGACCGGATGGGTGGTCCGGGCGATCTCGGTGACCGAGTCGACGATCGCGAAATCCGTCTCGACCGTCATCCGCGGCACGCCCGGGGCGGGTTCGCGCACCAGCAGGACATCGTCGATCAGTTCGGTCATGCGGCCCTCGGCGTCGGTGCGCGCATGCCGGGCGCTCAGGCGCACGGTGGGCCGTTCGGGATCGAGGCTCACCAGCACGGGCGCATCGAACTCGGTCGTGCCGTCGTCCGGGAAATGCCGCATTTCGTCGGCAAGCATCCGGAACACCGGCCGGCCCTCGCCGTTGAGGCGGATCATGGCGACGCCCTCGACGAAATAGTCGGGCACATGGCCGGGCGCCCGGGCGCGCGGAGGCGAGCGATCGGCGGCCGATTCGGCCAGGTACCAGGTGCCGACCACGAGCGCCGACATCAGCACGGTGGCGAGCAGCGCCTTCAGCCGGTCCGCGAGCCGGCGCTTCATTGGCGCACCTGGGCCTCGAGCAGTTCCTGCCAGCGGCCCTGGGCGCGCAGGATGAACTCGGCGAATTCGCGCACCGCCCCGGCGCCGGCCGGGCGACGCGAGATCCAGTGCACCCGCTGGAGGATCTCGGCGGGCGCGCCGGCCGGGGCGGCGGCCAGTCCGGCGCGGCGCAGCGCCGGCAGGTCCGGCCAGTCGTCGCCCATGTAGGCGATCTGCTCGACGCCGACGCCGGCGCGTTGCGCGAGCCTCGCGAGGGCCTCGCCCTTGCGGGCGATGCCCTGCATGACCTCGTCGATGCCGAGTTCGGCGGCGCGCCGATCGACGATCGCCGATTCCCGCGCGGTGATGAAGGCGCAGTGCAGCCCCGCGCGACGCAGCAGGGAGATGCCCAGGCCATCGCGGACGTAGAAGGACTTCATGGCCTCGCCCTCGGGGCCGATATGGATCCGCCCGTCGGTCAGGGTGCCGTCGACGTCGAAGGCCACCACCGCCACCCGGCGCGCCCGCAGGACCACGTCGTCGGTGTCGGTCCGCATCGGCGGCTGCTGGGCCTGGCTCATCGTCAGACGATCTTGGCGGCGAGCAGGTCGAGCAGGGTCAGGGCTCCGACCAGGCGTTCGTCGTCGACCACCAGGATCTGGCTGATCTGTCGATCCTCCATGATCCGCACCGCTTCGGCGGCCAGCGCCGCCGGACCGATCACGACCGGGGCCCGGGTCATGACGTCGTCGACCGGAATGCTGCGGAAGTCGCCCGAGCGGCCGGCCTCGAGGAGTCGACGCAGGTCGCCATCGGTGAAGATGCCGTGGACCCGCCGATCCTCGTCGACCACCGCGGTCATGCCCATGCGTTTGCGCGTCACCTCGAGGACGGCCTCGGCGAGCGAGGCGCCCGGGCGGACCGTCGCCAGGCCGGGCCCGGTGCGCATGACGTCGGCGACCGTGGTCAGCAGGCGCCGGCCGAGCGCGCCGCCGGGGTGGGAGCGCGCGAAATCGTCCGGGCCGAAGCCGCGGGCCTCGAGGACCGCCACCGCCAGGGCGTCGCCCAGTGCCAGTGCCGCGGTGGTGCTCGCCGTCGGGGCGAGGTTGAGGGGGCAGGCTTCCCGCTCGACTCCCGCGTCGAGATGGACATCGGCGAGTTCCGCGAGCCGGGAAGCCGGGGCGCCGGTGATGGCGATCAGGCGTGCGCCCTGGCGCTTGATGAGCGGCACGATCGCGAGCAGTTCCTCGGTCGATCCGGAGTTCGACAGTGCGATGAAGACGTCCTCGCGCGTGACCATGCCGAGGTCGCCGTGGCTGGCCTCGGCCGGGTGCACGAAGAAGGCCGGGGTGCCGGTGGAGGCGAGGGTGGCGGCGATCTTGCGGGCGATGTGCCCCGACTTGCCGATGCCGCTGACGACCACCCGCCCGGTGCAGCCGAGCACCAGCATGCAGGCGCGCGCGAAATCGGCGTCGATCCGCGATTCGAGGCCCGAGATCGCCTCGGCCTCGATGCGCAACACCTCGATCGCGCGCTGCTGCAGCAAGGCCATGTCGGGTCCGGTCGCCTTGTCCATGGCGTCGAGTATATAGACAGAGCGCAGCGCAACGATCGGTCGCGCCCACCACTTGCGGATAGAATCTCCGCTACCGTTACGACAATGACCGGCCTGGCCGGACTCCCTCGTGCCCCCGGCTTCCCACGAAAACCGTCCCGCCGAAATCCTTCGAATCGAGAACCTGCGCTTCGGCTACGATGCGCGGCCGATTCTCGATGGTGTCGACATGGGCTTTCGCCGCGGCACCGTCACCGCCCTGATGGGTGGATCGGGCTCCGGCAAGACCACCTTGCTGCGCCTGATCAGCGGCCAGGTGCGGGCGCAGCGCGGCCGCGTGATGTTCGAAGGAGCCGATGTCGGCACCCTGGGGCACGAAGAACTCTTCGCGGCCCGTCGCCGGATGGGCATGCTGTTCCAGTTCGGCGCGCTGTTCACCGATCTCGATGTCTTCGAGAACGTCGCCTTTCCGCTGCGCGAGCACACCGACCTGCCCGAGGAGACGATCCGCGACCTGGTCCTCATGAAGCTGAACGCGGTGGGGCTGCGCGGCGCGGCCCGCCTGCGCACTTCCCAGGTGTCGGGCGGCATGGCGAGGCGGATCGCGCTCGCCCGGGCGATCGCGCTCGATCCGCCGCTGCTGCTCTACGACGAGCCCTTCGCGGGCCTCGACCCGATCTCGCTGGGCACTGTCGCGCAACTGGTCCGGCGCCTGAACGATGCGCTCGGGGCGACATCGGTGCTGGTCACCCATGATGTCCATGAATCCTTCGCGATCGCCGACCAGGTCTACCTGCTCGCGCAGGGCCGGATCGCCGCCAGTGGCACGCCGGCCGAGATGATGGCGTCCACCGACCCCCTGGTGGCCCAGTTCCTGAAGGGCGAGCGCGAGGGGCCGGTGGCCTTCCATTATCCGGCGCCGCCGCTGGCGAGCGATTTCGGCATCGGGGATTCGCCGTGAGCCGGATTCTCGACGCCATCGCCGGTCTCGGCGCCTGGGTGCTGTCGATACTTCGCGGCATGGGCTACGGCTTCCGCTTCTTCCTGCGGCTTTGCCTGCTGTCATTGCGGACGCTGCGCCGGCCCCGGCTGGTGCTCGACCAGATCCATTTCATCGGCAACCATTCGCTGTCGATCATCCTGGTCTCGGGCTTGTTCGTCGGCTTCGTGCTCGGCCTGCAGGGCTACTACACCCTGCAGGCTTTCGGTTCGGAACAGGCCCTCGGCGTGCTGGTGGCGCTGTCGCTGGTCCGCGAACTCGGGCCGGTGGTGGCGGCGCTGCTGTTCGCCGGCCGGGCGGGGACCTCGCTGGCCGCCGAGATCGGCCTGATGAAATCGGGCGAGCAGTTGCTCGCGATGGAAATGATGGCGGTCGATCCCATCGCCCGGGTGCTGGCGCCGCGCTTTCTCGGGGCGGTCATCGCCTTGCCGCTGCTCGCTGCGATGTTCTCGGCGATCGGCGTGTTCGGCGGCTATCTCGTCGGGGTGCACCTGATCGGCGTCGATGCCGGGGCATTCTGGTCGCAGATGCAGGCGGGCGTCGATGTGTTCTCCGATGTCGGCAACGGCCTGCTCAAGAGCGTCGTGTTCGGCTTCATCTGTGCCTTCGTCGCCCTGTTCGTCGGCTATGAGGCCAAGCCCACGCCGGAGGGCGTCGCACGCGCCACCACGACCACCGTGGTGGCTTCGTCGCTGGCCGTGCTCGCTGCCGACTTCCTTCTAACCGCGCTGATGTTCAGCACCTGAGGTCGAAAGATGAACCGAAAGACGACCGATCTGCTGGTGGGCCTGTTCGTGCTGGCCGGGCTCGCCGCCATCCTGTTCCTGGCCCTCAAGGTGGGCAATCTCATGAGCTTCAGCCTTGCCCAGGGCTATGACGTGACCGCCCGTTTCGACAATATCGGCGGCTTGAAGGCGAGGGCGCCGGTCAAGAGCGCTGGCGTCGTCGTCGGCCGGGTCCAGTCGATCGGCTTCGACCCGCAATCGTTTCGTGCGACGGTGCGCCTGGAGATCGACGAGCGCTACCGGTTTCCGAAGGACACTTCGGCGAGCATCCTGACCTCGGGCCTGCTGGGCGAGCAGTACATCGGCCTGTCGCCAGGCGGCGACCTCGAGGACCTGGAGCCCGATGACGTCATCACGATGACGCAGTCGGCGGTCGTCCTCGAGAACCTGATCGGCCAGTTCCTCTACGGTGCCGCCTCCGGTGGGGGCTCCAAGTGAGCCCGGCATCCTGGCCGGGCGGCTTGCGCCGCGCGTTCATCGCGCCGGTCCTCGCGTTCGCCCTCGCGTTCGGCGGCTGTGCGAGTTCGCAGGGCCCCGGCGCCTCGGCCGATCCGCTCGAGCCGATGAACCGGGCGGTCTTCGCCTTCAACGACACGCTCGACGAGTACGCCCTGAAGCCCGCCGCCACCGCCTATCGGGACTACGTGCCGGAGACGTTCCGCTTCATCGCCGGCAACATGTTCGAGAACCTGCGCGACGTCTGGACCTCGGTCAACAACCTGCTGCAGGGCAAGCCGTGGCAGGCGGTGAGCGATCTCAGCCGGGTGGTGATCAACACCACCTTCGGATTCGCGGGAATGGGCGATGTGGCCTCGGAGCTGGGCTTGCCCAAGCACCGCGAGGACTTCGGCCAGACGCTCGGGGTCTGGGGCGTGCCGACCGGCCCCTACCTGGTGCTGCCGTTCTTCGGGCCCTCCAACTTCCGGGATGGCCCCAGCCTCATCCTCGATGCTTACGCCGATCCGCTTCCCTACCTGGTCGACGACGTTTCCGTGCGCAACACGACCTACGTGATCCGGGTCCTCGATACCCGCGCGGGCCTGCTGGGCGCCAGCGGGATCATGGACGACATCGCGCTCGACCGGTACCTGTTCATGCGGGACGGCTATCTGCAGCGCCGCCGCAGCCTTGTGTACGATGGCGACCCGCCGCCGCTGGACGACGACTACGACGACAGCTGGCTCGATGAAGACGAAGAGTGATCGACAAGGAATGCCCATGAAGACCCTCGCTTTCCCGCGACCGATGCGCCGCTTCCTGCTGGGGATCGTCGCGCTGCTCGCCGGCCTCGCCCTCGGCGTGGCCTCGTCGCCGGCGCGAGCCCTCGAGGCCCCCGACAAGCAGATCGAGAGGCTCAGCGCCGAAGTGCTGGCCCGCATCAAGGCCGATCCCGAGATCCGCGCCGGCAATCTCGAGCGGATCTCCGATGCCGTCGACGAGCTGGTCATGCCCAGCGTCGATTTCCAGCGCATGACGGCGCTCTCGGTTGGCCGGGGCTGGCGCGAAGCGAGCGCGGAGCAGCGCGAGGAACTCGTCGAGCAGTTCCGGATGCTGCTGCTGCGCACCTATTCGGGCGCGCTGTCCGAAGTGCGTGACCAGTCGATCCGCATGAAGCCACTGCGCGCCGATCCGGCCGACAAGGACGTGATCGTGCGCAGCGAAGTCATCGGCCATGGCACCGAGCCGATCCAGCTCGACTACCGGATGCGGCGCGCCGACGAGAACTGGAAGATCTACGACATCAACGTGCTCGGTGTCTGGCTGGTCGAGACCTACCGCAGCCAGTTCGGCCCGCTCATCAACCAGGGCGGAATCCAGGGCCTGATCGACTCCCTGCGCGAGCGCAACAGCCGGGGCGAGCAGGGCGGCGCGGCCGGGGGCCAGTGATGCAGGTTCCGTCCCGGCTGACGCTGGAGCAGGCCACTGCCTTCCGGGCGGCGGCGCTGGCTGCATGCGGTGCCGGCGAGCGGGATTTCGACCTCGCACCGCTTGCCGAATACGATTCGTCGGCCATCGCGGTGCTGCTCGAGATCCGGCGGACGCCGGGCGGCGCCGGGGCGCGCTTCCTGAACGTTCCGGCGAATTTGCGTAAACTCGCCAGTCTCTACGGCGTCGATTCACTGCTCTTCGACATTCCGGACACGACAACGGACGTGGGGCGCAACAGCTAGCGGCGCCACGCGAACGGGGCCGCACCGGGTGCCGGCTTCGCCGTTACGCCCGGGTACCATGTCCATTGCCATCGATATCGATTCGGTCGCCAAGCGATACGGATCGTTCACAGCGCTGCACGGTGTTTCGCTCCAGGTCCATGAAGGCGAGTTCTTCGGCCTGCTCGGCCCCAACGGCGCCGGCAAGACGACCCTGATCTCGATCGTGGCCGGACTCGCTCGCGCGAGTTCGGGAACGGTGCGGGTCATGGGCCACGACGTGGTGGGCGACTATCGGGCGGCCCGGCGCGCGCTCGGGGTGGTTCCCCAGGAAATCGTCTTCGATCCCTTCTTCACGGTGCGCGAGACGCTGCGCCTGACCTCGGGCTACTACGGCATCCGGCGCAACGACGACTGGATCGATGAAATCCTCACCGGCCTCGACCTGGATTCGAAGGCCGACGAGAACATGCGGGCCCTGTCGGGCGGCATGAAGCGGCGCGTGCTGGTCGCCCAGGCGCTGGTGCATCGCCCGCCCGTGATCGTCCTGGACGAGCCCACCGCCGGCGTCGACGTGGAGTTGCGCCAGACCCTCTGGCAGTTCATCCGGCGACTCAACGAGCAGGGCCACACGATCGTGCTCACCACGCACTACCTGGAGGAAGCGCAGGAGTTCTGTGGCCGCATCGCGATGCTCAACCAGGGTCGGCTGGTCGCGCTCGACGCGACCCGGGAGCTGCTGCGCGCCTTCAGCGCCGGTCGTCTCCTGCTGCGGATCTCCGGCGCCCCGCTGCCGGCTTCGCTCGAGCCCCTGGTGATCGAATCGCCCGAGCGCGACCGGATCGCCCTGCAGGTCGATCGCTACGAGGCGGTCGAGCCGATGCTCGCGGCGCTGCGCGAGGCCGGCTGCCGGATCGAGGACATGGAGCTGCTGCACGCCGACCTCGAGGACGTCTTCGTCTCGATCATGAAGGAGTCGCGGGCATGACGGGATTCCGGACGCTGTTCCACAAGGAGCTGCTGCGCTTCACCAAGGTGGGGTTCCAGACGATCGGCGCGCCGATCGTCTCGGCGCTGCTGTACCTGCTGATCTTCAGCCATGTCCTGGAGGGGCGGGTCGAGGTGTTCGAGAGCGTCCGCTATTCCTCGTTCCTGGTGCCCGGCCTGGTGATGATGGCGCTGCTGCAGAACTCCTTCGCCAACGCATCCTCGTCGCTGGTGCAGAGCAAGGTGACCGGCAACATCGTGTTCGTGCTGCTGCCACCGATGTCCAGCTTCGAGATCTTCCTCGCCTACGTCCTGGCGGCGATGGTGCGAGGCCTGGTGGTCGGCCTGGGGGTGCTTCTGGTCACCACCTGGTTCGTCGACCTGCAGGTGGCCGAGCCCGGCTGGATCCTCGTCTTCGCCCTGCTGGGCAGTGCGATTCTCGCTACAATGGGCCTGCTGGCCGGCATCTGGGCGGACAAGTTCGACCAGATGGCCGCCTTCCAGAACTTCTTCATCATGCCGCTGACCTTCCTGGCCGGCGTGTTCTATTCGGTGAAGTCGCTGCCCGGGTTCTGGCAGGAAATGTCCCACCTGAACCCGTTCTTCTACATGGTCGACGGCTTTCGCCGCGGTTTCATCGGTGTTTCCGATGTGAGCCCGTGGGTGAGCCTGGCCGTGGTCGGTGGCAGCCTCGCCCTGGTGGCGGCCTTCTCGCTGGCCCTGCTCTCCAGGGGCTACAAGCTGCGCCACTGACCGCAGGACCGGGCGGAGCGCCCGATACCAGGAGCTTGAACAACGATGCTTACTCCCCAGGATGTTCGCCGATTCATCGCCGAAGGCCTGCCCTGCGAACTCCTCGAGGTCGACGGCGACGGCCGCCATTTCGATGCCCTGATCGTGTCCAGCCTGTTCGAGGGCAAGCGTTCGGTGCAGCGCCACCAGCTGGTCTATCGCGCGCTCGGCGAGCGCATGCGCGAACAGATCCATGCGCTGTCGATGAAGACCCTCACGCCCGACGAGCACGCCGCCCAGTCCCGCTGACCGCGAGAACCGCATGGACAGACTCCATATCGTCGGCGGCACGCCGCTTGCCGGCGAGGTCCGGGTATCGGGCGCCAAGAACGCGGCCTTGCCGATCCTGTGCGCCGCCCTGCTCGATCCGGAACCGGTGGTGGTCGAGAACGTCCCGCGCCTGCGTGACGTCGACACCACCTTGCGACTGCTCGAGACCATGGGGGCGACCTGCGAGCGTGATGGCGAGCGGGTGCGTGTCGATTGCGGCCGGATCGACCGGCTCGAGGCGCCCTACGATCTCGTCAAGACGATGCGCGCCTCGATCCTGGTGCTCGGTCCGATGCTCGCCCGCTTCGGGCAGGCGCGGGTTTCGCTGCCCGGCGGCTGCGCGATCGGCCAGCGGCCGGTCGACCAGCACATCAAGGGGCTGGAGGCGCTGGGCGCCGAGATCACGATCGAGCATGGCTACGTGGTGGCGCGGGCGAAGCGCCTGCGCGGCGCGCGCATCGTCACCGACATGGTCACCGTCACCGGGACCGAGAACCTCATGATGGCGGCGGTGCTCGCCGATGGCGAAACCTTCATCGAGAACGCTGCCCGTGAGCCCGAGATCGCCGACCTCGCCCGCGCCCTGGTGGCGATGGGCGCCCGGATCGAGGGCGCCGGCACCGACCTGATACGGATCGAAGGCGTCGCCCGCCTGCATGCGGCGAACTGCCGGGTGATGCCCGACCGGATCGAGGCGGGTACCTTCCTGTGCGCGGTTGCCGCCGCCGGCGGGGATGTCGTCCTGCGGGACGCCGATCCCGATTCTCTCGGCGCGACGATCGACAAGCTGACCGAGGCCGGGGCCGCCATCGAGACCGGACCCGACTGGATCCGCGTCCGCATGGATCGCCGGCCCACGGCGGTCGATGTGCGAACCGCTCCCTATCCCGGTTTCGCGACCGACATGCAGGCCCAGCTGATGGCGATGAACTGCGTTGCGCAGGGCACCGGCGTCATCACCGAGACGATCTTCGAGAACCGCTTCATGCATGTGCTCGAGATGCAGCGCCTGGGCGCGGACATCAGCGTCGAGGGCAGTTCCGCGATCGTGCGGGGCGTTCCCGAGCTGTCGGGCGCCACCGTCATGGCAACCGACCTGCGCGCCTCGGCCGGCCTGGTGATCGCCGGGCTGGTGGCCGAGGGCGAAACCACGGTCGACAGGATCTATCATCTCGACCGAGGCTACGACGCGATGGAAACCAAGCTGCAGGCGCTCGGCGCCCGGATCCGGCGCTTGCGCTGATACACGGGGACAATCCCTTGAGCATCATCACGATGGCCCTCTCGAAGGGGCGAATCTTCGAGGAAACCGAACCCCTGCTGGCGGCCGCCGGAATCCGGGTCGATCCGGGCCTGGCCGATTCGCGCCAGCTGATCCTGCCGACCAACGACCCGGCGGTGCGGATCATCATCGTGCGCGCGAGCGATGTCCCGACCTACGTCCAGTACGGGGCGGCCGACATCGGCGTGGCCGGGCGCGACGTCCTGGTCGAGCACGGCGGCGCCGGCCTGTACCAGCCGGTCGATCTCGGAATCGCCCGTTGCCGGATGTGCGTGGCCGCGCCGGCGGGCTTCGACTACGAGGCGGCCGTGCGCCGTGGCGCGCGCCTGCGCGTGGCGACCAAGTACGTCGATGTCGCCCGGCGCCATTTCGCGGCCAAGGGCGTCCATGTCGATGCGATCAAGCTCTACGGCTCGATGGAGCTCGCGCCGCTGGTGGGGCTCGCCGACGCCATCGTGGACCTCGTCAGCACCGGCTCCACCCTGCGCGCCAACAACCTGGTGGTGGTCGAGGACATCCAGCAGGTGTCGGCCCGGCTGATCATCAACCGGGCGGCCCTCAAGACCCGGTCCGCCCTGATCGAGCCGCTGGTGCGCCAGATCGGGACGGCGGCCGAAAGACTCGAGAAGGCCTCGGCATGAGCACCGGCAAGCTGGCGATCACCCGGCTCGACTCCGCGAGCCCCGATTTCGGCGCCCGCCTGCGGGAGCTGCTCCACTACGAGGCGGCGCAGGACGCCGCCATCGAGGCGACCGTCGCGGGCATCCTCGCCGATGTGCGCGAACGTGGCGACGCCGCGCTCCTCGAGCACACCCGTCGGCTCGACGGCGTCGCGGCCGACACGGCCGCCGACCTCGAGATCCCGGCGACCGAGTTGCGCAGCGCCCTGGAATCCCTGCCCGCGGAACAGCGTGATGCCCTGCGCGGCGCGGCCGACCGGATACGCGCCTTCCACGAGCGCCAGCTCTCGACCAGCTGGAGCTATACCGAGCCCGACGGCACGCTGCTAGGGCAGCAGGTGCACCCGATCGAACGGGTCGGCGTCTATGTGCCGGGCGGCAAGGCCGCCTATCCCTCATCGGTGCTGATGAACCTGGTGCCGGCGAAGGTGGCCGGCGTCCCGGAGCTGGTCATGGTCTCGCCAACCCCGGGCGGGCAGCGCAACCCGCTGGTGCTGGCCGCGGCCGCCGTGGCCGGCGTCGACCGGGTCTACGCCATCGGCGGGGCGCAGGCGGTCGGCGCGCTGGCCTACGGCACCGAAACCATCCAGGCGGTCGACAAGATCGTCGGCCCGGGCAATGCCTACGTCGCCGAGGCCAAGCGCAGGGTCTTCGGCACGGTCGGAATCGACATGATCGCCGGGCCCAGCGAGATCCTCGTGATCGCCGACGGCGCGACCGATCCCGACTGGGTGGCGATGGATCTCTTCTCCCAGGCCGAGCACGACGAGATGGCGCAATCGATCCTGCTGTGCCCGGACCCGGCCTACATCGACCGGGTCGAGGCGGCGATGCAGCGGCTGATCGACACGATGCCGCGCCAGGCGGTGATCCGGCGCTCGCTCGCCGATCGTGGCGCCCTGATCCGGGTGCGCGACCTGGCCGAGGCCTGCGAGATCTCCAACGAGATCGCGCCGGAGCACCTCGAGCTGTCGGTGGCCGACCCCGATCCCTGGGTGGGACGACTGCGTCATGCGGGAGCCATCTTCCTCGGGCCGTATTCCTCGGAATCGATCGGCGACTACTGCGCCGGCCCGAACCATGTGCTGCCGACCATGCGCACGGCGCGCTTTTCCTCGCCCCTGGGCGTCTACGATTTCCAGAAACGAACCAGCCTGGTCCGGGTTTCGGCCGGGGCGGCCCTGACGCTGGGCGCGCTCGCCGCAACCCTGGCCGACGGCGAGGGCCTGCCGGCGCACGCCGAGAGCGCCCGGATGCGGATGCGGGACTGATCGCGGGGATCCAGGAGCCCGGGGTGGCCGGGCGTTTCCTCGAGGCGCATCGGCCCCGTACCGGCCGGGGCCACGGGTCTGCGGGTACAATACCCGGTCCGGGTCGGGGCGGTTCGCCGGCGGCCCGGCGTTCGTCCGCGCGAGCATCCGCGCATTCCACCCGATATTCGCGCCGCAGGGCGCAGGCCCATCGTGAACAGACGCGCTGAAGTCTCCCGCAACACGGCCGAAACCCGGATCCGTGTTGCGATCGATCTCGACGGCACCGGTCGGCAGACGCTCGCCACCGGCGTGCCCTTCCTCGACCACATGATCGACCAGATCGCCCGCCACGGCCTCGTCGACCTCGAGATCGAGGCCGACGGCGATCTCCACATCGATGCGCACCACACCGTCGAGGATGTCGGCATCACGCTGGGCCAGGCCTTCGCCCGCGCGATCGGCGACAAGAAGGGCATCCGTCGCTACGGCCATGCCTATGTGCCGCTCGACGAGGCTCTCTCGAGGGTCGTGATCGATCTCTCCGGCCGCCCCGGGCTGCAGTGGCACGTCGATTTCACCCGCGCCATGATCGGCGGCTTCGATGTCGATCTCGCCCGCGAGTTCTTCCAGGGCTTCGTCAACCATGCGGCGGTGACGCTGCACATCGACAATCTGCGCGGCGAGAATGCGCACCACCAGTGCGAGACGATCTTCAAGGCCTTCGGCCGGGCCCTGCGCATGGCGATCGAATTCGATTCGCGGGTCGGCGACCGCATCCCTTCGACGAAGGAAGCGCTCTGAGCCTGCGTTCGCGCCGGCCGTTGTCGCGGGGCAGAAAGTACCGTAGCGAGCCGTTCCGATGAGCACGATCGCGGTGGTCGACTACTCGATGGGCAACCTGTACTCCGTCGCCAAGGCGCTCGAGCATGTCGCCCCGAAATGGCGGGTCGTGGTCACGGGCGATCCGGCGCAGGTCGCCGGGGCCGATCGCGTCGTGTTCCCGGGGCAGGGGGCGATGCCCGACTGTGTACGCCATCTCGATGAATCGGGGCTGCGCTCCGAGGTGGTGCGCGCGGCGCGCGAGAAGCCGATGTTCGGCGTGTGCATCGGCGCGCAGATGCTCTTCGAGCGCAGCGCCGAGGGCGATACGCCGGGCCTGGGGCTGCTGGCGGGCGAAGTCGTGCGATTCGATCGCCGCCGGATGACCGGCCCCGGAGGCGCCCGCCTGAAGGTGCCGCACATGGGCTGGAACCGGGTGCGGCAACTTCGCGAGCATCCGGTCTGGGCGGGCATTCCCGACGAGACGTTCTTCTATTTCGTGCACAGCTACCATTTCGCGCCCGCCGATCCCCGCGACTGCGTCGGCGATTCGGAGTACGGCGGGCGCTTTACCTGTGCGGTGGCGCGGGATAACATTTTCGCGACCCAGTTCCATCCCGAGAAGAGTTCGGGCCACGGATTGAAGCTCTACGAGAACTTCATCGACTGGCGCCCCTGAAGGGCGCCGGGCCAAGCCAACGGGTTATCTCCTCGATACTCTCAAGACTATGCTCCTGATCCCCGCTATCGACATCAAGGACGGTCGTTGTGTTCGTTTGCGCCAGGGCGTGATGGAAGACGAGACCGTGTTCTCCGACGACCCCGTCGCCATGGCCGTGAGATGGGTCGATCTCGGCGCCCGGCGGCTGCATCTGGTCGATCTCGACGGCGCGGTCGGCGGCAGGCCGAGAAACCAGGCCCTCATCCGCGACATCGTCGATGCGGTCGGCGAAGACATCCCGGTGCAGCTCGGCGGCGGAATCCGCGACCTCGACACCATGGAGCGATACCTCGACGACGGCCTCGCGTACCTCATCGTCGGCACCGCGGCGGTCCGTGATCCGGGCCTTCTGCACGATGCCTGCGGCGCCTTTCCGGGCCGTATCCTGGTCGGGCTCGATGCCCGCGACGGCAAGGTCGCGACCGATGGCTGGAGCAAGCTGACCCGCCACGACGTGCTCGATCTCGCCCGCAAGTTCGAGGACTACGGAATCGAGGGCATCATCTACACCGACATCGGCCGTGACGGCATGCTCACCGGCATCAACGTCGAGGCCACCGTGCGGCTCGCCAGCGAGCTGACCGTGCCGGTGTTCGCTTCCGGCGGCGTCGCGGGAATGGCCGACATCGAGCAGCTGTGCGCCGTCGAGGACGAGGGCGTCGAGGGCGTGATCCTCGGGCGCGCCCTCTACGAAGGCAAGCTCGATTTCGCCCAGGCACAGGCGCGCGCCGACGAGCTCGCCTCCGATGAATAGGGCTCGCGCCCCGGGGTTCCCGCGTGCCGGAGGCGAAGCCTTGCTGACCAAGCGCATCATTCCCTGCCTCGACGTGACCGCGGGTCGCGTCGTCAAGGGCGTCAATTTCGTCTCGCTGCGCGATGCCGGCGATCCGGTCGAGATCGCCCGGCGCTACGGCGAGCAGGGCGCCGACGAGATCACCTTCCTCGACATCACCGCCTCCAGCGACGAACGCGACATCATCCTGCAGGTGATCGAACGGGTCGCCGACCAGGTGTTCATCCCGCTCACCGTGGGCGGCGGCGTGCGGCGCGTCGAGGATGTCCGGCGTCTGCTCAATTCGGGAGCCGACAAGGTGTCGATCAATACCGCCGGCATCCAGAACCCGCGCTTCTTCGCCGAAGCGGCCGAGCGCTACGGTTCGCAGTGCATCGTGGCGGCGATCGACGCCAAGTCGACCGGCGAGGGACGATGGGAGGTCTTCACCCATGGGGGTCGGCGCGCCACCGGGCTCGATGCCGTCGCCTGGGCCGAGGAGGTCGTGCGCCTGGGCGCCGGCGAGATCCTGCTCACCAGCATGGATCGCGACGGCACCCGGCAGGGCTTCGATCTCGCCCTGACCCGCGCGGTGTCCGATGCGGTCGAGGTGCCCGTCATCGCCTCGGGCGGCGTCGGCGAGCTCGCCCACCTTGCCGACGGCGTGACCCTCGGCGGGGCCGATGCGGTGCTCGCGGCAAGCATCTTCCATTTCGGGGAGTTCACGATTCCCGAGGCCAAGCGCTTCATGGCCGATCGCGGCATCCCGGTGCGGCTCGATCCATGAGCGAAGCCGCCACCCTGCCGGCCTGGGTCGATGCCGTCCGTTTCGATCGCGACGGCCTGGTCCCCGCGATCGCCCAGGAAGCCGGTACCGGCCGGGTCCTCACCCTCGCCTGGATGAATCGCGAGGCGCTGATGGAAACCGCCGCCAACGGCCGGGCGGTGTACTGGTCGCGCTCGCGCTCGCGCCTGTGGCGCAAGGGCGAGGAATCCGGCCATGTCCAGAAGGTGCGCGAGATCCGTCTCGACTGCGACGCCGACGTGATCCTGCTCGAGGTCGAGCAGGTCGGCGGCATTGCCTGCCACACCGGCCGCCATTCCTGCTTCTTCCGGAAGCTCGAAGGCGATCGATGGCAGCCCGTCGATCCGGTCCTGCGCGATCCCGACCAGATCTACCGCAAGTAGGAGCGCACCCGATGGCCGCATCCCAGCCCGATTCCTCGGCCGAGCTGCTCGAAAGACTCGGCGCCCTGATCGCTTCGCGTCGCGGCGCCGACCCCGAGGTGTCCTACGTCGCGACCCTGTTCGCCAAGGGCACCGACGCCATCCTCAAGAAGATCGGCGAGGAGGCCACCGAAACCGTGATCGCCGGCAAGGACGGCGAGCGAGGGGCGATCGTCCGCGAAACCGCCGATCTGTGGTTCCATACCCTGATCCTGCTCGCGCGGTTCGATCTTGGCCCGGGTGATGTGCTGGCCGAACTGGCCCGTCGGGAAGGCGTCTCCGGCCTTGCCGAGAAGGCGGCGCGGGCAGGCGGACCGGCCAATCCGTCCGGCGACTGAGATTTCCGCCCCATGACCGCTTCCCACGATTGCCTGTTCTGCCGTATCGCGCGTGGCGAGATTCCCTCGCGCAAGGTCTACGAGGACGACGAGATCCTCGCGTTCCACGACATCCATCCGGCCGCGGCCCTGCATTTCCTGCTGATTCCCAAGGCCCATGTCGAGAATCTTTACAGCGCGGGTGCCGATCATGAGGCGATCCTCGGCCGGATGCTGACGCTGGCCGCCCGACTCGCGCGGGAAAACGGCAGTCCCGACGGCTTTCGCATCGTGATCAATAACGGTCGGCTGGGAGGGCAGGAGGTGTATCATCTCCATATCCACGTTCTGGGTGGGCCGGAGCCGCTGCGCTCCGCGATCATCCCAAAGTGACACGCCTGGCGTGTCCGCATGAAGGAGTTGTCTATGGGAGCGATGAGCATCTGGCACTGGCTGATCGTGCTGGTCATCATCATGCTGGTCTTCGGCACCAAGAAACTGAAGAACATCGGCTCCGATCTCGGGGGCGCGGTTCGCGGCTTCAAGGAAGGCGTCAAGGAAGGCGCCGAGCAGGTTGGCGAGGAGTCCTCCGAGTCGGGCACCAGCGCCAAGAAAACGATCGACGTCGAGGCAAAGGAGAAGGTCTGAGCCATCGGGCGGGCGCGCGATCGTCCACCAGCCCGCCGACGCCCGGCCGGCCCCGCGCGGGCGGCCGCAGGCCCGGACGCCCCGGCGTCCTGGCGAACGAGAAAGCCGTCCCCCGGGGCGGCTCCTGATTCCCCCTTTCGTACCGTCGCATGTTCGACATCGCTTTTACCGAACTGATGGTCGCGGCGGTCATTGCGCTCATCGTCATCGGGCCGGAGCGATTGCCGCGGGTAGCGCGTCAATGCGGCGAATGGCTCGGCAAGCTGCAGCGCTACGTCAATGACGTCAAGGCGGACGTCAATCGCCAGATCCAGCTCGACGAACTGCGCAACCTCAAGGAGGAGGTCACCTCGGCGGCGCAGGATCTCGAGGGATCCTTCAAGTCCGCGGTTTCCGATACCCAGCAGGAACTCGACGAACTGGGCCGCACGCTTGCCGGCGAGGAGTCGGAGGAGACGGAGCCGGCCAGGCCGGCGCCCACCGATTGGGAACGTGTCTACGAAGCTCGCCGTACCCGCGAACGCATCCGTGATCGCCGCATCGAACGCGATCGCGAACTCGGCCGCAAGCGCCCCAGGCGCCGGCTCCACTGATGGCTGAAGAAGAAAAGGCCGAGGGCGAAAGCCTCGTCTCGCACCTGATCGAGCTGCGCAATCGCATGATCAAGGCGCTGGCCGTCGTGCTGGTGCTGTTCGGCGTGTGCTTCTACTTCTCGGGCGAGATCATGCGCTTCCTGTCGCTGCCGCTCTACGAAGCCCTGCCACCGGGCAGCAAGCCGGTCTTCACCGACCAGGCGGGCGCCTTCTTCACCCTGACCAAGCTCGCCTTCCTGAGCGCGGTGCTCTTCTCGCTGCCCTGGATCCTCTACCAGGCCTGGGCTTTCGTCGCGCCCGGTCTCTACGAACACGAGCGTCGCTTCGCCCTGCCGCTGATCGTCTCAAGCGTGTTCTTCCTCGTCCTGGGCATCGGCTTCGCCTACACCTTCGTGCTGCCGGCGGCCTACAAGTTCTTCATCAAGATGTCCGCGGGCACGGGCGCCGATGTCCTGCAGGATCTCCAGCGCTACTGGGATTTCACCATCGCGATCTTCTTCGGCTTCGGCCTGACCTTCGAGGTGCCGGTCGTGCAGATGCTGCTGGTGAAGGTCGGCATCGTCGATGTCGAGCAGCTGCGCAAGGCGCGCCGCTATGTCGTCGTGGGCGCCTTCGTGGTCGCGGCGGTGCTCACGCCGCCCGATGTGCTCTCCCAGTTCATGCTCGCGATCCCGCTGATCATCCTCTACGAGCTGGGGATCTTCATCGCCGGCTTCATCAAGGCCCATAGTCGGGCGCCCGATTCCGACGATGAATCGACCGACGAGAGCCGGGGCGAGGTGGGCCGCGCCGACCAGCAGCCCGGCAACTGATACGGGTTCGCCTTCAACCGTATGACCGGCCCTCCCGGGGCTGTCAGTTGCGGGGCAGGCGCGGCGGATCGGGTCGTTCCGCGATCCGGATGTCCACCGCCAGTTCGCGGCCCTCGCGCAGGAAATGGAAGCGGACTTCCGATCCCGGCGCCTGGCGCGCGACGATGTCGAGCATCTGCGCGATATTGAGGACCGCTTCGTCGCCGATCGCCACCAGGACATCACCCACGCGGACGCCGGAGCGCTCGGCGGGCCCGCCCCGGACGAGCGCGGTGATCACCGCTCCCTTCTCGCTCGGCAGGTTCAGCGCGTCGGCGAGCTCCGGGGTGATGTCCTGCGGTTCCACTCCGATGAAGCCTCGGCTCACACGGCCCGACTGCAGCAGCTGGGTGGTGACGTGGCTGACGGTCGACGCCGGGATGGCGAAGCCGATACCGAGCGAGCCGCCGCTGCGCGAATAGATCGCGGTATTGATGCCGAGCAGGCGTCCCTGGGTGTCGATCAGGGCGCCGCCCGAATTGCCGGGATTGATGGCGGCGTCGGTCTGGATGAAGTTCTCGAACGTGTTGATGCCCAGCTGGCTGCGTCCCAGGGCGCTGATGATGCCCATCGTCACGGTCTGGCCGACCCCGAAGGGATTGCCGATGGCGAGCACGACATCCCCGATCCGGGCCTTGTCGACATCGGCGAGCTCGATGGCGGGCACCGGCTCCTCGGTCTGCAGGCGCAGTACGGCGAGATCGGTCTCGGGGTCGCTGCCGACCAGAACGGCGCCGATCTTGCGGCTGTCGGGAAACAGCACCTCGATGTCCGTCGAGTCCTCGACGACGTGATGATTGGTCACCACCAGTCCGTCGCCGATGATCACGCCCGAGCCGAGGCTCGACTGCGGCTGGCGGGGTATTTCGTCGCCGAAGAACCGACGAAACAGCGGATCGTCGAACAGGGGGTTGCCGGTCTGGCCTTCGGCGTCGTTCTGGTTGGTCAGGACGTTGACGACCGAGGGGATCGCCCGGTTGGCGGCTCCCGCGTATGACAGAATCGAAGCGTCGTCCGATACGGGCGGCACGGGCTGGCCGGTCGGGCGCGAGGGCGCTTCGACACGTGCCGGCACGGCGGGTTCACGCAGCTTCGTCGGCAGCCATTCGGGCCGCAGGACGGTGAGGGTGAAGAGCACTGCCAGCCCCACCGTGACGGCCTGCGTGAACAATAACCAGAGTGAGCGGAGCATGGGACGGACAAGTAGACGACCGGCGAACAGCTCGACACGGCCGGCCGAGCCGCGCCAGGTCGGCGCCGGGGAACTCGCCGAAAGGGTGGGGCGCTGGTTGGAGGTCGAGCGCTTCGAGGATTATTGCCCAAACGGCCTGCAGGTGGAAGGCGCGCGCCCGATCCGGCGCCTGGTCAGCGGCGTGACGGCCAGCCTCGCACTGATCGATGCGGCGGCCGAGGCCGGGGCGGATGCGCTGCTGGTCCACCACGGCTGGTTCTGGAAGGGCGAGGACTCCCGCCTCGTCGGACTTCGCGGCGAGCGGGTGCGAAGGCTGATGGCCAGCGGAATGAGCCTGCTCGCCTACCACCTGCCGCTCGATGCGCATCCGAAGCTGGGCAACAACGCCCAGCTCGCGCGGGTGCTCGGATTCGAAGTCGCCGGCGTCGGCGGCGATCGCGACCTCGTCTGGCATGGCCGCCCGGCCCGGCCCACCGGGGCGGCGGCGCTGGGGCGGCGCCTCGCAAGGCGCCTCGGGCAGCGCCCGCTCGCCGTGGGCGCGCTCGATCGCCCGATCGAGCGGCTCGCCTGGTGCACCGGCGCGGCCCAGGACTATCTCGAGGATGCGATCGCGCTGGGCGCCGATGCCTTCATCAGCGGCGAGATCAGCGAGCGCACCACCCACATCGCCCGGGAGGCCGGCGTGGTGTACTTCGCGGCCGGCCACCATGCCACCGAGCGCTTCGGGGTGCAGGCGCTCGGCGAGGCGATCGCCGAGGCCTGCGGAATCGAGCACCGGTTCATCGACGACCCGAACCCGGTGTGAGCCGATGCCGGTGTCTCGGCGGGGTTCAGCGCGGCGACTGGCGCAGGAGGTCGCGGATCTCGGTGAGCAGGACTTCCTCGGCCGGCGGCGCCGCGGGCGGCGGAGCGGGCTCGGCGCGGCGCATGTTGTTGACCGCCTTGACGAGCAGGAAGATCACGAAGGCGAGCAGGATGAAGTTGATCAGGATGGTGATGAAGTTGCCGTACGCGAACACCGGCACGCCGGCGTCCTTCAGTGCCTCGAGTGTGAGCGCGGTGCCGGCGGGCACTTCGCCCAGGGGGATCAACATGTTGCTGAAGTTGATCTCGCCGCCGAGGATGAAGGCGACGAGCGGCATGATCACGTCCTCGACGAGCGAGGAAACGATCGTCCCGAAGGCCCCGCCGATGATCACGCCGACGGCGAGATCCATCACGTTGCCCTTCATCGCGAACTCTTTGAACTCCGTCATCATGCCCATTTGTTGCTACCTCCCGGAAGCTTCATCTTGATATCGGGGCCGCTGGAAAACGCCGTGCCGGCCGGCCTGCGCCGACCCCGGCGCCGCGCAACACTAGCACCGTACCGGCCCGGCTTCCATCGCGGCGCGCGCAATGTTGCGCGGGGGCTTCTAGGTGGGCGTTGCAAAATGTTAAAATGAGGGGTTTTCCTGATAACCAGTCTGAACTCGAGCGAAGCGAATCCATGAGCGATCCGAACAAATGGGCCACGGCCTCGGGCCCCGACATTCCCCAGGGCAAAGCGCCGCAGCCGGCTTCGATCCAGCCGGTCGACCAGTCTCGCCGTGGCGCCATCGGCGTGACTGCCGTGCTCGGTGCGGTAGGCGGCGTCGCCACCGCGGTGCCTTTCGTGGCGAGTTTCTCGCCGTCCGAGCGCGCCAAGGCGGCGGGCGCCCCCGTCGAAGTCGACATCGCCGGCATGAAGCCCGGCGAGCTCAGGCGGGTCGAATGGCAGGGCAAGCCGGTCTGGATCATCCGGCGCACCGAAGCCATGGTCGATACCCTGTCGGGGCTCGATGCGGAGCTCGCCGACCCCGATTCGGAACGCTATTACCAGATTCCGACGCCCGAGTACGCCCGCAACGACTGGCGTTCGATCAACAAGGACACGCTGGTCGTGGTCGGCATCTGCCCGCATCTCGGCTGTTCCCCCTCCGAGCGCTTCTCCCCGGGCGCCCAGCCTTCGCTGCCCGATGACTGGCCGGGCGGATTCTTCTGCCCCTGCCATGGCTCGACCTTCGATCTCGCCGGACGCGTCTTCAAGAACAAGCCGTCGCCGGTCAACCTCGATGTGCCTCCCCATACCTACGTTTCCGCCAGCACGCTGCTGATCGGCGAGGACGAGGCCTGACCCGATCCGCGCGGCGCGGACCTGAGAAGAGCATCGAGCGAGGAGCATCGAGATGGCGCAGGACAATCAAATGACAAGGCTGGTGGGCTGGATCGACGAACGATTCCCCATGACCTCCACCTGGAAGCAGCATCTATCGGAGTACTACGCTCCGAAGAACTTCAACTTCTGGTATTTCTTCGGCTCGCTGGCGATGCTGGTGCTGGTGCTGCAGATCGTCACCGGAATCTTCCTCGTGATGCACTACAAGCCCGATGCATCGGTCAACGCTTCCGGTATCCCGGTGGCGTTCGCGTCGGTCGAGTACATCATGCGCGACGTTCCGTGGGGCTGGCTGGTCCGCTACCTGCACTCGACCGGGGCATCGGCCTTCTTCGTCGTCGTCTACCTGCACATGTTCCGCGGCCTGATGTACGGCTCCTATCGTCGGCCGCGTGAACTGGTCTGGATCTTCGGCTGCCTGATCTTCCTCGCGCTCATGGCCGAGGCCTTCATGGGCTATCTCCTGCCCTGGGGCCAGATGTCCTTCTGGGGCGCCCAGGTGATCGTCAACCTGTTCGCGGCGGTTCCCTTCATCGGCGAGGACCTCGCGCTCCTGATCCGCGGCGACTTCGTCGTCTCGGACGCGACGCTCAACCGCTTCTTCTCCTTCCATGTCATCGCGGTGCCGCTGGTGCTGCTCGGGCTGGTGGCCGCCCACATCGTGGCGCTGCACGAGGTCGGCTCCAACAACCCCGACGGGATCGAGATCAAGAAGGACAAGGACGCCAACGGAATCCCGCTCGACGGCATCCCCTTCCATCCGTACTACTCGGTCCACGACATCGTCGGCGTGGTCGGCTTCCTGATGCTGTTCTCGGTGGTCGTCTTCTTCGCGCCGGAGTTCGGCGGCTACTTCCTCGAGTACATCAACTTCATCCCGGCCGATCCGCTCAAGACGCCCCCGCACATCGCGCCGGTCTGGTATTTCACGCCTTACTACTCGATCCTGCGCGCGGTCACCGAGGAGTTCACCGTGTGGGGCCTGCTGCCCTTCCTGCTGGTGTGGCTGGTGTTCGTGCTGCTCTCGCGCACTCCGCCCCTGGGCAAGCTGATCGCCGCGGTCGCCGTCCTCGCCCTGGGCGGAGGCTTCTTCGTGTTCGATGCCAAGTTCTGGGGTGTCGTCGCGATGGGCGCCGCGGTCATGGTGTTCTTCGCGCTTCCCTGGATCGACAACAGCCCGGTGAAGTCGATCCGTTACCGGCCGACCTGGCAGCTCTGGTTCTACGGCGTGTTCGTGCTCTCGTTCATCGTGCTCGGCTACTTCGGCGTGCAGGCCCCGTCGGCCGTCGGGGAGCGCCTGTCGCAGTTCTTCACGCTGGTCTATTTCGGGTTCTTCATGTTCATGCCGTGGTGGAGCCGGATCGGGAAGTTCAAGCCGGTGCCCGACCGGATCACCTTCAAGCCGCACTGAGCCGACGGGGACGATACTCATGAATCATTCGCTCAAACGTCTCATCTCGCGGGTTCTGGTGGTCGCCGCGGCAAGCCTGCCGATCGCTTCCTTCGCGGCCGGCGAGGAGTTTCCGCTCGACCCGTTCCCCACCGCGAAGCTGAACGATCCGGCGTCGCTGCAGAATGGCGCCAAGTTGTTCGTGAACTACTGCCTGAGCTGCCACAGCGCATCGATGATGCGTTTCAACCGGCTGCAGGACATCGGCCTGACCGACGAGCAGATCCGGGCCAACCTGTTGTTTACCACCGACAAGGTCGGTGACCTCATGACGATCGCGATGCGCCCGGCCGACGCCAGGGAATGGTTCGGCGCCGCGCCCCCCGACCTGTCCGTGATCGCGCGTTCGCGCGCCTCGGGCGCCGGCTCCGGCGCGGACTGGCTGTTCACCTACCTGCGGGCCTACTACCGCGACGACACCACCGTCACCGGCTGGAACAACGCGGTCTTCCCGAACGTCGGGATGCCCCATGTGTTCTGGGAGCAGCAGGGAACCCGTACGGTCACGATCGAGGAGGTGAAGCGCGGCGCGGACGAACAGTTCGTCCGGGAGATCACCCGCATCGACGCCGACGGCATGGCGACCACCGAATCCGAACCGGTGGAAGGCGTTGCCCACGCCGGAGTCACGCTCAAGCTGGGCGCGCCGGAAGGCGGCCTCCAGTCGCGGGCGGAGTTCGACGCCGACATGGCCGATCTCACCGCCTACATCACCTATATGTCCGATCCGACCGCCCGCAAGCGCACCCAGCTCGGTATCTGGGTGCTGCTGTATCTCGGCGTGCTCTTCGTGGCCGCATGGGTGCTGAACCGGGCATTCTGGAAAGACGTTCGCTGACGCCACAGCCCGAAACGCCTTTCCGGGGTGAGTTCGCTACGGACTCACCCTGTATTTTTTTCGAAAGTGGATTCGCTTAGATAGGAGCTTCCTCATGATGGTCCTGTACTCGGGAACGACTTGTCCCTTCAGCCAGCGATGCCGCTTCGTACTGTTCGAGAAGGGAATGGACTTCGAGATCCGCGACGTGGATCTCTACAACAAACCCGAGGACATCGCGATCATGAACCCCTATGGCCAGGTACCGATCCTGGTCGAGCGCGACCTGATCCTGTACGAATCGAACATCATCAACGAATACATCGACGAGCGCTTCCCGCATCCCCAGCTCATGCCGGCCGATCCGGTCATGCGCGCACGGGCGCGGCTGTTCCTGTTCAATTTCGAGCGCGAACTCTTCGCCTACGTCCAGCACCTCGAGCGGCGCGACCAGGCCCGCGACAACACCAAGGCCCTGGCCGACGCCCGCCAGCAGATTCGCGACCGCCTCACGCAGCTCACGCCGATCTTCATCAAGAACAAGTACATGCTCGGCGACGAGTTCTCGATGCTCGACGTGGCGATCGCGCCGCTGCTGTGGCGGCTCGACCACTACGGCATCGACATGCCCAAGACGGCGGCTCCCTTGCTGCGCTATGCCGAGCGGATCTTCTCGCGGCCGGCCTACATCGAGGCGCTGACGCCGTCCGAGAAGGTCATGCGTCGCTGATGCGTCGCCCCGACCGGAGCACTGATGAACGGGACCTCAACCAAGCCTTACCTGCTTCGCGCCATCTACGAATGGTGCCGTGACCTCGGGTACACCCCCTACCTGTCGGTCGTCGTCGACGAACACACGCTGGTGCCCGCCGAGCATGTCGTCAACGGCGAGATCGTCCTCAATGTGTCGCCCGCCGCCACCAACGGCTTGTCGATGGGCAACGAGCTGATCGAGTTCCAGGCGCGCTTCGGGGGCGTGGCCCGCCAGCTCTCGGTTCCGGTCGCGAACGTCAGCGCGATCTACGCCCGCGAGAACGGCCACGGCATGGCCTTCGAGGTGGCCATCGGGCCGCTGCCCACCACCGCCCCGGGAGCGGACGGCGCCGGGGCGGATGACGCCGACACCCGCCCGATGCTCTCGGCGGTGCCGTCGCCCGAGTCCGGCGATGACGATGCCGGCGCGGTCGATGGCGACGAAGGCGACGGCCATTCCGACGGGCCCGACGACCGGCCACCGCCGGTCAGGCGCCGCCCCCGGCTCAAGCGGGTAAAGTAACTTCCCAAGGTTTCGCCGGCTTAGCTCAGTTGGTAGAGCAACCGCCTTGTAAGCGGTAGGTCATCCGTTCGAGTCGGATAGCCGGCACCAGGATCTCGCAACACGTCGTCAGGATCGCTTCTGACGGGGCGGCGGGCTTTCCGTCCGGCCCGGCGTCCTATCGCCGCGGCGGGATCGCGTTCTGGCCGCCGATCCGGCTGGCCTGTTCACCCAGTTCGTCGACGGCGTTGCCCAGGCGGGTGAGCTTCTCGCTCAGCTGGCGCATCGAGGCCACCATCCAGACCATCGAGTGGCGCATCCTTTCCTCGTCGGTCTTGCCTTCGAGATGGTGGTCGAGGCGGCGCAGCGATTGCCGCGCGGGCGCGGCCACCGCGCCTGCCTTGGCGATCTCCAGCGCCAGCACCGCCTGGCGCCGGGCCTCGAAGGCCGCCGGATCGCGCTTGTAGAGCTCGGCCCAGTCGTCGAAATCGAATTCGTAAGCCTTGTCGGCACCGTCGCTCATGCGCGCCTCCGCATCATCCCGCTCGCCCCTTCCCGCTCGGACCGGGCGCGCCCGGCCGCTGCTTGCCGCCGGTCCCCGCCCAACGGCCACTGATCGGAATTATCGATCGCGGGTGCGCGCCGGGCCGTGACATATCCCCGGCCCGGGGCAATCAGGAACTGAAGCGGCGCCGAAAGAGCAGGCTGTTCAGAGCCCAGCTGATCAGGCTGTAGACGACCGCCGCGACGATCGCCCAGCCGAAGCTGTCGATGTAGAAGCCTTCGAGGAAGCGGGCGACCAGCCAGAACACCAGGCCGTTGATCACGAAGACGAACAGCCCCAGGGTCAGGATCGTGATCGGCAGGGTGAGGACGATCAGGAGGGGCCGGATCAGGGCGTTGAGCAGGCCGATGATCAGGGCACCGACCAGGGCGGTCAGGAAGCTGTCGATCTGGACCGCCGGCAGGATGTAGGGCAGCGCCAGCAGGCAGAGTGCGCTGATCGCCCAGCCGATCAGGATGCTCATCGGGGGACTCCGGCCTACTTGACGAGGACCACGGGCTGGGTGGCCATCGCGGCGACCCGCTGGGCGACGGAGCCGATCAGCAGGTCGCTCAGGCCGGCGCGTCCCTTCGAGCCCATGGCGATCATGTCGTAGCCTTCGTCCCGGGCCACCGCGCAGATCTCCACTTCGGGCCGGCCGGTCCGGAAGATCGTCTCGTTGGGGACCCCGGTGTCGGCGACCATCTTGCGGGCCTCGATGAGGTCGACCTCCGACTGTTCCTTGAGGTAGTCCTCGACCGCCTTGCGGCCGACGACATGGCTGGCGCTGCGCAGGCCGGCGTCGTCACGCACGCTGATCAGCCCGATGGAACCCGCTTCGGACTGCCGGCCGAGCGTTTCGATGGCGAATTTCAGCGCGGCGAGGGAAGGCGCCGAGCCGTCGATGGCGACGAGGATCTTCATGGTGTTTCCCCAGGGTTGCGCTCGGTCGACAGGCCGCGCCAGCGCGGTGCCGAAGGTACTTCGATGCCGAGCAGGTCGAGTGCCCGACCGCAGGTATCGTCGACCAGGGCGGCGATATCGGCGGGACGATTGTAGAAGCCCGGTACCGGCGGGAACACGATACCGCCCATCTCGGTGACCGAGCACATGTTGCGCAGGTGGGCGAGATTGAGCGGCGTCTCGCGAACCATCAGGACCAGCCGGCGTCGCTCCTTGAGGGTGACGTCGGCGGCGCGGGTGACGAGGTTGTCGGATAGGCCGTGTGCGATGCCGGCCAGCGTGCGCATCGAGCAGGGCGCGATGATCATCCCGGCGGTCGGGAACGAGCCCGAGGCGATGGAGGCGCCGATGTCGCGCACCGGATGGACTTCATCGGCCAGCGCCTCGACGGTGTCGCGCCCGAGGCGGAGTTCATGGTCGATGTTCATCCAGCCGGCCGGGCTGACCACCAGATGCACGGCGACATCCGCCTGCTCGCGAAGCCGCTCGAGGATCCGGACGCCGTAGCAGGCGCCCGAAGCACCGGTGATCGCGAGGACGATCGTCTTGCGGCTCATGCCTCGATTGTAGCGGTACCGTTCACGGGGCAGGGCCCGTGAACGGGTCCTCAGGCCTTGTACGGCTCCAGCATTCCCTGGAGTTCGCCCGACTGGTACATCTCGTAGAGGATGTCCGAGCCGCCGATGAACTCGCCGCCGACATAGAGCTGCGGGATGGTCGGCCAGCTGGAGAAGTCCTTGATGCCCTGGCGGACTTCGTCGTCGCCCAGGACATCGACGGTGACGATGTCGTCCACGCCGCAGGCCTTGAGGATCTGGACCGCGCGACCCGAGAAGCCGCATTGCGGGAAGTTGGCATCGCCCTTCATGAAGAGGACGACCGGGTTCTCGGAGACCGTCTTGCTGATGAATTCCTTTGCATCCATTGCCATGATTCCTGAATGAACATGCATCGCCGCCTTGGCGGGCGGCGTCGATTCTAGATCCGGTGGCCGGGCTTGCGACCACCACTAAGCCGTTCCAGTCCGGCGAGATCGCGGCGGACCGTGATTCCGGTCAGCCCGGCGGCCCGCATCAGGCTGGCCACCGCGCTCGCCTGGTCGTGACCATGCTCGAGCAGCAGCCATCCTCCCGGGGCCAGCCACCGCGGCGCCTGCGCCACGATGGTCGCGATCGCGTCCAGCCCCATCCTGCCCGAAACCAGTGCCATCGCGGGCTCGTGGGGGAGGTCTCCCCGGGTAAGGTGGGCGTCGCCGGCTGCGATGTACGGCGGGTTCGATAACACGAGATCATACTGCGAACCGGGCGTCAACGCCGCCCACCAGTCCCCCTGGCGCCAGTCGATCGGGCCGGCGTCGAGCCGCGCCGCATTGGCACGGGCGGTCGCCAGGGCGGCCGCGCTGGCGTCGAGCGCGACGATTTCCCAGGCGGGCCGCTCCAGGGCCAGGCTGATCGCGATCACCCCGCTGCCGGTGCCGAGGTCGGCCACACGGGGGCCGGGCAGTTCGAGCGCCCAGTCGACCAGGCCTTCGGTTTCCGGCCGGGGGATCAGGACCGATTCGTCGACACGGAACAGCCTGCCGCGGAACTCCCGCTCGCCCAGCAGGTAGGCGAGCGGACGGCCTGCCTTGCGGCTTGCCACCAGCATCCGGAAGCGCTCGACGGCGGCGGCCGGCAGCGCTTCGTCGCCATGTGCGATGAGCCAGCTGCGCTCACGACCGCTGGCCGCCTCGAGCAGGGCGCGGGCTTCGATCCTGGGCAGGCCGCTGGCGGCCAGCAGGGCATCGCCGCTGGCGGTCGCCCGATCCCGGGATTCAGTCCGCATGGGCAATGAGTTTCGCGAGCGTGTCGCGCAGGCGCTGGCATTGCGCCGGAGTGCCGATCGAGATGCGCAGGAACTGCTCGATGCGCGCAGCGTCGAAGCGTCGTACCAGGATGCCCTCGCGTCGCAGGCCGTCGAACAGCTCGATGCCCGCCATCGCCCGATGGCGGGCGAAGAGGAAATTGGTCGCCGACGGCAGCACCTCGAAGCCGAGTTCGAGCAGTTGCGCGGCGAGCGTTTCGCGTGCCGCGATGACCTGCTGGCAGGTCCGTTCGAGCCAGGCTTCATCCTCGATCGCGGCGAGCGCGGCGGCCTGCGCGAGGCGATCGATCGGGTAGGAGTTGAAGCTGCCCTTGATCGTCTCGAGCGCGGTGACGAGCCGCGGGTCGCCGATCGCGAAGCCGACCCGCAGGCCCGCCAGTGCGCGCGACTTGGACAGGGTCTGCACCACCAGGAGATTGGGGTGCTCGCGCACCAGCCCGACCGCGCTTTCGCCACCGAAGTCGACATAGGCTTCGTCGACCAGCACCACCGAGTCGCGGTTGCGTTGCAGGAGCGTCTCGATGTGCGCTGCGGGCAGGGCGATCCCGGTGGGCGCGTTGGGATTGGCGAACACGATGCCGCCGTTCTCGCGCTCGTAGTCGGACAGGCGGATGCCGAAATCCCCGGCCAGCGGGATGCGGACCGACTCGATGCCGAAGAACGCGCAATAGACTGGATAGAAGCTGTAGCTGATGTCGGGCAGCAGGAGCGGTCGGTCCTGGACGAAGAACGCGCGAAACGCATGGGCGAGGACCTCGTCGGATCCATTGCCGACGAACACCATGTCCGGGCCGACGCCGTAGCGCCGGCCGATGGCTTCGCGAAGCCGGTTGGAACCGGGATCGGGATAGAGCCGCAGGGAATCGTCGGCGGCGCCCCGGATGGCCTCGAGCACCGAGGGCGAGGGCCCGTACGGGTTCTCGTTGGTGTTGAGCTTGAGCAGGTCCGCGATCCGCGGCTGCTCGCCCGGCGTGTAGGGCACGAGCCGGTCGAAGTCGCGCGAGAGCAGCGGATTGGGCGTGGGCACGGGGTCGGGCATGGTTTCGGTTGATGCGGTCGGGTCAGGCCGATGCGCCATCGGCCAGTTCGGCGAGCTGGTCGGCCTGGTGCGCCGACTGCAGCGCGCCGATGACTTCGTCGAGCTCGCCATCCATGATGCGCTCGATCTTGTAGAGCGTGAGATTGATCCGGTGGTCGGTCACGCGGCCCTGCGGAAAGTTGTAGGTCCGGATCCGTTCGGAGCGGTCGCCCGAGCCGATCAGGGAACGGCGATGCGCGGCTTCGCGGGCCTGCTCCTCGCGCGCGCGCGCGTCCTTGAGGCGCGCCGCCAGCACCGCCATCGCGCGCTCGCGATTGCGGTGCTGGGATCGGTCGTCCTGGCATTCGACCACGATGCCGCTGGGCAGGTGGGTGATCCGCACCGCCGATTCGGTCTTGTTGACATGCTGGCCGCCCGCGCCCGAGGCCCGGAAGACGTCGATGCGCAGCTCCTCCGGATCGATGCGCAACTCGCTTGCCTCGTCGGGCTCGGCCAGCACCGCGACCGTGCAGGCCGAGGTGTGTATCCGGCCCTGCGCTTCGGTCTCGGGGATGCGCTGGACCCGATGGCCACCGGACTCGAACTTGAGCTGGGCGAAGACGCCGTCGCCCGATATCCGGGCGATCACTTCCCGGTAGCCACCGAGGTCGGAAGCGTTCTCGGAAATCAGCTCGACCCGCCAGCCCTGGTGCTCGGCGAAGCGCGAATACATGCGCAGCAGGTCGCCGGCGAACAGCGCCGATTCCTCGCCACCGGTGCCGGCGCGGATCTCGAGGAAGACATTGCGATCATCGTCCGGGTCGCGCGGCAGCAGCAGCCGTCGCAGTTCGCCGGTCTCCGTCTCGATTCGGCTTTCCGCTTCGGCGAGCTCCTCGTCGGCGAACTCGCGCATCGCCGGGTCTTCGCGCATCTGGCGCGCGGTGTCGGCATCGCGCAGGGCCTGGCGCCAGGTTTCGAGGTGTTCGACGACCTCGGCGAGTTCGCGCTGTTCGCGCGCCAGCCGCCGGAAGCCGTCCATGTCGCGGGTGGCGTCCTCTGCCGCGAGCTGCAGGTTCACCTCGGACAGCCGCTGCTCGAGATCCTCGAGCCGGGCCAGCATCGAGGGATTCATCGATCGCGCTTCGTTGCGCCGGCGCTTTCGCCAGGGGAGGGGAGCAGCCGGTCGACGAGCGGGAGCAGGAGTTCGCGCTGCTCGTGCGAGCCCTGCAGCAGCGATACCGGGCCGTGCAGGAACTTCGCGGCCAGGCCGTTGGCGAGCATCTCGAGCACACGCTCGGGGGATTCGCCGCGTGCAAGCTGGCGGCGGGCGCGTTCGAGTTCGGCTTCCCGGATCGATTCGGCCCGATCGCGCATGTTGCGGATCACCGGCACCAGGTGGCGTCCGGCGAGCCACTTCATGAACGCATCGACCCGTGTCTCGATGATGGCCTCGGCCTGCGAGACCGCCGCCTGGCGGGTTTCGATGCCGGTGCGCACGACCCGGCCGAGATCGTCGACGGTATGGAGGTAGACGTCGTCGAGCCGGCCCACCTCGGGTTCGATGTCGCGGGGCACCGCGAGATCGACCATGAATATCGGCCGGCGCCGGCGCGCGCTGGTCGCCCGCTCGACCATGCCCAGCCCGATGATCGGCAGGGTGCTCGCGGTGCACGACACCACGATGTCGAACTCGTGCAGGCTGTCGGAGACTTCCGCCAGGGGGATGCTGCGGCCGTTGAAGCGCCTGGCAAGCCGCTCGCCGCGTTCGGCGCTGCGGTTGGCGATCGCGATCGCGCGCGGATGCTGGGCCGCGAAATGGGTGGCGGCGAGCTCGATCATCTCGCCGGCGCCGATGAACAGTACCGAGCAGTTGCGCAGGTCTTCGAAGATGCGCTTCGCGAGGCGCACCGCGGCGGCGGCGAGCGATACCGAGTGGGCGCCGATCTCGGTGCTCGAGCGGACTTCCTTGGCGACGGCGAAGCTGCGCTGGAAGAGCTGGTGCAGGTGCGTGCCCATCGCTCCGGCCTGCTGTGCCACGCGCGCGGCTTCCTTCATCTGGCCGAGGATCTGCGGTTCACCCAGGACCATCGAGTCGAGGCCGGCCGCCACCCGGAAGGCGTGGCGCACCGCGGCGTCGCCGGGCAGCGCATAGAGATGGCCGTCGATCGCCGTGCCGTTCATGCCCTGGCGGACCGCCAGCCATTCGGACAGCGCCGGCCGCAGTTCGTCGGGCGCCGGTGTCGCGCAGTAGATCTCGGTGCGGTTGCAGGTCGACAGGATCGCCGTCTCGGGGGCGAGCGCGCGCACCGAGCGACTGAGGTCGCCCAGGGCGTCGCCGACGAGATCGGCCGTGAACGCTACCTTCTCGCGCAACGCGACCGGGGCCGTCGTGTGGTTCAGGCCTAAAGTGACGATCTGCATAAGCGATTGAATTTGCAGAGATTGTATCCCTGCAGCCCGGCGGGGTCCATCACTGGCGCATTGCCGCCGCAGGCCGGGGCCGCGACTCGTGCGTCGCTTCGGGAAACTGCGAATCGGCTGCGTCCTCGGCGATCGTCAGGATGTCCCGGGCATGCGATTCGATCGCGTCGACCCAATCGGGCAGCTCGCCACCGGCGCGCGCGCTGGCCAGGGCCTCGAGGATGGGCTCGGTCGCTTCGCGCAAGTCCCGGCCGTACCGCGCGAGGCTCGCGCTGCGGGCGCTTTCGGCCAGCCGCAGCGGCGTGATGTCGGTGAACTGGATCAGGAAGATCAGGGGCAGGGTGGATTCGCGGGCGTGGTCGATGTCGGCCCGCCAGTGGCGACCGTTGCGATCGATCGCCTCGATCCCGTGCAGCCCCGGGCCGTCGGCCGGGGGCAGGCGATCGAGGCCGGCATGGTCGCCGAACTCGACCCGCATCCAGGGGGTGATGGACTGCTGCTCGATCGGCATCGAGGCGAAGGCGGTGCGCGCGACGCGGTTCGAAAGCAGGACTTCGCCGGCGCCATTGGTGACGATCGCCGGGTGCGGCAGCTTGTCGATCAGGGCATGGAGCAGCCGGCGCAATACCCGGATCCGGGCCGATGCGTCGCGCAGCGGCTGGAGTTCGCGGGCGACGGCTTCGGTGGGATGGCGCCGGATCGACGGCGGCACCAGGTCGGGGGCATGGCGCAGCGTGTCGGCGTCGGCGGCCAGCGCCCGGGTGGCGACCGTGAGCCGGCGCCAGTTCCAGAGCGGGCTGGCCAGCAGGAGCACGGCCATGGCGCCGGCCGGTGGCCACCACACCGATGCGAAGGCGGCGCCGGCGGCGGCCAGTCCGAGGCAGGCGAGCAGGCCGAGGGCGACGACCGCGACCGCGGCCCTGCCCGGGCGGACCCGGTAGAGCGCCGCCATGGTCGCGAACACCAGCAGGCCGGTGAGGATGGCCGAGGGGACGGCGGCCAGGCGCGTCAGGCCCGGTTCGGCCATGCCGGCGGCAAGGCCGGTGCCGGACAGGCCGGCCGCGAGCAGCCCGAGAAGCCGTTCGTCGGCATGGAGCAGTTGCCCGCCCATCGTGCCAGCCGGCCCGCTGCCCAGCACGATCGCCAGCGCGGCCAGCGCGAATCCGAGCGCGAGCCAGTCGCGCAGCACCGGCTCGCGTGGCTTCGGGCGGGATGCGGGCGCTTCGTTCACGGGTTCACGGGTTCCGGCTTGCCGAGGAACAGTCGGTAGGCCGGGTGATCGCTTTCGTCCCAGTAGCGATAGCCCAGGCCGTCGAGGAACGCCCGCAGCGCCGTCCGGCTGTTGCGCGGCACCTGCATGCCGACCAGGACCCGGCCGGAGTCGTCGCCATGGTTGCGGTAGTGGAAGAGCGAGATGTTCCAGTCCGGGCGCATCCGTTCGAGAAAGCGCATCAGCGCGCCGGGGCGCTCGGGGAACTCGAAGCGGAACACCCGCTCGTCCTGGCTGAGCGGCGAGCGTCCGCCCACCAGGTGGCGCAGGTGGCTCTTGGCCATTTCATCGTCGGTGAGGTCGATCACCCCGAAGCCGGCTTCCTCGAAGCTGCCGGCGATGCGCACCGCTTCGTCGCGCGTGGCGATCTGGATGCCCACGAACAGGTGGGCATCGCTGGCGTCGGCCATGCGGTAGTTGAACTCGGTGATGTTGCGCGAGCCCAGCAGCCGGCAGAACTGGCGGAAGCTGCCGCGCTCCTCCGGGATCGTGACCGCGAAGACCGCCTCGCGCTGCTCGCCGATCTCGGCGCGCTCGGAGACGAAGCGCAGGCGATCGAACTGCATGTTCGCGCCGCTCACGATCGTGACCAGGGTGCGGTCGCGGATGCCCTCGCGGGCGATGTAGGCCTTGGCGCCGGCGATCGCCAGCGCGCCCGCCGCTTCGGGGATCGAGCGGGTATCGGTGAAGACGTCCTTGATCGCGGCGCAGACCGCGTCGGTGTCGACCGTGATGATCTCGTCGACGAAGTGGCGCACCAGCCGGAAGGTTTCGGCGCCGACCTTCTTGACCGCGGTGCCGTCGGAGAACAGCCCGACATCGTGCAGTTCGATGCGCCGGCCCGCCTTGACCGAGCGGGCCATCGCATCGGAGTCGACCGTCTGGACCCCGATGATCCGGATCTCGGGCTTGATCTGCTTGACGTAGGCGGCGATCCCGCCGATGAGGCCGCCGCCGCCGATCGGTACGAAGATCGCCTCGATCGGACTCTGGTGCTGGCGCAGGATCTCCATGCCGATCGTGCCCTGGCCGGCGATCACGTCGGGGTCGTCGAAGGCATGCACGTAGCTGAGGCCTTCGCGTTCCTGCAGCGCCTGCGAGTGCTGGGAAGCGTCGCTGTAGGACTCGCCATGCAGGACGATCTCGGCGCCGTGCGAGGCGACCGCATCGACCTTGAGCTGGGGCGTGGTGACCGGCATCACGATGACCGCGCGACAGCCCAGGGTGCGGGCGGCCAGCGCCACCCCCTGGGCGTGGTTGCCGGCCGACGCGGTGATCACGCCGCGGGCGAGGTCCTCGGGGCCCAGGTTCGCCATCTTGTTGTAGGCCCCCCGCAGCTTGAACGAGAAGACCGGCTGGAGATCCTCGCGCTTGAAGAGGATCCGGTTGCCGAGGCGGGTCGAGAGGACGGGGGCGGGTTCCAGCGGCGCCTCGAGCGCGACGTCGTAGACCCGTGCGGTGAGGACCTTCTTCAGGTAGTGGGTGTGCATGATCGACTGATTCTAATCGTCCGCCGGCACCCCGGGGCGAGCCCCGCTTACACTCTCGCGCGATGGAAACGCTCGTCTATCGCCTCGTCGAATGGTTCGCGCTGCCGCGCAATGGGCTCGGCGCGGTGTTCCTGTTCGCCTTCGTCTCCGCCACGCTGCTGCCCATGGGTTCGGAGCCGGCGACCTACGCCTACGTCCGGCTCAATCCCGGGCATTTCTGGCTCGTGGTGGCCGTCGCCACGGCCGGCAACACCGCCGGCGGCGCGTTCGACTACTGGCTCGGTCGCGGCGCCCGGGGTGCGCTGCGCGCCGAGCGCGGCGGCCGCTGGCTGCGATGGCTGGAGCGGATCGGGCCGCCCGCCCTCGTCTTCGCCTGGTTGCCGGTGGTCGGCGATCCCCTGTGCGTGCTGGCCGGCTGGCTGCGACTGTCGTTCTGGCGCTGCCTCGCCTGGATGGCGCTTGGCAAGGGCCTGCGCTACGTCGTGGTCACCCTGCTGCTCCTGCAGGTTCCCGATGCCTGGTGGGGCGGCCTGTTCGGATGGCTTCCGCTACAATCGACCGCCTCACCATGAACGCAAGCGAAGCCCTGTCGATGGCGTCATCCGCCCCCCTGGAAACGGTGCGCCTGCGCGAGATCCCGTACAACTACACCTCGTTCTCGGACCGCGAGATCGTGATCCGCCTGCTGGGCGACGAAGGCTGGCAGCTGATCAGCGAGCTGCGCGCCGAACGCCGCACCGGCCGCTCGGCCCGGATGCTCTACGAGGTGCTCGGTGATATCTGGGTCGTGCGCCGCAATCCCTATCTCCAGGACGACCTGCTCGACAATCCGCGCCGGCGCGGCCAGCTGGTCGAGGCGCTGGAGCACCGGATCGGCGAGATCGACCACCGCCGGGAATCCGACGAAGGCGGGGACGAGGGCGCCGACCTGCGCAGCCAGCGGGTGGTCCGCCTGGTCGAGCTTGCACGCGAGGCGGTGCGCGACTTCGAGCGCCTCTTCGAGCAGATCCGGGATCTGCGCCAGCGCGCGGTGCGCCAGTTCGCCAGGCTGACCGCGGCCGACAACGTCCGCTTCGACCCGCTCACCCGGGTGTCGCATGTCACCGACGCAACCGACTGGCGGGTCGAGTATCCCTTCGTGGTGCTCAACCCGGACAGTGAACGCGAGGTCGCGGCGCTGGTGCTGGCCTGCGCGCGCCTGGGGCTGACCATCATCCCGCGCGGCGGCGGCACCGGCTATACCGGCGGCGCGATCCCCTTGTCACCGCTTACCGCCGTCATCAACACCGAGAAGCTCGAGCGGCTCGATGCCGTCGAGCAGACCCTGTTGCCGGGCCTCGAGGCGCCGGTCGCGACGGTGTTCGCCGAAGCCGGGGTCGTCACCCGTCGCGTCACCGATGCGGCCGATGTCGCCGGCCTCGTGTTCGCGGTCGACCCGACCTCGCTCGATGCCTCGTGCGTGGGCGGCAACGTCGCGATGAACGCGGGCGGCAAGAAGGCGGTACTCTGGGGTACCGCGCTCGACAATCTCGCCTGGTGGCGGATGGTCGATCCGCAGGGCGACTGGCTGGAGGTTTCCCGCGTCGGCCACAACCTCGGCAAGATCCACGACGTCGAGGAGGCCCGTTTCGAGCTCACCTGGTTCAAGCCCCGCCAGCTCGGCCGCGATGGCCGCATGCAGGGCGAACCGGTTCGCCGCGAGACCCTGGTGATTCCAGGCCGGACGTTTCGCCGGGCGGGACTGGGCAAGGACGTCACCGACAAGTTCCTCGCCGGCCTGCCGGGGGTCCAGAAGGAGGGCTGCGACGGGATCATCACGTCGGCGCGCTGGATCCTGCATCGCATGCCGGCCTGTGTGCGCACCGTCTGCCTCGAGTTCTTGGGCCAGCCCAAGCTCGCGGTGCCCTCGATCGTCGAGATCAAGGACTACCTCGATTCGCTGGCGCGCCAGGCCGGACCCGATGTCGGCGCCCGGGTGATGCTCGCCGGCCTCGAGCATCTCGATGAACGCTACCTGCGCGCCGTGCGCTACACCACGAAGTCGCGGCGCGGCGGCCTGCCCAAGCTGGTCCTGATCGGCGATATCGTCGGCGATCGCGACGAGGATGTCGCGATGGCGGCCTCCGAAGTGGTGCGCATGGCCAACCGGCGCGCCGGCGAGGGCTTCGTCGCGGTGGCGGCCGATGCGCGCAAGCGCTTCTGGGCCGATCGTTCGCGCACCGCGGCGATCGCGCGCCATACCAACGCCTTCAAGATCAACGAAGACGTCGTCATTCCCCTGCCGCGGCTGGGCGAATACACCGATGGCATCGAGCACATCAATATCGAGCTCTCCATCGGCAACAAGCTGCGCCTGGTCGAGGACATCCGGCGCCTGCTCGAGGCCGACTGGGCACTGGGCAAGATCGATGAAGGCGTGGGCGACCATGTCGGGGAACTCGTCGCCGAGCGTCGTCGCGAGGCGCTGGACCTTCTCGATTCGGTCGAGCGGCGCTGGCGTTTCCTGCTCGATGGCATGGACGAACCGCTGGCGGGGCTCGTCGACCTCCTGCCCGGGCAGGGCCTGGCCGAAGCCCGGGACGCGGCGAGCGCGCTGCTCGGCGAGGAGCCCGGGGCGACGCTGTTCCGCCTGCTCCAGGATCGCATCGTCCGGGTCTCCTGGAAGCTCGAGCTGCGCGACGGCCTGCGCCGGATCCTGTCCGGGCAGATCTTCGAGCCGACCCGGGCCGCGGTCGAGGCGACCCACGCCCGGATCCTGCGCAGCCGGGTCTTCGTGGCCCTGCACATGCATGCCGGCGACGGCAACGTGCACACCAACATTCCGGTCAATTCCGACGACTACGGCATGCTCAAGGAAGCCGAGGCGGCGGTGGTGCGGATCATGGCGCTGGCCCGTTCGCTCGACGGCGTCATTTCCGGCGAGCATGGCATCGGCCTGACCAAGCTGGCCTTCCTCGAGGAGGCCGAGCTCGAGCCGTTCCGGCTCTACAAGGAACGGGTCGACCCCGAGGGCCGCTTCAATCGCGGCAAGCTGATGGCCGGCGCCGACCTGCGCGACGCCTACACCCCGAGCTTCGGGCTGATGGGCGCCGAATCCCTGATCATGCAGGCATCCGAGATCGGCGCGATCGCCGATTCGATCAGCAACTGCCTGCGCTGCGGCAAGTGCAAGCCGGTATGCGCCACGCATGTGCCGAGGGCGAACCTGCTCTATTCGCCGCGCAACAAGATCCTGGCCACCTCGCTGCTGGTCGAGGCCTTCCTGTACGAGGAGCAGACCCGGCGCGGGGTTTCGATCCGGCATTGGGACGAATTCTCGGACGTTGCCGACCATTGCACCGTCTGCCACAAGTGCGAAGCCCCGTGTCCGGTCGACATCGATTTCGGCGATGTCTCGATGAACATGCGCAACCTCCTGCGCCGGATGGGTCGCAAGAAGTTCAACGCCGGCAACACCGCGGCGATGTTCTTCCTCAACGCGACCGATCCCGACACGATCAAGGCGACGCGGGCGGCGATGGTGGGCGTCGGCTACAAGGCGCAGCGCATGGCCAGCGACGTTCTCAAGCGCTTCGGGCGCGCGCAGAACCGCAAGCCGCCGGCCACGGTCGGCAAGGCGCCGGTCAGGGAGCAGGTGATCCACTTCGTCAATCGCAAGCTCCCGGGCGGGCTGCCCAAGAAGACGGCGCGCGCCCTGCTCGACATCGAGGACAACCGCTACGTCCCCATCATCCGCGACCCCGTCGCGACGAGCGCCGATGCCGAGGCGGTGTTCTATTTCCCGGGTTGCGGCTCCGAGCGCCTGTTCTCGCAGGTGGGGCTGGCGACCCAGGCGATGCTCTGGCATGTCGGGGTGCAGACGGTGCTGCCGCCGGGCTATCTCTGCTGCGGCTATCCGCAGCGCGGCTCGGGCCAGTACGACAAGGCCGAGAAGATGATCACCGACAACCGGGTGCTGTTCCACCGGGTTGCCACAACCCTGAACTATCTCGACATCAAGACCGTCGTGGTGTCCTGCGGAACCTGCTACGACCAGATCTCGACCTACGAATTCGATCGCATCTTCCCGGGCAGCCGCATCATCGACATCCACGAATACCTTCTCGAGAAGGGGGTCCGGATCGAGGACGTGACCGGTGCGCGCTACATGTACCACGATCCCTGCCACACCCCCATGAAGAAGTACCAGCCGCTGGCCGTCGTGAACCAGCTGGTCAACAGCGAGCTCAACGGTGATGTCGCCCTGAGCGACCGCTGCTGCGGTGAATCCGGTACGCTTGCCGTCAGCCGGCCGGACATCTCGACCCAGGTCCGCTTCCGCAAGGCGCAGGAACTCCGGCGCGGCGTCGCGGCGGCGCGGGGCGAGGGCGGGCAGGCGTTCGACGGTCCGGTGAAGGTCCTGACATCATGCCCGTCGTGCCTGCAGGGCCTGGCGCGATACGATGAGGAGAATGGCACCGAGGCCGACTACATCGTCGTCGAGATGGCCAGGCGCCTGCTCGGCGAGAACTGGCTGCCCGAATATGTCGGCCGGGCCAACAACGGCGGCATCGAGCGGGTGCTCGTCTGAATCCGGCGCGGGGCCGGGCGGCAATCCATCCGTATCTGACAAGGAGACAGGACATCATGTACCAGCCATTCGATCTGAGCGGACGCACCGCACTGGTGACCGGCGGCAACGGGGGCATCGGGCTCGGCATGGCGCGGGCGCTGGCCCAGGCGGGCGCCCATGTCGCGATCTGGGGCTCCAATCCCGACAAGACCGCCGGGGCGCGGGAGGCATTGGTCGCCGAAGGCCTGAAGGTCGAGTCCTTCACCTGCGACGTCGGCGACGAGGCGGCGATCGAGCGCACCTTCGCCGATACGCTCGGCGCGCTTGGCAAGATCGACTCCTGCTTCGCCAACGCCGGTGTGTCCTCCAAGGGCACGCTGATGGTCGACATGTCGCTCGATGAATTCCGCCGGGTGCAGCGGATCAACGTCGAGGGCGTGTTCCTCACCTTCCGGGCGGCCGCGCGCCACATGATCGAGCGCGGCGAGGGCGGCTCGCTGGTCGCCACCGCAAGCACCGCGGCGGTCGAAGGCGCCGCACGCAACAGCCACTACGGCGCTTCGAAGGGCGCGGTCACCGCCTATGTGCGGGCGCTCGCCGTCGAGCTCGCGCGCCACCGCATCCGGGTCAACTCGATCCTGCCGGGCTGGATCGAAACCGACATGACCGCGCGGTCCTTCGGCAACGACAAGTTCCACGACGCCGTCATGCCCCGGATCCCGGCGCGCCGCTGGGGCGCGATCGAGGACTTCGGCGGCGCCGCCGTCTACCTTGCCAGCCCGGCATCGGCCTACTACACCGGCGAGCAGATGCTGATCGACGGCGGCTACACCAAGTTCTGAGCCGGTCATGCCGCAGTCCGGCTGTCCGCTGTGCGCCGGGACGGGCGGCGAGCTCGTCTGGCGCGACGACCGCCTGCGCGTGATATTGCCCGACGAAGCCCTTTACCCGGGCTTCACCCGGGTCGTCTGGAACGCGCATGTGACGGAGCTGAGCCAGCTCGCGGATGCGGATCGCGCCCGGCTTTTCGATGTGCTCGTGAGGGTCGAGCGGGTCATGATCGACACCCTGGCCCCGGTCAAGGTCAATCTCGCCAGCCTGGGCAACCAGGTGCCGCACATGCACTGGCACCTGGTTCCCCGCTGGCCGGACGACGCGCACTACCCGGCGCCGGTCTGGGCGGCGACCGACCCGCAACGGGTCGCCGCGGCGGCGCCGCGTCGGGCAGGGATCTTGCAACGCCTGCCGGCCTACCGGGAAGCGTTGCGCAGGGCCTTCGATCCGTCGCCACGCGCCTGAGCTCACTGGTCGGCCGGGGCCGGCCGTTCGTCGTCATGACGCGGCCGTTCATTTACTGACGGACGCGTTTCGTGTCTAGTACCGGATCCTCCAGAGGCGGTCGGCCCCGGGATGCGGGCGAAACGTCATTCATGCGGGATCTCTCAGATGGCATCCGGAGCAGCATTCGAAACCGGCGGCGTCGATGGCCCGGCCGCTTGCCACAAGTGGCTCGGCCGGCTGCCCAGGGAATCGGGTGAGCGTCTCAAGGCGGTCACCGCCCTGACGGGGCGCATCGCCGAAGGCAATTTCGGAATCGACGCGGCCTTCGAGATGCTCGAACTCACCCGGGCGAGCCTGCTCGTCGATGCCGAGCGGCACGCGTCGCGCCTGCGCGGCGCCCCGCTGCCCTTCGACCAGGACGCTGTCACCGACTGGCGCCAGGTGGCGGTGGCCCTCGATCGCCTGCATCGCGCCTACCGGAGCGTCCATACCCGGATGGTCGAATCCGCCGGTCTCGATACCCGCTCGGTCATTCCCGGCGCGAGCAATGCGATACGCGAGGTCATGCCGCTGGCGCGCGGCCTCGATGCCCTGTCCCGGCGCCTCGCATTCGCACTGCTTGCGCGCATCGAAGTCGACCCGCTCGACTGGTTCGAGCTCGCCGCGCTGGCGCGCCACATGCGCCAGACCACCTTCCTCGACGAATCCCTCGTCGACCCGATGGCGATCGCCCGGCCGGTGAGCGCGCGGGCCGCCATCACCTATCCGCTGCTGCTGCAGGCGGTCGGCCTCGATGGGCGCCCGGCCGCCCAGGCGAGCCTCGTCGATCGCCTGGCCAGACGATGGGCGACCCGGGTCGGCTATCGCTTCGATGCCGGCCTGGAGCTGGCCGGCAACCCGCATGGCCCGACGCTGTGGCTGGGGCCGCGCCTGTCGGTGCGCCTCGATACCCATCGCCTGCAGAAGAAACTGGCCGAGCGCCGTGATGGCTGGCTGGCCAACGCCCGCTCGGCCAGTCGCGGCATGCCGGGGATGGATCGCGCCGCCCTGGCGGATCTGCTCGATGAACTGATGTTCGGCTGGAGCGCCCGCAATCGCGGCGGTATCGTCCCGGCGGGTCGCCCGACGCCGGTGCGCCTGCGGGTCGGCATGCCCAGCTTCCATCGCTCGCGGGCCGAGCTCGCCGTCGACTCGCATGACGATCGCGACTCGCCCTACGCCTACGGTCGCTGGGAGCAGAACACCATCCTGCGCATGGCGTTCGGCAAGGATCGCGTGGCCGTCGATGCGGTGGGCGCACTGGCCGGCGAGAGCGAGAAGGCCCGGCGGGTGGGCCAGGAGGCGGGCGTCTGGCTGGTCGATCGCCAGGCCATGACTCCCCATGTGCGCCGTGGCGAGCTGGTCGCGCTTGCCGTCGACTCTGCCGACGAGCCGGACGGCGCCGGCCATCTCATGCTCGCCCGCGTCAAGTCGGTGCGCCAGATCGTGCCGGCGCCGGGGCTGAAGGACCAGCGCACCGGTCATCGGCTGCGGCTTGCGGTCATGGCCGGGCGGGCGCAGCCCGTGGGCGTTCGCGGGCAGCGCCATGCCGAGCATGTCGATGCGTTCCTCGTCGAGTCGGCCGGGCAATGGACGCTGGTCGTCGGCAGCGATACGGTCGTCGCGGGCGAGTCGCTGCGGATCCGCCGCGGCGAGGATGAGCGTCGGGCGCGGGTGCTCGATGTGCTCGACCGTGGTCGCGGCCACGAGCGTTTTTCCCTGCACTTCGTATAACATGCGCGAATGTATGGATGCATTGTGCAGGAGAGGGCCCGGCCATGAGTTCCGGGGCGCCGATTCCGGTCGGGCTCGTGGTGCACGAGGATTCCCGTGTGCTCGAACTCGCCTATGAGGATGGCCGCAAGTTCCGGCTGTCCTTCGAGTTCCTGCGCGTGAATTCGCCGTCGGCGGAGGTGCGTGGCCACGGCAAGGGCCAGGAGACCCTGCAGGTCGGCAAGCGCGATGTCCGGATCGAATCGATCGAGCCGGTGGGCCACTATGCGATCCTGCCGCGTTTCGATGACGGGCACGTCTCGGGGATCTATTCCTGGGACTATCTCTACGAGATCGCGACCGACCACGACCGGCTCTGGGCCGACTACCTCGCCCGGCTCGAGCGCGCAGGCAAGGGCCGCGACCTTCTGCCGGCCGATGCCACGGCCAGTGCCGGCGCGGGCTCCGGCAAGCCGCACGGCGGGCTCGGCGGCCCCCGCTCGATCTCGAGGCCCGGACGATGAGCGGCCCCGAAACGACCGATTTCGGCTACCGCAGGATCACCGCGACCGAGAAGGCCGGCAAGGTCGCGGACGTCTTCCATTCGGTGGCGCAGCGCTACGACCTCATGAACGACCTGATGTCGGTCGGCATGCACCGGGCCTGGAAGGCCTTCACCGTAAGGCAGGCGGGCGTGCGCAAGGCAATGAAGGTGCTCGACGTCGCCGGTGGAACCGCCGACCTGGCGAGCGCGTTCGCCCGGCGCGCGGGACCCGACGGCGAGGTCTGGCTCACCGACATCAACGGCTCGATGCTCACGGTGGGGCGCGACCGGATGCTCGATGCCGGCCATGTCCAGCCGGCCCTGCAGTGCGACGCAGAGGCGCTGCCCTTTCCCGATCGTTACTTCGACCGGGTCAGCGTGGCGTTCGGACTGCGCAACATGACCCACAAGGATCGGGCGCTGGCCGAAATGCGCCGGGTGCTGCGTCCGGGGGGCAAGCTCCTGGTGCTCGAATTCTCCAGGGTCTGGAAACCCCTCGAGCGAGCCTACGACATCTATTCCTTCTCGGTGCTGCCGCAGCTCGGGCGCGTCGTCGCCGGGGATGCCGACAGCTACCGTTATCTTGCGGAATCGATCCGCATGCATCCGGACCAGGAAACCCTGAAGACCATGATGACCGACGCCGGGTTCGCCAGGGTCCGCTACTTCAACCTCAGCGCGGGCGTCGTCGCGCTGCACGAGGGGATCGCGGTCTGAGGGCCCTGCATGGCCCGGCCGCGTCCCGCAAGCCAATCACGATGGAGACACGCAAGATGAAGCACTGGCAACGATTCCTGATGATGGTGGCCGCCGGGGTCACCGCGTTCGTGATGGCGGTCCCCGAAGCCGACGCCCGCCGCATGGGCGGCGGACGCTCCTTCGGCAAGCAGTCGGACATCGTCCGCCAACGCAATGCGCCGGCCCAGCCGCCCGCGGGCCAGGCGGCCCGCCAGCAGCCTCCCGGCAACGCCGCCGCGGCTGGCGGCAACCGCTGGCTCGGTCCGATCGGTGGCCTCGCCGCCGGGCTCGGCCTGGCCTGGCTGGCAAGCAGCCTCGGCCTGTCCGAGGAGTTCGGCACGATCATCCTGATCGGCCTGCTGGCCGCGCTCGGGTTCATGCTCTATCGCCGGCTCGTGGCATCGCAGCGCCGCCCGGCCCTGCAGGGCGCAGGTGGGCCGATGCTGCGCGAACAGATGCCGCGTCATCCGATGGCCGGGCCCGGCGGTGGCGGCGCGGGCGCCGCTGCGGTCGATACCATGGATCGCCCGATCGGCGTGCCGGCCGACTTCGATGTCGATGGCTTCGTCCATCAGGCGAAGGTCCAGTTCATTCGCCTGCAGGCGGTCTTCGACGCCGGTGACCTGAAGGACCTGCGTGAATTCACCTCGCCGGAAGTCTTCGCCGAACTCAGGCTGCAGCTCGAGCAGGATGGGGGCGCTTCCCAGCGCACCGATGTCGTGCAGCTCGACGCCGAACTGCTCGGCATCGAGACGACCCCGAGCGAGTACATCGCTTCGGTACGCTACACCGGCATGCTGCGCGAGGAGGCCGGCCAGTCCGCGGAGGCGTTCGAGGAGATCTGGAATCTCGCCAAGCCCCGCCAGGGCTCGGGTGGCTGGATCCTCGCCGGGATCCAGCAGGTCGAATGAACCAGGCGGCACCCGCGCCGGCGCGACAACTCGGCCGGCTGGCGCTGCCTTCGCTGGTCGCGGCGCTCAACCACGTTCTCGACCAGCATCCGGCGGCGCGCGAGCGCCTGCGGATGTTCGGCGAGCGCCGCCTGCGGCTGGGCGTCGAGCCCGGCGCGGGCTGGGGGCTCGTCCCCGACCTGTGGCTGGCCATCGACGCCGATGGTCGGCTGGCCGCGTCCGAACCGGGCGAAGCCGGCGTGCAGATGCTCCTGCGGCCTTCGCCGCAGGCCGGCTTCGACTGGCTGCGCGACGGCGTCCGGGGCCTGTCGAGCCATATGCGGATCGAGGGCGACGTGATGCTCGCGGCCACCCTGGGCGAACTGCTGCAGTCGGTTCGCTGGGATGGCGAGGAAGACCTCAGCCGTGTCGTCGGCGACATTGCCGCGCGCCGGATCGCCGGCGGTTCACGTGCCGCGCGCGGCCTGGTCGCCGATGCCGGCGAGCGCCTCTATCGACAGCTCGGCGGCTTCATCGAATCCGGCGAGTCGCCCCTGGCGCGCAGCGCCGAACTCGATCGACAGCGCGAGCGCTGCGCCGCCATGGCGCAGCGCGTCGATGTCCTCGCCCGGCGCATCCGCGATCGCAACGAATTGCCCGGGCGCTGATCCTCGAGGCGCCACCAAGCCGCTCGGGGCGATGTTTCATCGCCGTTCCTCCCTCGTACCGGAATTCCGCTGACCGAGTCGTCGGGCATGAAGATCGATCTGCCCTGGATCATTCGCCGGACCCGCATCGGCACTCGCCGCCTGTGGCTCACCTACGGCGTGTTCTGGGCCGGGGCGATCGCGGTCGGACTCATCGCGGTGGCGTACGCCAAGCTGGTCGATGGCGCGTACATGCTGTTTCGACTGGCCTTCGAGCAGGCATCCTGGCTGCCGCTGCTGATCACCCCGGCCGTCGGAGTGGGCGCCGTCTGGCTGACCCGCCGCTATTTCCCCGGGTCCGAAGGCAGCGGAATCCCGCAGGTGATCGCCACCGTCAAGTCGCCCGAGCCGGCCAGGCGCGACGCGCTGCTGTCCCTGCGCGTCATGGTCGGCAAGATCTTCGTCTCCACCCTCGGGATGCTGGGCGGCTACACGATCGGCCGCGAAGGGCCCTCGGTGCATATCGGCGCCGCGGTGATGTACACCATGCGCCGTGCCTATCCGCGCAGTTCGAGCCGGATCGACCGCCAGTTCATCGTCGCCGGCGGGGCCGCCGGGCTGGCGGCGGCGTTCAACACGCCCCTGGCCGGTGTGGTCTTCGCCTTCGAGGAAATCAACAAGAACTTCGAGCAGCGAACCAGCGGCACGCTGATCACGGCGATCCTGTTCGCCGGAATCATTGCGCTCGCGCTTGCCGGTGACTACCGATACTTCGGCACCATCCAGGTCCCGCTGGAGTATCCGCCGGACCTGGTGGTCGCGGTGCTGTGCACCGCGCTGCTCACCGGCTTCTCCGGCGGTGCCTTCGGCTGGCTGATGCTCAATGTCGTGCGCTGGGTGCCGGCCCGCCTGCGGGCCCTGCGCAATGATCATCCGTACCGGTTCGCGCTGCTGTGCGGCCTCGTGCTGGCGCTCATCGGCATCGCCAGCGGCGGGGTCACGTTCGGCAGCGGCTATCGCGAAGCGCAGGCGCTGCTGTCCGACCAGGAGTCGGTCGGCATCTGGTATGCGCCGCTGAAGGCCGCGGCATTGCTGATCAGCTACCTGGTCGGGATGCCCGGCGGGATCTTCGCGCCGACCCTGTCGATCGGCGCCGGCGTCGGACAGTTCGTCAGCCTGGTGTTCTCCGATGTGCCGCTCTCGGCCCTGATCGCGCTGGCGATGGTCGGCTATCTCGCTGCCGTCACGCAGGCGCCGATCACCTCCTTCGTGATCATGATGGAGATGACCGATGGCCACGGGATGATGATCGCGCTGATGGCGACGGCCGTGATCGCGAGCAGTGTGTCCAGGGCCATGACGCCGCCTCTCTACGAATCGCTTGCGCGCGCCTATCTCGGGCCCTTGCCGAAGCCGGCGCGCTAGTGTGCGGTGGCGCGGCCGAGCGGCCGGATGGCCGCTTCGGTCTGCGGGGCCCGCCCGAGGGGCAGCGTGACCGTGAAGCAGGAACCCCGGCCGGGCTGGCTGGCGGCTTCCAGCGTGCCGTCCATCAGTTCCACCAGGTTGCGGGCGATCACCAGTCCGATGCCGGTCCCCGGGATCGTGTCGTCGCGGCCGAGGCGATTGAAGGGCTCGAAGAGATGGACGAGCTGCTGCGCATCGATTCCGGTGCCGGTGTCGCGAACCCGCAGCGCCACCTTGTGCGGCGCAACCGCGCGTTCGACCTCGATCCGTACCGTGCCGCCGGGGCGGTTGTACTTGATCGCATTGCTGAGCAGGTTGACCAGCACCTGGCGCAGGCGGGTCGGATCGGCGATCACATGACGGGCGGATTCATCGATGTGGGTCGATACCCGGATTCCCTGTTCGCTGCCGAGCATGCCCACCAGGTGGAGGCTCTCGGCGATGATCGGCTCGAGATCGATCCTGCCGACCTGGACGCTGACGTGCCCGGCTTCGATCCGGGAGAGCTCAAGCAGGTCGTTGATCATGTCGAGCAGGTGCCAGCCCGACTGCTCGATGATCCGCACCGCCTCGGCCTGCCCGTCGCTGAGCGGCTCGTCGGGCCGGCTGGAGAGCAGCTGCGCGAAGCCGAGCAGGGCGTTGAGCGGGGTCCGCAATTCATGGCTCATCCGGGCCACGAACTCCGTCTTGGCGCGGCTCGCCGCTTCGGCCTTCTCGCGCGCCATCTCGGCCATCGCACGCTGCTCGGCCTCGGACAGGTCCTGGATGACCGCCACCATCCGCACGACCCGGCCGCGCGCGTCGCGGATCGGACTGATCGCGGCATCGACACTGACCGCGCTGCCGTCCTCGCGCAACAGCCGGAACCGGCGCTGGAGCTGATCGACGGCGAGCGTGGCCACGCCGGACCAGGCGCTGGATTCGGCATCGCGTTCGTCGGGATGCACGAGCTCGGACAGGTAGCGGCCGATCATGTCCGGTTCGCGCAGGCCGACCAGTCGGGAGAAGTAGGCATTCGATCGCACGATGCGCCGGTCGGGATTCATCTCGACGATTCCGGCGGCCGTGCTGCCCAGCAAGGTGCGCAGTCGCTGCTCGCTGCGTGCGAGCGCCGCGGTGACGCGTCGGCGAATCTTCATCTCGTCGGCCAGCTCGCTCGTGCGCCGCTCGACCAGGCGCGCCACTTCGGCGTTGCGCCCGGCCACGGACAGCAGGAAGGCGGCAAGCGTCAGGGCACCGAACATCGCGGCCGCGCGGGCCATCGCGACCGCCGTCGCCGTTGCGTTCGCACCGGCCTCCAGTTGCAGCTCGAGCGTGCGACCCGCCATGGGGATCTCGCCGCGCCACTCCAGCGGGCGGGCGAACGACGCGGCCGGCTCGCTCGCGTCGTGACAGGCGCCATTGCCGCCGAGCACCCGTGGCGTCGCTTCGGTGACATCGAGGATGCAGTAGCGGACATTGCCGACGAGTCCTTCGAAGCTCGCCTGCGCCAGGGCATCGATCTCGAACGCCACGAAGGCGACGCCAGCCGGGCGGGTGAACTCGGGATTCCCGTCCTGCGCGGCCGGTAGTCCGCGCTCGTCCACGCCCTTGTAGATGACGATGCCGAGGCCGGCATCGGGGCTCTGGGCGAGACGGAAGCCGCTGGTGGCGGTCTGGAAGCCGGTTCGCAGGGTCCGGTGAATCGGTTCGGCCGCCTCGGGAACCGACAGCGTATCGACACCGAGCGCGCGCTGGTTGAGCTGCAGGGGCTCGATCAGCGAGATCACCATGGCGTCGCCCGCGGGTTCCGCCGGGACGAGCGTATTGTCCTCACCGCGGGCAAGGATGCGGAACTGCGGACCGTGGAGTTCGCGCTGGTGTCGCAGGAACTCGTCGCGCTCGTCCGGGCGGACATACCAGGAGACGCCGATCGCCTGGATTGCCGGTGAGCGCACGATCAGCGGCGCCGTGAAGCGGAGGAACTCGGCGGGCACGACTTCCTCGCTGGCCTTGAGATGGCCGTGGGTGGCATCCAGGATCAGCTGCACCTCGTCGATCTGGTCCAGGAGTCCGCGGGCCGCCTCGGTGCTCTGGCGGGCGAAGTCCTCTCGTGACGCCTCGAGGTCCGCCCTTTCCTGGTGGATCATCGCGGCGGCGATGACCAGCCCGGCCAGCAGCATCGGCAGGCCCGCGGTGAGCAGGAGCGGGCGCCAATCGGGGCGCGGCCGGGCCGCCAGTGCCAGGCCCAGCGGCAGGAACACCGCCACCCCGAGGGTGTCGGCCACCCAGAGCCGGTATCCGGCCGCTATGATCCTGTCCGCCGGCACATGGCCGCTCGCGAGGAGCAGGGCCGTGCTGGCCGCAGCGCTCACGAGACAGGTCGCGGGCCCGGCCAGTACCAGCAGTTCCACCAGTCGCCGGGGTTCGGCCGGAGGCGATGAGCCCGCCGGCAGCAGGCGGCGGACCAGCGCGGCGCCCAGGGCAGCCTGGCCTGCGCCGACCAGACCGGCCACGATGGCGGTCACCGGATCCGGAGCGATGCCGGCGGCAGCCAGTGGTTCGAGCGACAGCGCCATGGCGAGCGTGCCGAGGAAGACCCCGGCCAGGGCACGCGGACCGGCTACCAGGGCCGCTGCGATGCCGATGCCAGCGGGCGGAAAGATCGCCGCGATCTGGTTCGAATCGGCCGTCGCAAGGACGGCGACCAGTCCGGTGGCCCAGCACGCGAGCGCGGTCAGCAGAGGCGATTTCATCGATCGGGGATTTCCTCGGGCGCACGCGAGTGTTCCACGAGGCAAGCCGGATGCGTTCCGCTGTGCGATGATCGGCGCTCGGGCGAGCGCCAGCGGCTGCCCGGGGCGGCGGGGATCCGCGCGGCGCGCTTCGCCGAGATCGGCCCGGTCTACCGCGAGGCACTGGGGCCGGTCTTCCCGGCGATGGGCGTCGTCCAGGTGAGCGCCCTCCTGGACCCGGCGGCCAAGGTCGAGATCGAGGTTACCGCCGTCGTGCCCGACTGAGCGCCAGCTCAGGCTTTGTCCAGCGCCTGCGAGAGATCGGCGATGAGGTCGTCGACATGCTCGATGCCGATCGACAGCCGCACCGTGTCCTCGGTGACACCCGCCTTCTCCAGTTCCTGCGCCGAAAGCTGGCGGTGGGTCGTGGAGGCCGGATGGCAGGCGAGGGTGCGCGAATCCCCGATGTTCACCAGGCGCAGCACGAGCTGCAGGGCGTCCTGGAACCGCGCACCCCCTTCGCGACCGCCCTCGACGCCGAAGGTCAGGATGCCCGACGGCCGGCCGCCCAGGTACTTGCGCGCCAGCGCGTGGTCGGGATGGTTCTCGAGCCCGGCATAGTTGACCCAGCGAACCTTGGAGTGCCCGGCGAGGAAACGGGCGATCGACGCCGCGTTCTCGGTGATCCGGTCCATCCGCAGGCCCAGGGTCTCGATGCCCTGCAGGATCTGGAAGGCATTGAAGGGGCTGATCGCCGCGCCGGTGTTGCGCAGCGGCACCACGCGGGCGCGGCCGATGTAGGCGGCCTCGCCCAGCGCCTCGGTGTAGACCACGCCGTGGTATGAAACGTCGGGCTCGTTCAGGCGCTTGAAGCGCTGCTTGTGCTCGGCCCACGGGAACTTGCCGGAGTCCACGATCGCACCACCGAGCGAGTTGCCGTGTCCGCCGAGGTACTTGGTGAGCGAGTGCACGACGATGTCGGCGCCGTGCTCGAAGGGCCGCAGCAGCCAGGGCGTGGCGACGGTGTTGTCGACGATGAGCGGGATGCCATGGCGATGGGCGATGGCGGCCAGGGCCTCGATGTCGGTGATGTTGCCCAGCGGGTTGCCGATCGACTCGATGTAGATCGCCTTGGTCCGGTCGTCGATCAGCGGCTCGAAGCTGCCCGGATCGCGCGCATCGGCGAAGCGCGTCTCGATCCCGAACTGCGGCATGGTGTGCGCGAAGAGATTGTAGGTGCCCCCGTACAGGGTGGCGGCCGAGATGAAGTTGTCGCCGGCCTCCATGATCGTCTGCAGCGAATAGAGCACCGCCGACTGCCCGGAGGCAAGCGCCAGCGCGCCGACACCGCCTTCGAGGGCGGCGACCCGCTTCTCGAGGACGTCCTGGGTCGGGTTCATGATCCGGGTGTAGATGTTCCCCGGCACCTTGAGGTCGAACAGATCGGCCCCGTGCTGGGTGTCGTCGAACGCGTAGGAGACGGTCTGGTAGATGGGCACGGCCACGGCGCGGGTCGTCGGTTCGGGGGTGTAACCGCCATGCACGGCGATCGTCTCCAGCTTCATTGCGGGGCTCCTGGGAAGGGGGAAGGGCGGAAGGGGGATGGGGCAACCCCGTATCTTGCGACAGCCAGGCCGGTTACTGAACGAATGAATACCCATGACCTCATGCGACGGCCGCATAACGGCCGGATGCCGCCTTCCGGCGCCTCGCTGCCAACCGGCGCCTGCTGGCGCGCCAGACCGAGATGTACCGGGCGCCGGGCAGCGTGGTGCCGCTTCATCGGGCGCCCCGCTTCCCGGCGAACCGCCGATGTCGTGCTCCATCCTGTCACGGGCCTGACATCGGCACTGCCTAGAGTTTCGTTCGCAAGCCACGGACACGCGAATGAACCTCAGTACCCGCCAGCGCGACATCCTCGACTGGTTGCACGACGCCCAGCAGCTCAGCACCGAAGCGCTGGCCAGGCGCTTCCGGGTCAGCGCGCAGACGATACGGCGCGACATCAACGGGCTCAATGAGCAGGGGCTGGCGCGGCGCCAGCACGGTGGGGTCGCGCTGCCGGCGGCGCAGCACAATCTGAGCTTCGCACAGCGCTCGGGCGCGCAGATCGGGCGCAAGCGCGGGATTGCCCACGCGGCAACGCAGGTGGTGCCGGAGAATGCCACCGTGCTGCTGGGCTACGGCACCACGGTGGCGGAGTTCGCCCGCGCCCTGCCGTCGGACCGCCCCTTGCGCGTGGTGACCAACAACCTGGACGCGGCGCTGGTGCTGGCCGCCAAACCCGCGATCGAGACCTGGGTCGCCTGCGGTCGACTTCGCGCAAGCGACCGGGACGTGATGGGCGCCGCGACGCTGGAATATCTCCGGCGCTTCCGGGCCCACATCGCGGTGCTGGGCGTCGGCGGCATCTCGGCCGACGGCGCGCTGTGCGAGTTCCAGCCCGAGGAAGCGGATCTCAGCCGTGAACTGCTGGCCCTGGCCCAGTGCCGCCTGCTGCTGGCCGACAGCAGCAAGTACCTGCGGGCCGCGCCCTGTCTGGTGGCGCCACTCGGGCACGTGCAGCACCTGTTCACCGACGAGGTCGCACCGGCCTGCCTGCAGGCGCTGTGCGACCGCGCTGGTGTGCAGATGCACCGCTGCTGAGGCGAGACGGAACCGACATGACCGCATTCCTTCGTCTCGAACGTCTCGAACGCCGCTTCGGCGAGCACCAGGTGCTGCGCGGAGTGGACCTGGAGATCGAACGTGGCGAGTTCATCGCGCTGCTGGGCGCATCGGGTTGCGGCAAGACCACCTTGCTGCGCCTGGTCGCGGGACTGGACACGCCCAGCGCGGGCCGCATCCTGCGCGAGGGCCGCGACATCACTGCGCTCGAACCGGCGCAGCGTGGCCTGAGCATGGTGTTCCAGTCCTACGCGCTCTTCCCGCACCTGAGCAGCGCCGACAACATCCTGTTCGGCCTGCGGGCGCGTGGCGTGTCGCGCAGCGACCAGGCGGCCCGCCTGCGCGAGGCGGCCGGGATGCTCGGCCTGTCGACGCTGCTCGAGCGCAAGCCGGCGGAGCTGTCGGGCGGCCAGCGCCAGCGCGTCGCCCTGGCGCGCGCGGTCGTTTCGGGCCACTCGCTGTGCCTGATGGACGAGCCCCTGAGCAACCTGGATGCGCAACTGCGAGCCGGCATGCGCACCGAGCTGCGCCGCTTGCAGCAGTCGCTCGGCCTGACGCTCGTCTACGTGACCCACGACCAGGTGGAGGCGATGAGCATGGCCGGCCGCATCGTGCTGCTGGACGAGGGCCGCATCGCGCAGACGGGTACGCCTGCCGAACTCTACGAGCAGCCCGCCACGCCCGTCGTCGCCCGCTTCATCGGGCAGCCGCCGATGAACCTGATCCGCCTGCCCGGAAGCAGTTCGCTGCTCGGCATTCGTCCGGAGCATATCGAGATCGGTGACGCCGGCCATCCGGCGGTCGTCACGGGCAGCGAATACCACGGTGCCGACACCCTGATCGAGCTGCGGCTGCATGAGCAGCCGGTCCTCGTCAGGCGCTCCGGCCGCCTGCAGGTCGAGGCCGGCGCGACGCTGGGCCTGTCCTGGGCCCGGGCGCACGAGCGTTCCTTCACGGCCTGAGCGCCATTGCATGTTCCATCTCAACCCAGGAGTCCCCATGTCCTTCAAGATCCGTTGCCTGGCCGCCGCGCTGGGCGCCGCCGCCTCGCTCATGTCGCTTTCCGCGCACGCCCAGACGCGCATCAACATGTACTACCCGATTGCCGTCGGCGGACCCTTGACCCAGGTCGTGGACCGGCTGGTGGGCGAGTTCGAGAAGGCGAACCCCGACGTCGATGTCGAGGCGATCTATGCCGGCAACTACGATGATGCGCGGACCAAGGCGCTGGCCGCGCTGAAGGCCGGTACGCCGGTGCAGACCTCGGTGCTGTTCTCGATCGACCTGCACGAGCTTCGTGACCTGGATGTCATCCGGCCCTTCGACGACTTCGCCACGAGCGCGGAGGACAAGGCCTGGCTCGAGGGCTTCTATCCCGCGCTGATGGAGAACGGTCGCGCCGACGGCAAGACCTGGGGCATTCCGTTCCAGCGTTCGACCATCGTCATGTACTACAACAAGGACCAGTTCCGGCAAGCCGGACTGGATCCCGACCAGGCCCCGCGCACCTGGGCCGAGATGCGCGCCGCCGCCGCCAAGCTCACCGATCAGGGCGCGGCCGACTCGCGCTGGGGCGTGATGATTCCGTCGACCGGCTATGCGTACTGGATGTTCGGCGCGCTGGCCAGGCAGAACGGCCAGGTCCTGATGAACCAGGCTGGCACGCAGACCTACTTCAACCATCCGAAGACGGTCGAGGCACTGGACTTCTGGGCTTCGCTGGCGAAGGACGAAGTGAGTCCGAAGGGCCTGGTCGAATGGGGCACGCTGCGCCAGAACTTCCTCGAGGGCAAGACGGCGATCATGTGGCACTCCACCGGCAACTTGACCGCCGTGATGAAGGACGCCAAATTCGACGTCGGCGTCGCGCCGCTGCCCGGCAACGCCAACCCGGGCTCGCCGACCGGCGGCGGCAACTTCTACCTGTTCAAGAGTGGCAGCGAGGCTGAGCAGCAAGCCGCCTACCGGCTGGTCAAGTTCCTCACCGCGCCGGAGCGCTCGGCGCAATGGAGTGCCGCGACCGGCTATGTGGGTGTCAGTCAGGCCAGCTACGAGACCGCCGCGCTGAAGGACTACGCCGCCAGGGTGCCGCAGGCGCTGGTTGCCCGCGACCAGCTTGCGGTGGCCACCGCCGAGCTGTCGACGCACCAGGCCGGGCGCGTGCGCAAGCTGCTCGATGATGCGATCCAGTCGGTGATCACCGGCCAGTCGACTGCGCAGGATGCCCTCGATTCGGCGCAGGCACAGGCCGATCGCGTACTGAAGCCGTACCAGCGCTGAGTCCCGACGGGAAACCTCGCCATGACGCGTGCCACCCAGGCCTGGCTGCTGCTCCTGCCGGCCCTGGTGCTGCTGTCGGTCTTCACCTACTGGCCGATGATCGGCAGCGCCTGGCACGCGATGCACATGCAGGCACCCGGGGCCGACCCGCAGTTCGTCGGCCTGGAGCAGTTCCAGTCCTTGTTGCAGGACCCGGTGTTCCGCAAGGCGCTGCGCAACAACCTCTGGTACGCGGTGATCACGGTACCGGTCTCGGTCGCGCTGGCGCTGGCAATGGCGCTGTGGGTCAATCGTCGCTTCGCCGGGCGCGGCTTGCTGCGCCTGGCCTACTTCACACCGACGATCCTGCCGATGGTCGCGGCAGCCAATGTCTGGCTGTTCTTCTACGCACCGGACATCGGGCTGCTCAACCGAGGCCTGGCGGCGCTCGGGATCGAGGGCCGCAACTGGCTGGGGAGCGTCGATACCGCGCTGCCGGCCCTGATGGTGGTGACGATCTGGAAGGAGGCGGGTTTCTTCATGATCTTCTATCTCGCCGCACTGCAGTCGATCTCGCCCGAGCAACTCGATGCAGCGCGCCTGGAGTCGCCTTCGCCCTGGTACCGGTTCCGGCACCCGATCCTGCCGCTGCTCGCACCGACCACGCTCTTCGTGCTGGTCAATGCGCTGATCAACGCCTTCAAGCTGGTGGACCACCTGTTCGTCCTGACACGCGGTGGACCCAACAACGCCAGCAACCTCCTGCTCTACTATCTCTACGAGATCGCGTTCAGGTTCCAGGATCGCGGTTACGCGGCCAGCCTCACGCTGGTGCTGCTGTTGTTGCTGGCCGGCTGTTCCGCGCTGCAGTTCTGGCTGTCGCGCCGCCACGTGCATTATCGATGACCGCACCCTCGTATCGCGGCGACGAAGCGGCTGTCGCATGGGCATCGCCGATCGACGACGAGACACCACGGCCGCGGCGCGCCGGTCGCTTGCTGGTTCCGGTGGCGGGCTGGGCGCTGGGCCTGCTGTGGGTGGCGCCGCTGCTCCTGCTGGCCTGGGCTGCGTTCCACCCCGGAGGCGAGGCGTTGCGCTTCTCCTTCGAGGCACGCTGGGGCTTCGAGAACTTCCATGAAGCCTGGCAGGTGGCGCCCTTCGCTCGCTACCTGTTCAACACGGTGGCGATCGTCACCCTCCTGCTGGCCCTGCAACTGGTGGTCTGTACGCTGGCCGGCTACGCGCTCGCGCGGATGGAGTTCAGGGGGCGCGGCCTGGTGTTCGCCCTGGTCCTGCTGCAACTGATGGTGATGCCCGAAGTGCTGATCGTCGAGAACTACATGACGATTGCGCGGCTGGGGCAGATCGATCGCTACCTGGGGGTTGCGCTACCCTACGTGGCCAGCGCCTTCGGCATCTTCCTGCTGCGCCAGACCTTCATGACGGTGCCGCAGGAACTGGAGGATGTCGCGCGCATCGAAGGCCTGTCACGCCTGGCGATCCTGCTCAAGGTGTATGTGCCGCTCGCCAAGCCGACCTACCTGGCCTACGGGTTGGTGTCGATCAGCTACCACTGGAACAACTTCCTGTGGCCGCTGGTCGCAACCAATACCGAGGCGAGCCGCCCGGTCACGGTGGGCATGGCCCTGTTCGCGGCGCCCGAAACGGGTGTCGACTGGGGCGTGTTGTCGGCCGGCACGCTGCTGGCGGTGGGGCCGCTGCTGCTCGCCTTCCTGCTGTTCCAGCGCCAGTTCATGCAGTCGTTCATGAATGCCGGCATCAAGTAGGCGACAAGGGACCGACGTCGACACATGCAAGAAACGCTGCCTCGCGTCGTCCTCACCGATGTCGACGATACGCTCACCTGGGAAGGCCGCCTGCCCGCCGAGACCCTGCGCGCGCTGTACCGGCTCCATGAGGCCGGCATTGCGGTGGTGCCGATCACCGGCGCCTGTGCCGGCTGGTGCGACCAGATGGCGCGTACCTGGCCGGTGGCCGCGGTGATCGGCGAGAACGGCGCCTTCGTGATCGAAGGTGAAGGACGGCACCTGCGCTACCACGACAGCCAGGATGAAGCGACACGCGTTCGCCACCGCGCCCGCCTCGCCGAGGTGGCCGTGCAACTGGTGCGCGAGGTGCCCGGCCTCGCGCCGGCACGGGACAATGTCTATCGCCGCTACGACCTGGCGCTGGACCATGCGCAGGAGGTCGAGCCCCTGCCGGCGGCCGAGGTGCGGCGCGCCCTGCTTGCAGCGCATGCCGCCGGCGTGCAGGCCACCGCCAGCTCGATCCACCTCAACCTGTGGATCGGCGATTTCAACAAACCGCTCGCCGCCCGGCGGTGGCTGGAGCGACGCTACGGGATGGGGCAGGCCGAACGTGCCGCGCAGGTGGTATTCGTCGGCGATTCGCCCAACGACGCACAGATGTTCGCAGCCTACCCGCGCAGCATCGGCGTCGCGAACATTGCTTCGCACCTGTCGGGACTCCCACGGCCGCCAGCCCGGATCACCCGGGCTCCGGGCGGATTCGGCTTTGCCGAATGGGTCGACGACTGCCTGGAAATGGGGTCAGACACCATTTGATGGGCGACCGCCCCGCCCAGGCTGACGCGCGTGGGGCGGACACATCGCAGCGGTTCCCGGGCCGGGTGCCGATCAGGCGCCGTCCTCGGCGAGCGCCGACACCACGAAGCGCAGCGGGCCGCCCGGAACCACCGCGTCGAACGGCCAGCAGGTGACCAGGGTGAGCGCGTCGCGGCCACGGTCGGCGAGGACGCCGAGGTCGCGATGGTCGACGATGCGCACGCCCGAGACGCGGTAGTTGCGGCGGCTGCCGTCGAGTCGCTCGACCTCGATGCGCTGTCCGGCGGACAGCTGCTCGAGGATGCGGAAGTGGGTATCGCGGTGACCGCTGACCACGCTGTTGCCGGCGCCACCGGGAAGCGTCGTGCCGCTGCGGTGGCCGGGCCCGAAGGCCAGGGTCCGGCCCGAATCCCCTTCGAGAACGATCATCGACCGTGCGTGCTCGACGAAGCGGATTCGCGCGACGGCGGTCGTGTCGGCCCAGGCCCAGGGGCGCGCCGCCGCCCGGCCTTGTTCGAGATTCTGCTGCCAGGCATGGGCGATCAGGATCTGGGCGAGCCCGGCCTTCGCGTACAGGTAGAGGCCGGCGCCGACCTGCCACGAGCCGGCAGCCAGCAGCATGAGGACGACAAGCCTCGCGAGGCCCACGCGCCGGCACAGGGTCCGCCAGCGCAGGCGCGGGCCGCTGCGCCGCTCGGGCCGTCGGAGCGCCATGGCCGGGCTCATTGCCCGAACCGCCTGCGCCGGAGCGGTCCAAGGGCGAGCACGCACGCAAGCGCGAGCAGCGCCAGCCCGGTCGCGAGATCGAGCATCGCCGGTGTCGCGCCGCGGGCCAGCTGGCCGGTGCCGAATACCGCATCGGCCTCCCAGCCCGCGGGCAGGTGCGTCGGCACCGCGGTGGACTGCATCGGCGCGTCGGCCGGGCGTACCGGCGTGACGTCGACCGCGACCAGGCTGGTGTAGGCGGTGACCAGGTGATGCTCGAGGCCGAGATCGCGCACGCTTTCCCGCAGCGCCTCGACCCTCCCACCGCTATCACCGCCTGCGTCCCTGCGAACGCCGCCGGCTCGGGCGATCTCGTCGCCGAGTTCCTCGATGCGCTGGCGCGCCCATGCCGTGTGCAGGCCGCTGCCTGCCGCGTGACCGGCCGGAAGCCGGCTTTCCCAGCGGATGTCGCCGATCGATCCCGAGACGATGGCCGCAGTCGGCGCGGAGGCGAAGCGGGCGCGCACCACGATCGGTTCGCCGACGTAGAGTTCACCGGGCAGGATCACCGGATCGAGCGGCTGCGCGCCCTCGAAGCGCAGCCCCAGGTCGGTGAGCATCGGCCGGGAGAGCCGGGAATAGAGTTCACCCATTCTTGCCTCGACGTCCTCTACCCGGTGGATGTAGGTGAAGCTGCCGCGCCCCGCGGCGGCGGCCTTGCGCATGAACCAGCCGTTGGGCGCCGAGCCGATTCCGACCGTGAAGAGGCGCCGCGCACCGAGTTCGCGTTCGACCAGCGCCAGCATGTCGGCTTCGTAGCCGACGGCGCCGTCGGTCATGAAGATGACCTGGCTGACCAGGCCCGGTGTGGTCGCCGCCGCGAGCGCCTGCTCGATCGCGCCGCGCATCTCGGTGCCGCCTTCGGCACGCAGCCGGCTGATCCATGCCAGGGCCTCGCGGCGGCTCGCGGCATCGAATGCCTGCGGCGCCGGATAGAGGCTCGCGTGGCGATCGTTGAAGCGGATCAGGTTGAAGCGGTCGCCGGGCTGCAGCTGCGCAATGCCGAAGCGCAGGGCGCTGACGGCCTGCCCGAACGACGCGCCGGCCATCGAGCCCGATGT
>Ga0172382_10000186_pt1 | contig 111675 bp, 97 predicted proteins | sample Leawel138RmetaG_FD_122245 | JGI IMG/M metagenome (GOLD analysis project Ga0172382, IMG submission 122245) | Leachate microbial communities from a municipal landfill in Southern Ontario, Canada - Leachate well 138R metaG | ecosystem: Engineered > Solid waste > Landfill > Unclassified | place... | reverse complement strand
GATGTCGGCCAGCTTCTGGTTGTCGGCGCGCTGGATGATCGCATTCCAGAGGCGGTTCATGATGTCGAACAGCATCTTGTGCTGATCGTCGATCTCGCTCATGTTGAGCGAGTATTTGTCTTGCCATATCACAAGAGTCGAGCTTTGCACTGTCAGTATCTCCAGAATTTTGACCGGCTCAATTCCCGGTGTCTGAACGAAGTCATTGCGCACTTGGCCAAGCAAGATCCAGGCCCATTACCCGAAAAATGCAATAGGTATGCAGTGCAGGAACATGTCGAAGCAGTGTGCCTGCAATGAATCGGCTTTGCAACATGCTGATGAAGCGGCACATGCTGAAAAGCGGGGAAGTATCCACGCCTTTCGTGACAGCTGTAGTACAGGGTGCCCTCTTTTTTGCGAAGTCCGATAAATTTTGCCGAGAGGCACCGTTTTGCGGCGCAATATTCGGAACTGATCATGTTGTGGTGCAGCAACGGTTGTCGGTTCCTGACCAATTTGTCAGGTCAGGGTTGGTTGTGAGTGATGTTGCGGTGCAAATGTTCCGCCCCGGCAGGCGCTGCCCCTGTTCAGCAATGCTGGAGGGGGTACTCAGGGCCGGGCTGCAGGCGTTTGAAGCAGGTTGGGGCTTGATGAAAGTCAAGCGGTCATGTTTCAGGCAGATTAAGATGATTCTGTGAATACATACCGAATTTCAAACTTTGCAATCGCTTTGGTGCTTTCGGTGTTTGCGCTGGCGCTGGTGCTGTTTACCTGGCGCGATGCCGGAACCGGAGAGTCCGCCCATGTGACCCGTTCGGTGATTGCCGATGCGGTGGCGTGGTCCGAACCGGTTTCGCCCCTGCCGCAAGCGCCACTGACGAACAACCCGCTGAGGGTGCGTCTGGGTGAGATGCTGTTCTTCGATCCGATGTTGTCCAGCGACGACAGTGTGTCGTGTGCGTCCTGTCATTTCCTGCATTCCGGAGGAGCGGATGGGCGGGCACGCTCGTTGGGCGTGGGGGGAGCGGAAGGGACGATCAATGCGCCCACCGTATTCAACGTGGCCTTCGGGTTTGCGCAGTTCTGGGATGGACGGGCCGCCACCCTGCAGGAGCAGGTGGCCGGACCGATACACAACCCGGTCGAGATGAACAGCAACTGGGCGCAGGTGATTGCCAAGCTGGAGCGGCGTGAGGACTACCGCAGGGCATTTGCCGAAGCGTATCCGGAACAGGGCATGAACGCGCACACCCTCGCCGATGCGCTGGCCGAGTTCGAGATGACGCTGGTCACGCCCAATGCACGCTTCGACCGCTATCTGCGCGGTGAGCCGGGGGTGCTCAGCGATGACGAGATCGAGGGCTACAACCGCTTCAAGCGGCTGGGCTGTGCCAGCTGCCATCAGGGGGTGAATATCGGCGGCAATCTTTTTCAGCGTTTTGGTGTGATGGACGATTATTTTACGGATCGTGGCCATCCGACCACGGCCGACCTTGGACGCTTCAATGTGACGGGGCGTGAGGAAGACCGCCATGTATTCAAGGTGCCGAGCCTGCGCAATGTGGCGCTGACGGCACCGTATTTTCACGATGGCAGCGCTACCACGCTGGAAGATGCCGTGAAGGTGATGGGGCGGTATCAACTGGGACGCCCCCTGTCGTCCGAGGATGTGCGCCTGATCGTGGCCTTCCTGGAGTCGCTGACCGGCACTTATCGGGGACAGGGATTGCAATGAGCACGGTGGATGACGCAGTACCCGCCGATGCCGGCGCCCGACCGCTTGCCCACGAGCTGAAGGGGGGGGCTCCCAACGGTAGCCATCCGCACAGGCTGGCGGTGCTTGTACTGGTGATTGCACTGACGGCCGGCCTGCTCAGCTTCCTGTTCCTGCGCGCCGATGCGGTGAGCGACCGTGACCATCATGAATATGAGCGCAGTCTGCGTGAGCTGCGCCAGTCCGACGCCGAGCTGAACGCCGCCGTGCTGGCGAGCCGGGTCGGGTTGCAGGCCGATTTCGACACCATCGTGGCGACCGTGAGCGAGGTGACGCGCACCAGCACCCACCTGGCCCGCACGCCGGCTTTTCTGTCTGCCGAGGCGCGTGCCACTTTGCTGGAGCAGGTCGCCGAGTTGCAGCAGGTGCAGCAGGAGAAGGCGCACATGGTGGATCACTTCAAGCGTGAAATCTCGGTGCTGCGCAATTCCATGGCCTATCTGCCGGAGGCGGCCGACCGCTTCATCGGCGCGGCAGGTTCGACCGTGATGGAGACCCGGCCGGTCGGCCTGCTGGTGCGGGGCATCATGACTTACTCGCACAATGCATCGGCCGATCTCGCCGAGGAGCTGGCCGACCGGTTGAATGCGCTTGAACACCTGCTCCCCGGTCTGGACGAGGCACGTCAGCAGGATCTGCGCGATGTGCTGCGCCATGGCGAGGTGGTTCTGGTGCGCAAGCCGGCGGTCGATGCGCTCACCCAGCGCATTCTCGCCCAGCCCACGGCGAGTCTGGCCGAGCAGGTGAGCCTGGTGTACGCCAGTGGATATGAGGAGGCCGCACGCCGGGCGCACCTGTACCGGGTGATGCTGTATGTGTTCGCGCTGGCGCTGGACGGCTACCTGGCATCGGCCATGCTGCGGCTGGGCCGCACTTCGCATGATCTTGCGCGCGCCAATCACGATCTGGAGGAGCGCATCGAAGCCCTGCGCCGGACACGCGACGAGCTCAACCTGTATGCGACGGTATTCACCAACGCCACCGAAGGGATGACGATTACCGACGCGCATTCGCGCATCGTGGCGGTGAATCCGGCATTCACCGAAATCACCGGTTTTGCCACCCACGATGTGGTGGGGCAGCGGCCTTCGGTGCTTTCGTCGGGGCGTCAGGACAAGAGCTTTTACCACGACATGTGGGCCCGGCTGACTGCCGATGGGAAGTGGCAGGGCGAGATCTGGAACCGGCGCGCCAGCGGTGAGCTGTTTCCCGAGTGGCTGTCGATCACGGCAGTGCGTTCAGAAGAGGGCCAGCCGAGTCACTATATCGGCATCTTTTCGGACATTACCGAGCGCAAGGCGGCCGAGGCGCGGATCGAGCATCTCGCCAATCACGACGCCCTCACCAACCTGCCCAACCGGTTCCTGCTGCTCGACCGGCTCGATCAGGCCATCCTCCAGGCACGGCGCCAGCAGCATCGCGCGGCGGTGCTGTTCATCAACCTCGACCGCTTCAAGCCGATCAACGACACGCTCGGCCATGAGCTGGGCGACGACCTGCTGCTGCAGGTCGCCCGGCGCTGCATGCAGACCGTGCGTGAAACCGATACCGTGGCGCGCCAGGGCGGGGATGAGTTTGTGGTGGTGTTGCCCGATCTCGCGTCGGTGCAGGATGCGACCGCCATTGCCCGCAAGCTCGTGCAGGTGCTGGAGGTGCCGTACCGCCTGGGCGAGCATGAGCTGACCGTGACGGCAAGCATTGGGGTTGCGTTGTATCCGGACGATGGCGCCACGGCCTCCACCTTGCTGCGGCATGCCGATGCGGCCATGTATGGCGCAAAGACCGATGGCCGCAACTGCTTCCAGTTTTACTCGGCTGAGCTCAACACGGCCTCGCTGGGCGAATTGCTGCTGGAGCATCAGTTGCGCGGCGCACTCGACCGGGAAGAGCTGCTGGTGTACTACCAGCCCAAGGTGCTGAGCGCGGATGGCCGCCTGAGCGGTGCCGAAGCCTTGCTGCGCTGGCAGCATCCGGAGCTGGGCCTGCTCGCCCCGGGGCGTTTCGTGCCGGCAGCGGAGGAGTCGGGCCTGATCGTGCCGATTGGCGAGTGGGTATTGCGCAGCGTCTGCCGGCAACTGCGCCGGTGGATGGACGAGGGCCTGCAGCCGGTGCCGGTGGCGGTGAATCTGTCGGCACAGCAGTTTTCGCATCAGGACATCGTTGGTCTGGTGCGTGCCCTGCTGGCCGAATACCGGCTGCCGGCCAGCCTGCTGGAGTTCGAGCTGACCGAAACCATGCTGATGCGCGATGTGACCCGCACCATCGACATCCTCACGCAGCTGCGTGCGATGGGGGTGGTGCTGTCGATCGACGACTTTGGTTCCGGCTACTCCTCGCTGGCGTATCTGAAACTGTTCGATGTGGATGTGCTGAAGATCGACCGGGCCTTCGTCAACGACATCCAGGATGCCCGCTCGGAAGGCACGATTGCCGCAGCCGTGATTGCGCTGGCACACAGCCTGGGCCGCCAGGTGGTGGCCGAAGGGGTGGAAACCGAGGGGCAGCGCGAATTTCTGGTTGCGCACGACTGCGACATGCTGCAGGGCTACCTGTTCGGCCGTCCCGAACCGGTGGCCGGCTTCAGCATGCGCCTGCGGCAGTGCGGGGGTGTGGTTCAGCCGCCGATGTAGGACATCTCTATGCGTGGCCGCCGTGCCGTGTTGGCGGTGCGGATTTCGGAGTAACGGTCGTCACGGTTCTGCCACACTGCGGCGATTGCCCGGTCGATCAGCGCATCGTCCGCGCCGCCACGCAGCAGGGTGCGCAAGTCGTGCCCGTGGTCGGCGAACAGGCAGGTGTACAGCTTGCCTTCGGTCGACAGCCGGATGCGGGTACAGGTCGCACAAAAGGCCTGGGTCACCGACGAGATCACGCCGATTTCGCCTGCGCCATCGCGGTAACGCCAGCGCTCGGCCACTTCGCCGGTGTAGTTCGGGTCGAGTGACACCAGCGGATGCACGGCGTCGATGCGCTCGATGATCTCGCGCGAGGGCACCACCTCATCCATCTTCCAGCCGTTCGAGCTGCCCACATCCATGAACTCGATGAAGCGCACGATATGACCGGTGTCGCGAAAATGACGCGCCATCGGCAGGATGTCACGGTCGTTGACGCCACGCTTGACCACCATGTTGACCTTGATCGGCCCCAGTCCGGCCCGTTCGGCGGCCTCGATGCCCCGCAGCACGTCGGCCACCGGATAGTTGGCGTCGTTCATCGCACGGAAGATGCCGTCATCGATTGCGTCCAGACTCACCGTGACGCGTTGCAGACCCGCATCGCGCAGCCGCTGGGCCATTTTCGGCAGCAGCACCCCGTTCGTGGTGAGGGTCAGCTCGATGTCGGGAATGTGCGCGAGCTGGGCAATCAGACGGTCCACATCCTTGCGCAGCAGCGGCTCGCCTCCGGTGATGCGCAGCTTGCGCACGCCGCGTGCGGCAAACACGCGCGCCACACGGGTGATTTCCTCGAAACTGAGCAGGTCGGCACGGGGCAGGAAAGGGTAGTCGTGATCGAAGATCGCACGAGGCATGCAATACACGCAGCGGAAATTGCAGCGATCGGTCACCGAAATGCGCAGATCGCGCACTTCGCGCCCGCGCCGGTCACGCAACGCGCCGGCGGGCGGGGGGTCGAGCGCGAGGGCGCGCTGCAACAGCGGGGGTTCGGCGCCCGCAGGGGTGATCGGAATGGTTTTCATCGGCTTGCGTGCTTTTCCCTGTTGAGGGCCGTGTCGCATTGTCGGCTGCGCACGACCATGAATTCCTTGACCATGCGCAAGTGCTGCGGTTTCAGCCCGGGTTGCTGTTACGATTATCGGCAGCCCTGAGCTGGGGTGCAAGCGAACTGCGGATTGATGCAGGAACGGCAATCCGGTCCTTTAACGTACTGACGCCCGTTCGCCCTGAGCTTGTCGAAGGGCCTTGGGCTTCGACAGGCCCTCAAGAAACGGAAAGAGGGTATTTTGGGGCCGGGTCAATAACAGGAGTCTTCGTCGATGTTGAAACCGGTCGGCCTTCCGGTCGAGAAATTGCGCACGGTGTGCGATCCGTCGGTGTTTCGTTTCGAACATACCGCTACGCTGCGGGACTTGCCCGGTGGGCTGGGGCAGGCGCGGGCAGAGGAGGCGCTGGAGTTCGGGCTGTCGATGCAGCAACCCGGCTATCACGTGTTCGTCCTGGGCGAGGCCGGCACCGGCCGGCATGCCACGGTCAGGCGCATGCTCAACGACTGTGCCGCACAGGCGCCGGTGCCGCCCGACTTGTGTTATGTGCATGATTTCGACGATGCGCTGCGCCCGCGCCTGATGATGCTGCCGGCCGGACGTGGCGCGCGCCTGCGCGACGACATGAAGCGCCTCATCCGCGACCTGGGGCCGGCCATCGAAGCCGCGCTCGACAGCGAAACTCACAGCAACCGCATCGATGCGCTGCAGGACGCAAACAAGTCGCGCGAGGAACAGGCCATCCGCGATCTCGGCCAGGCCTGCGGCGAGGAAGGGCTGGCGCTGATCCGTACGCCGGAAGGTTTCGTCTTTGCGCCCATGGAGGCAGGCGAAACGCTCAGCCCCGAAGCCTTCGAGGCCCTGCCCGAGGCACAGCGCGACCGGATCGAAGCCACCGTGGGGCGCTGGAGCGACCGGCTGGCCGACCTGTTGTGCGAGTTTCCCGGCTGGCGCAAGGCCCTGCAGGAGGCCATTGCCCGCGCCGAGCATGATGCGCTGGAGCCGACCATCCGCCATTTGATGGCAGCGCTGCGCACGGCGTATGCCGATCTGCCGCAGGTGCTGACGTTCTTCGATGCGATCCGCGATGACATTCTGGAGCGGGCCGGCACCTGGCAGGGGGACGAGGCCGACGAGGACGAAGGGGCTCGCGACGAATCTGCGCGCGCGCGCTTTCACCGTTACGAGATCAACCTGTTCGTCGACCATGCGCAGACGCGCGGTGCGCCGGTGGTGTGCGAGGACAACCCGGGTTTCGGCAACCTGATCGGACGCATCGAGCATGTGGCACACATGGGGACCATGGTGACGCACTTCGGATTGATCCGTGCCGGGGCGCTGCATCGTGCCCGGGGTGGGTATCTGATGCTCGATGCGGAGCGCCTGCTCACCCAGCCGTTTGCATGGGAGGCACTGAAACGGGCCTTGCGTGCGGGCGAGGTGGTGATCGAGGCGCCCCCCGAGGCGCAGGGCTGGAGCACCGCGCTGAGCCTGAGCCCGCAGCCGGTGTCCTGCGAGCTGAAGGTGGTGCTCATCGGCGATCGCGAAACCTTTTACCTGCTCACCGAGCACGATCCGGATTTTCCCGAGCTGTTCAAGGTGGCCGCCGATTTTGACGACGAGTTGCCGCGCACCGACGAAAACGAGCAGCGCTTTGCGCAACTGCTCGGCACGCTGGCACGCCAGTCCCGGTTGTTGCCCCTGCAGCCCGCAGCGGTGGCACGCATGGTGGAAGAGGCCGCCCGGCTGGCCGAGGACGCCGGGCGCCTGTCCCTGCACACCCGCCTGCTCGCCGATCTGATGCGCGAGGCCGATTTTCATGCCCGGCGTGCCGCCGGCAGCGTCATTGCCCGCGAGCATGTCGATCTGGCGATTGCCGCGCGGATTCGGCGCTTTGGTCGTTACTCCGAGCGGGTGCTCGATGCCATGCTCGAAGATGTGATCCTGATATCCACCGAGGGCGCGCGCGCCGGGCAGATCAACGCGCTGGTGGTGGTGGAGATGGCCGGTGCCATGTTCGGCCATCCGATGCGCGTGACGGCCACTGCCCGCATGGGCGATGGCGATGTGGTGGACGTGGAGCGCGAGATCGAGCTGGGCGGGGCGATCCACTCCAAGGGGGTGTTGATCCTGTCCGCGTTCATTGCCGCGCGGTATGCGCGCAACCATCCGCTGTCCCTGTCGGCCAGCCTGGTGTTCGAGCAGTCCTATGCGCCGGTCGAGGGCGATTCCGCCTCACTGGCCGAGCTGTGCGCCCTGTTGTCCGCGTTGGCCGATGTGCCGATCCGGCAGTCGCTTGCCGTGACCGGGTCGGTCAACCAGTTTGGCGAGGCGCAGGCCATTGGTGGGGTGAACGAAAAGATCGAAGGCTTTTTCGACCTGTGTGCGGCACGTGGCCTCACGGGCGAGCAGGGGGTCATCGTTCCGGTGGCCAGCATGCGTCACCTGATGCTGCGTGAGGACATCGTCGAAGCCTGTCGGCAGGGGGGCTTCAGTGTGCATGCCGTGGCCGATGTGGATCAGGCCATGGAAATCCTCACCGGCCTGCCGGCCGGCCGCATGGATGCCAAGGGTGTGCTGCCACGCGACACCATCAATTTCCGGGTAGCACAGGCCCTGGCCGGCCTTACGGCCGCCCAGCACGCACATGCACCGGGCGGCCGGACAGGGCGTCCGCGCCGCCGCCTGTCATCCCCCCCGGATGAGGAGGGGTAAGGCGGGGGCGCTGTGAAGGGGGCGCTCAGGCCCTGGTCCGGCGTCCTGCGGCCAGTCCGAGCAGGGCCAGGGCGGCCAGGGCCAGGGTGCCAGGTTCCGGCACCTGGCTGGAAGTGGTGGTCGCGGTAGACAGTGAAAGCGTGTCGATGCTGGGCCAGACATTCACGCCTTGACCTGCAACGCTGCCAAAGGAGATGGACAGCAGGTCGTTGTCCCCGACATAACCAAAGAAGGTGTTGCGGTGGGTGTTGGTCAGCGTCGTGGAATAGATCCCGCCCAGCACGTCGGTGATGGTCAGCCAGATCGAATAACCGCTGAGTGGTTGGGAGTCAAAGTTGCTGCCGAAGAAGTTGGCGCCGAACGAGGACACCCCTGCGCTGAAGTTCGACAGGGTAATGGTGTTCGTATAGGTATTGTTGGTCAGGAAGCCGTCGCCGGTCCCCCCTGACCACAGGTTGTTGGGGTCGGAGGCCGTGTAGGAGTGCTTATTCATCAATGAGATGAGTGTCTTGATGGGTGAGCGTTTGTGTCGGTGTGTAAAATTTTCTGACGCATGGACACAAAAAACCCACCGCAAGGGTGGGTTCGGAGGCCTTGGGAGGGCGGGGTCAGGTGCCGAAGAAGTCCCGCACCTTTTCCATCCATGACTTGGCCTTGGGGTTGTGGCGGTCGACATCGCCACGGGAGACTTCCTCGAATTCGCGCAGCAACTCCTTCTGGCGCTCGGTGAGGCGCACCGGGGTTTCCACCACCACATGGCACATCAGGTCGCCCTGGGCGTGGCTGCGCACATTGCGTATGCCTTTGCCGCGCAGGCGGAAGGCCTTGCCGCTCTGGGTTTCGGGCGGAATCTTGAGCCTGGCCATGCCGTCCAGGGTGGGAATCTCGATCTCGCCACCCAGCGCTGCGGTGGTGAAGCTGATCGGCATCTCGCAGTGCAGGTCGTCGCCGTTGCGCTGGAACACCGGATGCTGGCGAATGTGGATCTCCACATACAGGTCGCCCGGAGGGCCGCCATTCACGCCCGGCTCGCCATAGCCGGAGTGACGCAGGCGCATGCCTTCGTCGATGCCCGCAGGAATCTTCACTTCCAGCGTCTTGTGTCCCTTCACCCGGCCGGCGCCCCGGCAGGTATGGCACGGGTCGCTGATCACCCGGCCGCTGCCGTGACACTTCGGGCAGGTCTGCTGGATCGAGAAAAAGCCTTGCTGGATGCGGACCTGGCCCGAGCCGCCGCAGGTGCTGCAGGTCTGCGGCTGGGTGCCGGGTTTTGCGCCGCTGCCGTCGCAGGTTTCGCACTCTTCCACGGTGGGAATGCGGATCGTCTTTTCCGCGCCGCGTGCGGCCTCTTCCAGCGTGATCTCGAGGTTGTAGCGCAGGTCGGCACCACGGTAGACATTCGAGCGGCCACCGCGCGCGCCCCCGAAGATGTCTCCGAAAATGTCGGAGAAGGCATCGGCGAAACCATCGAAACCGGCCTGACCACCGCCGCGTCCGCCCATCGAGGGGTCGACACCGGCATGACCGTAGCGGTCGTATGCGGCCTTCTTGTCCGCATCGGACAAGACTTCATAGGCCTCGCTCAACTCCTTGAACTTTTCCTCCGCTTCCTTGTTGTCCGGGTTGCGGTCGGGGTGGTGCTTCATCGCAAGCTTGCGATAGGCTTTCTTGATTTCATCTGCTCCGGCGTCGCGATTGACGCCCAGCACTTCGTAGTAATCCCGTTTTGACATGGTGCAGTCCATTGGGGCGTCGTCCGTCATCAGCGACAAAAAGTCGGGCAACCACCCACGGGGCGATTGACCCGACTTTCCGCCTGCCGTCGGACGACGGTTTCAAGTCTGGCGCGCCACGCCCCGCAGGCCGTCGCGCGCCGGTGGGCATCACTTGTCGTTCTTCACCTCGGTGAATTCGGCATCGACCACATCCGGATCGTCCTTCTTGCCGCCGCCGCTTGCATTGCTGCCGCTGGCTTCGCCGCCTTGCTGGGCCTGGCCGTACATCTGTTCGCCCAGCTTCTGGCTGGCCGTGGCCAGGGCCTGGCTCTTGGCGTCGATCTGGCTCTTGTCGTTGGACTTGAGCGCTTCTTCGGCGTCCTTGATCGCGTTTTCGATCTTTTCCTTCTCGGCAGCCTCCACCTTGTCGCCGTACTCGGTGAGGGCTTTCTTCACCGAATGGATCAGGGCGTCGCACTGGTTGCGCGCGTCGACCAGCTCGTGGGCCTTGCGGTCTTCCTCGGCGTGGGCGGCGGCGTCCTGCACCATGCGCTCGACTTCATCGTCCGACAGGCCGGAGTTGGCCTTGATGGTGATCTTGTTCTCCTTGCCGGTGGCCTTGTCCTTGGCGGACACGTGCAGAATGCCGTTGGCGTCGATGTCGAAGGTGACCTCGATCTGCGGCATGCCGCGCGGCGCCGGCGGGATGTCGGAGAGGTTGAACTGGCCGAGGCTCTTGTTGCCGTTGGCCATTTCACGTTCGCCCTGCAGCACGTGGATGGTCACTGCGCTCTGGTTGTCGTCGGCGGTGGAGAACACCTGGCTGGCCTTGGTCGGGATGGTGGTGTTCTTCTGGATGAGCTTGGTCATCACGCCACCGAGGGTCTCGATGCCCAGGCTGAGCGGGGTGACGTCGAGCAGCAGCACGTCCTTCACTTCGCCCTGCAGCACGCCGCCCTGGATGGAGGCCCCCACGGCCACGGCTTCGTCCGGGTTCACGTCACGGCGCGGTTCCTTGCCGAAGAACTCCTTCACCTTGTCGATGACCTTGGGCATGCGGGTCTGGCCGCCAACCAGGATGACGTCGTCGATGTCGGACACCTTGATGCCGGCATCCTTGATGGCCACGCGGCACGGATCGATGGTGCGCTCGATCAGGTCTTCCACCAGCGCTTCGAACTTGGCGCGGGTGATCTTCACCGCAAGGTGCTTCGGACCGGAGGCGTCGGCGGTGATGTAGGGCAGGTTGATCTCGGTCTGGGTGCCGGAGGAGAGCTCGATCTTGGCCTTTTCGGCGGCTTCCTTCAGGCGCTGCAGTGCGAGCACGTCGTTCTTCAGATCGACGCCCTGTTCCTTCTTGAACTCGGTGACCACGTAGTCGATGATGCGCTGGTCAAAGTCTTCGCCACCCAGGAAGGTGTCGCCGTTGGTGGCCAGCACTTCGAACTGGTGTTCGCCGTCGATGTCGGCAATCTCGATGATGGACACGTCGAAGGTGCCGCCGCCGAGGTCGAACACGGCGATCTTGCTGTCGCCCGGCTTCTTGTCCATGCCGAAGGCGAGCGCGGCTGCGGTCGGCTCGTTGATGATGCGCTTCACTTCCAGCCCGGCGATCTTGCCGGCGTCCTTGGTGGCCTGGCGCTGGCTGTCGTTGAAGTAGGCCGGCACGGTGATGACCGCTTCGGTGACTTCCTCGCCGAGATAGTCTTCGGCGGTCTTCTTCATCTTGCGCAGCACTTCGGCGGACACCTGCGGCGGGGCGATCTTCTTGCCGCGCACTTCCACCCAGGCGTCGCCGTTGTCGGCACGGGCGATGGTGTAGGGCATCAGGTCGATGTCCTTCTGCACTTCCTTTTCTTCGAAGCGGCGACCGATCAGGCGCTTGATTGCGAACAGGGTGTTCTTGGCGTTGGTTACGGCTTGGCGCTTGGCCGGGGCGCCGGTGAGGATTTCACCGTCCTCGGCATATGCGACCACCGACGGGGTGGTGCGCGCGCCTTCGGAGTTTTCGATGACCTTCGGCTTGCCGCCTTCCATCACGGACACGCAGCTGTTGGTGGTGCCGAGGTCAATACCGATGATTTTTCCCATTTTTTCGTCCTTGCTTGAGGTTTCTGATGGCGTTTCTGACGGATTTTCCGGGCCGGCAGCGCGTCCTGTGCGGGGCTGCCGGCCGACCTGTGATCAATATGGGGCGCCTGGCCGGCGTTTCAAGCACAAAATGTGCATTTCCGGTCCGGCCTCATGGGGCACTGGTCAACCCTTCGACTGGGACACCATGACCATTGCCGGGCGCAACACCCGTTCGTGAATCATGTAGCCCTTCTGCAGCACATTCACCACGGTGTTCGGTTCGGCATCCGAAGGCACGGCGCTGATCGCCTGATGGCGGTTCGGGTCGAACTTCTGGTTGAGCGGGTGCTCTTCGGTGACGCCGGCCCCCTCGAAGGCGGCGCTGAGTTGCTTGAGGGTCAGTTCGACGCCCTCCTTGAGGCTTTCAAGGGTCTGGTTCTCGGTGGCCAGGGCGGCTTCAAGGCTGTCGCGCACCGGCAGCAGGGCGGAGGCAAACTTGTCGGCAGCAAAGCGTGAGGCCTTGGCGATGTCTTCCTGGGCACGGCGACGCACGTTCTCGGCTTCGGCCTTGGCGCGCAGCCAGGCGTCATGATGCTCGGCGGCCTTCAGTTCGGCTTCGCGCAAGGCGGCCTGCAGGACGGCCAGCGGGTCATCCTGGGCGGGTGCGGCAGTGTCTTCGGCCGGACGGTCGGCGGCCTCGGGCGTGCTGCTCTCTGCGGCAAGGGATTGCGTGATTTCTGCGTCGTGCGGCTGCTTGTCCTGCATGGGTATCGTCTCCCTGTTTCGATGTCTGGCAGCAACTGGGGGCGAGTCTGCCGATTTCAAGTACGGAGGTGTGTGGAATTTTGTGCACGATTCTGTTGTTGCTGCGGGGGCTTCCGTTTAATGACATTGGGAAGGTGTCGCCCCAAAACGGGGTGCACCACTGTTGCCGGGATCATGCAAGAATAGACGCATCACAGTCTTCAGGAGTCGGGCAGTCATTCCTCTGAATGGGGGTCCGAACGTGTATCGGCGATGAGCGAAATTCCGGAAAAAATCGGCAAGTACAAGATCATCAGGGAGATTGGCCGGGGGGCGACTGCCGTGGTGTATCTGGCCGAGCACCCGCATTATCCTGAACGGGTGGCAGTCAAGCATGTGCGTTTCAAGGACAAGGCCAAGGATGAGGCGAAGTGGAACCGTCGCCTGCTCAAGCTGCTGCGCGCCGAGGGGGCCGTGGCAAAACGGCTCGATCACCCGAGCATCATCCGCATTTTCGAGGCGGTCATCGACACCGACGAAGCCTATGTGGTGATGGAGTACTTCCCGGCCGACAGTCTGGAGCGCTACTGCAGCTTTGAAAATCTGCTTCCGGTGCACCGCGCGATCGGCATCGTGTTCAAGTGCTGCATGGCGCTCGATCATGCCTACATGCGCGGCGTGGTGCACCGTGACATCAAGCCGGCCAACATCCTGGTGGATGATCAGGATAACGTGAAGATCACCGACTTTGGCCTGGCGATGAACATCAACAAGAAGATGGATACCGATTCCACCTTCATCATGGGCGTGGGCTCGCCGGCCTACATGAGCCCCGAGCAGATCAAGAGCTACCCGCTCAATCAGAAGACCGACCTGTATTCGCTCGGCGTGGTGCTGTTTCACCTGCTCACCGGTCGCCTGCCTTTCCGGGCGTCGAACCCCGCACAGTTGGTGTACAAGATCATCAACGTCGATCCCCCTTCGGTGTGCCAGCTCAACCCGGATTTGCCCGCAGCGATGGACATCGTGATTCGCAAGTCGCTGGCCAAGGATCTGTACTCGCGCTACAAGAACGGGGCGGATTTCGCCAAGGACCTGTCGGCCGTACGCTACAAGCTGGTCGAGGACAAGGATATTCCGCCCGACTTGCACCGTTTCGAGGCCCTGCGCAAGCTGACCATCTTCACCGAGTTCGACGATATCGACGTGTGGGAGGTGTTACGCATGTCGTCATGGCGCAAGGCGGAGGCCCGCGCGCTGATCTACAAGGAAGGAGACGAGGATCAGCGTTTCGGCATCGTGCTGGAAGGCAGCGTGGAGCTGTCCGTGGCCGGGCGCAAGGTGCGCTGTCTGGAGGCGGGCGAGGTGTTCGGCGAGCTGGCCTGGCTCGACGGGGTGGATCACCGTCACATGCTCAGCGTGATTTCGGTCGAGCCGACGACGTATCTGGAGATCAGTCCGTCGGCACTGACGCTGGCCTCGGACGAGGTGCGGGAAGGCTTCCGCAACCTGTTGTCCACCCTGGTGGCGAAGCGTCTGGGCGATGCGGCACGGGAAATTGCCAGCCATGGCGAACCGGCCCTGGAGCCGGATCGCAAGGCTTTCAGCGCGCTGTCCCTGAAGCTGACCGACGACTGAGGGCGCGGTTCACACGCTCAGGTCGATCTGGCTGACCGTGCCGACGCCACCATCCTCGCGCAGATAGATGCTGCTCGCGCGCATGACGCCCAGGGTGTCATTGTTCGCCCCGCGCAGCTCGAAGGGGGTGGCGACATTGTTCAGGTACAGCGCTCCGACCCCGGCGTCCTGCAGGCTCATCAGCTGCCCCTTGCCCTGTGCATCGGGCTGCCAGATGCGCAGTTGCGCGTAGGCCGGGTCGGCTTCGTCGATCCAGCCATTGCCGTCACTGTCGAGCGCGGCCAATTCCTTGAATCCTTGTCCGGTGGTCGGACCGAACAGTTCGCTGCCGTCGTCGACGAGATCGTTCTGGTTGCGGTCGATGGCGAGATAGCCGCGCCCGCCGGCGAGCATCGGAATGTCGTCGAGTTGTCCGTCGGCATCCAGATCGAAGGCGAAGCGCATGTCCGACAGCGCGGCAGACGGGCCACCGAAGTCGAGCACCAGCGGATCCTTGAGCCTCGCATCGCCGGCGCGGAATGAAATGTTGAGCTCCTGGGTGAGGCTGCGGCTCATCTCGAACCCGGCCTCAAAGCGGATTTCCCGGCCATCGGCCGTGCGCACCACCCCCTGCGCCTGGAAGCTCACCTGTTCGAACTCGCTGTGAGAGGCGTGATAGTCGAATTCGATGCCGAAGCCCGCGCCGGCGTTGGCGCCGGGTGTGCCGCTGCCGGGCGCGCTGCCCGCAGGCAAGCCCTCGCTGCCGGGGGTCGTCAGGTCGCTTGCCCTGAACGTGCGTACCGGCTTGCCAGTGAGCAGTTCGACCATGTTGCGCAGCATGCGCAGCTTCGGATCGGCGTCTACCGGGTCTGCCTCTTCGCGTACCCCTTCGGTTTCCAGTGCCGCACGTGCCTCGTCGGACACCTGCACCTGCAGCGCCACCGGTGCTGCAGCCGGTGTGCGGCCGGGCTGTGCGTCCCGCGCCTGAGGGCGCTCGCCAACCCACATTTCGAGTCGTGCGGATTCGCGGGTCTGCGAGAAGGCCGTGTGTGCCGACTGCATTTCAATTTTTGACGATGTGACGATCATCGCGGCCTCCTCAGGCTTCCGTCCGGCGGGCGTGGGCTGCGCGCCAGTTCCCTGCACTCATTAACGGCCGGCAGAACGGAAACTTGAGCGTCAGTGTTTGGCGCCCAGTGCCCGGGCGCGCCCGGCGCAGGCGCTGGCCTGTGCTTCGTCGTGAGGGGGGCGGGACAGCCAGTCGCCGGCGTGTTCCTGGACAATGCGGGTGAGGGCGCTGATCCAGTCGTGGCGCTCGTTGAGGCAGGGAATGTAATGGAAGGTTTCGCCCCCTGCGCCAAGAAATGCGGCACGGCACTCCATGGCGATTTCTTCCAGGGTTTCCAGGCAGTCGGACACAAAGCCGGGGCAGATCAGGTCGGCGCTGCGCAGCCCGGCCTTGGCCTGCTCGATCAGCGTGGGCTCGGTGTAGGGCTTGAGCCATTCGGCCGGGCCGAAGCGCGACTGGAAGGTGATTTGCCAGCGGTCGGCGGGCAACTCCAGCGCTTCGGCGAGCAGGCGCGCGGTCTTGTGGCATTCGCAGTGGTAGGGATCGCCCTTGTCCAGTGAGCGGCGCGGGGTGCCGTGAAAGCTCATGAACAGCTTTTCGGGCTGGCCGTGCTTCATCCAGTGGTCGCGCACGCTTTGCGCCAGCGCGGCGATGTAGGCCGGGTGGTCGTGAAAGTTGCGCACAAAACGCAGCTCGGGCAGGTTGCGCCAGCGGGTGAAGCATTCGGCGACCTGATCCATCACGCTGGCGGTCGTGCTGGCGGCATATTGCGGATAGAGCGGCAGCACCAGGATGCGGGTGCAGCCCTGCGCCTTGAGCCGGTTGAGCTGATCGCCGATCGAGGGCTGTCCGTAGCGCATGGCCCAATCGACCACCAGATTGCCCTGTCCGGCTTCGGCAAGATAGCCGGCAACCAGCTTGGCCTGGCGTTCGGTGTGCACCTTCAGCGGCGAGCCTTCGTCCATCCACACGCTGGCATACTTTTCGGCCGACTTTGCGGGGCGGGTGATGAGAATCCGGCCATGCAGGATCAGCCACCAGATCGGCTTTGGAATCTCCACCACGCGGGGGTCGGAGAGAAACTGCTTCAGGTACGGGCGCAGGGCCTTGGCGGTGGGCGCTGCGGGGGTGCCGAGGTTGACCAGCAGCACGCCGACGCGGGCCGGGCTGCCGTGGGTGTACTCGGGCTCTGACCAGTAACGGGCCATGATTGTCCTTGAGAGAGTGGGGCCGTGCCTGGGCTCAGTTGCGGCTGGACAGCGCGTTGCTGAGCAGGCGGGCGGTGATGTCGACGATGGGGATGACCTGGTCGTAGGCCATGCGGGTGGGGCCGATGACGCCGACCGAGCCCACGATGCGTCCCTCCAGTTCATAGCTGGCAGTGACCACGCTGCAGCCGTCGAGTTCGGACAGGCCGGATTCGCCGCCGATGAAGATCTGCACGCCTTCGGCGCGGTTGGACAGGTCGAGCAACTGCATCAGGCCGGTTTTCTTCTCGAACAGGCGGAACAGTTCGCGCAGCCGCGACATGTTGGAGGACAGGTCTTCCACGCCGAGCAGGTTGGTTTCTCCGGACAGCACGCACTTGTCGTCGTCGCTGTCGCGCATCGCCTGGTCGCCCGCCTCGATGGCGGCCGCCATCAGCTCCGACATCTCGCCGCGCAGCTGGCTCAGCTCGTGGCGCAGCCGGTCGCGCATGTCCTGGAAACCGTATCCGGCAAAGTGGTCGGTGAGGTAATTGGCTGCTTCGGTGAGCTCGGAGGCGGAGTAGGGGCGGCGGGTCACCAGGATGCGGTTTTGCACGTCACCGGCGGTGGTGACGATGATCAGCAGGATGCGGTTTTCCGACAGGCTGATGAATTCGATCTGGCGGATGCGTTCCACATCGTTGCGTGGCGCCAGCACGATGCCGGCAAAATGGGTGAGGTCGGACAGCAGTTGCGATGCGGCGGTGAGCACCCGCTGTGGCTGGTCGGGTTGCAGCTGCCCCTGAAGTGCCCGCACCCGCGCCTGTTCGAGCGGCTGCACGGTGAGCAGCGAATCGACGAAGAAGCGGTAGCCCCGTGCGGTGGGAATGCGTCCGGCGGACGTGTGCGGGCTGGCGATGAAGCCCATTTCTTCCAGATCGCTCATCACGTTGCGCACGGTCGCAGGGGACAGCTCCAGCCCCGAGTAACGCGACAGGGCGCGTGACCCGACGGGCTGACCCTCGACGATGTAGCGTTCGATCAGGGTCTTGAGGAGGATCTGCGAGCGTGAATCGAGCAATTTCATCTGGGCGGGTTTCCGAATGGTGCTGATTCTAGGGAAGAATGGCGCCGAGTGCCAAGGCAATGGACGAATGTGGTTTAATCCGCGCATGACGACGCATTTCTCCACCATCGCACTGATTGGCAAGTACCAGAGCCCGGATGTGGCCGAGGCGGTGCTCGAATTGGCCGCTTTTTTGCGCGACCGGGGACATAAGGTATTGATCGAGCAGGGGACTGCGAGTTCCATCGGTTTGTCCGGAGACTTTCCGGTGGCCGGCTATGATGCCATCGGCGAGCAGGCCGGCCTGGCGGTGGTGATGGGCGGGGATGGCACCATGCTCAACACCGCCCGCCGGCTGGCCGAATATGGCGTGCCGCTGGTGGGGGTGAATCAGGGCCGGGTCGGGTTTCTGACCGATATCGGGCGCGACTGTGCGGTGCAGCGGCTCACCGAGATGCTGGAGGGGCGCTACACCGAGGAGCGCCGCTTCATGCTGTCGGCCGAGGTGCTGCGCGGCGGGGACCGGGTGTTCCACACCCTGGCGCTCAACGATGTGGTGCTCAACAAGGGCGACATCGGCCGCATGATCGAGTTCGACGTGTCCATCGATGACGACTTCGTATATACCCAGCGCTCGGACGGCATGATCGTCACCACGCCCACCGGTTCCACCGCCTATGCGTTGTCGGCAAACGGCCCGATCCTGCATCCGTCCATCGATGCGATCGCGCTGGTGCCGCTGTGCCCGCATGCGCTCACCGCGCGCCCGGTGACCCTGCCCGACACCTGCCGCATCGACATTCGCCTCTTGCCGCTGCATGAGGCCCGCATCCATTTCGACGGACAGACCCGGTTTGACGCACGCGCCGGGGACTGTGTCAGAATCACACGCTCGCCGCATGCGCTGCGTCTGCTGCATCCCGAAGGGTACAGTTACTATGCGATGCTGCGCGAGAAGCTGCACTGGAGCGCGGTGCCGAGGATTCCCTGAGGTGCGCTGAAACCCGGGGGGGCGCAAGCCGGTCGCGTGCGTGCGCCACTGGCCATGGACCACGCGAACCCCGATGGGCACTGCACCGACTCCCCGGACGAAGCACGCAGCGAACGTATCCAGCCACACTGCAACCCCACTCTCAACCCCAACCATCATCCGGGTGAATTCATCATGTTGCGCCGCCTGTCCATTAGCGATTTCGTCATCGTCGATCGGCTTGAGCTGGAGTTCAGCGAGGGCTTCGGGGTGCTGACCGGAGAGACCGGGGCGGGCAAGTCCATCCTGCTCGATGCGCTCGGGCTGGCGCTCGGGGGGCGGACCGATACCGGGGTGGTGCGCGAGGGGCGACCGCGTGCGGACATCACCGCCGAATTCGATCTGACCGACCCCCTGCATGCGTGGTGCGTCGAACAGGGCATTCCCGAAGAAGAGGGCGGTTTGTTGCTGCGCCGGGTGATCGAGGCGAGCGGGCGTTCGCGGGCATGGATCAATGCCGTGCCGGTGACGCTCGGGCAGCTGCGCGAGGCGGGCGAACACCTGTGCGACATTCACGGCCAGCACGCACACCATGCGCTGCTGCGGCAGGAGGCCCAGCGCGCCTTGCTCGACGCCCATGCCGGCGCCACCGCCCTGGCTGCCGAGTGCGCCCAGCGTTACCGGCAGTGGCAGGCCGCCATCGAGGCGCGTCGCGCCGCCGAGCAGGATTCGGCCGAGTCCGAACGCCAGCGCGAGTTGCTTGCGTGGCAGGTCGAGGAACTGGAGCGGCTCGGTTTCGAGGCCGGCCAGTGGGATGAGCTCAATGTCGAACAGTCGCGCCTGGCCCATGCGGCCGGGCTGATGCAGGGGGCCGATGAGGCCCTGCTGATGCTGGGCGAGGCGGATGTGTCGGTGAGTGCCCTGCTCGGGCAGCTGAGTACCCGCCTGCAGGCCATGGCGGACATCGATGCCACCTTGGTGGAGGTGTCGGAGCTGGTGGCGGGGGCCGCCATTCAGGCCGATGAGGCCCTGCATGCCCTGCGCCGTTATCGTGACCGGCTGGATCTCGATCCCGCGCGTCTGGACGAAGTGGATCGGCAGATTGCGGAAGTCACCAGTCTGGCGCGCAAGTACCGGGTGACGCCGGAAGAGTTGCCGCAGTTGTTGCAGCGCTGGCGTGACGAGCTGTCGGGCCTGGAGGCGAGGGCCGACCCCGAACGGCTGGCCCGGCAGGAGCAGGCCGCCTTCGATGCCTATCTTGAGCTTGCCCGCGCCCTGTCGGCCCGGCGTCGGCCGGCTGCCGAAGCCCTGTCGGCCCGCGTGACCGAAGCCATGCAGACGCTGGCCATGGCCGGCGGGCGCTTCGCGGTGGCCCTGCATCCGCTGGATGGGGGTGCGGCGCACGGCCTGGAGGCGGTGGAATTCACCGTGGCGGCCAACCCCAGCCAGTCGCTCAGACCGCTGGCGAAGGTCGCATCGGGCGGGGAATTGTCCCGCATCGGGCTGGCGATCCAGGTCATGACCAGCCGCGATTCGGCCACCCCGACATTGATCTTCGACGAAGTCGATGTCGGCATCGGAGGGGGCGTGGCCGAAATTGTCGGCAAGCTGCTGCACCGTCTGGGCGCAGAGCGGCAGGTGCTGTGCGTGACCCATCTGCCACAGGTGGCCGCCTGTGCGGACTGGCAGTGGAACATTGCCAAGCGCACCGTTGAAGGCGAGGTGCTCAGCGCGGTCACGCCACTCGCCCGCGAGGGGCGGGTCGACGAGATTGCACGCATGCTTGGCGGGGTGAACATTACCGACACCACGCGGCGCCATGCCGCCGAAATGCTCGGTTTCACGGATGCGAAGGAGTGAGCTTCGCGAGGTGAGCTTCGCCGGCTGAAAGGGCCCGGCACGGCCGGGGCCGCTTCAGTCCCGGCCGTCCTCGTGCCGGTGCGGGCAGTCGGTTTTCAGGCAGTTTGCGTACAGGTAGAGCGCGTGTTCGCGCACTTCGAAACCGCGCTCTTCGGCAATCGCGTTTTGGCGCTTTTCGATTTCGGCATCGAAGAATTCTTCCACTTTGCCACACTGCAGACATACCAGATGGTCATGGTGGTGACCCTGGTTGAGCTCGAACACGGCCTTGCCGGCTTCGAAATAGTGCCGTTCGAGCAGGCCGGCCTGCTCGAACTGGGTCAGCACCCGGTACACTGTGGCCAGTCCAATGTCCATGTCTTCGGACATCAGTTGCCGATACACGTCTTCGGCCGTCAGGTGGCGGGTTTCTGTGTTCTGGAACAGGTCGAGAATCTTCAGTCGGGGGTATGTGGCCTTGAGGCCCATACTTTTCAGGTTCTTGGAATTATCAGGCATGGAGTGCACCGTCTGGTTGGCGGAGGGCGTTGCTTCCGGGCGGGCATGTCGGGCCACGGCCGTCCGTATGATATATTTTCCGGCCCGTTCTGAGAACGTTCAGACGCCTGTTCCCGCCCTTTGGTCTAAACTGCGCCCATGCGATCGATGAAGCCGACTACCCTTTTCCTGCTGTCCGCATCCGTGGTGCTGGCAGCGGGCTGCTCCTTCCAGACCCTGACCGACCGCATCGATCCGTACCGGATCGATGTACGTCAGGGCAATTACATAGACCAGGAAATGGTGTCGCAGTTGCGTCCGGGCATGACCCGGGACCAGGTGCGCTTCGTGCTTGGCAGTCCCTTGCTGGTCGATACCTTCCGGCCTGACCGCTGGGATTATGTGTATCTGTTCAAGCCCGGCAAGGGCGAGCCCGAGCAGCGCATGCTGAGCGTGTTTTTCGAGAATGAGTTGCTGGTGCGTGTGGAAGGCGATGTGGTGGCGGCTGCCGGTGAAGGGGCTGCCGAAAGCGCCCCGCCGCGTTCGCGCGTGGTCGAGGTGCCGGCGACGGGCGGCAAATGAGCCGAAGCGAAGTCAGGCAATCGAGCAGCCAAGTCAATATTAACCCGGTCCTTCAGCATGCTGTCTCCGTTCGCCCTGAGCTTGTCGAAGGGCACTGCCGGGGCTGGGCTTCGACAGGCTCAGCCCGAACGGAAAGAGGGAGTTTGGGGTCAGGTCAATAATGTTCAGCGAGAGGAATGAATGACGGATATTGCAGTAGCGGTTGCCGGTGCGGCTGGCCGCATGGGGCGCATGCTGATCGAGGCGGCCAACAATGAGGAGGGCGTGCGCCTGGCGTCCGCATTCGACCGGCCCGACAGCCCCTTCGTGGGTCGTGATGCGGGCGAGTTTGCCGGCGCTGCCTGTGGGGTGCGCATTGGCGACGATGCGGCCCGGGCGATTGCCGCAGCCGACTGTGTGATCGACTTCACCCGCCCGGAGGCCACACTGGCACACCTTGAAATTGCGCATGGGCTTGGCAAGGCGGTGGTGATTGGTACCACGGGCTTCAGCGCCGCGCAAAAGCAGCAGATTGCGGACTTTGCCCGTGACATTCCGGTGGTGTTCGCGCCGAACATGGCGGTGGGCGTGAATGCGGTGTTCAAGCTGCTTGAGGTGGCCGCCCGCATTCTGGATCAGGGCTACGATGTGGAGGTGATCGAGGCACATCACCGCTTCAAGGTGGATGCGCCCTCCGGCACCGCCCTGCGCATGGGCGAGGTGGTGGCGCAGGTGCTGGGACGCGATCTCGACAGCTGTGCCCTCTATGGCCGTCAGGGTGTGACCGGCGAGCGTTTGCCAGAGACCATCGGTTTTTCCACCATCCGGGGGGGGGATGTGGTGGGCGATCACACAGTGTTGTTTGCCGGTCTCGGCGAGCGCATCGAAATCACCCACAAGTCGGGCAGCCGCATGCCTTACGCCACCGGCGCGATGCGCGCCGCGCGCTTTCTCGCCAGCCATCGCGCCGGCCTGTTCGACATGCAGGACGTGCTCGGCCTGCGCTGAGCCGGCCGCATTGGCGCGAATCGGGTCAGCCGGGCATCCATGCACACCGGGGGCGACGCCATCGAGACGCTGCAGGCCGACCTGTCGGCCCTGCAGCATCGCTGCAGCGCGCTGGAGCGCGAGCTATCGGTGGCCCGCGCACGGCTTGCGCTGGGGCTGGATCGTGGCGATGCGGGCTACTGGGAATGGGATTTTCTGCTCCGGACGATTGTGTTCGCAGGGGATGAGGCAGCACTGGGGCAGGGGATGCAGGCGCTCGGCCTGCGCTCCGGTCCGGCCGACGAGGTCTTGCAGCATGTGCACCCGGAGGATCGCAGCAAGGCGGACAGCCTGTTGCGTGCCCATCTGCGCGGAGCTCTGCCGTATTTCGAGGTGGATGTCCGGATGTGCGATGCTGCCGCCCAGTGGCACTGGTATGCCTTGCGCGGCAAGGCGTGCGAGCGTGGCGGGGAAGAAGGGCGCTGGCGTCGCATGCTGGGCACCTTCACCGATATTTCCGAACAGAAGCGCCTGCAGTCGGAGCTGATCGCTGCCCGCGACGAGGCCGAGCGGGCCAACCGGGTGAAGGGCGAGTTTCTCGCCAACGTCAGCCACGAAATCCGTACCCCGATGAACGGCATCATCGGCATGACCGAGCTGCTGCTCGACACGCATCTCAATTCCGAACAGCGCGACTGTCTGCGTACGGTGCATTCGTCGGCGGAGTCCTTGCTGGCGATCATCAACGACATTCTGGATTTTTCCCGCATCGAGGCGGGCCGGCTGGAGATCGAACGAAGCGAGTTCAACCTGCCGGACTTTCTGTCGGCCGCGCTCAAGTCGGTGGCCCTGCAGGCGCACCAGAAGGGGCTGGAGATTTTCTGTGCCCATGATCCGGGTGTGCCGCTGCGGCTGGTGGGCGATGCCGGCCGTTTGCGTCAGGTGTTGATCAATTTGCTGGGCAATGCGATCAAGTTCACCGAGCACGGGGAAGTCGAATTGCGGGTCGAGGTGCGCAGCCGCGCTGCCGATGCGGTGGTGCTTGCGTTTGCGGTGCGCGACACCGGCATCGGCATTCCGGTCGAGCGGCAGGAAGCGATTTTTGGTGCCTTCACCCAGGCCGATGCGAGTACCACCCGCAAATACGGTGGCACCGGTCTGGGGCTCGCGATCAGCCGTCAGCTGGTCGAGCTGATGGGTGGCCGCTTGCAGGTGGAAAGCACGCCCGGCCAGGGGAGTGTGTTCCGTTTCGAGTGCCCGTTTGCCCCGGTTGGCAGTGCGCTGGCGCTGACCCCCGAAGCGGTGCCGGAGGTGCTGCGCAAGGCGCGGGTGCTGGTGGTGGAGCGCAACCGGGCGCTGGGCGAGTGTGTGTGTCATCAGCTTGAGTTTCTGGGGCTGCGTGCGGTGCTGGCAAGCGATGGCGAGCAGGCGGAAGGCCTGCTGAACGCCGAGCAGGGCGGACTGGACCCGTATGACTTCATCCTGCTCGATGGTCACATGGCGCCGCCCGGCGGTTTTGCGCTGGTGGAGCGTTTTGCCGATGCCCGGCCGATGCTCGACCGGATCGTCGTGTTGATGCCGATGCATGAGCAGAAGAGCGACACGCTGCGCTGCAGCGAGTTGGGTCTGGGGTCGCGGCTGGGCAAGCCCTTTTCGGCGCTTGAGCTGCTCGATGCCCTGTTCGTTGCCCGCAGCGGTGCGGCGGCGGCCCTGCCCGAGTCGCTGTTCGAGTTCGACCCTCAACTGCATCTCGAGGCTTTCGCGAACGGCGATGCGTCCGACGCGGGGCCGCTTTGTGGCCGCCTGCGCATTCTGCTGGCCGAGGACAACCTGATCAACCAGACGGTGGCCACCCGCATGCTCGAGAAGGCCGGGCATTCGGTGTGCGTGGTGAGCAACGGCCGTGAGGCCGTCGAGCGCTTCGAACAAGAGCGTTTCGATCTGGTGCTGATGGACATGCAGATGCCGGAGCTCGACGGCATCGAGGCCACGCGGGCCATCCGCGCACGCGAGGCGCGCCGCAGCTGGGTGATGACCCATGAAATGTGGCGACCGGTGCCGATTGTGGCAATGACCGCGCATGACGGCGATGCGGAGCGTCTGGCCTGTCTGGAGGCAGGCATGGACGAGTTCATCTCCAAGCCGATTCGTGGGGCGCGTCTGTATGCGCTGATCGAGCACCTGTGCAACGGCCAGCAGGATGAGGAGTTGCCGGGGGCGGTGACCATGCTGGAGTCGGTCGAGCATGAGTCGAACGTGAATCTGGGCGAAACACGGGCCATGCTCGATGGCGACGAGGCTTCGCTGCAGCAGCTGATCGCGCTCTACCTGCGGGATGTGGGGCCGCTGCTGCGCGATCTGCGCACTGCGCGCGAGCGACGGGATTTCGTCCGTCTGCGTGAACTGGCGCATACCGCCAAGGGCAGTGTGGGCGTGTTCTTCGCCGAGCGGGCGCTGTCGGCCGCGCAGCGGGTGGAGCAGCTTGCGCGCAACCAGCATGAGGGTGCCTTCAGGGCTCCGCTGACCCAACTGCTGACCGAACTCGACGTGCTGACCCGCGTGCTGCGCAAGAGCGTGCCGTGAGCGGCGATGCTTGCCCCGCGTTGCAACGACGTTTACGCAGGGGTGGGCGGCGCGGTATAATTCGCAAAATCTGACAGCGGGATTGGCCGGACGGCTCGTCCCGTTTTTTCACGTATGGGGGTAACCATCCCGGTTGCCCTGACTATCGCTTGAATTCAGGAGTTTGTCGTGACTGCTTTCCCGTCTGCCATTCTGGCGCTCGCCGACGGAACGGTGTTTTCAGGCAAAGGAATCGGTGCGGCAGGCAGCACGGTGGGCGAGGTGGTGTTCAACACCTCGATGTCGGGTTATCAGGAAATCCTGACCGACCCGAGCTATTGCCGCCAGATCGTGACGCTGACCTATCCGCACATCGGCAACACCGGTGTGAATGCCGAAGATGTCGAGGCCGGGCGTGTGCACGCGGCCGGCCTGGTGATCCGTGACCTGCCTTTGCTGGCATCCAATTTCCGCATGGACCGTACCCTCGATGCCTATTTGCGCGACGAGGGCATTGTCGCGATTGCCGGCATCGACACCCGCAAACTGACCCGCATCCTGCGCGAGAAGGGCGCTCAGGCCGGCTGCATCGTGACCGCTGCACCGGGCGAGACGCCCGATGCCGAAGCCGCGATTGCACAGGCCCGTGCCTTCCCCGGCCTGGCCGGCATGGATCTGGCCAGGGTGGTGAGTGCTGCCGACCGCTACGAGTGGACCGAGTGCGAGTGGGTGCTTGGCGAGGGGTATGCGGAGCAGGCCGATGCGCGCTTCCATGTGGTGGCCTACGATTTTGGCGTGAAGCGCAACATCCTGCGCATGCTTGCCAGCCGTGGCTGCCGTCTCACCGTGGTGCCGGCACAGACGCCGGCCGCCGAGGTGCTGGCACTCAAGCCGGACGGTGTGTTCCTGTCCAATGGCCCGGGCGACCCCGAGCCCTGCGACTACGCGATTGCCGCGATCCGCGAGTTGCTGGCCAGCAAGGTGCCGGTGTTCGGCATTTGCCTCGGCCATCAGCTGCTGGCGCTGGCCTCCGGTGCGAAGACCATGAAGATGCCCACCGGCCATCACGGCGCCAACCACCCGGTGAAGGATCTCGATACCGGCAAGGTGCTCATCACCAGCCAGAACCATGGCTTTGCGGTTGATCCGGCAAGCATGCCCGACACGCTGCGGGTGACGCATGTGTCGCTGTTCGATGGCACCAACCAGGGGATTGCCCGCACCGACGTGCCGGCATTTTCCTTCCAGGGGCACCCGGAAGCGAGTCCCGGGCCGCATGACGTGGCCTACCTGTTCGACCGCTTCGTGACCATGCTGGAAGCCGGTCGCTGAGTCCGGGGCGTTGCCGGAACAGCATCCAGAATCATCCTCGCGGCAGCTTCGGCTGCCGCGCTCAAATGAAGAATCGAGGTTAGGCCATGCCTAAACGCACAGACATCCAGAGCATTCTCATCATCGGCGCAGGCCCGATCATCATTGGTCAGGCCTGCGAATTCGATTATTCCGGAGCCCAGGCCTGCAAGGCGCTGCGTGAGGAAGGTTACAAGGTGGTGCTGGTCAATTCCAACCCGGCCACCATCATGACCGACCCGGAAACGGCCGATGTGACCTACATCGAACCGATCACCTGGCAGGCCGTCGAGCGCATCATCGAAAAGGAACGTCCGGATGCGATCCTGCCGACCATGGGGGGGCAGACGGCGCTCAACTGTGCGCTCGATCTGGCGCGTCATGGCGTGCTCGCCAAGTATGGCGTGGAACTGATCGGCGCCTCCGAAGAGGCCATCGACAAGGCCGAGGACCGCCTCAAGTTCAAGGATGCGATGACCAAGATCGGTCTCGGATCGGCGCGTTCCGGCATCGCCCACAGCATGGAAGAGGCCCTGCAGGTGCAGGGGGGCATCGGCTTCCCGGTGATCATCCGCCCGAGTTTCACGCTGGGAGGCTCTGGCGGTGGCATTGCCTACAACATGGAAGAGTTCCATGAAATCTGCAAGCGTGGCCTGGAGGCCAGCCCGACCAATGAGCTGCTCATCGAAGAGTCGCTGATCGGCTGGAAGGAATACGAGATGGAAGTCGTGCGCGACCGCGCCGACAACTGCATCATCGTGTGTTCCATCGAAAACCTCGATCCGATGGGTGTGCACACCGGTGACTCCATCACCGTGGCACCGTCGCAGACGCTCACCGACAAGGAATATCAGCTGCTGCGCAACGCCTCCATCGCGGTGCTGCGCGAGATCGGCGTGGATACCGGTGGCTCCAACGTGCAGTTTGCGATCAACCCCCAGGATGGGCGCATGATCGTGATCGAGATGAACCCGCGCGTGTCGCGTTCGTCTGCGCTCGCCTCCAAGGCCACCGGCTTCCCGATCGCCAAGGTTGCGGCCAAGCTGGCTGTGGGGTTCACGCTCGATGAGCTCAAGAACGACATCACCGGCGGGGCGACCCCGGCGTCCTTCGAGCCGTCGATCGATTACGTCGTCACCAAGATTCCGCGTTTTGCTTTCGAGAAGTTTCCGCAGGCCAACGATCGCCTGACCACGCAAATGAAGTCGGTGGGCGAGGTGATGGCGATGGGCCGCAGCTTCCAGGAATCCTTCCAGAAGGCCCTGCGTGGTCTTGAGGTGGGCGCCTATGGCCTGGATGAGGTGGAAACCGACCAGGAAGACCTGGAGCACGAACTCGCCAACCCCGGTGCCCAGCGCATCTGGTATGTGGGACAGGCTTTCCGCGAGGGCTACACGCAGGAGCAGGTGTTCAACTTCACCAAGATCGATCCGTGGTTTCTCGCACAGATCGAGGACATCGTGCTCACCGAGAAGTCTCTCTCCGGCCGTTCGCTGAAGGCGCTGAAGGCCGCAGAACTGCGTGACCTTAAGCGCAAGGGCTTCTCGGACCGTCGCCTGGCGAAGCTGCTCGGCACTGACGAAACCTCGGTGCGCCTGCAGCGGCATGCGCTCGGTGTGCGTCCGGTGTTCAAGCGTGTGGATACCTGCGCGGCCGAATTCGCCACGTCCACCGCCTACATGTATTCCTCCTACGAGGACGAGTGCGAGGCGCGCCCCACCGACAAGAAGAAGATCATGGTGCTGGGCGGCGGCCCCAACCGCATCGGCCAGGGCATCGAGTTCGACTACTGCTGCGTGCATGCCGCGCTGGCGCTGCGCGAGGACGGCTACGAGACCATCATGGTCAACTGCAACCCTGAGACCGTGTCCACCGACTACGACACCTCCGACCGTCTGTATTTCGAGCCGATCACCCTGGAAGACATTCTGGAGATCGTGCACATCGAGAAGCCGGTGGGCGTGATCGTGCAGTTTGGCGGTCAGACGCCGCTCAAGCGCGCGCAGGCGCTCCAGGACAACGGCGTGCCGATCATCGGCACCAGCCCGGACATGATCGATGCTGCGGAAGACCGCGAACGCTTCCAGAAGCTGCTCAACGATCTCGGTCTCAAGCAGCCGCCCAACCGTACCGCACGCACGCCGGAAGAGGCGGTGCGCCTGGCTGCGGAAATCGGCTACCCGCTGGTGGTGCGTCCCAGCTATGTGCTGGGTGGCCGCGCGATGGAAATCGTGCACGAGCAGAAGGACCTCGAGCGCTACATGCGCGAGGCGGTCAAGGTTTCCAACGAATCGCCGGTGCTGCTCGACCGCTTCCTGAATGACGCCACCGAAGTGGACGTGGATGCGCTGTCCGATGGCCAGCAGGTGATGATCGGCGGCATCATGGAGCATATCGAGCAGGCCGGCGTGCACTCGGGCGACTCCGCCTGCTCGCTACCGCCCTACACGCTGACCGCTGCGCTGCAGGACGAGCTGCGTCGCCAGACCGAAGCCATGGCGCGCGCGCTCAATGTGGTCGGCCTGATGAACGTGCAGTTCGCAATTCAGGGCGAGGGTGACAACGCCGTGGTGTATGTGCTCGAAGTGAACCCGCGTGCCTCGCGCACCGTGCCCTTCGTCTCCAAGGCTTGCTCGCTGCCGCTGGCCAAGATCGCCGCACGCTGCATGGCCGGCCAGAGCCTGGCCAGTCAGGGCGTCGCCGGCGAGATCGTGCCGTCCTTCTATTCGGTGAAGGAGGCGGTCTTCCCCTTCGTCAAGTTCCCGGGTGTGGACACCATTCTCGGGCCGGAAATGAAGTCCACCGGCGAAGTCATGGGGGTGGGGCGCAGTTTTGCCGAAGCTTTCGTGAAGTCGCAGATTGCGGCTGGCGTGCGGCTGCCGCGCTCCGGTACGGCCTTCATCAGCGTGAAGCCCTCGGACCGCCCTGCCGCCGTGGAAGTCGCACGGGCGCTGCACGAACTGGGCTTCGGCCTGGTGGGCACCCGTGGTACGGCCGGGGCGATCGAGGCGGCCGGCATTCCGGTGAACGTGGTCAACAAGGTCACCGAGGGACGTCCGCATGTCGTCGACATGATCAAGAACGATGAAATCTGCCTGGTGATCAATACTGTCGAGGAAAAGCGGCAGGCCATCGTCGACTCCCGCTCCATCCGCACCAGCGCCCTGGCAGCCAAGCTGACGGTGTTTACCACCATCGAGGGCGCGCGTGCCGCAACCATGGGCATGCGTCATCTCGACCAGCTGGAAGTGTATGGTCTGCAGGCCCTGCATGCCGAGTTGATGGGGGAGAAGGCATGAACAAGACGCCGCTGACCGTAAAGGGTGCGGAATTGCTGCGCAATGAACTGCACCGGCTGAAAACCGTGGAGCGCCCGGCGGTGATCGCCGCGATTGCCGAGGCGCGCTCGCATGGCGATCTCTCCGAGAACGCGGAATACGATGCGGCCAAAGAGCGCCAGGGTTTTCTGGAAGGGCGCATCAAGGAGCTGGAAGGCAAGCTGGCCAACGCCCAGATCATCGATCCGACCCTGCTGGATGCCGATGGCCGCTGCGTGTTTGGCGCCACTGTGGATCTGGAAGACCTGGATTCCGGCGATACGGTGCGTTACCAGATCGTGGGCGAAGACGAAGCCGATGTGAAGGAAGGAAAGATCTCGGTCAGCTCACCGATTGCCCGTGCCCTGATTGGCAAGTATGCCGGCGATGTGGCCGAAGTGCAGGCCCCTGGCGGCGTACGCGAGTACGAAATCGTCGACGTGCTGTACATTTGAAGAAGACGGGGATGCAGGTGTCGGAGTCCGGTCCGCTCGGCAACCCGAACCCCTTTTCGGTGTTCGGGCGTTACTTTGATCGCGTGCTGCTGTTGAGTGCCACCGCATGGGTCGGGGCCTTGTGGATCGTCGGATTCATGGTGGTGCCGCTCCTGTTTGCGATGATTCCCGAGCGTGCGCTGGCGGGCAAGATCGCCGGGGTGCTGTTCGAGCGGGTGGGCTGGACGGGCCTGCTGTGCGGCAGTCTGCTGCTGTTTCTGGCCTGGCGTGCGCTCGGTGCCCGCTTCGTCAGAACGCCGGTGGTCTGGGTGTTGATGCTGATGACGCTGTGCGCGGTGGTGATGCAGTTGGGCATTCAGCCCATGATGGCGCAGATGAAGCTCGACGCCCTGCCGGCCGAGGTGATGGACAGTGCATACGCGGCACGCTTTGCTTTCTGGCACCGGGCATCCAGCCTGCTGTATGTGGCGCAGAGCGTGCTGGGTGTGGTGCTGGTGGCCGGGCTGCCCGCACTGCTGTCCTCCGCTTCGGGCGGGCAGCAGTGCGCAATCCGCCCTGAAAACTAAGCGGATTGTCTCCGCTCAGGAGGGGCGCAGTGACCCGAGCCCCCTCAGGTGCCCCGCACTGTGTCAGGCTGCGCAGGGTCAGTCCCGCCCTCTGCTGCCGGTTGGTTTGCCGGGCAGGCCGCGCGGACGGCGTGCAGGGCCGCGCTTCTTTTCGGCCGCCTGCTGGATCAGGGCGGTGCGTCGGGCGGCTGCGGCAAAGGCCCGCGCCGATTTTGCCTTTGCGGTGCCCGGGGTGTTGCTGCTGCTCTTGCGCGGAGCGGCAGTGGTGTTCGATTCTTCGCGGCGTTCGCGCCAGATCACCAGAATCGTGCCAATGTGCTGCACCGGGGCGGCTTCCAGCGCGTTGCAGATTTCGTGCATCAGCGCCTCGCGCTGCGGGCGTTCGATGCCGTGGAGCTTCACCTTGATGAGCTCATGCGCCTGCAGCGAGCGCTCGATTTCAGCCTGTACCGCAGGGGTCAGGCCGTTGCCCGCAATCGACACGACCGGGTTCAGATGGTGGGCTTCGGCGCGAAGGCGGCGGCGCTCGGCCGGGGATAATTCGATCATTGCTGTTCTCAACCTGTTTGGGCCGAGGATTTTACTCCCATGAAGCGAACCAAGACCAGCAAGGCGTGGATGATGGAACATGTCACCGACGCCTATGTGCAACGTGCGAAGGTGGAAGGCTACCGCTCGCGAGCGGCGTTCAAGCTGCTGGAGATCGATGAACGTGACCACTTGCTCCGTCCGGGCATGGTGGTGGTCGACCTGGGGGCGGCGCCGGGTTCCTGGACTCAGGTGGCCATCGAGCGGGTGGGCCCGCAGGGGCGGGTGTTTGCGCTCGACCTGCTGGCGGTGGAGCCCATGCCCGGTATGGAGTTCATTCAGGGAGACTTCATGGACGATGCGGTGCTGGCCGACCTGGAGTCCCGGCTGGGCGGCCAGCCGGTGGATCTGGTGCTGTCCGACATGGCGCCCAACATGTCGGGCATCGAACTGACCGACCAGGCGCGCTCGATTCATCTGGCCGAACTCGCGCTGGATTTTGCCGGGCGTCATCTCAAGCCGGGCGGAAAATTCCTGACCAAAATATTTCAGGGGCCGGGTTTCATGGAATTTCGCAGCAGTGCCCAGCAAGTATTCCGCAGCCTGCAGGTGCGAAAGCCGAAAGCCTCACGTGATCGCAGTCCGGAAGTGTACTTGCTCGGAGTCGATCGCAAGGCCTGAAATGGCAGTGTGCTGCTGTGCGAGCGATTCGTGGATTCGGGATGTTCGGGTAGAATCATCCGGTTCGCGCGTAGTACGCATGCAATCAGCGCAGAATGTGCGAACGGATCGTCATTCCGACGGTCATGCGGGCTCGGGTCGATTGCTGTGGCCGATGATTGCGATTGGTTTACCGCAAGGAACAATCGCTAATAGAATGAGTCAATGAATTGTCGCCCTTGCGGGGCCTGGAAGGAAAATACATTGAATAATCTGTTCAAGAATCTCGCGATCTGGATGGTGATCGGTGTGGTGTTGATGACGGTGTTCAACCAGTTCAACGCCCGTCAGATCACGCCCAATACCATGGAATACTCCCAGTTCATGGAGGAGGCGCGCGCGGGCCGGATCAGCAAGGCAGTGGTCGATGGGCGGGTCGTCAAGGCCACCACCCAGGATGGCCGCCAGGTGACGGTGTACACGCCCGGGGTGCAGGATATCTGGATGGTGTCCGACCTGATGCGCTCGGGTGTGTCGGTGATCGCCAGCAAGCCGGAAGAAGAGCAGTCGGTGCTGATGAGCATCCTGATTTCCTGGTTCCCGATGCTGCTGTTGATCGGCGTGTGGATTTTCTTCATGCGCCAGATGCAGGGCGGGGGACGGGGCGGTGCCTTTTCCTTCGGCAAGTCCAAGGCGCGCATGCTGGACGAGTCGGCCAACTCCCTGACCTTTGCCGATGTGGCCGGGTGTGACGAAGCCAAGGAAGAGGTGGCCGAGCTGGTCGATTTCCTGCGCGACCCGACCAAGTTCCAGAAGCTGGGTGGCCACATTCCCAAGGGCGTGCTGATGGTGGGTTCGCCCGGCACCGGCAAGACGCTGCTTGCGAAAGCCATCGCCGGAGAAGCGAAGGTGCCGTTCTTCTCGATTTCCGGTTCCGACTTTGTCGAGATGTTCGTCGGTGTGGGCGCGGCCCGTGTGCGCGACATGTTCGAGCAGGCCAAGAAGCACGCGCCGTGCATCATCTTCATCGACGAAATCGATGCGGTGGGGCGTCAGCGTGGCGCCGGCATGGGCGGTGGCAACGACGAACGCGAGCAGACGCTCAACCAGTTGCTGGTGGAAATGGACGGCTTCGAGGGGCAGACCGGGGTGATCGTGATTGCGGCCACCAACCGCCCCGACGTGCTCGATCCGGCGCTGATGCGTCCGGGCCGCTTCGACCGTCAGGTGGTGGTACCGCTGCCCGACATTCGCGGTCGCGAGCAGATCCTCAAGGTGCACATGCGCAAGGTGCCCATCGGTCCGGATGTGGAGCCGGTGGTGCTGGCACGGGGCACGCCCGGTTTCTCTGGGGCTGACCTGGCCAACCTGGTGAATGAGGCCGCACTGTTTGCCGCACGGGGCAGCAAGCGCCTGGTGGACATGGACGACTTCGAGCGGGCCAAGGACAAGATCATGATGGGGGCCGAGCGCCGCTCCATGATCATGCCCGAAGAAGAGCGCAAGAACACGGCTTACCACGAGTCGGGTCATGCGGTGGTGGCGAAGCTGCTCGACAAGACCGACCCGGTGCACAAGGTCACCATCATTCCGCGCGGTCGTGCGCTGGGCGTGACCATGCAACTGCCTGAGACCGACCGTTACAGCCAGGACCGGGAGCGTCTGCTGCAAACCATCGCGGTGCTGTTCGGTGGGCGGATTTGTGAAGAAATCTTCATGAACCAGATGACCACCGGCGCTTCGAATGACTTTGCCCGGGCAACCGATCTGGCCCGTCGCATGGTGACCCAGTGGGGCATGTCGGACAACCTGGGGCCGATGGTGTATGGCGAGGAAGAGGGTGAAATCTTCCTGGGTCGTCAGGTCACCACTCACCGCAATGTGTCTGAAGCCACGATGCAGAAGGTGGATGCCGAGATTCGTCGCATCATCGACCAGCAGTACGCGCTGGCACGTCGTCTGATCGAGGAGAACAGCGACAAGATCGAAGCGATGACGCAGGCACTGCTGGAGTGGGAAACGCTGGATGCGGAGCAGATTACCGACATCATGGAAGGTCGTCCGCCGCGTCCGCCCAAGCCCAGTTCGCAGCCGCCCAAAAAGTCGCGCGATGATGCTCCGGGTGCCGAGCCGAATGCTCCGGCCCCGGCGGCATGAGTCTCGGGCATGACTGATCGTCATCCGTAACCGTAACGTTCGCAGTTGATCGAGGGCCGACGCAAGTCGGCCCCTTTGTTTGGAGCGCAGGATGTCTTCCCCAGTGTTGCAATGTGGCCGCTTTCAGCTTGATCTGTCGCGACCACGGATCATGGCCATCGTGAATGTGACCACCGACTCCTTTTCGGGCGATGGACATGGTAGCCGGCTCGATCAGGCTCTGGCCCATGCCGATCGTGCCATCGAGGAGGGCGCGGACCTGCTCGATATCGGCGGCGAATCCACCCGGCCGGGGGCCGATGCGGTGCCCTTGCAGCAGGAACTCGACCATGTGATACCACTGGTCGAACGCCTCCGGGACTGTCCTGTGCCGCTGTCGGTGGATACGCTCAAGCCGGTCGTGATGCGTGAGGCCATTGCCGCCGGCGCGGCCATGATCAACGACGTGAATGCCTTCCGTGCCGAAGGAGCGGTGGCTGCGGTGGCGGCTTCCGGTGCGGCGCTATGCGTGATGCACATGCAGGGCGAGCCACGCACCATGCAGCACAACCCGAGCTATGCCGATGTGGAGGCCGAGGTGCGGGCGTTTCTCGATGAACGGGTGGCGACCCTGCAGGCGGCCGGCGTGGCGCGGGCGCGTCTGCTGCTGGACCCGGGCTTCGGTTTCGGCAAGAGCGTGGCGCACAACTACACTTTGCTGGCGGGGCTTGGGCGACTGGCGGAGGGGGGCCTGCCGCTGCTGGCCGGGCTGTCGCGCAAGTCCATGCTGGGTGCAGTCACCGGGCGCCCGGCCGGCCAGCGTGTGGCCGCCAGTGTGGCTGCGGCGCTGATTGCGGTGCAGCGGGGAGCGGCGATTGTCCGCGTGCATGACGTTGCGGCGACCGCCGACATGCTCAAGGTGTGGGAGGCGGTGCGTGAGGCTGAAGTGCAGGATCGGGTTTCGCCAGCCGCCGCCTGAGCTGTCATAATCTGCCTTTTATCAGGAGGCGGACAGGCATGGGGCGCAAGTATTTCGGAACCGATGGTGTGCGTGGTCAGGTCGGGACAGAACCGATCACCCCCGATTTCGTGATGCGTCTGGGCTATGCGGCCGGCCGGGTGCTGGTGCGGCATGAGTCCCTGCCTGCGGGGGATCGCCCCGCCGTGCTGATTGGCAAGGACACCCGGATCTCCGGTTACATGCTGGAGGCTGCGCTGGAGGCGGGGCTGTCTGCTGCGGGGGTCGACGTGATGCTCGCCGGTCCCATGCCCACTCCGGCAGTGGCCTATCTGACCCGGGCGCTGCGCCTGCAGGCCGGGGTGGTGATCTCGGCATCGCATAATCCTTTCGACGACAACGGCATCAAGTTCTTTTCGGCCAGCGGCGCAAAGCTGCCGGACAGCATCGAGCTCGAGATCGAGGCGGCGGTGGATCAGCCGATGGGCTGTGTCACTTCGGCGCGTCTGGGCAAGGCAAGCCGTGTGTCGGATGCCGCCGGCCGTTACATCGAATTCTGCAAGAGCACCTTTCCCAACGAGCTGGACCTGCGCGGCATGCGCATCGTGGTCGATTGTGCGCACGGTGCGGCCTATCACATCGCACCCAGCGTGTTCCACGAACTGGGGGGGGAGGTGATTCCGGTCGGCGTCGAACCGAATGGCCTCAATATCAACGACGGCGTCGGGGCCACCCGCCCGGAAAGCTTGCGCCAGGCGGTGCTGGAGTACCGCGCGGACATCGGCATTGCGCTCGATGGCGATGGTGACCGCCTGATCATGGTCGATGCCGAGGGCGTGATTTACGATGGCGACAAGCTGATCTACGTGATTGCCGCTGCGCGCAAGGCCGAAGGGCGGCTGGCGGGCGTGGTGGGCACGTTGATGAGCAATCTGGGGTTCGAGCATGCGATCGATCGCCTGGGCGTACCGTTCGACCGCGCCCGGGTCGGGGACCGCTATGTACTGGAGCGGCTGATCGAGCGGGGCTGGACGCTGGGTGGTGAAAACTCCGGGCACATCATCTGCCTGGATTGCCACACCACCGGAGACGCCATCATTTCCGCCCTGCAGGTGCTGGCCGCGCTCAAGCTGCGTGGCCAGACGCTGGCGCAGGCCTGTGCCGACCTGGAGTTCTATCCGCAGACCTTGATCAATGTGCGCCTGCCGGCAGGGTTCGACTGGCAGGGCTGTCAGCCGATCGAGCAGGCGCGTCAGGCCGCCGTTCAGGAACTGGCCGACAACGGGCGGGTGCTGCTGCGGCCGTCCGGCACCGAGCCGCTGCTGCGGGTGATGGTCGAGGGGCGGGATTCCTCTCAGGTGGAGCGGCTGGCACAGGCGATTGCCGACGAGGTGTTGCGCGCGGTAAACAGCGTTCCGGCGTGAGTCTCCTGCACGGCAGGGGTACGTGGGTTTCACCAGGATGTCGTATTCTTTAATTGTCACGTAACTGAAATCTTCAGCCTCCATACTTTGCGCACACGATCGCCTGACCGCTCATCCGGTCAGTGCGCAAGCGCAGGTTTTGACGTTCATACAAGAGGAAGCTGAAGATGACCTTGAAACACAGTGCCATTGGCGTGGCTGTCGCCACCGCGATTCTTGCCGGCGTGGCTGCGCCGGCTGCTGCACGTGACAACCTGCAGATTGCCGGTTCGTCCACCGTGTTGCCCTTTGCCAGTATCGTTGCGGAAGAGTTTGGTAACGCGTTTCCCCAGTTCAAGACCCCGGTCGTCGGTTCCGGCGGTTCGAGTGGCGGTCTGCGCCAGTTCTGCCAGGGCGTGGGCGTCAATACCATCGATATCGCGAACTCCTCGCGTCCGATCCGTCCTGCTGAAGTTGAGGCCTGCGCGAAGGCCGGTGTGAACAAGATCATCGAAGTGCAGTTTGGCTACGATGGCATCGTGTTCGCTTCCCGCGCCGACAAGGGTACTTTTGCCCTGACTCCGCAGCAGGTGTTTGCCGCTGCTGCTGCCGAAGTGCCGCAGGCAGGCAAGATGGTGAAGAACCCCTACACCCGCTGGTCGCAAATCGATGCCAGTCTGCCTGATCAGGAAATCGTGCTGGTGATTCCGGCTTCCAACCATGGTACCCGTGAAGTGTTCGAAGAGAAGGTAACCCATCCGGGGTGTGATGCCTTCCCCGAAATCGCTGCGCTGGAAAAGGAAGCCAAGACCCAGGTCTGCAATGCGCTGCGTCAGGACGGCCGGATCATCGAGATCGCGGGGGATTACACCGAAACCTTGGCTCGTCTGGATGCCCAGGGCGATGCGGTGGGGGTGTTCGGTCTGAGCTTCTATGACCAGAACCGCGACCGCCTGAAGGTGGCAACGGTGAATGGGGTCACGCCCAGCCTGGAAACCATTGGTTCGGGCGACTATCCGGTGTCCCGTCCGCTGTTCTTCTATGTCAAGGGTGAGCATGTCGGCGTGGTACCGGGTCTTCAGGAGTACGCTGAATTTTTCCTGAACGAACAGATGTCTGGCTTCGGATCGCCGCTGGAGAGCGCGGGCCTGATTCCGTTGGGAGATGAGGAGCGTGCCGCGATTCTTGAGGCCGTGACCTCGGGCAAGACGGTATCGGCCAACTGAGCCTGCCATCGGCAGTCATTGAGCCTGTTTATGAATACCCCGAGCCAGGTGCAACGCTACCCGGCTCGGGGTATTGCCGGTGATCCACCCGTTCCCGACTGTGTATTGTCCGGGGGCTGGCCGGATCGACGCCTGCGGGGCATTCGCCCCGAGGCTTCATGCCCGTCCTGCCAGCATCCGGCCGATGTGAGACTGCCGGAAAGCAGCGTGCTGGAACGGGCTGTCAAATTGCCAGTGAATCTGGAGTTCAAATGAGTAATCTCGTACTGATCTGCGTACTGCTGATGCTGACGGCCTTTGCCTACCAGATCGGTCTGATGCGCAGCAGGAAGGTTGCTGCGGGTGCGCCGCAGTCGCGCATGCATTCCCGGCCCGGCTACTATGGGCTGCTGGTGGCCTTGTGGTGCGGGCTGCCTGCTTTCCTGATTTTTCTCCTGTGGTCGATTTTCGAACCCAGTCTGATACGCACGTTGGTGGTGGCCCAGTTGCCGGCCGATCTGTCTACGCTGAGTGGGCAGGAACTGCAGGTGCTGCTGCGCCGCATACACTCCATTGCTTCGGGGTTTGGCGTTTCCGATACGCCTGCGGCCCACGAATTGCAGGCGGCCGAACACATGTCCAGGCTGCAGGCCACCGGGCGTCTGTCCATGATTGCGCTGATGTCGGCCACCGCTGTGACTGGCCTGGTGTTGACCTGGCGCAGGATCAGCCCGGCGCTGCGCGCGCGCAATCAGGTGGAGTGGGCTGTCCGCGTGTTGCTGGTGATCTGTTCGACGATTGCCATTCTGACCACGGTGGGCATCGTGTTTTCGATGGTGGGCGAGGCGATCCGCTTCTTCAATTATGTCAGCCCGGCCGATTTCTTCTTTGGAACCGTCTGGAATCCGCGTTTTGCCACGGTGGGCAGCAGCGGGCAAGGGCAGTTCGGCCTGTTGCCGTTGCTGTGGGGCACCCTCATGGTGAGCCTGATCGCGCTGCTGGTGGCGGTGCCGATGGGGCTGATGACCGCCATCTACATGGCCGAGTATGCGCCGGATTGGTTGCGCGCCTTTGCCAAGCCTGTGATTGAAGTGTTGGCGGGCATTCCCACGATTGTGTATGGCTTCTTTGCGCTGGTTACGGTGGGGCCGTTTTTCTACGGGCTGGGTCAATCCGTCGGCATCGACATCCGCGCCACCAGTGCGCTGACGGCTGGTGTGGTGATGGGGATCATGATCATTCCGTTCGTATCTTCGCTTTCGGACGACATCATTACTCAGGTGCCCAGAGCGATGCGCGATGGTTCCTACGGCCTGGGGGCGACCAAGTCTGAAACGATCCGCAAGGTCGTGCTGCCGGCAGCCCTTCCAGGCATTGTCGGGGCCTTTCTGCTGGCTGCCAGCCGGGCCATTGGCGAGACGATGATCGTGGTGCTGGCCGCCGGCAATAGCCCGGTCCTGCATGCCAATCCGTTCGAGGCAGTGTCGACCGTGACGGTCACCATCGTCAATCAATTGACGGGAGATCAGGACTTTGCCAGTGCGCAGTCGCTGGTGGCGTTTGCACTGGGGCTGACACTTTTCGTGATCACGCTGGTGCTCAATGTGGGCGCGCTGTACATCGTGCGCAAGTATCGTGAGCAGTACGAATGATGCACTGCCGAGTCGATGAATTGGCAGGTGTCAGGGATGACAAGGATTTCTTATGAAAAATGGGAATGAACCGGCAGACCAGCGGCTCGCACGTATCCAGGCATCGCTGCAACGGCGGCACCGCAGTGAGCGGCGCTTCAGGAGCATCGGTCTGACAGCGGTGATGGTCGGTCTTGGGCTGGTGGGGCTGCTGTTTGCGACCATCCTGTCCAAGGGGCTGCCAGCCTTCTGGCAGGCGACGGTTGTGGCCGATGTGTATTTCGATCCGGAGATCATCAAGATCGATGCACGTCCGGTGCAGCAGGCCGATGAAACGCCGGCTCAGTTCAGACAGCGCGATCTGGCCTGGCAAACCCGGCTGACCATGGTGAACTGGAACCGGATCATCGAGAACACTCTCCTCAGGCATTTGCCCGAAGCCGAAAGTCAGCGTGCCCGACTGCGGGCGCTGGTGACCAGCGGCGAGCGCTTTGCGCTGCGTGACCGGGTGATGGTCGATCCGTCGCTGATCGGGCAGACGGTCAGCTTGCCGTTGCTGGCGGATGCCAATGTGGATGTGTGGCTGAAGGGCAACATCGACCGCAGCTTGCCCGACAGCCAGCAGCAACTGCATCCTCAGGTGCGCGAGTGGGCCGATCGGTTGCATGAGCGTGGTGTCATCCAGATGAAGTTCAGCACTGCGCTGTTCATGAATCCGGATTCGCGCAGTTCGCTGGCTTCGGCGGGCCTGGGCGGGGCGTTCGTGGGCTCGTTGTACATGATGGCGATCGTGATTCTGCTCGCAGTGCCGATTGCTGTGGCCAGCGCGATCTATCTTGAAGAGTTTGCTCCGAAGAGCCGTTTCACCGACCTTGTGGAGGTCAACATCAACAACCTGGCTGCCGTGCCGTCGATCATCTTTGGTCTGCTCGGGGCAGCGGTGTTCATCAACTGGTTCAAGATGCCGCTGTCTGCACCGCTGGTCGGCGGGTTGGTGCTGTCGCTGATGACGCTGCCCACGGTGATCATTGCCACGCGTTCCACGCTGAAGGCCATTCCGCCCTCGATTCGGCAGGCTGCGCTGGGGATCGGCGCTTCAAAGGTGCAGACCGTGTTCCATCATGTCTTGCCACTGGCGCTGCCGGGCATCCTCACCGGTGCGATCATCGGGGTTGCACAGGCCATTGGCGAAACGGCTCCGCTGTTGCTGATCGGCATGAGTGCCTTCGTGGCCTCGGTTCCGGGCACGCCGCTCGATCAGTCCACTGCACTGCCGGTACAAATCTATTTGTGGCAGGGCAATGAACTGCGTAATTTCTTTGAGGCAAGAACTTCGGCTGCGATCATCGTGCTGCTGGCGCTGATGTTGAGCATGAATGCGCTGGCCATCTGGCTGCGCAAGCGATTTGAGACAAGGTGGTGAGTATGAAGATGGAGATACCCGTGCAGGCTGGAACCATGCATGATCGGCAGGCGCAAGCCTTGGGTCAGGTGGCGGGGGATGCCGCCCGTTCGACTCCGCCGGTGAAGGTGAGCGCCCAGGATGTGAAGGTGTATTACGGATCGAACGAAGCGGTTCATGGCGTCGATCTCGACATCTATCAGAATGAGGTGATTGCGTTCATTGGTCCGTCGGGGTGTGGCAAGTCCACTTTCCTGCGCTGCCTGAACCGCATGAATGACACCATCGAGGGCTGCCGGGTGACTGGCCGCGTGTTGCTCGATGGGTCGGACATCTATGACAAGTCCCTGGACGTGGTGCTGCTCAGGGCGCAGGTGGGCATGGTGTTCCAGAAGCCCAACCCCTTTCCCAAGTCGATTTACGAGAACATTGCCTACGGCCCCCGTCTGCATGGACTGGCGCGCAACCGCAGCGAGCTCGATGAAATCGTCGAAAAGAGCCTGAAGCGTGCGGGGCTGTGGGACGAGGTCAAGGACCGTCTCGATCAGCCCGGTACCGGCCTGTCGGGCGGACAGCAGCAGCGTCTGTGCATTGCGCGTGCGATTGCCGTCAGCCCCGAGGTGATTCTGATGGACGAACCCTGCTCTGCGCTCGACCCGATTGCCACGGCAAAAATCGAGCAGTTGATTACCGAACTGGCCGAGTCCTACACGATTGCCGTGGTGACTCACAACATGCAGCAGGCCGCACGTATCTCCAACCGCACGGCCTTCTTCCACCTTGGGGATTTGGTCGAGGTGGGCGAGACAGAGCAGATTTTCACCAACCCGCGCAACCGCCGTACCGAGGACTATGTCACCGGTCGCTTTGGCTGAGCACGCCTGAGTCACACCGCCGCCCGCCCTGTATCGGGGCACGGGCGGTACTTTTGTTTTTAATAATTCAATTATTGTTGTAGTATTGAATGCAACGTAATTCAAAGTGAAGAGCGCACATGAACATCCTCTTTCTGTGTACCGGAAACTCGTGCCGTTCGATTCTGGCCGAGGCGACCTTCAACCACCTTGCGCCAGCGGGCTGGCGGGCGATGAGTGCCGGGAGCCAGCCCACCGGGCAGGTGCATCCGCGTTCGCTCGCATTGCTCGAACGCGAAGGGATGTCCACCGAAGGGCTGTACAGCAAGTCTTGGGATGCGCTGCCAGCCACGCCTGACATCGTTGTCACCGTGTGCGCCAGCGCGGCCGGTGAAACCTGCCCGGCTTATCTCGGATCGGTCCTGCGCACCCACTGGGGCGTGGATGATCCTGCGCATGTGACCGGTAGCGAAGCCGAGATTGAGGCGGCCTTCGAGCATGCCTATCGTGTGCTGCGGGCGCGCATCGAGGCCTTTCTGGCGTTGCCGCTGGCTGAGTGGGTGCAAGATCGCGTTCGACTGAAGGAAGCGCTTGATCGTGTCGGGTTGTGTGCCCCCGAGCACTGTTGATGACCTCTTCCGGTGTCGCTGAACCCATTCCCGCCAAGGCTGGCGGATCACGGAGAACAGGAACATGAAAACCATCCAGGTATATGACCCTTCGCTGTGCTGCAGCACGGGGGTGTGTGGTGCGCAGGTCGATCAAGCGCTGGTCACTTTTGCGGCAGATGTTGATTGGGCGAAGCAGCAGGGTGCGCGCATTGAGCGCTTCAACCTGGCCCAGCAGCCGCTGGAGTTTGCCGGGAACGCCGTGGTGAAGGGGTTTCTGGAACGCTCGGGGCAGGAGGCGCTGCCCTTGATCCTGATCGATGGCGAGATGGCTCTGGCGGGGCGTTACCCGACCCGTGCCGAGTTGGCGCGCTGGGCGGGGTTGTCGGTGCCGGTTGCCCCTGCTTCCGGTGGGTGCTGTCCGGGCAGTGCGTGCTGCTGAAGACGGGAGACTGGACATGACCGACACAAGCATGCCGCAGTTCCTGCTGCAGGCCCCGCGCTACCTGTTCTTCACCGGCAAGGGGGGGGTGGGCAAGACCTCGATTGCCTGCGCAAGTGCCATCCGGCTCGCCCGTGCAGGGCACAGGGTGCTGCTGGTGAGTACCGATCCGGCCTCGAATGTCGGGCAGGTGTTTGGCGTGTCCATCGGCAACAGCATCACCGGGATTGCGCAGGTGCCGAATCTGTCGGCGCTGGAAATCGACCCCGAGGCGGCTGCACGAGCCTATCGCGAGCGGCTTGTCGGGCCGGTGCGCGGTGTGCTGCCCGACGAGGTGGTGAAGGGCATCGAGGAGTCGCTCTCCGGGGCATGTACCACCGAGATTGCGGCCTTCGACGAATTCACCGCCTTGCTCACCGACTCCGCGCTCACCGCGCAGTACGACCACATCCTGTTCGATACCGCGCCCACCGGTCACACCATTCGCCTGTTGCAGTTGCCCGGGGCCTGGAGCGGATTCCTGGAAGCGGGCAAGGGCGATGCATCCTGCCTGGGGCCACTGGCGGGGCTGGAAAAGCAGCGCACGCAGTACCGTGCGGCGGTCGACGCCCTGGCCGATCCGGCACGCACCCGGCTGGTGCTGGTGGCGCGTGCGCAGGGCGCCAGCCTGCGGGAAGTGGCGCGCACGCATGAAGAACTCGCCACCATCGGGTTGATGCGCCAGCACCTGGTGATCAATGGCATTCTGGGGGCAACCGAGGTGGCCGGCGATCCGCTGGCGGCGGCAATCCATCAGCGCGAGCAGGCCGTGCTGGCGGCGTTGCCCGAGGTGTTGCGCACGCTGCCGCGTGACGACATTCCGCTCAAGCCGTTCAATCTGGTGGGGCTGGATGCGCTTGACCGATTGTTCATGCCGTGCGCTCCGGCGCCGTCCGGTGATCAAACCCAGCCTGCGGTGCAGGCTCCCGAGCGGGGTCAATGGGCGGAGCTGGCCGAACTGGCCGATGGCATTGCCGCCGACGGCCACGGTCTGGTCATGCTGATGGGCAAGGGCGGGGTGGGCAAGACCACGCTGGCCGCCGCGCTTGCGGTGGCGCTTGCACGACGTGGCCACCCGGTTCATCTCACCACCTCCGACCCGGCCGCACATCTGGCCGAAACGCTGGACGGGGCGCTGCCCGAGTTGACGGTGAGCCGCATCGACCCCCATGTGGAAACCGAGCGCTATCGTCAGCATGTGCTGGACACCAAGGGCAAGACGCTCGATGCACAGGGCCGCGCGCTGCTCGAAGAGGATCTGCGCTCCCCCTGCACCGAGGAAATCGCGGTATTCCAGGCCTTTTCACGGATCATCCGCGAGGCCGGACGCAAGTTTGTGGTGATGGATACCGCGCCGACCGGGCATACCCTGTTGCTGCTCGATGCCACCGGTGCCTATCACCGGGAGATTGCGCGGCAGATGGGGGGCAAGGGGTTGCACTACACCACGCCGATGATGCAACTGCAGGACCCTAAGCAGACCAAGGTGCTGATCGTGACCCTGGCGGAAACGACGCCGGTGCTGGAGGCGGCCGCGCTGCAGTCGGACCTGCGACGCGCGCAGATCGAACCCTGGGCGTGGATCGTCAATGCCAGCGTGGCGGCGGCCACCACGGGCTCGCCGCTGCTGCGTCAGCGGGCCGCCAACGAGTTGCAGGAAATCGACAGGGTCGCCACCCTGCATGCCCGCAGGCACGCCGTCGTACCCTTGCTGAAAGACGAACCCGTGGGGCTTGTACGCCTGCAGGCGCTGGCCAGCCGGCATCGTGACGGTTGGTGAGCAGGCAGACTTGGAGGGCAGGACAATGAGCATGGAAAAGAGCATGGAAAAAAGTGCCGCGCTGGCGGTTTTCGAATCCCTTTCATCCGGGGTGCGCCTGGATATCTTTCGCCGGCTGGTGCGCAAGGGGCCGGAAGGCATGGTGGCGGGCGAAATCGCTGCAGCGCTGGAGCTGCCGCCGACGAATGCCTCCTTTCATCTGAAGGCGCTGACCCATGCCGGGCTGGTGTGGGTGGAGCAGGAGGGGCGTTTTCAGCGCTACCGGGCCAATCTCGACTTGATGCGCGACCTGATCGAATACCTCACCGCAGAGTGCTGCGAGGGCATGCATGAGCGCTGTGAGGGGCTGGACATTGCCTGCGAAGCGGACACGGTGTGCGGTGGGCGCGGCGCGTGAGGTGTGAGGTCCGGGGGGAGGCGCAGGATCACGCACGGGACAATTGCAAAGGGAAAAAGCATGGGTTTGTTTGAACGATTCCTGACCGTTTGGGTCGGGCTGGGCATTTTGGCCGGGGTGGGGCTGGGTCTGGTGGTGCCCGGAGTGTTTGAAGGCATCGCGGCCATCGAGTTCGCGCATGTGAATCTGGTGGTGGCCGTGTTCATCTGGGTGATGATCTATCCGATGATGATCCAGATCGACTGGCATGCAGTAAAGGATGTCGGCCGCAAGCCGCGCGGGCTGATCCTCACGCTGGTGGTGAACTGGCTGATCAAGCCCTTTACCATGGCAGCCCTGGGGGTGCTGTTCTTTCACTACATCTTCGCTCCGTGGGTCGATCCCCGCACGGCGAGCGAATACATTGCCGGCATGATCCTGCTCGGTGTTGCGCCGTGTACCGCGATGGTGTTCGTGTGGAGCCAGCTGGTGAAAGGCGATGCCAATTACACCCTGGTGCAGGTATCGGTGAACGACATCATCATGATCTTTGCGTTTGCGCCGATTGCGGCCTTCCTGTTGGGGGTGACGAACATCACCGTGCCGTGGGAAACCCTGTTGCTGTCGACCGTGCTGTATGTGGTGCTGCCGCTTTTGGCCGGCATGGCGACCCGGCATGTGCTGGAGCGTCGCTCGTCGCACGCGGTGGCAGACTTTGTGGGGCGGCTCAAACCGTGGTCCATCGTCGGCCTGATCGCCACTGTGGTGCTGTTGTTCGGCTTTCAGGCACGCACCATCATCGATCAGCCGCTGGTCATTGTGATGATTGCGGTGCCGCTCATGGTGCAGACCTATGGCATCTTCCTGATCGCGTATTTTGCGGCCAGGGCGCTCAAGCTGCCGCACAATGTCGCCGGTCCCGCCTGCCTGATCGGAACATCCAACTTCTTCGAGTTGGCTGTGGCCGTGGCGATTTCGCTGTTCGGCCTGAACTCGGGCGCCGCCCTGGCCACCGTGGTCGGCGTGCTGGTGGAGGTGCCGGTGATGCTGTCGCTGGTGGCCATCGTGAACCGTACGCAGCACTGGTTCATCGGTAATCGGGCGTGAGGGGCAGGATGACTTTGCCTTGAAGCCGTCCGGGCGCTACAATCACCGGCTTTACTTTCCCGATCTGACGATATGAAGCGCATGCTGGTGGTCGGAAACTGGAAGATGAACGGGCGGCTGGGGCAGGGGCGTTCCCTTGCCGAAGCGGTGCGTGCAGGCTGGCAGTTTCCAGAGGTGGAGTGCGCGCTTTGCGTGCCCTTTCCGTATCTGCTGCCGGTGGCCGGCGTGCTGGCCGACAGTCCGGTGCGTTTTGGCGCGCAGAATCTGAGTGAGTTCGACGACGGCGCTTACACCGGCGAGGTGAGTGCCGGCATGTTGTGCGACACCGGTTGCACGACGGTCATTGTCGGGCATTCCGAGCGTCGGGCCATGCAGGGTGAGGGGGATGCGCAGGTGGCGCGCAAGGCGCGGGCGGCGCTTGAGGCGGGTCTGACGCCCATCGTCTGTGTGGGCGAAACCCTCGCACAACGTGAGCAGGGTGCCCTGTCCGAGGTGCTGGGTGCGCAGCTCGGCGCGCTGGCAAACGAGATGGATCGTGCCATGCTCGGGCGTCTGGTTGTGGCCTATGAGCCGGTCTGGGCGATCGGCACCGGTGTTTCGGCCTCGCCCGCTCAGGTGCAGGCAGTGCTGGCCGACATCCGTGCCTGGCTGCAGGCGCATGCCGAAGATGCGCAGCGGGTGCCGGTATTGTACGGAGGCAGTGTCAAGCCTGACACGGCCCAGGAATTGTTCAGTCTGCCGGATTGCAATGGCGGGCTGATTGGTGGGGCTGCGCTGGTGGCGGCCGATTTCGTCGAAATCGGCGCCGCAGCGGCGCGTGCCCTGGCTTGATCTGTATTAAGTGAGTGAAGTCTGCAAATGGATAACATGGTCTTTTCGGTGGTTCTGACGATTCACGTCGTCGTCGGTCTGTGTGTGATCGGCCTGGTGCTGATGCAGCATGGCAAGGGTGCGGATGCCGGTGCGGCGTTCGGTGGTGGTGGGGGCGGCAGTGGCGGGGCCGGCAGCCTGTTCGGTTCGTCGGGGTCGGCCAATTTCCTGAGCCGCACCACGGCCACGCTCGCAACCGTGTTCTTTCTGACCAGTCTGGGGCTGAGTTATCTGGCGAGCAACAAGCCGACCGCACCCGCCAGCGTGATGGAGGGTGCGGTGACGACGACCGTTCCGGCGCCTTCGGTGCCGGCTGCTGGCGAACAAGGCGGGACGGCGGGCGATTCGCCGGCCTCATCAATTCCGCGCTGAGTGATATTCGATTCAGGCGGGTCCGGGATTTGCGCAGTGCAGGAAAACCCGTATAATTCCGGATCTGTAACGAGCTGTGCCGACGTGGTGAAATTGGTAGACACGCCATCTTGAGGGGGTGGTGGCGCAAGCCGTGTGAGTTCGAGTCTCACCGTCGGCACCATTGAAGAAGAAGCCCGGAAAACGGGCAATTTTTTGTTGCGCATTGCAGCAATTCAGGGCGCTGTCAGCGAGGGGCACATAATGCTGGAAAACTATTTTCCTGTTCTGATCTTCATCCTCGTTGGTCTTGGTTTCGGTTTCATTCCCATCATCCTCGGTCGGCTGATCGCGCCGTACCGTCCCGACAGCGAAAAGCTGTCACCTTATGAATGCGGTTTCGAGGCGTTTGAAGACGCGCGCATGAAGTTCGACGTGCGCTACTACCTCATCGCGATTCTGTTCATCCTCTTCGATCTTGAAATCGCCTTCTTGTTCCCGTGGGCGACGGTCTTCCAGGAGTTCATTGCGGCAGGCGAGGTTGCCTGGTTCGTATTCGGATCGGTCATGGTGTTCCTTGCCGTGCTGGTCATCGGTTACATCGTCGAGTGGAAGAACGGCGCGCTCGACTGGGAGTGATCAATCAATGAGTATTGAAGGCGTTTTTCGCGAGGGCTTTGTCACGACCTCGCTGGATGCGGTCATCAACTGGACGCGCACCGGCTCGCTGTGGCCGATGACCTTCGGTCTGGCCTGTTGTGCGGTGGAGATGATCCACGCGGGCTGTTCCCGCTATGACCTTGACCGCTTCGGGGTGGTGTTCCGGCCCAGTCCGCGTCAGTCCGACCTGATGATTGTTGCCGGTACGCTGTGCAACAAGATGGCCCCTGCTCTGCGCAAGGTGTACGACCAGATGGCCGAGCCGCGCTGGGTGATTTCTATGGGGTCCTGTGCCAACGGCGGGGGGTATTACCACTACTCCTATTCGGTGGTGCGTGGCTGTGACCGCATCGTGCCGGTGGATGTGTATGTCCCGGGCTGTCCGCCGACGGCCGAGGCGCTGCTCTACGGCATCATTCAGTTGCAGAACAAGATCAAGCGTACCAACACCATTGCACGCTGACGGGGACAGGGTCATTCATCTATGAGCGCCAAGCTAGAACGTTTAGAAGCCGCCTTGAAGAAGGTTTTCGGAGGCGCGCTGCAATCCCTGGTGGTGGACCGGGGTGAAATCACCATCGAAGTGGCGCCTGCCGATTACCTGCGCGTGGCGCAAACCCTGCGGGATCATCCGGACCTGTCCTTCGAGGAGTTGATCGACCTGAGCGGTCTGGATTACTCGGCCTACCGCAATGAGGGCTGTGAGCGCGGCCGCTTTGCAGCGGCCAGTCATCTGCTGTCGATCCGCCACAACTGGCGTCTGCGCTTGCGTGCGTTTGCCCGGGAAGACGATTTCCCGGTGCTGCCCTCGCTGGTCGATGTGTGGCCCAGCGTGAACTGGTACGAGCGGGAGGCTTTCGATCTGTACGGCATCCTCTTCGAGGGGCACCCCGACCTGCGTCGCATTCTTACCGACTATGGTTTCGTCGGCCATCCGTTCCGCAAGGATTTCCCGGTGACCGGGCATGTCGAGATGCGCTACGACCCGGATCAGGGCAGGGTGGTGTATCAACCAGTGACGATCGAGCCGCGCGAGAACACGCCGCGCATCGTCCGTGAAGAACAATACGGGGATGTCGGCCATGGCTGAGATTCGCAACTATACGATCAACTTCGGTCCGCAGCATCCGTCCGCGCACGGCGTGCTGCGTCTGGTTCTCGAACTCGACGGTGAGGTGGTCGAGCGTGCCGATCCGCACATTGGCCTGCTGCACCGCGGTACCGAGAAGCTGGCTGAAACCCGCACCTGGGTGCAGTCCGTGCCCTACATGGACCGCCTCGACTACGTCTCCATGATGTGCAACGAGCACGCCTACTGCATGGCCATCGAGCGCCTGCTGGGCATCGAGGTGCCGGAGCGTGCCCAGTACATCCGTGTGATGTTCGACGAGATCACCCGCATCCTCAATCACCTGCTCAACATCGGCACCCACGCGCTGGACATCGGCGCAATGACCATGGTGCTGTATACCTTCCGCGAGCGGGAAGACCTGATGGATGCGTATGAGGCGGTTTCGGGCGCCCGATTGCACGCGGCCTACTATCGTCCAGGGGGCGTGTATCGCGACCTGCCCGACCGCATGCCGCAATACCAGGCCAACAAATTCCGCAGCCAGAAGACCGTGGACGAGCTCAACGCCTCGCGTCAGGGTTCGCTGCTCGACTTTCTGGATGATTTCACCCAGCGCTTCCCGCGATACTGTGACGAGTACGAGACGCTCCTCACCGACAACCGCATCTGGAAGCAGCGTACTGTGGGTATTGGTGTGGTCACGCCCGAGCAGGCCAAGGCCTGGGGGTTCACCGGCCCGATGCTGCGTGGCTCCGGCGTCGAGTGGGATCTGCGCAAGAAACAGCCCTACGAAGTGTACGACCGCCTGACATTCGATGTGCCGGTGGGCGTGAATGGCGACTGCTACGACCGCTACCTGTGCCGAATGGAAGAGATGCGCCAGTCCAACCGCATCATCCGCCAGTGCATCGACTGGCTGCGCAGCAACCCCGGTCCGGTGATCGTCGACAACCACAAGGTGGCACCTCCGCCGCGCGCCAGCATGAAGGCGAACATGGAGGAGTTGATCCACCACTTCAAGCTGTTTACCGAAGGCATGCATGTGCCCGAGGGCGAAGTGTATGCAGCGGTCGAGCATCCCAAGGGCGAGTTTGGCGTGTATGCCGTCTCGGACGGCGCCAACAAGCCTTACCGCATCAAGCTGCGCGCCCCGGGTTTTGCGCATCTTGCGGCGATGGATCACATTGCACGGGGACACATGATTGCCGACGTGGTGGCGATCATCGGGACGATGGACGTGGTGTTCGGCGAAATCGATCGCTGAGCGTGGCGTGGCCAGAAACAGGCAAACGGAAGAAGCGCACGAAATGTTGAGTCAGGAATCCTTGCAACTCATCGATCGCGAGATCGCCAAGTATCCGCCCGAGCAGAAGCAGTCGGCGGTCATGGCGGCCCTGCGCATCGCCCAGGTCGAGAAGGGCTGGTTGCCCCGCGACGTGATCGAGTTCGTTGCCCAGTATCTTGAAATGCCCGCAATCGCGGCCTACGAGGTGGCGAGTTTCTACAACATGTACGATCTCGAGCCGGTGGGCCGGCACAAGATCACGGTGTGCACCAACCTGCCCTGTGCGCTGTCGGGTGGCGTACATGCGGCGGACTATGTGAAACAGAAGCTCGGCATCGATTTCAACGAAACCACGCCGGACGGCAAATTCACCCTCAAGGAAGGGGAATGCATGGGCGCCTGTGGTGATGCGCCGGTGCTGCTGGTCAACAACCATCGCATGTGCAGCTGGATGACGACGGAAAAGATCGATCAGCTGCTCGCCGAACTGGAAGACAAATGAGCGCACGGGAACTGATTCTTGCCGGTACCGACGGCGACCGGGGCTGGAGTCTTGAGCACTATCTTGCACGCGGCGGCTATTCTGCCCTCAAGAAGATCATTGCCGAGAAGATTCCAGCCGACACCATCATTGCCGAACTGAAGGCCTCCGCATTGCGCGGGCGTGGCGGTGCCGGCTTTCCGACCGGTCTGAAGTGGAGCTTCATGCCGCGCTCCTTCCCGGGTGACAAGTACCTGTGCTGCAACTCGGACGAGGGCGAGCCCGGTACTTTCAAGGACCGTGACATTCTCCGGTACAACCCGCATACGGTGATCGAGGGCATGACCATCGCAGCCTATGCAATGGGCGTGGCGCGGGGCTACAACTACATTCACGGCGAAATCTTCGAGATTTACCAACGCTTCGAGGAAGCGCTCGACCAGGCGCGTGCGGCCGGCCTGCTGGGACAGAACATCCTGGGGTCCGATTTTTCCTTCGAGCTGTTCGCCCACCATGGCTACGGGGCCTACATCTGCGGCGAGGAAACCGCCCTGCTCGAATCGATCGAGGGCAAGAAGGGGCAGCCGCGCTTCAAGCCGCCGTTCCCGGCGAGCTATGGCCTGTACGGCAAGCCGACCACGATCAACAACACCGAAACCTTCGCCTCCGTGCCCTTCATCATGGATATCGGCGGACAGGGCTTTCTGGAACTGGGCAAACCCAACAACGGTGGTACCAAGATCTTCTCGGTGTCCGGCCATGTGAATCGTCCGGGCAATTACGAGATCGAGCTGGGCACGCCCTTCGCCGAGTTGCTGGAAATGGCCGGTGGCATGCGGGGCGGGCGCAAACTGAAGGGGGTGATTCCCGGTGGCTCGTCCGCACCGGTGATGCCGGCCGAAGTGATCATGGACTGCACCATGGATTACGATTCGATCTCCAAAGGGGGGTCGATGCTCGGTTCCGGCGCGGTGATCGTCATGGACGAAACCACCTGCATGGTGAAAGCGCTGGAGCGCCTGTCCTACTTCTACTTCGAAGAGTCCTGTGGCCAGTGCACGCCGTGCAGGGAAGGGACGGGCTGGTTGTACCGCGTGGTGCATCGCATCGAGCATGGCCTGGGCCGTCCGGACGATCTCGACCTGCTCAATTCGGTGACCGGCAACATCATGGGGCGCACCATTTGCGCGCTGGGCGATGCGGCCTCCATGCCGGTGCAAAGCTTCATCAAGCACTTCGCGTCCGAGTTCGAGTATCACATCGAGCACAAGAAATGTCTCGTGCCGCCTGAAGTCCAGTACGAAGGCAGCCAAATTTACGTGAGCCCGTCATGCTAGAGATCGAAATCGACGGCAAGTCGCTGTCAGTCGAGGACGGCAGCACCATCATGGATGCCGCCGTGAAGGCTGGCACCTACATTCCGCACTTCTGCTATCACAAGAAGTTGTCGATTGCCGCCAACTGCCGGATGTGTCTGGTGCAGGTCGAGAAGGCCCCCAAGCCGCTGCCGGCCTGTGCCACGCCGGTGACCAACGGAATGAAGGTGTGGACCCATTCCGAACAGGCCGTGAAGGCACAGAAGGGGGTGATGGAGTTCCTGCTGATCAACCACCCGCTCGACTGCCCGATCTGCGACCAGGGCGGGGAGTGCCAGTTGCAGGATCTCGCCGTGGGGTATGGGGCGAGCAAGTCGCGCTATCAGGAAGAGAAGCGCGTCGTTTTCAACAAGAACCTCGGTCCGCTGGTGTCGACCGACATGACGCGGTGCATCAACTGCACCCGCTGCGTGCGCTTCACCACCGAGATCGCCGGCGAGATGGAGCTGGGTCAGGCTTTCCGTGGCGAACACGCCGAGATCATGCCCTTCATCGAGAAGACGGTGGATTCGGAGCTGTCGGGCAACATCATCGATCTGTGCCCGGTCGGCGCGCTCACCTCCAAGCCGTTCCGCTTCTCTGCCCGCACCTGGGAGATGTCGCGCCGTCGCTCGGTGAGCCCGCATGATTCGCTGGGCGCGAACCTCATCGTTCAGGTCAAGCACGACCGGGTCAAGCGGGTGTTGCCGCTGGAGAACGAAGAGATCAACGAGTGCTGGCTTTCCGACAAGGACCGTTTCTCGTACGAGGCGCTCAATAGTGACGCACGCCTGACCACGCCGATGATCCGCAAGGAAGGCGCATGGCAGGCGGTGGATTGGCAGGAAGCGCTGGAGTTTGCGGCGAACGGCCTGAAGTCTGTGATTGCCGATCATGGCGCGGCTGCCGTGGGGGCCCTGGGTTCGCCCCATGCCACGGTGGAAGAGCTGTTCCTGCTGCAAAAGCTGATGCGTGGTCTGGGCTCGCAGAACGTCGATCATCGCCTGCGCCAGAGCGATTTCCGTCTGGACCCCACGGCGGCCGGCGTGCCCTGGTTGGGCATGAAGCTTGCCGACGTGGCCGAACTGGATCGCCTGCTGGTGGTGGGAAGTTTCCTGCGCAAGGATACCCCGCTGCTCGCCCAGCGCGTGCGTCAGGCGGCACGGCGCGGTCTGCAGGTGAACGTGATTCATCCGACCGCCGACGACTGGCTGATCAAACTGCGCAATCGTGCCGTGGTGGCACCGTCTGCGATGGTGGCCACCCTGCTGGAAGTGTTGTTCGCACTGGCCGATGCCAGGGGCGTGGCTCCGGTGGGCCGTCTCGCGGGCCTGCGCCCCGAGCAGATCGGTGCCGAGGCCCGGGCCATCGGCGAGAGTCTGGCCAGCGGCCGCCGGATTGCGGTGTGGCTGGGCAACTTGGCCATGCAGCACGCCAATGCGGCCGAGATCGAAACGGTCGCAGCCGAGATTGCCCGCCTGAGCGGTGGCGCATTCGGCGTCATCGGCGAAGCGGCCAACAGCGTCGGTGCGGCCCTCGCCAGGGCTCTGCCGGGCGAGGGGGGGCTGAATGCGGCGCAGATGATTGCCCAGCCCCTGCGTGCCTATGTATTGCTCAATGCCGAGCCGGGGCTGGACTTTGCGAACGCGGCCGCAAGCCGCCGTGCCATTGGCAACGCCCGGATGGTGGTGGCGCTGACCAGCTTCGTTTCGGACGCGCACCGCGAGTACGCCGACGTGCTGCTGCCGGTGTCGCCCTTCACTGAAACATCGGGCAGCTTCGTGAATGCCGAAGGTCGCCTGCAGTCCTTTGTGGCCGTGGCCCGTCCGGCGGGCGACACCCGTCCGGCGTGGAAGGTGCTGCGTGTGCTGGGCAACATTCTCGGCGTGCAGGGGTTCGATCATGACAGCTCCGAGACGGTGCTGGCCGAAGCCCTCCCCGAAGGATGGAACCGCCAATTGCGTACCACGGTGGCTGGTGTGACGGTGGGCCGCCCCCAGGCAGGCGCAGGGCTTGAACGGGTGGCCGATGTGCCGATCCACTTTGCCGATCCGCTCGTGCGCCGTGCCACGGCGTTGCAGCGCACCCGCGATGCGGCCCGACCGGTGGCGCGGGCTTGCGCAGCCACCCTGGAGGGCATTGGGGCGCGCGATGGCGACGAAGTGCGTCTCACCCAGGATGAATTCTCGGTGAATCTTAAGGTGGTCGAGGACGATGGCGTGGCCATGGGGTGCGTGCGCGTGCCGGCCGGTCATGAGCTCACGGCCGGTCTGGGCGCCATGAGCGGTTCGATCAGCATGGAGCGTGTGTGATGGACGCGATTCTGCAACCCGTATCGCAGTTTTTTGGCGCCAGCTGGCCGTTGGTCTGGTCGCTGGTGAAGATTGTCGCGATCATTGCGCCGCTGATGCTGTGCGTCGCCTACCTGACGCTTGCCGAGCGCAAGGTGATCGGTTACATGCAGGTGCGCATCGGCCCGAACAGGGTGGGGCCGATGGGGCTGCTGCAGCCGATTGCCGATGGCGTGAAGCTGCTGCTCAAGGAAATCATTGTCCCGTCCGGTGCGAACAAGGGCCTGTTCATTCTCGGACCGATTTTCGCACTGGCACCGGCCCTGATCGCGTGGGCGGTGATTCCGTTCTCCGAAGGCATGGTGCTGGCCAACATCAACGCCGGCCTGCTGTTCCTGCTCGCGGTGACCTCCATCGAGGTGTATGGGGTGATCATTGCCGGCTGGGCGTCGAACTCCAAGTATCCCTTCCTCGGGGCCATGCGCGCAGCCGCGCAAATGGTGTCCTATGAAGTGGCCATGGGCTTTGCGCTGATCTGCGTGCTGCTGGTGTCGGCCAGCCTCAACCTCAGCGACATCGTGATGAGTCAGGGCAAGGGCATGTTCCACGACATGGGCTTGTCCATTCTGTCCTGGAACTGGTTGCCGTTGTTGCCGATGTTCGTGGTGTTCGTGATTTCGGGCATTGCCGAAACCAACCGCGCGCCCTTCGATGTGGTGGAAGGCGAAGCCGAGGTGGTGGCCGGTCACATGGTGGAATACTCGGGCATGGCTTTCGCGCTGTTCTTCCTGGGCGAATACGCGAACATGATCCTGGTGTCGACGATGACCTCGATCCTGTTCCTGGGCGGGTGGCTGTCGCCGGTGGGTTTCCTGCCCGATGGCTTCCACTGGCTCGCGCTCAAGACCGGGTTCATTCTGTTCCTGTTCCTGTGGGCACGTGCGACCTTCCCGCGTTTCCGCTACGACCACATCATGCGACTGGGCTGGAAAGTGTTCATTCCTATCACCCTGGTGTGGGTGATCGTGGTGGCGGTGTGGATGATGACGCCGCTGTCGATCTGGAGGTAAGACCAAGATGGGTGCCAAGGATTACATCGGTAGTCTGTTCCTGAAGGAGCTCGTCAAGGGCATGGCCCTGACCGGGCGTCACTTCTTCCAGCGCAAGATTACCGTTCAGTTTCCGGAAGAGAAGACGCCGCAAAGTCATCGTTTCCGTGGCCTGCATGCCCTGCGTCGCTATCCGAATGGCGAAGAGCGTTGCATTGCGTGCAAGCTGTGCGAGGCTGTGTGCCCGGCGATGGCGATCACGATCGAGTCGGACCAGCGTGATGACGGTTCGCGCCGCACCACGCGCTACGACATCGACCTGACCAAATGCATCTTCTGCGGTTTCTGTGAGGAAGCCTGTCCGGTGGATGCGATCGTCGAGACGCGGGTGTTCGAGTATCACGGTGAGAAGCGGGGCGACCTGTATTACACCAAGCAGATGCTGCTGGCCGTGGGCGACAAGCACGAAGCCCAGATTGCCGCAGACCGGGAAGCCGACGCCAAGTACCGTTAAAGGGGAGGGCGCCCGACAACGGGCGCCGATGAGAGCATGGAATTCAAGACCTTCGTCTTCTACGTGTTTGCCGCGATCCTGGTGTTCGCAGCACTGCGGGTGATCACCGCGCGCAACCCGATCCACGCAGCGCTGTTTCTGGTGCTGTCCTTCGTTTCGGCCAGTGGCATCTGGATGCTGCTCGAAGCCGAGTTCCTGGCCATCACCCTGGTGCTGGTCTACGTCGGCGCGGTGATGGTGCTGTTCCTGTTCGTGGTGATGATGCTCGACATCAACCTCGACCGCTTGCGGGAGGGCTTCTGGAGCCATCTTCCGGTCGGGGCGCTGGTGGGCATTTTGCTGGTGGTGGAGATGGCGCTGGTGCTGGGTGGCCGGCACTTCGGCCTGGATGCGATGCCCGAGCCGCCGGCTGCCGGCGCGGGGGCGAGCAACACCCGTGAAATCGGGCGTCTGTTGTACACCGACTATGTGTATCCCTTCGAACTGGCTTCGCTGGTGCTGCTGGTGGCGATGGTGGCAGCCGTCACCCTGACGCTGCGCAAGCGCAAGGGGGTGAAGGCGATCGATCCGGCCGAGCAGGTGGCGGTCAAGCGCAATGACCGGGTTCGGCTGGTGTCCATGCCGGCAGAGAAAGAATAAGACGGCCACGATCATGAACATCGGGGCATTCAGGGGGGTTTATTGATGCTGTCGCTTTCCCACTATCTCATCCTGGGCGCGATCCTGTTCGCGATCAGCGTGGTCGGGATATTCCTCAACCGCAAGAATTTGATCGTGCTGCTGATGGCCATCGAGTTGATGCTGCTGTCGGTCAACCTGAACTTCATCGCCTTTTCCTACTATCTGGGCGATCTGGCAGGGCAGATCTTCGTTTTCTTCATTCTCACCGTTGCTGCGGCCGAGGCTGCGATCGGTCTGGCCATCCTCGTGGTGTTGTTCCGAAATCTGCGGACCATCCATGTGGATGATCTCGATAGCCTCAAGGGTTAAGGAATCGTCTCGATGACGGACATGAAATCTCTCTATCTCCTGGTGGCGCTCGCACCTCTGGCGGGCTCCATACTGGCCGGCCTGTTCGGCAAGGTGATCGGCCGCAAGGGCGCCCATGTGGTGACCATCCTGGGCGTGCTGATCTCGTTCATCGCGTCGGTGGCGGTGTTTCGCGATGTGCAGGCCGGCAACACCTTCAACGGGACCCTCTACACCTGGATGGTGGCCGGCGGCATCACCTTCGAGGTCGGCTTCCTGATCGATTCGCTGACTGTGATGATGATGCTGGTGGTGACCTTCGTGTCGCTCATGGTGCATATCTACACCATCGGCTACATGTCGGAAGATCCCGGCTATCAGCGCTTCTTCAGCTACATTTCGTTGTTCACCTTCTCCATGCTGATGCTGGTGATGTCGAACAACTTCCTGCAGTTGTTCTTCGGCTGGGAGGCTGTCGGTCTGGTGTCCTACCTGCTGATCGGCTTCTGGTACGAGCGGCCCACCGCGATCTACGCCAACCTGAAGGCTTTTCTGGTGAACCGCGTGGGCGACTTCGGTTTCCTGCTCGGCATCGGCCTGATTGCCGCCTATGCGGGCACGCTGAATTACGCCGAGGTGTTTGCGCAGGCTGAAAGCCTGGCTGCACAGGAGATGGCCGTTACCGGCTGGCCGCTGATCACCGCGATCTGCATCTGTCTGTTCATTGGCGCAATGGGCAAGTCGGCCCAGGTGCCGCTGCATGTGTGGCTGCCGGATTCGATGGAAGGCCCGACCCCGATCTCGGCGCTGATCCACGCCGCAACCATGGTCACCGCAGGCATCTTCATGGTGGCGCGTATGTCGCCGCTGTTCGAGCTGTCCGACGCGGCCCTCTCCTTTGTGCTGGTGATTGGTGCGACCACCGCACTGTTCATGGGTTTCCTGGGCATCATCCAGAACGACATCAAGCGCGTGGTGGCGTATTCCACGCTATCCCAGCTTGGCTACATGACCGTGGCGCTGGGCGTGTCGGCCTATTCCGCTGCGGTGTTCCACCTGATGACCCACGCCTTCTTCAAGGCCCTGCTGTTCCTCGGCGCAGGCTCGGTGATCATCGGCATGCACCACGACCAGGACATGCGCAACATGGGCGGCCTGCGCAAGTACATGCCCATCACCTGGATCACCTCGCTGCTGGGTTCGCTGGCGTTGATCGGCTTCCCGCTGTTCTCCGGGTTCTACTCCAAGGACTCGATCATCGAGGCGGTGCATGCGGCCGAAATTCCGGGGGCGGGCTACGCACTGCTGTGTGTGCTGCTGGGTGTGTTCGTGACCGCCTTCTACTCCTTCCGCATGTATTTTCTGGTGTTCCATGGCGAGGAGCGCTTTGGCAAGGCGCATGCTCATCACGGCCATGACGATCACGCTCACGACGATCATGGCGACGATCACCACCATGGGCTGGCACCCGGGCAGAAACCGCATGAGTCGCCCTGGGTGGTGACCGTACCGCTGGTGCTGCTAGCCATTCCCTCGGTGCTGATCGGCTTCTTCACCATCGAGCCGATGCTGTTTGGCGAGTGGTTTGCCGGCGTGATCCATGTGGCGGACAACCATGTTGGCCTGTCCGAGCTTGAGGCCGCATTCCATGGTGCGGGGGCCATGGCGCTGCATGGTCTGCAGACGGCCCCCTTCTGGCTGGCTGCCGCCGGCGTGGCCCTGTCGTGGTTCTTCTACATGAAGCGCCCCGACATTCCTGCTGCGATTCAGGCACGCTTCCAGGCCATTCACACCCTGCTGGAAAACAAGTACTACTTCGACCGTTTCAACGAAGTGGTGTTTGCCGGCGGTGCCCGCGCACTCGGCACCCAGTTGTGGAAGGTGGGTGACCGGGCCATCATCGACGGCATCGTGGTGAATGGCACGGCCCGCACGGTGGGCTGGATCGCGCAGATCACGCGCCTGTTCCAGACCGGTCATCTGTATCAGTACGCCTTTGCGATGATCATCGGGGTGTTTGTGATGCTGACCTTCTGGTTCAGCCTGGGATGAGCCGCGTTTCGCGGATGAACTGACCAAACAAGCGAATTACGGATAAACGCACGCCTCGACGGGCGTAATGAACGGAAAGCAACAATGACGGGGATGCCACTACTCAGCCTGGCGATATGGATTCCGATCGTGGGCGGATTGCTTGTGCTGGCCACAGGATCGGATCGCAACGCGCCGATGGCGAGAATGTTCTCGCTGCTTGTCGCGCTCGTTGGCTTCGCGGTCACGCTGCCACTGTTCGTGCTGTTCGACACCACCACCAGTGCCATGCAGTTCCAGGAGTTCGCCGCCTGGATTCCGCGCTTCAACATCAACTACCACCTGGGCGTGGATGGCATCTCGATGCTGTTCGTGGTGCTCAATGCCTTCATCACCATCATGGTGGTGATGGCCGGCTGGCAGGTCATTCAGGAGAAGGTGGCGCAGTACATGGCGGCCTTTCTGATCATGTCCGGGCTGATGAACGGCATCTTCTCGGCGCTTGACGGGGTGCTGTTCTACGTGTTTTTCGAAGCCTCGCTGATTCCGCTGTACCTCATCATCGGCATCTGGGGCGGCGCCAACCGGGTGTATGCGGCGATCAAGTTCTTTCTCTACACGCTGGCCGGTTCGCTGCTCATGCTGATCGCGCTGCTGTACCTGTTCATGGAGTCGGGCGGCAGCTTCAGCATCCTGCAGTGGCACCAGCTGCCGCTTGGGCAGACGCCGCAGACGCTGGTGTTCTGGGCCTTCCTGATCGCCTTTGCGGTGAAGGTGCCGATGTGGCCGGTGCATACCTGGCTGCCCGATGCCCACGTCGAGGCGCCCACCGGGGGGTCGGTGGTGCTGGCGGCGATCGCCCTCAAGCTGGGGGCCTACGGCTTCCTGCGCTTCTCCCTGCCCATCGTGCCGGATGCGGCCCAGGCCATGGCGCCGATGATGATCGCGCTGTCGCTGATTGCCGTGGTGTATATCGGCTTCGTGGCCCTCATCCAGACCGACATGAAGAAGCTGGTGGCCTATTCGTCGATTTCGCACATGGGTTTCGTCACGCTGGGCTTCTTCATGTTCAACCAGTTGGGCGTCGAAGGGGCGCTGGTGCAGATGATCTCGCACGGTTTCGTGTCGGGGGCCATGTTCCTGTGCATCGGTGTGCTGTATGACCGCATGCACTCGCGCAACATCGCCGATTACGGCGGCGTGGTGAAGACCATGCCGAAATTTGCGGCGTTCTTCATGCTGTTTGCAATGGCCAACGCCGGCCTGCCGGGCACCAGCGGCTTCGTGGGCGAGTTCATGGTGGTGCTGGGGGCGGTGAAGTTCAACTTCTGGGTCGCCTTCATCGCGGCCACCACCCTGATCGTCGGGGCGGCCTACACGCTGTGGATGTACAAGCGCGTGGTGTTCGGCGCGGTGGGCAACAAGCATGTGGCCGAGCTGGAAGACATCAACGGCCGTGAATTCGCCTTCCTCGCAATTCTTGCATTCTGCGTGCTGGCGATGGGCCTGTATCCCTATCCCTTCACCGAGGTCATGCATGCTTCGGTCAATGAACTGTTGCGTCATGTCGCGGTGAGCAAGCTCTGAGCGCACCACCGAGCCACTTTTCCGGATTGGTAAGAAGATGAACTTTGTCGTACCTGACTTCTATCCTGCAGCCGCCGAGATCTTCGTCGCGGTGATGGCGTTGGTGAGCATGCTGGCTTTCACCTTCATGCGCAGCATCGCGCGCAGCCTGAGCTACTACCTGACGCAGATCACGTTGATCGGGGCGGCCTTCATCACCATCTTCACGATGGATGGCGGGGTGCAGCTCACCTTCAGCAACATGTTCGTGTCCGACCTGCTGGGCGACCTGCTGAAGCTGTTCATCTATTTCTCGGTGGCGGCAGCCCTGCTGTATGGCCGGGGGTATCTGGCCGACCGCAACATGGACCGTCCGGAGTACTTCCTGCTTGCGTTGCTGATGACGCTGGGCATGATGGTGATGGTCACTTCCAACCACATGCTGTCGATGTACATGGGCCTGGAGATGATGTCGCTGTCGCTGTACGCGATGGTGGCCTTCGACCGTGATTCGGTGCGCTCCACCGAGGCCGCCATGAAGTATTTCGTGCTCGGCGCGCTGGCCTCCGGCCTGCTGCTGTATGGCATGTCGATGATCTATGGCGCGACCGGCAGCATGGAGTTCTCGGGCATCGCCCAGTCGATCTACCATCAGGCGGCCAACAAGACCGTGCTGATGTTCGGCCTGGTGTTCGTGATGGCCGGTCTGGCGTTCAAGCTGGGGGTGGTGCCCTTCCACATGTGGGTGCCCGACGTTTATCACGGTGCCCCCAGTGCGGTGACCATGATGATTGCGTCGGCGCCCAAGCTGGCGGCCTTTGCAATGACCCTGCGCATCCTGGTGTATGGCCTGTTCGAACTGGCCGATCACTGGCAGGCGATGATGATGTTCCTCGCGGTGCTGTCCATCGTGCTGGGCAACCTGGCGGCGATTGCGCAGACCAACATCAAGCGCATGCTTGCGTACTCGGGCATCTCGCACATGGGTTTCGTGCTGCTCGGCATGCTCTCCGGGGTGGTCGACGGGGATCGCCACTTCGCGCTGAACGCGTACAGCTCCGCAATGTTCTATGCGGTGTCGTACGTGATCATGAGCCTGGCGTCCTTCGGCATGATCATCCTGCTGTCGCGTGCCGGCTTCGAGGCCGAGAACATCGATGATTTCAAGGGACTCAACAAGCGCAGTCCGTGGTATGCGGGCATGATGATGATCGTGATGTTCTCGATGGCCGGTATCCCGTTCTTCATCGGTTTCTTCGCCAAGCTGTCGGTGCTGCAGGCGGTGGTTGCCGCAGGCCACATCTGGCTGGCGTTGCTCGCGGTGGTCATGTCGCTGGTCGGTGCGTTCTATTACCTGCGGGTGGTGAAGGTGATGTACTTCGACGAGCCGCTGGACACCGCGCCGATTCATGCGCCGGCAGATGTGCGGGTGCTGCTGTCGATCAACGGCGTGGCGATTGCCGTGCTTGGCCTGTTGCCGCAGGGGCTGATGTCGCTGTGCGCATTCGTGCTCATCGAGTCGCTGTGAGCGTCGCTGCGCGATGACGCAGCAGGAAAAGGTCGGGGCTGCCGGGGCCTGCAGCGATCCGCTGACGCTGGAAGAGCAGGCGCTGCACTCGGAGGCGGTGTTCGAGGGCGTGCTGCTCCAGGTGCATCGCGACCGGGTGCGCCTGCCCGATGGCCAGGAAGGGGTGAGGGAGTACATCCGTCACCCTGGCGCGGTGGTGGTGGTGGCGCAGTTCGACGATGGTTGCCTGATCTTCGAGCGACAGTTCCGTTACCCGTTGCGGCGTGTTTTTCTGGAGTTGCCGGCGGGCAAGATCGATGCCGGCGAAGACATTCTGTGCTGCGCCCGGCGTGAGCTGCGCGAAGAAACCGGGTATGAGGCGCGTGACTGGAAGCATGTCGGGGTGATGCATCCATGCATCGGCTATTCCGACGAGCGCATCGAGGTGTTCGTGGCGCGTGGCCTTTCGCACGTGGGCCATGCGCGTGACGAGGGTGAGTTTCTCGAAGTGCTGAGCCTGCGCCCCGAGCAGGCCGAAGCCGCGATCCGTGCGGGCGAGATCACCGATGCGAAAACCATCACCGCCCTGTTCATGAGCCTGCCACACCTCGACCGGGCCTGACACGGTCTGCCCGATTTCGCTACAAATCCTTGCCCGTGGCGCCGCCCCTGCCGCTTTGCGGCACAATGTCGGTCTTTCATTCCCTCAGATTCTTCATGCGCTACGAACTACTGGTAGGACTGCGTTACACCCGGTCACGCCGGCGGGCACAGGGACGCAACCGTTTCATCTCCTTCATTTCCCTGGTGTCCATGCTGGGCACTGCGTTGGGCGTGGCCGCGCTGATCGTGGTGCTGTCGGTGATGAACGGCTTTCAGGAAGAGTTGCGCACCCGCATCCTGGGGGTGGCCTCGCACATTCAGATCAGTGGCTACGATGGCGATCTGAGGGCCTGGCAGCAGGTGGCTGACCAGTCGCTCGATCACCCTTCGGTGGTCGCATCGGCGCCGTATGTGCAGGAGCAGGGCATGCTGTCCTTCGATCAGAATGTGCGCGGCACCCTGATCCGGGGGGTGTTGCCTGCCGACGAGGAGCGGGTGGCGGATTTTGCGCGCTACATGCAGATCGGCTCGCTCGACGGGCTGCAGGCGGGCCGCTTCGGCATCGTGCTCGGCCGCGATCTGGCCTTTGCGCTGCGCGTGGGCATGGGTGACAAGGTGACGCTGATTGCCCCGCAGGGGCTGGTGACACCGGCTGCAGTGCTGCCCCGGGTCAAACAGTTCGAAGTGGTGGGCCTGTTCGAGGCCGGCATGTTCGAGTACGACTCCGGGCTGGCGCTGGTGCATATGCAGGATGCGCAGACCCTGTACCGCATGGGCGATGCGGTGAGCGGCGTGCGCCTGAAGCTCGACGACCTGTTCGCTGCCCCGCGTGTGGCCCGGGAGCTGGCAAATGTCATCGACGTGCCTGCCTATGTGAACGACTGGACGCGCAGCCATGCAAACTTCTTCCGCGCCGTGCAGCTCGAGAAGACGATGATGACAGTGATCCTGTTCCTGATCGTCGCGGTGGCAGCCTTCAATATCGTGTCCACGTTGGTCATGGCGGTGCAGGAAAAGCTGGCCGACATCGCGATCCTGCGTACGCTGGGGGCCAGCCCCTGGTCAGTCATGCAGATATTCGTGCTGCAGGGGGCCATCATCGGCGTGGTCGGTCTGATTGCCGGGGTGGTGGGCGGGCTGTTGCTCGCGCACAACCTGGATGTGGTGATTCCGGCGCTCGAATCCCTCACGGGTGCGACGTTGTGGAACAAGGAAATCTATTACATCAGCGAACTGCCCTCCAAGGTGCTCGTCAGCGATGTGGTGACCATCGTGTCGCTGTCCTTCACCCTGACCCTGCTGGCCACCCTGTATCCGAGCTGGCGGGCGTCGCGTGTCAATCCTGCGGAGGCACTGCGCTATGAGTGAGGCGGAGAACAAGCAAACGGTGCTGTCCTGCACGGGGCTGGGCAAGACCTATCGGGAAGGGCCGGATGCGCTGAGCGTATTGCACGAGGTGAATCTGTCGGTGGCGTGCGGCGAGCGGGTGGCCATTGTCGGGGCCTCGGGTTCGGGCAAGAGCACCTTGCTGCATCTGCTGGGCGGGCTGGATGTGCCGTCTTCCGGTTCGGTGACCCTGCTTGGCAAGGATTTTTCCCGCCTGGCCGAGGGTGAGCGCGGGCGGCTGCGCAACGAGGCGCTCGGCTTCGTGTATCAGTTCCATCACCTGCTGGGTGAATTCACCGCGCTGGAAAACGTTGCCATGCCGCTGTACATCCGGCGCATGCCGCGGGAGCAGGCAAACCGGATGGCGGCCGACATGCTGAAGGAGGTCGGGCTGGGGCATCGTCTGGATCACACCCCGGGCGAGCTCTCCGGCGGTGAGCGTCAGCGTGCCGCCATTGCCCGTGCTCTGGTTACCCAGCCGGCCTGCGTGCTGGCCGATGAACCCACCGGCAATCTGGACCGGCGTACCGCCGATGCGGTATTCGACCTGATGCTGGGCCTGAACGAGCGGCTGCACACCAGCTTTGTGATCGTCACCCATGACGATGCACTGGCCCGGCGGGCGCAGCGCCAGCTCAGGCTGGACGATGGGCGACTGCTCGACTGAGCTCCCTGGCTGAGATCGCGTTGCGTGCTGTCGGGTGACCCTCAACGCCGGCTTCTCGCCTGCTGGCGCCGGCGCCAGGCACGGATCAACCAGACTCGCCAGGCCGCGCGCACTGCAAAGTAGCCACTCACGGCGAGCAGGCTTCCGAGGAGGACCAGCCCGATCAGCAGGGGTTGGCCCATGTCCAGTGCCCACTGGGCCAGCTGGCCGGCCCATTCGCCCAGCCCCAGGCCTGCCCTTTCGGGTGGGGAGATGAAGTCGGGTAGTTGTCCGCTGCTTGCCAGGCTGCCCAGCGCATACGCCAGCAGGTATAGCGGCACGATGGTGAGCGGGTTGGTGTAGAGCGTGGTGATCAGGGCCAGTGGCAGATTCACCCTGAAGAACATGCAGGCGATGGCTGCGCTGAGCATTTGCAGCGGGCCGGGCACCAGTCCGCAGAACAGGCCGACCGCCACCGCGCCTGCCACCGAGTGCCGGTTCAGATGCCAGAGCCGGGGGTGCAGCAGGGTGTTGGCGAACGGACGCAGCCAGCGATTTGCCTGGATGCTGGCGTGGTCCGGCAGGCGTTTTCTCAGGGTCTTGCGCATGAAGGGCAGGGGGGCGTGGGGTCGGGACGCACTGCAACGGGTCGGATTCAGGCTGCGTCATCATATATGGACTCATTGGGTTGCGGGATGTTCGGGCTAGAATGCAGCCATTCCGGACGCTGGAGCAATCATGCAGGCTGAATCGCCGGTGGCGCGGGCACGCGCACCGATCGACGCTACTTCGCCACTGAGCTGGAGCGAGACGCTCAGGACAGGCATCGACATCATCGACCGGCAGCATCGCAGTTTGGTCGACATGGTCAATCTGACCGCCCGCCGGCTGGACGGCGACGCGGCCCTGAGTGCAGACGAGTTGCGCCAGCTGGTGCGCTATCTGAAGGCCTATGCCGAGGTGCATTTCAGTACCGAAGAGGCGCTGATGGCCTTGTGCGGCCTGCCGTCCGACTATACCCATGGACACCATCACAACCACATGCGCTTTCTGAACCATGTGGACGACATGCTCGATGACATCGGCGATCAGGTGCTGCTCGATGGCCGGCAGCTGGTGGGCTTCCTGAGCGACTGGCTCAGACGCCACATCCTTGGCGAAGATCAGGCGCTGGCCCAGCGTCTGCATGCCGCACAGCGTGCCGCGCTGGCTGCGCTGGTTCCGCTGGCGCATGATGAACCCATGGGGGCAGAGCGCCTGCCCGCGCTGGCCGAGGCGCTCAGCGCAGGGCATGCCGCATTGCATGCCAGCGAAGGCGACATCCTGACGCTGATAACGGGCGACCGGTTGCCGGCCATGGTGATTGCGCTCGATGCCACGTTGATGCCCGGTGCCGTGCTGCATGCGAACGAGGCGGCGGCACATCTGTATGGCAGTACGCGCAGGGCTTTGTCCGGGCGCGATGGGCGTGCGCTGTTTGCCGGTGAGCAGTGGCTGCGCCTGCCGGTGGTGATGAGCGAAGTGTTGATGCAGGGTGATTTCACCGGTCGGCTGCGTTGCGCCCTGCCGGGCCGGGAAGGTCTCTTGCCTGTGCGCATCACGCATCTGGTGCTCGACGGGCGCATGGTGGTGTTGCTGGTGTTTGGTGCGGGCGATCAGGACGAGCAAGACGACCCGGCCGGGCAGCGCGCAGGGCCGGTGTCCGACAGCGCGGCGCGCAGGCCACACACAGCGGAGGCCGGCAACGGCAACCTGCTTTCGCGGCATCCGCTGTTCAGCATGCTCGACCCCACCGTGCTCGATGCCCTGGAGCGGGATACCGAACTGCTCAGTCTGCGCCGTGCTGCAGTGCTGTACCAACAGCACGCCCACCCGGGCGGCCTGTACCTGGTGGTCAGCGGTCTGATGACCCTGGTGGCGGTCAACCGGCAGGGCGAGGAAAGAGTGGTCGAACTGGTGCCGCCTTCCCGCATTCTGGGTGAGGTCGAGGTGTTTTCCGCCCTCCCGGCAAGGCATCTGGCCCGTGCGCTGACCGCCACCGTGCTGCTGCGCATTCCGGCTGCAGCCTTGCGTACCCTGGCGGCGAGCCATGCGGGCTTTGCGGCGGCGGCGCTGGCCTCGATGGGGCGCCGGGCCGACCGGCTGGCGGCCGACATCCAGTCCCTGACCCTGCACACTGCGGTGGAGCGCATCATCGACCACATTCTCGAACATGCTGTGCCGGAGGAGGAGGGCAATGTGTGGGAGGCCATGCTGCCGGCACAGAAACAGGTCATCGCCTCGTTGCTCGACATCCAGCCGGCCACCCTGTCGCGGGGGTTCCAGCAATTGAGCGATCATGGGCTGATCGCGCTGGACCGCCGCTATGTGCGCATTCCCGACCGTGAGGCTCTGATCCGTTATCGCGATCAGGGTGGCGAAGGGGGAGAGCCTCCCACCACATGACCCCTGGCGGCCGCAATGAACCCCGACGCATGCGACCTGTCTGCTCATGCATCGTCCGTTCATGCATACACGGCGTAGTACTGCAACCGTGTGCCTTCCATGTTTTCAATCATTTTTCCCAGGGCATCCGATTCATGACCCCCAACACCTCCCGACGTCTTCTCTTGCCGGTACCGAAGCTGATGTTTGTGCTCTCCATGGTGCTGGCGGCCTGTCTGGCGCTGGTGGGCGAGGTACGTGCGCAACAGTCGGTGCGGGTGGAGGCGGTGCAGGTGCAGGTGCGGACGCTGGCCGACGATGTGTCGGCGGTGGGCACCCTGCTGTCGAATGAGTCGGTGCTGCTGCGCCCCGAGGTGGCCGGGCGGATTGCGGCGATTCATTTTCGTGAGGGGGCTCCGGTGCGCAGGGGCGATCTGCTGGTGGAGCTCGATGCCGCAGTGCAGCGGGCCGAATTGCAGCAGGCCGAGGCCAACCTGCGCCTGAGCGAATCCAACTATCGCCGCAATCTGGAGCTGTTCGAGCGCAAGTTCGTCACCCAGAGCATGCTCGATACGGTGAGCGCCGAGCGGGAGGTGGCCCGCGCCGGGGTGGAGGTGGCCCGTGCGCGTTTTGAGCGGACCCGCATCCGTGCGCCCTTCGATGCCGTGGCCAGCCTGCGCTCGGTGAGCCCGGGAGATTATGTGAAGGAGGGCGATGCCTTGGTGCGGCTGGAGGACATTGCGGTGCTGAAGGCCGATTTCCGCTTGCCCGAAACCTATGTAGCGCGCATTCGCCAGGGGCAACCCCTGGAGCTTGTGAGCGATGTCTTGCCCGGGGAGCGTTTCAGGGCCACGGTGGATGCGATCGATCCGCTGGTCGATGCGCAGGGTCGTTCGGTGGTGCTGCGGGCGAGTTTGCCGAATCCGGCCGGGCGCCTGCGTCCGGGCATGTTCGTGCGGGTACGGCTGATTCTGGACGAGCGCCCCAGTGCCCTGCTGGTGCCTGAGGAGGCGCTGGTGCCCGCACCGGGCAACACCCACTTCGTGTATCAGGTGGTCGACGGCAAGGCGCTGCGTGTGCCGGTGCGTATCGGGTTGCGCCGCGATGCGCAGGTCGAGGTGGTCGAGGGGCTGGCGCCCGGGGCGGTGGTGGTCACGGCGGGTCAGCTCAAGCTGCGCGAGGGCACGGCGGTGCGCCTTGCCGAGCCGTCCGGCGGCGTGCAGTGAGGGGATGCCCATGATCATTTCCGACACCTGCATCAAGCGACCGGTTTTTGCCACCGTGCTGTCGCTGATGGTGTTGCTGGTCGGTCTGGTGTCCTTCACCAAGCTCACCGTGCGCGAGTATCCCAACATCGATGAGCCGGTGGTGACGGTGGACACCCGTTACAGCGGGGCGAGCGCGGAGATCATCGAGTCGCAGGTGACCAAGCCGCTGGAAGACTCGCTGGCCGGCATCGAGGGGGTGGATGTGCTGTCCTCCATCAGTCGCCAGGAGCGCAGCCAGATCACCGTGCGCTTTCGCATTGAACGCGATGCCGACAGTGCGGCAGCGGATGTGCGCGACCGGGTGTCGCGGGTGCGCCGGCGCCTGCCCGACGATGTGGATGAGCCGGTGATCTCCAAGGTCGAGGCCGACGCCAGCCCGATCATCTGGCTGGCCTTCGCATCGGACCGCCATGCGCCGATGGAGATGAGCGACATTGCCAACCGCATCGTCAAGCCGCGCCTGCAGACCCTGCCCGGTGCGGCCGATGCGCGGGTGTTCGGCGAGCGGCGCTACTCGATGCGGGTGTGGCTGGATCGCGACCGGCTTGCAGCATTCGGACTCACCGCACAGGATGTGGAAGAGGCCATTCGCCGCCAGAATGTCGAGTTGCCCGCCGGGCGCATAGAAAGCCAGCGGCGCGAGTTTGCCGTGGTGGCGCGTACCGATCTGGCCGACCCCGAGGCATTTGCTGCGGTGGTGCTCAGGCAGCCGGCCACGCCGGATGGCTATCCGGTGCGCCTGCGCGATGTGGGACGGGTGGAGGTGGCCGCCGAGAGCGAGCGTACCTCGGTGCGCTTCATGGGGCAGCCGGCGGTGTCGATCGGCCTGATCAAGCAGGCCACCGCCAACCCGCTCGATCTCAAGCGCGGTCTGGACGAGATGCTGCCGCACCTGCGGGCCGAGTTGCCCGACGGCATGTCGGTGACGATTGCCAACGATACCACGGTGTTCATCGAGCGCTCGATTGCGGCCGTGTTTGCGACGATCTGGGAGGCGGTGCTGCTGGTGGCGCTGGTGTGCTTCTTCTTCCTGCGCAACTGGCGGGCCATGCTGGTGCCGCTGGTGACCATTCCGGTGTCGTTGGTGGGGGCGTTCACCATCATGTACGTGTTGGGTTTTTCCATCAACACGCTGACCCTGCTGGCGATGGTGCTGGCCATCGGTCTGGTGGTCGATGACGCCATCGTGGTGCTGGAGAACATCTACCGTCATATCGAGGAAGGGATGGCGCCCGTGGCCGCAGCCTTTCGAGGCGCACGCGAGATTGCCTTTGCGGTGATTGCGATGACCATCACCCTGGCGGCAGTGTATGCACCGGTGGCCTTCATGAGCGGGCGAACCGGCAAGCTGTTTGCCGAATTTGCACTGACCCTGGCAGGGGCCGTGCTGGTGTCCGGTTTTGTGGCGCTCACCCTGTCGCCGATGATGTGTTCGCGGCTGTTGCGCCACGAGCGGCGCCATGGCGTGCTCTACAACACCATCGAAGGCTTTCTGCAGTGGCTCACCAACGGCTACCGTGGCGTGCTGAACGCGGCTCTTGGCTTGCGCTGGCTGGTGATGCTGGTGTTTGCCGGGATTGCCGGCAGCGCGGTGTTCCTGCTCGGGCAGCTCAAGTCCGAGCTGGCCCCGGTGGAGGATCGTGGCCGGGTGGTGGCCATCTTCAACGGACCGGAAGGCGCCACGATTGACTATATGTCGCGTTATGCCCGACAGATCGAGGAGATTTATGCCAGCACCGACGATGTAGACCGTTATCTGGTGGTGAGTGGCAACCCCACGGTGTCCCAGGGCATCTCCTTCGTGGGCTTTGTTGACTGGGCCGAGCGCGAGCGGGGGGCTGCCGGGATTGCCGCAGAATTGCAGCCGCGCCTGCGTGACATTCCCGGAGTACAGGCGTTTGCGGTGATGCCGGCCTCCTTCGGGCAGAGTTCGCGTGCGCGTCCGATCAGCTTTGTCATTGCCTCGTCGGATGAATATGCTGAAATCGGGCGATACACCGACATGATTCTGGATGAGATGCGTGATCACGGCGGTTTCGTATCGCCGGACAGCGACCTCAAGCTCACTCTGCCTGAATTCGCGGTGAACGTGGACCGCGACCGTGCCGCCGATCTGGGGGTGCCGGTCGATGTCATCGGGCGCACGCTGGAAACCATGCTGGGCGGGCGGCAGGTGACCCGCTACAAGCAGGACGGTGAACAGTACGATGTGATCGTGCAGGTGGAGGCGGCCAACCGCTCAGACCCGCACGACATTCAGGGCATTTTCGTGCGCAGTGGCAGCGGCGACATGATTCCGCTGTCCGCGCTGGTGAGCGTGCGTGAGCAGGTCAGCCCGCGCGAGCTGAACCACTTCGGCCAGCGCCGGGCGGTGACGATCAGCTCGAATCTGGAGTCCGATTTTTCGATGGGCGAGGCGCTCGCCTGGCTCGACGCCACGGCTTCGCGCATTCTGCCCCCCGGCTACACCACCGACTACGATGGCCAGTCACGCGAGTTTCGCAGCAGTTCGGCCAGTCTGGCACTCACCTTCGTACTCGCCCTGGCCTTCATCTATCTGGTGCTGGCAGCCCAGTTCGAGAGCTTTCGTGACCCCTTCATCATCATGCTCACCGTGCCGCTGTCCATGGCTGGTGCGCTGGGGGCGCTGTATGTCACCGGGGGTACGCTCAATGTGTATAGCCAGATCGGCCTGATTACCCTCGTGGGGCTGATCACCAAGCACGGCATCCTGATTGTCGAGTTTGCCAACCAGTTGCGTGATTGTGGCGAAGCAATGCGCGAGGCGATCATCGAGGCGTCGGTGCTGCGCCTGCGACCCATCCTGATGACGACTGGAGCGATGGTGCTCGGGGCGGTGCCGCTGGCCCTGGCGACGGGGGCCGGTGCGGAGAGCCGTCAGCAGATCGGCTGGGTGATCGTCGGTGGCCTGACGCTGGGCACCTTCTTCACGCTGTTCGTGGTGCCCACGGTGTATACCCTGCTGGCACGTCGCCAGCGCGAGAAGGTCGATGTGCCAGTGAAGGAGACCGATGCTCCGGTCACCCCCGGTGCCTTGTAAAACCAGACAGGAGACGTTCCCATGCCCATGTTCGTTGATACTTCACCTCCCGGCCAGTGCATTTTCTGCCGTCTGGTCGCCGGAGAGATTCCATCCGCCCGGGTGTTCGAGGACGAACACACGCTGGCCTTCATGGATCTGGGGCAGGTCAACCCCGGCCATGTGCTGGTGGCCGTGAAACGCCACGCCGCCACGCTGTTCGACCTTACCCCCGACGAGGCCGCCGCCGCCATGCGCACCGCCCAGCGCGTGGCGTTTGCCGTGCGTGAAGCCTTCGACCCACCGGGGCTTACCCTGCTGCAGGCCAACGGCCGCGAGGGCGACCAGACGGTGTTCCATTTTCACATGCATGTGGTGCCGCGCCATGGCGACGACGGCATCGCCCTCTCCTGGCCACGCAAGGACCCGGCATTCGAAGTGCTGCAGGGGTATGCAGAGCAACTGCGTACAAGGCTTGGCGGGTAGGCGCAGACGGCCCTCAGCTAGCGTCCGGATGATGTCTTCACAAGTCAGGGGGTGCCGATGGCACTCCGCGCCACATCGAGAATGACCTTGCCGAAATCCGGCTGGAGCGGGTCGATCTCGAGCAGTTCCGGCCAGTGTTCGCGGAACTGGCGCTGCCAGGTCAGCTGGCGTTTGGCGAGTTGCCGGGTGGCGACGATGCCCCGGTAGCGCATTTCGTCAAGATCATGCAGGCCGTCGAGGTATTCCCATACCTGCCGGTAGCCCACGCAACGCATGGAGGGCAGGGTGAGGTTCAGCCGATAGCGCTGGCGCAGGCCGCGCACTTCGTCCACCAGTCCTTGCGCAAGCATCTGGTCGAAACGCTGTTCGATGCGCTGGTGCAGCACCTCGCGCCGCGACGGGGTGAGCGCGAATGCGATCAGCCGGTGCCGGCAGTGTGCGGTGCCGCTGCGTGAGTAGCTGTCCTGCAGGGGGCGGCCGGTGAGGCGCACCACTTCCAGGGCGCGCTGTATGCGCTGTGCGTCGTTCGGGTTGAGTCGTTCGGCGCTGGCAGGGTCGAGTCGGGCGAGTTCGGCATGCAGCGCGGACCAGCCGAGGCGGGCAGCGTCGCGGTCGATCTCGGCACGCAGGCCGGCGTCGGCCTGGGGCAGGTCGGACAGGCCGTCGCGCAGGGCTTTGAAATACAGCATGGTACCGCCGGCGAGCAGGGGAATGCGGCCACGGGCGCTGATCTCGTCCATGAGCCTGAGCGCGTCGGACACGAAACGGGCGGCGGAATAGCGCTCTTCCGGGCTGACGACATCAATCAGGTGGTGCGGGCAGAGGGTACGTTCTTCGAGCGTTGGCTTGGCGGTGCCGATGTCCATGTCGCGATAGACGAGTGCCGAGTCCACGCTGATGACTTCCACCGGCAGGTGCTGGGCCAGCGCCAGGGTGCAGGCTGTCTTTCCGCTGGCGGTGGGGCCGAGCAGCAGCAGGGCGGGCGGCGCGGTGGGCGAGGAGGGCGGCGGCGGAGTGTTGGGCGAAGGTGTGGGGGACACGTGTTGCGGGGCGCTCAAGGGCGCGCGGGGCGGCTGGGGGAGGTCGATTCTAACCTGCAATGCGTACCGGCAGAGTGGCAGTATCCGGCCCTGAGCGGTCGGGCAAGCGGGTATCATGTCGGCCGCGGTCGCTCCGGCCGGCTTTCAGGAATGAGTCGATTGAAGATTTTTTCACCCCTGTATTCCCGGGTGATGCGCTGGTCGCGTCACCGGCATGCGCCCTGGTATCTGGGCGGGCTGAGTTTTGCCGAGTCGTCCTTTTTTCCGATTCCACCGGATGTGATGCTCGCGCCGATGAGCCTGGCCAATCCGTCGCGGGCCTGGAGGTTGGCGCTGATCACCACGCTGGCGTCGGTGGCTGGCGGTGTGTTCGGTTACCTGATCGGTGCCTTCGCGCTGGACATGATCGAGCCCCTGATCCGTGATGGCCGTTACTGGGCGAAGTATCTGGAGGCGCAGGCGTGGTTCGAGCGCTGGGGCTTCTGGGCAGTGTTCCTGGCCGGGTTCTCGCCGATTCCATACAAGGTGTTCACGATTGCTGCGGGGGCCGCCCTGATGCCGCTCGCGCCCTTTGTGCTGGCCTCGCTGATTGGGCGGGGCGCGCGCTTCTTTCTGGTGGCCGGGTTGATGGCCTATGGCGGCCCCAAGATGGAGGCGGCCTTGCACCGTTATGTGGACCGGATTGGCTGGGCGACGGTGGTGCTGGTGGTCCTGGTGGTGATTGGCTACCAGTTCATGAGTTGAGATTCGGGCATCAGGTGTCGTGCGGGGCCGTTCCTGCGGGCTACTGGCCCCGCATGAAGAAGCGGTCCAGCTCTTCGAGGCTGAATTGTGTCCAGGTCGGGCGACCGTGGTTGCACTGATCGGCCCGCTCGGTGGCTTCCATGTCGCGCAGTAACGCGTTCATTTCCGGCAGGCTCAGCTGGCGGTTGGCGCGTACTGCGGCATGGCAGGCCATGGTCGCCAGCAGTTCGTTGCGCCGTGCGGTGATCACGTCCGAAGCCGGGTAGTCGCGCAGCTCGCGCAGCAGTTCCCGCACCAACTCGCCCACCGGGGCTTTCACCAGCAGCGCCGGCAGGCTGCGCACCGCCAGCTCGCCCGGACCGACCGGGGCGATGTCGAAGCCCATCGCCTGAAGGCTGTCGGCGCATTCTTCGGCCACCGCCATGTCACGGCTGTCCACACTGAGCACGGCCGGAATCAGCAGACGCTGGGTGGCGGGTTCGCCGTCGAGCACGTTCTTCAGGCGTTCGTACAGGATTCTTTCATGCGCGGCGTGCATGTCCACCAGCACCAGCCCCTTGCGGTTCTGCGCCAGGATGTACAGGCCATGCAGTTGGGCAAGGGCATAGCCGAGCGGCGGCACATCGTCGGGCGGCTCAGTGCCGGTCGCTGCGAGGGTGTGCGTGGGCAGGGTCGGCGGGCTGCCCGGATTGGCGGCCTGTGTGCCAGCAATGGCCGGGGCGGTGCCCGAGCGCATGAAGTCGAGATAGGCGTGGGTGGCGGGCTCCATGGCCAGCCGCGACTGCACCGGGCGGAACGGCTGAGGGGTGAATTGGGACGCCTGGGACGCCTGGGATGGTGCAGAGGGCTTCGGCGTGGCTTCGTGAGCGGTCAAGGGCTGCACCTGCCCCGCAGCCTCCGCTCCGGAAGCCTCGCTGGCAGCGCCGGCGCCGGCCCCGGATTCGGCCAGGCTGCGGCTCAGGGCATGGAACACGAATTGATGCACTGCGCGTGCTTCACGGAAGCGCACTTCGATTTTGGCGGGATGAACGTTCACATCGACGCCCGCCGGATCGAGCGTGAGGAACAACACATACGCGGGGTGCCGGCTGCCGTGCAGGATGTCGGTGTAGGCCTGGCGCACGGCGTGGGTCAGCAGCTTGTCGCGCACGAAGCGGCCATTCACGAAAAAATACTGTGCATCGCGGCTGGCACGTGAGTAGGCCGGCAGTGCGGCAAAGCCCTGCAGGCGCAACTGGCCGGCATCGACCTGGATTTCGCGGGCATGTTCGAGAAAGGCATCGCCCATTACGGCCGCCACCCGGCGTCGGGCATCGCTGGCGGGCAGGCGATGCACCACGCGGGTGTTGTGACTGAGCTGGAAGCCTACGTCCGGCCGCGCCAGGGCCACGCGCCGGAGCATTTCGTCGCAGTGTGAAAACTCGGTGCTTTCGGTCTTCAGAAACTTGCGCCGGGCCGGGGTGTTGTAATACAGCTCGCACACGTCGATGACCGTGCCCTGGTTGAGGGCGGCCGGCGTGGTTTCGTGCTGTCCGCTTTCGATGCGCCAGGCATGAGCGCTGCCACTGGCGCGGCTGGTGAGCGTGGTGCGGGCTACCGCCGAGATGGCGGCGAGGGCTTCGCCACGAAACCCCATCGTGCCGACCCGTTCCAGATCGTCGAGCGAGCGGATCTTGCTGGTAGCGTGACGCGACAGGGCCAGCGCCAGGTCGTCGCGGTCGATGCCGCAGCCGTCGTCGCTCACCCGGATGCGCCGCACGCCGCCCTGTTCGAGCTGGACTTCGATGGCCCGGGCGCCGGCATCGAGCGCGTTTTCGAGCACTTCCTTCAGTACCGAGGCGGGCCGTTCGACCACTTCGCCTGCAGCAATCTGGTTGATCAGGACATCGGGAAGAGGCTGGATTCTGGGCATGAGGGGCAGGCTGGGGCTGGGTTGCGCCGGGTGCAGCGGCCAGGCGGGCGGCTTCAGAGGGCTTTTGGCCGGGCATTATACGACTGGCAGGGGGGGCGAGGCTGCAAGCAATTGCCACGCCGAGGGCCGCTTCCGGTATGATTCCGAACCCCGGCCTGTGCAGGCTTTTCTTTTTCATTCAATCCACTGCAAGCTCACATGAAGTCAATAGTCATCCTTATTTCCGGGCGCGGAAGCAACATGCAGGCGATAGTGGACGCGCAGATTGCCGGTTGCACGATTGCTGCAGTGATCAGCAACCGGCCCGATGCCGGCGGGCTGGCCTTTGCCGCTGCGCACGGCATCCCGACCCGGGTGCTCGACCATAAACGCTTTGACAGCCGTGAAGCCTTCGATGGGGCGCTGGCCGCCGAGATCGATGGGTTTCGTCCCGACCTCGTGGTGCTGGCTGGCTTCATGCGCGTGCTGACGCCCGGTTTCGTGCGTCACTTCGAAGGGCGACTGTTGAACATTCACCCCTCATTGCTGCCGTCTTTCCCGGGCTTGCATACGCACCGCCGGGCGCTGGAGGCCGGGGTGCGCATTCATGGCGCCACAGTGCATTTCGTGACGGCCGATCTGGATTGCGGTCCGATCGTGGTGCAGGCTGCCGTGCCGGTGCAGCATGGGGATGACGAGGATGCACTGGCGGCCCGGGTGCTGGAGCAGGAGCATGTGATCTATCCACAGGCGGTGAAGTGGTTTGTCGAGGAGCGCTTGTTGCTGCGCGATGGTCGGGTGTGGATCGATCGGGCGCGCGCGGGTGAGGGGGCACTGTGCGTGCCCGCTGCCGAGCTGACGCGCTGAACATCTGCAGCGAATGCCTGTCCCACGCGTTTTGGGGCGTTCTGCCTGGAGGCTGAGTTGAAAGGAAGAATGTTGTGGGGAAGGCCGCACTGGTTGCTGGCGGCTGCAGCGCTCTGCATCAGTGCGCCAGTGCTGGCCGGTGATGCAGGTGTGAGGGCGGCTTCCGGCGTGCTCGATTATCAGGTGATGCGCGGTGAAGACGGTTTGCGCCTGGGTGAAGCAAAGCACGTCTGGCAGTATGACGGTGGGCGTTACAGCATGGAGTTGCAGCTGGAAACCACCGGTCTGGCGGGGCTGCTCTACAACTTCCGGTATACCCAGCGCAGCGAGGGGCAGATTGGCCCGCAAGGGCTGGTGCCGGAGCGTTTTACCGTAGACCAGAAGGGGCGGGCGCAGGAATGGGCCGCATTCGACTGGTCGACCGGGAAGGTGGTGATCAACCGCCGGGGCCGGCAGGTGGAGGACAGTATTGCACCGGGAGACCAGGATGTACTGAGCGTATGGCACATGTTTGCCGGTCGCGATGCAGCGCCATTGCCCGATGAAATCGATCTGGTGAATAACCGCCGGGTGTCGCCTGCCACCTTGCAGGCGCTGGGGCGTGAGTCGGTCGAACTGCCTGTGGGCAGGATCGATGCCGAGCGTTACCGCCTGCAGGCCCGTTCGGGCAAGCTCACGATCGATCTGTGGGTGTCCGGTGCGTATAGGGAATTGCCGGCACGCATCCTGATGAAGGATGACAAGGGGCAGGTGCTGGATCTGCAGTTGTTGTCGGCCACGTGGCCGGATTGACCCCAAAGGGTAATTTGTTACGGAATGAAGATGCAGAAGAAAAGCAGGTCCCGTTCGTCCCGGTCGTCCCGACCGGCCAGTGTTCCCGCAGCAGGCAGTGAAGCAGGGGTGAGCCGCAGTTTGTTGATTCACACCACGCAGGTCATCGGGCACGTGCTGGAGTTCGTCTATCCGGCCGATGCCGTGTTGTCGCGTTTCTTTCGCGAGAACCGCGAGCTTGGGCATCGCGATCGCGCCTTTGTGGCCGAGACGGTGTATGCGATTGTCCGTCGCCTGCGCTGGCTGCGCCGCCTGGCAGGGCCGCAGGCCCGGCCGCGCGAGCTGCTGCTGGCCTGGCTGGCCCGGGGTGAGGGGTGGCCGATGCGCAAGTTCGAGGGGCTGGTATCCCCTGCCGAGCGTGAGCGTATCGAGGCCATCAAGGCACTCGAACTTGAAGCCGGAACGCTGGCCGAGCAACTCGACTTGCCCGACTGGCTGGCCGACCGTCTTGACGCGCAACTGGGCGAGGAGGCCCTGCGGGCTTTGGCGCAATCGCTCAACCGGCCGGCGCCGCTCGATCTGCGGGTCAACGTGGCCCGTGGCGAGCGCGAACGCGAGCGGGTGCTCGAAGGGCTCAATGCCGAAGGCTTGAAGGCCTCGCCCTGCCCGCTGTCGCCGCATGGCGTGCGCCTCGATGGCAAGCCCGCCCTGCAGAAGCATGCGCTGTTTCTGGACGGCAGCTTCGAGGTGCAGGACGAAGGCAGTCAGCTGCTGGGTTTTCTGGTGCAGCCGCGTCGCGGTGAGCTGGTGGTCGATTTCTGTGCCGGGGCGGGAGGCAAGACCCTGCAGCTGGGCGCCATGATGCGATCCACGGGCCGTCTGTATGCTTTCGATGTATCCGAAAAACGCCTTGCCCGACTCAAGCCGCGTGCGGCCCGGGCCGGCTTGTCGAATGTGCATCCGGTGCTGATTGCCCACGAACGCGATGCGAAGGTGAAGCGTTTGAGCGGCAAGGCCGACCGCGTGCTGGTGGATGCGCCGTGCAGCGGGTTGGGCACGCTGCGCCGGAATCCCGACCTGAAGTGGCGTCAGACGCCGGAGACGGTGGCGCAGATGCAGGAAAAGCAGGCCGCGATCCTCGCCTCTGCCGCACGCCTGGTGCGCCCGGGCGGGCGTCTGGTGTATGCCACCTGCAGTCTGCTGGCTGAAGAGAACGACGCCATCGTCGATGCCTTTCTGGCAGCCAATCCGGCGTTTGCCGAGTGCAGCGCGAGTGAAGTGCTGGCGCAGCAGGGCATTGCCATGGAAACCGGCCTGCGCTTGCGCCTGCGTCCTGACCAGCACAATACGGATGGTTTCTTTGCCGCCGTGCTGGTGCGCACCAATGGCGCCGAGGAAGAAGCCGCTCAAGCGTGAGTACTTGAGCGGAGGCGTGTGCGGGCAGCATGATTTCCCCACACGCCAGTCGTCAGCCTTGGCGGTCGACGTCAGCGGTCGAGTTCGTCGCGCAGTGCGTCGGCCCAGCAGTTCGGGGTTTCGTACAGCCTGACCCGTTCAAGCCGCAGCGCATGGCCGTAGCACTCGGTGTACAGCGGATCGAGTATGCGAAACGCTTCGGCCGCGAGATTTTCGGCGGTGGGCACCATGTCCAGCAACACCGTTTTGTGGCCTGGCAGGCTCGCGAGGAAGTTTACGATGGCGTGGTCCTCGCGATACGCCAGGAAGGCATGATCCCAGTGTTGTACCAAATGCTGCTGGGCAATCGCTTTCACATCGGCAAAGTCCATCACCATGCCATTCACGGCCTGGCCCTCGGCACGGATGATCTGGCCGGAGAGGGTGATCTCGAGAACGTAGCGGTGCCCATGCAGATGCCGGCACTGGCTGCCATGGTCGGGAATGCGGTGGCCTGCGTCAAACTCCAGGCGGCGTGTAATGCGCATGACGGAAAATCCATGATGATATGAAAAACGGGCCGGCATGTGCTTGCATGCCGGCCCGTCGGGTCTTGCCTGAGCGCGGGAGCTTACTTGCGCTTGGTCTTGGCTTCTTTCTTCAGCGACTTGAACAGATCGGGGTTGGAGGCCTTCAGGTACTCGGCCACTTCCACGTCCTCGCGCTTGACCTTGTTGATGTCGATCTGCTCGACATGCACCAGGCGCAGCAAGGCCTGAACAGGGCGCGGAATGTTGCGGCCGCTTTCATAACGCGAGCCCCCGCTCTGGGTGACGCCGATCTTCGACCAGAATTGCGACTGGTTCATGCCCAGCTTGCGGCGGATTTCACGGACGTCCAGCTTTTCTTCGGTCTTTTTCATGATGCTTTCCTCTGCGAGTCAGAATGCACGCCGGGTCGAATGCAGCTCGGTGAATGGAATAACCATATTCCCTGCGTGTGGATTATTTGTCTTTCCCTACGACTTAAGTCATAAGATGGACGTAGTATAGGGCACTACGCGATTCACATACAATGAAAATTTCCTCGCAGGTGCGATAACTAAAACAAATAGGACGCCGGGCTAGCACGTCAAATTACCCTGCGAGCCCCCCGGATCCCGCTCCGAAAGCCGTCCGAGGCTGCAAAATTTCTCAGGATTGGCTAGAATCAGCGCTTTTCTTCAGGGGTTTGGATCAGGCGATGGCTTTGATAGTTCAGAAGTATGGCGGTACTTCGGTGGGCACCCCCGAGCGGATCAGGAATGTCGCTGCACGTGTGGCCCGATTCCGCGAACAGGGGCATCAGGTAGTGGTGGTGGTCTCCGCGATGAGCGGCGAGACCAATCGCCTGATTGCGCTGACCAAGGAGGTTGCGCAGAATCCTGACCCCCGCGAACTCGATGTGGTGGTCTCCACCGGCGAGCAGGTCACCATTGGCCTGCTGTGCATGGCACTCAAGGACGCAGGCAACGATGCGCGCAGCTACACCGGCGGGCAGGTACGCATCCTCACCGATTCGTCGCACACCAAGGCGCGCATCCTCAGCATCGACGAGCACAACATGCGAGCCGATCTGGACGCTGGCCGGGTGGTTGTGGTGGCCGGCTTCCAGGGGGTGGACGAGCATGGCAACATCACCACCCTCGGGCGCGGCGGCTCCGACACCACGGCGGTGGCTCTGGCTGCGGCGCTGAATGCCGATGAGTGCCAGATCTACACCGATGTCGATGGCGTGTACACCACCGACCCGCGTGTGGTGTCCGAAGCCCGCAAGCTCGACAAGATCACCTTCGAGGAGATGCTGGAACTGGCCAGCCTCGGCTCCAAGGTGCTGCAGATTCGTTCGGTGGAGTTCGCCGGAAAGTACAAGGTCAAGCTGCGTGTCCTGTCCAGTTTCGAGGACGGTGGCGAAGGCACGCTCATTACAGTTGAGGAAGATCAGAACATGGAACAACCCGTCATTTCCGGTATCGCGTTCAATCGGGACGAGGCCAAGCTCGTGGTGCTCGGCGTGCCCGACAAGCCCGGTATTGCCTATCAGATTCTGGGCCCGGTGGCCGATGCCAACATCGATGTGGACATGATCATCCAGAACGTGGGCCACGATGGGTTGACCGACTTCTCCTTCACGGTCAGCCGTGGCGACTGCGCGCGCGCGATCAAGGTGCTTGAATCGGTCAAGGAGCACATCGGCGCGCGTTCCATCGAAAGCGACAAGTCCATGGCGAAGGTGTCCATCGTCGGCGTCGGCATGCGTTCGCACCCGGGCGTGGCCTCGAAGATGTTCCGCACGCTGGCCGAAGAGGGGATCAACATCCAGATGATCTCGACTTCCGAGATCAAGATTTCGGTCGTGATCGAAGAGAAGTACCTCGAACTGGCCGTGCGCGTGCTGCACAAGGCGTTCGGTCTGGATCAGGAGTAAGGGCGGGTCTCCCCGGTGTGCAGCATGATGGAACGCGACGAATTTTTGTTCGCAACCACATTGACTGCAGACCGGAGAGCCGCTATTATCTCGCTTCTTTCGCGGAGACGTGGCCGAGAGGTCGAAGGCACTCCCCTGCTAAGGGAGCATACCTGCAAAACAGGTATCGAGGGTTCGAATCCCTCCGTCTCCGCCAGTTACAAAGAAAAAGCCCTGATGATTCAGGGCTTTTTCTTTGTGTGCGTAGTGTTTTCACCCGGAGCATGTCATGTTTGCCCCTGGCATGTGCAATGCTCAGGGGGGTGAGGCTGAGTGAGGCTCCGCTCGGTGGCTTCAGTGCGCCGCCGTCTGCGTGGTATCGCGATGCTCGGCGACTTCAGTGTTTTTGGCCAGAGTGGGTTCGAGCAGGCGTTCGCCCTGATCGTCACGGATCTGCGTGGGGAGGCCCATGGTGTTCATCAGCGCGATGAAGGGGCGCGGGTCGAGTTCTTCGACGTTGTGCATCTGGCCGCTGTCCCAGGTGCCGTCTGCAATCAGCAGGGCGGCGGCGACCGGGGGCACGCCGGCGGTGTAGGAGATGGCCTGGCTGCCCACTTCACGGTAGCTGTCCTCGTGGTCGCATACGTTGTAGATCAGCACCTCGTGCGGCTGGCCTGCGCGTTGGCCGCGCACCAGATCGCCGATGCAGGTCTTGCCGGTGTAGTCGGGCGCCAGCGATGCGGGGTCGGGCAGCACGGCCTTGACTACTTCCAGTGGCACGACCTGCTGGCCGCGCGCGGTACGCACGGGCTGTTCGGAGAGCAGGCCGAGATTCTTCAGGACGGTGAACACGTTGATGTAGTGCTCGCCGAAGCCCATCCAGAAGCGGATGTTGGGCACACCCAGGTTCTGCGACAGGGAGTGCAGTTCATCGTGCCCGGTGAGGTAAGTGGTGCCCAGGCCGGTGACCGGCATGTCCCAGTCCTTGCGGTGTTCGAACATCCTGTTGGCTTTCCAGGCGCCGTTCTCCCAGGACCAGACCGTGGAGGTGAACTCGCGGAAGTTGATTTCGGGGTCGAAGTTGGTGGCAAAGTACCGGCCATGGCTGCCGGCATTGATGTCGATGATGTCGATGGATTCGACGCTGCCGGGGTCGAAGCAGTGGTCCAGCGCGTAGCGTGCATAGGCATTCACTACCCCGGGGTCGAAGCCCACGCCGAGAATGGCGGTCACGCCTGCTGCCCGGCAGGCCTCGCGGCGCTTCCATTCGTAGTTCGCATACCAGGGCGGGGTTTCGCACACCTTGGCTGGATCTTCATGAATGGCCGTGTCCATGTAGGCTGCGCCCGTGTCGATGCAGGCGGCCAGTACCGACATGTTCAGGAAGGGGGAGCCGACGTTGATCACGATCTGGCTGCCGGTGTGGCGAATCAGTGCCTTGGTGGCTTCAATGTCCAGCGCATCGAGTGCGTGCGCCTGAAGGACGCCGGCCTGCTGCAGATTGCCCTTCTCGTGTACTGATCTGATGATCGCCTCGCACTTGGACCGCGTGCGCGATGCGATATGGATGTCGCCCAGTGTGGCATTGTTTTGCGCACACTTGTGCGCGACCACATGCGCCACACCGCCGGCACCAATAATCAGAACATTACGCTTCATTGAATCATCCTCTTCAATCGGGTTTGACCAGGCCTGTTCAGGACAGGCTGTTGACGTACTCATCGAAGGTGAACTGGCGCACCACGCGCACCGTGCCGTCCAGTTCGCGCACAGCGATGGATGGCATGTGCACACCATTGAACCAGTTCTTCTTGACCATGGTGTAACCGGCTGCATCGCCAATCGAGATGCGGTCGCCCACCTTGAGCGGGGCGCTGAAGCGGGCTTCGCCAAAAATGTCGCCGGCCAGACAGGTTTTTCCGCAGATCTGGTAGGCATGCTCGCCGCGCGGCTCGCCGATCGGTGCGGTTTCGCGGTAGATCAGCAGGTCAAGCATGTGTGCCTCGGTGGAGCTATCGACAATGGCCAGCGGCTTGCCATTGAAACCGATGTCGAGCACGCTCACTTCCAGGGTGGTGGTGTGGCGCACGGTGGCTTCACCGGGCTCCAGATACACCTGTACCCCGTACTGCTGCGCAAAGTTGCGCAGGCGTGTGCAGAAGGCTTCAAGTGGGTAGCCTGCCGCAGTGAAGCTGATGCCTCCGCCCAAACTGACCCACTTGAGCTGGTGCAGCAGTGCGCCGTAGCGCTGTTCGACTTCGTTCAGAAGTGCGTCGAAACGGGTGAAATCCCGGTTTTCGCAGTTGTTGTGGATCATCACCCCGTCGAGCCGCTCGATCACCGAGGCAATGCGTGCGGGATCACCTTCGCCCAACCGGCTGAAGGGGCGGGCCGGGTCGGCGAGGTCGAAGCCGGCGCAGCTCACACCGGGGTTGAGCCTCAGTCCGATCGGCTTGCCTGCGGCGCGGTCGGCAAAGCGCTCAAGCTGGTTGATCGAGTTGAAGATGATCTTGTCGCAGTGGGCGATGACTTCGTCGATCTCGTGATCTGCAAACCCCACGCTATAGGCATGGGTTTCGCCCCCGAATTTCTGGTGCCCCAGCTTGACCTCATACAGCGATGAGGAGGTGGTGCCGTCCATGTAGTCGCGCATCAGGTCGAATACCGACCAGCTTGCAAAGCATTTCAGGGCGAGCAGCACGCGGGCACCGGACTGTTTGCGCACCTGGTCGATGATCTGCAGGTTGTGCAGCAGGGCGGCTTTGTCAATCAGATAGTAGGGGGTTTGAATCGTCTCTTGCATGTCTCTGAGTCTCTAGGGCGCACCTGAGCCGGAGGCGGGCGGCTTGCGGCTGCGCTTCTTGCCGGGTTTCCTGAGTTCGCCGGTCTGATCGATGATCAGCGGCGCCTGATTGGGGAGCTGGGCCAGTACGGTGAGTGTGCCTCCCACGCTTTCCACGTAGTGACGCAGGGTAGACAACAGCATGTCGTCCCGTTTTTCGAGCCGGGAGATGGTGTCCTGACCCACGCCCAAACGGGCGGCCAACTCGTCCTGAGTGAGTCTGGTGCTCTTGCGCAGATCTTTCAGGGTGGCATGTTGCAGGCTCGTCAGGCTGCCGTTGCCCCGGGAGGCGTCGGTTTGGCCTGTGTCACTGTCGCTTGGGGATTTCCTGGCCATCTCGGAATGACTGGATGTCTTCGGTGCGTCCGTTGGAAAGGGATAATTATGGCATGTATGACATATGTTTTCAAGACCATATTTGCCGGATCAGACGTGCAGGGATGGGGTTTGTGCGTGTTCTGGAATGGGGTGCGGGGCGGCCGGAGGCCTGTCCGGCCTCCGGTTTTCTGGAGCGTGAAGCTTATCGCTGCGAGGGTTCGGGAGGGCGTCGGCCGATGCCTTCCTTGTACTGTTCGATACGTTCCCGGGTCAGTTCGGGGTTCTGGTAGGTGGATGAGGCCGGGTCGTGCGGCTCAGGTTCGTTTGCTTGCGGTGGAACCGGATGAGCCGTTTCGCTCGGAGGGGCTTCCGTGCGGCTAGTGTCTTGTGGCATGCCGGCATCCTCTGGGGGGGCGTTGGCAAACGTGCACCCGGCCGCCACGCTGCACGCGGCAAGCATCAGGCTAAGGTGGCCGATGCGCAATGGCACGATTCTGTTCGGTGTGTTCATGGGGGCTCCTGTGTCAGCGGCCGCCCCGCAGGCGGGAGATGTTGTCCTTGAACTGCTCGATCAACTCACTGGTCTCCGCCGGGTTCTGGTAAGCGGAACTTGCGTTGCCCTGCAGGAGGCCTGCGGCTTTCGAACGGTTCTGGGACTGCATGGAGGACTCGGAGGCCTGCTTGTCCTGTTCCAGGAGCAGAGCCGGGCAGTGTGTTTCACGGACAGGGCTCGATTCGCCCAGCAGATACGCTGTCACGGCGGTATCGACACAGCGGTCCATGTACGGATACAGGCCATGTTGATAATCATCCATGACAAACACACCCTGCACGGCAGGCAGCGCCTGGAACATTCTGATCGCCCCTTCATAGGCCGTGGCATTGTCATAGCCTGACTGTACCATCATCAGATCGAGCGGGCGCAACCCGTCCAGTCCCGGATGCGTGACACTGGGTTCGCTCCAGTGTGCGCAAAGGTATTCGGTGGTGCTGGTGCCGAAGAGCGGATAACTCAGTGCAAATTCATCGCCTTTCCGGACCCAGAAATCGGGATCCTTGCTGGAGGGGGTGTCGTTGCAGGTGACTGCCCAGAAGGTCGCGTCCTCCGCTTCGAGGTACACCGTCTCAGGCTCCATGCTGGAGTCGATCATCTCGATGTAGTTTTCCAGCAGCGATTCCGCCAGCGTGCCGACCCGCTCTTCGAGCGCCGGATTGCTCGGAACAAAGGTGTGGTTCTGGATCGCAAGCTGCAGGATTTCATCGTCCGCGCCGGGCAGGGCCCGCAGGATGCCGTCAAGCTCGCGTGCGGCCAGGATGGTGAGCACCGCATCGTCGGCTGCGCTGCTCGAATAGCTGGCACCGCCCAACTCTCCCGACAGGATGACCTGGAGTTGGGGCAGCAGGCTCGAAATGATGGCACGAATCTGTTCGGGTTGATTGCCAAGCCCGAAGTAGGCGGGGTGGCGTGCGGCATACGGGGCAAGCACCTGATCCAGCCAGCGTTCGCGGGCCATGGGTTGCAGAAAGTCGGCTTCAACGGCGTTGCTGGTGAAGTCCATGCTGCTGTCGAGCACCATGCGTCCGGCCCGTTCCGGGAAGCGGCTGGCATACCAGGCGCCCAGCCAGGTGCCATATGAATAGCCGATGTAGTTCAGTTTTTCGTCGTTGAGCAGTCCACGGATCAGATCCATGTCCTGTACGGTGTCTTCGGTGTTGATGTAGGGCGTGAGCGGATTGTCCAGGCAGGCCTGCGCCTGAACCCTGCCGTTGTGCAACATGTTGTCGACGTTGCCCGGTGTGTGACGGCCACCTGCGCTGTAGTCGACCGGGCGCAGGAGCTCATCGCTTTCGCATTCAAGCGAGGTGCTCTCGCCGGTGCCACGCGGTGAGAAGCCGATCATGTCGTACTGGTCGAGCAGGCGCAGTTGCATGGCGCCCAAGCTGTCATCCGGGTTACTGTCGGCAAAGATGGCGTGGAGCATGCCGGCCATCCTCAGGCCGTCGGCACCGGGGCCGCCGGGATTGAAGAACACCGCGCCACGGCGTTGCTCGGGTTGGCGTGCAGGGACACGCATGACTGCGATCTCGACCTCGCCAAGGCTGGGATCGTCATAGTCCATCGGCGCACGTACGGTGGCACATTGCGCGGTGATGGCGGGGTCTGCAATGTCTTCGGGGCAGCTGGCCCAGTCGAGGGTCTGCGTCTTGTAAGGCAGCAGAGGGTCTTCTGGTTGCGGGCGATCTCCACCGCCACTGCCGCCCCCGCCGCAGGCTGCGAGCATCAGGGCCAGAGGGAGGCTGGCAATCAGGCTGCGGGACATTTTTTTATCGCCGGAATTTGACATGCTGAATACCTTGAAGGATTGGAAAGAGGTGGAGCGCGAACTTGAACGGACAGGCCGTTCGTCATGCCTGTTCATCGAATGAGCATACAGGATTGTGAGTATTGTGCGAATAAGATAACAAATTGTGCGAGCATATTGGCCATTGCCATTGCCATTGCCATTGCCAGGTCGGCAAGCCACGGCAAAAACGGACTTTGTCGAGGAGAAGACAACATGAAGGAACATAGAGGATCTGCAGCAAGAACGTTTGTAGCAGCAAGATCGTTCGTAGCTTCCTGCCTGCAACAGTGCGTACTGTTGCAGGTTGCAGGCGCGGGCCTGTTGCTTGGCTTGGCACAGTCGGCCCAGGCTGAAGGCTGGTATCTGCGTGGTGGGCTGGGGTACGAGCACACGCGCAGTGCGCGCTTTGCAGATGTTGACTGCACATCGACCCAGCCGCCCGCCCTGTTCGGATGTGTGGCGGGAAGCGATGGCCGGCGTATCGGAGCCTATGGCGATTTTGGCAAGGGCTGGATGGGGGAGGTGGCCGTTGGGCGCGCGCTCTCACCATGGTTGCGTGCGGAGGTGTCGTACGCGCGTCGCGGCGGGCTGGACTTCCGGGGCAATGCGAACTTCCTGGCGGTGGGGGCGCACCAGCCGGTGGAGGCGTCGTTCACCTCTCAAAGCATCATGATGAATCTGTATGCCGATCTGTCACCACTGGCCGGCCTGGACACTGGACGCTTCCAGCCTTATGTCGGTGTGGGCCTGGGGGCTGCCCGCAATCGCCTGGGCAGCAGTCTGTATCGGTTTCCGGAAAACACGGGCCGTCATCAATCCAGCGTGGTCCCCGGCAGCACGCAAACCGGTCTGGCCTACATGCTGACCGTAGGCACGGGGGTGCGAATCGACACCCGGTTGACGCTGGATTTCGCACTGCGTTACAGCGATCTGGGCCGGGTGGAAACCGACCGGGGCGCGATGCAGATGAACCATGTGCCTGCAGGCATCGTGATCAACCCGACCCGTGCCGAACTGCGCAGTCATGGTGTGATGATCGGTTTGCGCTACGCGCTGTAAGGCATTGAAGACAGGGCGCAGACGATCTGCGCCCGGCTCGAGGTCATGACCAATCGGCTCTGGTCGCGCACCTTCGGTTGCTCACTGATCATGCAAACGGGGTGGGGTAACTGAAGTTTTTAGGTTGAAAAGACTTATCTAAGGCTTATAATTTTGTGTATGAACGATATTCAGTGGAAACCGAAGGCCAGCAAGCAACTCATGAAGCTGAATCATCAGGCCCGCGTGACGATCCGCGACGAGGTTGGAGTCAGGCTGTCGGTCTTCCCCGCCTGTACCGGCGTCAAGGCGCTGACCGGCCATGAATACGGTTACCGCTTGCGGGTGGGCAATTATCGCGTGCTGTTCGATTACGAAGGCGGCACGGTGTGTGTGGTGACGATTGAAGAAGTGAGGAAACGCGATGAACGCACTTACTGAAGGCGTGCAAATCCTGCGCGATGCCAGCGGCCATCCGGCCTTTGCCGTGCTACCGTTTGCCCAATACCAAGCGCTTGTTTCCGGCAAGCGCAGGGCCGAGGCCACGGTGCCGCATGCGGTGGTTTCTGCCGTGGTGGATGGCTCAACCCCCATTGTGGCCTGGCGCGAACACCTGCGCCTGACCCAAGCCGAAGTGGCCGCCCGCATGGAGGTGACGCAAGCGGCGTATGCGCAGATGGAAGCGGCCAAGCGCCCGCGCAAGGCAACGCTGGAGAAGATCGCGGCGGCCATGGGGCTGGAGGTCGAACAGTTGGCTTGGTAACCGGTGCTGCCGGGGGCGGGCTGCTGGGGCTTTGCAGCTGCAGTGGCAATCCCGCCGGCTACGCACGCCCCAACAAAAGTCGTACAAAAAGCGCAGAAACCCGCGTAAATACTGATGGTGCCGAGGACGGGACTTGAACCCGTAAGGCTTGCGCCGGCGGATTTTAAGTCCGCTGTGTTTACCAGTTTCACCACCCCGGCAGGGAGGGCGCTCATTCTAGCGCGTGAATGCCGATTTCGGAAAATGACGACTGCCGGCGGGTGCCGGCAGTCGGGCATGCCGGGTCGGGTCAGCGCTTGCGTTCGTGCCGTGGCTTGCTCTTGAAACCCTGGGGCTTGAAGCCCTGGGGTTTGCCGGGTCGGGCCTTGGGCTTGTCGCCCGGGCGGGGAGCGGCAAAGCTGCGTTTGCGCTGGAGGTCGCGGTCGGTTTCGCCGGCATCGGCCAGGCGGATGTTGAGCGGAGTCTGGCGAACGCGGGTCTTGCGCAGCACGGCCAGGATTTCATTCGGCAGTCCGGCCGGCAGTTCGACTGTGGAGTAGTCCTCGTACAGGTTGATCTGGCCGATGAAGCGGCTTTCGATGCCGGCTTCGTTGGCAATCGCGCCTACGATGTCCTTGGGCATGGCGTTGTGTTCGCGGCCCACGTCGATGCGGTAGCGCTCCATGCGACCACTGGAAAAGTCCCGTCGCTTCTCCAGAATCTGTTCGCGGTTCTCGCGGGGGGGGCGTTCGTTGCGCGGCGGGCGTTCCGTGTGGTCGCGTCCGCCCGCTTCGCGCAATGGCCTTTCGGGGCGGCGTTCGGCACTCTGGTTGCGCACTTCGTCGGCAATATCGCGGCCGCTGGAAAGCGGCAGTTGCAGCGGACGATCGCGCTGGGCAAGAAAGGCCAGGGCAGCGGCAATATCCAGGATGTCGCCGTCGCTGCCTTGTTCCAGCTCGCTGACCACGTCGCGGAAGAAGTCCAGCTCCTCGGCCGCCAGCACCTGGTTGATCTGCTCGCGGAACTGCGCCACACGGCGGTCGGCCACCGCTTCGCGGGTGGGCAGGGCCAGGGGTTCGATGCGCTGTCGGGTGGCCCGCTCGATGACCTTGAGCATGCGCATTTCGCGCGAGGTCACGAACAGGATCGCGGTGCCGGTGCGTCCTGCGCGTCCGGTGCGCCCGATGCGGTGCACATACGCTTCGGTGTCGTAGGGAATGTCGTAGTTGATGACATGGGTGATGCGTGGCACATCCAGGCCACGCGCGGCCACATCGGTGGCCACCACGATGTCCAGCGCCTTGCGCTTGAGCTGCTCGACCACGCGCTCGCGCAGTTGCTGGGTCATGTCGCCATTGAGGGCGGCGGCGGCATAGCCGCGCGCTTCGAGTTTATCGGCCAGTTCGACGGTGGCCGTTTTGGTGCGTACGAAGACGATGGCGGCGTCGAAATCTTCCTCGACCTCCAGAATGCGGGTGAGCGCATCGAGCTTGTGTTGCACGTTGAGCTGGCAGAAGCGCTGGCGGATGGTGTCGACCGTGGTGGTGCTGGCCTTGATCTTCACTTCCTGAGGGTCGCGCAGGTAGCGGTGGGCCACGCGACGGATCGGCTCGGGCATGGTGGCCGAGAACAGCGCGGTCTGCCGTTCGGCCGGGGTGTGCTCGAGAATCCATTCCACGTCGTCGATGAAGCCCATGCGCAGCATTTCGTCGGCTTCGTCCAGTACCAGCGCCTGAAGCTTGCTCAGGTCCAGGCTCTTGCGCTCGATATGGTCCATGATGCGCCCCGGGGTGCCGACCACCACATGTACCCCGCGATTGAGCTGGCGCAGTTGCACCACCATGCTTTGTCCGCCATACACTGGCAGCACATGAAAGTCAGGCAGGTACTTGGCGTAGCGCTGGAAGGCTTCGGCCACCTGAATGGCGAGTTCGCGGGTGGGGGTGAGCACCAGCACCTGTGGTTGGCGGGCGCTCAGATCGAGCCGGTGCAGCATGGGCAGGGCAAAGGCGGCGGTCTTGCCCGTGCCGGTCTGGGCCTCGCCCAGCAGGTCGGTGCCTGCAAGCAGGTGAGGAATGCAGGCGGCCTGGATCGGGGAGGGGGTTTCATATCCGACCTCGGACAAGGCCTGGAGAAGCGGCGCGCGCAGGGCGAGCTCGCTGAAGCTTTCGATTTGGGTGTTCATCAGGGTCTGGCTGGGAGGGGGAAGTGGCGCCGCGCGGAATGTGACGGCGCGCAAAGTGCAATGTTACCCAAATCCTCTGCTCTAATGTGGCGTTTTGCTGCATTGCATGCGCTTTTGGCTGGCAAGATGCCTTTGCGCGGGTGTATCGTTTGCGACCGGGATGGTGGCAAAACACGAATTCGGAGATGGCGTGAGCATGAGAAGGATGGTGTGGGCAGGGATGGTGCTGGCTGGGCTGGCCGGGTGTTTGCTGGCGGGCTGCGGCGGTGCCGGGGGGATGGCCGGAGAAAGCTACCGCCTGTCCATCCTGCACATCAATGACCATCACTCGCACCTCGACCCGACCGTCGCCAGCCTGATGCTGCCAGGCTCGCCCGATGGACGGCGGGAGGCGGTGAGCGTCAGCCTGGGGGGCTTTGCGCGGGTGGGGCAGGCCTTTGACGAGCTGGCCGAAGGCAAGGCGAATCTGCTGAAGCTGCATGCCGGCGACGCGATCACCGGCACCCTCTACTTCACCCTGACACAGGGGCGTGCCGATGCACAGCTCATGAATGCGGTGTGCTTCGATGCGATGGCCGTCGGCAATCACGAATTCGACCCCGGCGATACCGGGCTGGCGCAGTTCATTGAAGCCCTTTGGGACAATGAGGACGATGAAGAGGGCTGCCGCACGCCTGTGCTGTCGGCCAACGTGGCGCCGCGCGAAGGCTCGCCACTGGGCGAGCGCCTCCGTCCCTCGGTCGTGCTGGAGCGTGGCGGGGAGCGCATTGGCGTGGTGGGGCTGACGGTGCAGCGCAAGACGCAGAACTCCTCGCGCCCCGATCCGGGCACTCGCCTGCTCGACGAGCAGGCCTCCGCGCAGGCGGCCATCGATGCGCTGCGGGCTGACGGGGTAAACAAGGTCGTGCTGCTCAGCCATGTTGGCTATCCGCGAGACCGTGAGCTTGCGGCGCAACTGTCCGGGGTGGATGTGGTAGTCGGCGGGGACTCGCATTCGCTGCTGGGCAGCAGCGCGCTGGAGGCAATCGGCCTGAAGCCGGTCGGGCCTTACCCCGATGAAGTGCACAACAAGGACGGCGACCGGGTGTGCGTGGTTCAGGCCTGGCAGTATGCGTATGCGGTGGGGGAGCTGGACGTGGTGTTCGACGGGGTGGGACGGGTGCGGGCCTGCGAAGGGCAGGTGCATGTACTGATCGGCGAGGTTGACGATGTTGGTCAGGGTTCCGATGCGCCGTTTGGTGCCATCCCGGAGTTGCGTGTCACCGCACTGTCACCCCGGGTGGAGGCCTTGCTGGCCCCGCATCGCGAGGCGCGTGCGGCCTTTGGCGATACCGTGGTGGGAGAGGTCGTGCAGCCCCTGTGCCTGCGCCGGGTACCGGGCAGCGGGGCGGCACTCAGCCATTCGGTGTTGCCCGGGTGTGACGATGACCCGCATGTGATTGCCCACGGTGGCGATGTGCAGCAGTTGGTGGCCGAGGCTTTCCTGCGTCAGGGGCAGCGGTATGGCGGGGCCGAGGTGTCGATCCAGAATGGCGGTGGTGTGCGGGTGGACTTGCCGGCCGGTCCGCTCACCGTGGATGGCATCTACACTGTGCTGCCCTTTGCCAACACACTGGTGCGGCTCACCCTCACCGGAGCAGAACTGCGCGAAGCCATCGAAGACGCGTTCGAGGCCGTGGCCGGCGGCAGCAGTGGCGCCTATCCTTACACCGCCGGCTTGCGCTGGCGCGCAGACCTGCGCCAGCCGCATGGCCAGCGCCTGAGCGACCTGCAGGTGCGCGATGCGCAGGGCGGCTGGCAGGCGCTGGAGGTCTCGGCACATTACCGGGTCATCACCTCCGACTTTCTTGCCGACGGGCAGGGAGGTTACCCTTCGCTTGCGCGCATCGAGGGTGTGCGGCGCGAGGCCACCTACCTTGCGTATGCCGATGCGTTTTTGCAGTATGTCATCGAAAACCCGGTGCTGTCGCGGCTGCCCACTCGCGATTACAGCACTCAGTCCCTGATCGCAGCCGGCCGCTAGGCCATGACTGTTGAGGAAGCATGGCATGATCAGTTATCTGCGTTCCTGGTTCGACAAGCATTTTTCCGACCCACAGGTGGTCATTCTTGCGCTGGTGCTGCTGTTTGGCCTGGCCATCGTGGTGTTTGCCGGACGCCTGCTGGCGCCCCTGCTGGCCAGCGTGATCATTGCCTATCTGCTCGAAGGCGGGGTGCGCCTGCTGGAGCGCCGGCGGGTGCCCAGGCTTGTGGCGGTGGTGCTGGTGTTCAGCCTGTTCCTGTCCGTGTTCATCCTGATGATGCTGTTGCTCGTGCCCCTGCTTGCCGGGCAGATCAGCCAGCTTGCACGGGAGTTGCCCGCCATGGTCACCAAAACCCAGGAGGCGCTGCTGCAACTGCCCGAGCGCTATCCGCAAATCTTTTCCGAGCAGCAGGTGTGGGACCTGATCTTCTCCATACGCCAGAAACTGACCCTGTTCGGGCAGCAGCTTTTGCTGATGTCACTGTCGTCGGCAGTGCAATTGGTCACTGTGCTGGTGTATCTGGTTCTGGTGCCGCTGCTGGTGTTCTTCATGCTGAAGGACAAGACCCTCATCATCGACTGGTTTTTGCGCTTCCTGCCCAGTGACCGGCGGCTGGTCAACAGCGTGTGGGCAGACGTGAATGCGGGCATCGGCAATTACGTGCGCGGCAAGTTTCTGGAAATCCTGATCGTTTGGGTGGTGAGTTTCGTGGTCTTCAGCCTGCTCGGGCTGCCCTATGCCATGTTGCTGTCCCTGGTTACCGGTTTGTCGGTGGTCGTGCCCTATGTGGGCGCAGCGGTGGTGACGGTGCCGGTGGCGGTGGTGGGATACTTCCAGTTCGGTTTTGAGCCGGGTTTCTGGTATGTGCTGGCGGCATATGGGGTGATTCAGTTCCTGGACGGCAACCTGCTGGAGCCGTTGCTGTTTTCCGAAGTGGTGAACCTGCACCCGGTGGCCATCATTGCAGCGGTGCTGGTGTTTGGCGGGGTGTGGGGCTTCTGGGGCGTGTTCTTCGCCATTCCGCTGGCCACGCTGGTGGCCGCAGTGATCAACGCCTGGCCCACAGGCGAACGCAATCTGTTGCTCGAAATCGAGTCATCGAGGGAGTGACTGGAAGCAATAAAAAGTTTGCTGAACACGCTTTTGTACTGAGTTGCCTTGTGTAAAAATACACAAATGAAGAGTGCGGAAATCATAAAACGTCTTGAGGCCGAAGGGTGGTTTCGGGTGGGAGGCAAAGGCGATCACATGAAGTTCAAGCATCCTGCGAAGCCCGGTCATGTGGTGGTACCGCACCCTCGAAAGGATGTGGCCATCGGTACGCTGCGCAACATCTATCGGCAAGCTGGTTGGGACTGGAGGTAAAGGCGATGTTGTACCCGGTTTATGTTCACAAGGATGAAGGCAGTGCTTACGGGCTGACGTTTCCGGACTTTCCTGGCTGCTTTTCCGCTGCGGACGAACTGGCCGATTTGCCACGCATGGCGCAAGAGGCAGTGGAGGTGTACTTTGAGGGTGAAACCTTCGCCACCCCCGTGCCTTCGACCCCTGAACAGTGGGCGGGCGACGAGCGCTTCCAGGGCGGTTACTGGATGTTGGTAGACATCGATCTGGCGAAAATTTGCAGTGCGCCGGTGCGCCTCAATATCTCCTTGCCGGAGTATCTGGTGCGCCAGATCGATGACTATGCCAAGGCACATCACCAAACCCGTTCGGGTTTTTTGGCACGTGCGGCGGAAGAGGCGATGCGAGCACGCTGAGCAGCGCCCACGGCTCTGAAAGCCGCTGCCTGCCGCGCATTGATCAACGCCGCTGCGCGCCCAGTCGCTGGAGTTGTTCGTCGCGCAGGTGGGTGAGCAGGGCGTTGCCGTGTGCATCGACCCGGAATTCCCCCCAGCGTGCATTTTCGTACTGGTCGGCGGTGCCTTCCTGAAAGAAGAAGGCATTCGGTCCCACGCTGAGCCGTCCATCGCGCTGGCGCAGCGTCAGCCCGATCAGGCTCGGGTCGGTTGGAAGCTGCATGGACAGGCCGACTTGCTGCGTGCGCCCTTGCGCATCCACGGCAAGGTGGACGAAGCGCGGCTGGGGCGGTGGGGCCGGTTGTGGCTGTTCGTGGCGTGCCTGTCGCGCGGGTACCGGCAGGTTGCGGTCGAGGGCGAAAGCCAGTGCCATGTAGTCGCCCTGCATCAGGGAGCGCGGGTCGACCGGGGCCAGTTCCAGCAGCACGATGCGCCCGTGAGCCAGCGTGTGCTCATTGCGAACGATGGCGAACAAGGCCACGCTCAGCACCAGCAGGACGGCGGTGACCAGGCCGATGCGATGGCGCAGGGGGCGACCGGGTCTGGCGTCCGTGTCCGGAGCGTGGGCAGCACAGGGCGGATGGCGGGTCATGGCGTGGCCGGTGTGCGGGTTGTCGGGCCGCCTGTCGGACGGGCGATCAGGCTGCGCAGCGCAAGCAGCACCACACCGCCTGCGGCGAGCAGCACGGACTTGTGCAGCAGCGTGGCATGCAGTTGGTAATAGTGCAGGCCCAGATATGACAGCACGGCCAGCAAGGCGATACCGGCCAGCGCACGATGGGCTGCCCGCAGGCAGAGCAACATCAGCCCGGTGCTCACCAGCAGGCCGGGCGCGGCCTGCAGCACAATCAGGAGCAGTACGCCCAGGAAGGTGAGCAACAGGCGGTGCCTGTGTTCCGGGCCCAGCATCTCGGGCAGCAGGTAGCGACCGCTCCAGGCCAGCACCAGCGCCACCCCCAGCGGATACAGACCGGTGTGCCATATCAGCTCACGATCCGGCCCGGCCAGCAACACGCGACGCACCCAGTAGTGTTCTTCCAGCAGCGACAGGATTGCCGGGGCCGCGAGCGCCAGCAAGGTGGCGGCGACGGCCAGCGCGGAGAGCAGGTGCGCGCGCTGCGCGGACCCATTCATCCATGCGTCGCGGTACAGCCACAGACCGCACGCCAGCGCGGTCAGCAGCACGCAGGCCAGCGGCAGGGCGGGCTGGTTGCCGATGAACAGGCCGGCGCTCACCAGTGCGATCAGCGCACAGACAATCCTGTGCGCGCGATTTGCAGGTGCCAGCATCATGCCCAGTGCAATCAGGCTGGCACCGATGGCCCAAGCTTGCCCCGACAATGATGCACGCGGACTGGCATCGGCCAGCGCGATGCTCAGCAGGGCCTGTCCGGCCAGTGAAAAGGCCAGCGCCATCTGGTCGGTGAACATGGCGTGTCGCCGGAACAGCGCGATGGCGGCAATGCACAGCACGGCACCGGCGATGCCCCGGAACAGCGGACTGTCCCCCGCAAAGGCCAGCGGAAGCAAAAAGGAACCCAGAATCAGCAAGGAGGCCACCCAGGCCGCCAGCGATTGCAGCAGCATCAGCCACCAGGGCTGGGTGGGGGAAGGCGAGTGCCCTTCGACAGGCTCAGGGCGAACGGGAGGATAAGCAGGCTCAGGGAGAGCAGGGTGGAGGGCGTCAGGCTCGGGGTGAGCAAGCTGGGCGGGCTCCTGAGGACGGGCGTGGCGGGGGCGTACAGGTTGCGCAGGGGCGGCAGGGCCACAATGCAGGGTGCGCAGCCAGAAGCCCACGCCGGCCGAGGCCAGCACCACGAACAGGGCAGTCAGGTTGTGTCCCACAAAGCTGTTGCCGGGCAAGGCGCGCAGCAGGGCGAACGTTGCGAAGGCCAGCAAACCATAGGCGTTCAGTGCCACCAGTACAAGGTCACGACGCCAGACGAGATAACCGGTGAGCGCCAGTGCGGTGGCCAGCAGATACACCGCGATCAGCACTTGATAGTCGTTGTCCCACAAGCCGGTGATGGCGCCGATGCCCAGCGGCAGCAGGGCGCCCAGTGCGGCAACACGCGGGAGGATGCGCCCCGGCCGCAGCAGCAGCCAGGCGCGCGCCCCGTGGCCTCCGTGGCCTCCGTCGGGGGCACGTTCGAAAACGGCCAGCACTGCTGCATTGGCCAATGACAGCATGAGCAGGGCGGTGACGTCGGACGGCACGCCGATGATCGGCCAGGGCACCGACTGGGACAGTGCCCGCAGTACGGCCAGGTTGAATACCAGCAGCCACAGCAGCCAGCTGGCCGATGCGCGCGACAACAGGGCAAATGGCGTGATCAGCACGCACCACAGCGCAAACAGCATCCACATATCGGCGCCGGTCTGGTAGCTTTGCCCGATCAGGGCCAGCAGCGCGCCGCTTACCACGGCGGCTCCGAACAGCGCTGCGCGCCACTGCGTCGTATCGGGCCCGGGTGCGGTTGTGGCGAAACCGGCGCAGCCCAGCAGGGCGAAGGCCGCCAGCGCAAACTTGGCAAAGCGGTGCAGGGCATCCCAGTTGTAGGCAAGAAAGAAGATCAGCCCAGCGCCGAGCAGCAGCGCAGCACCGTAAGCCAACCCCCGCTGCAGCCAGTGCTGCCACTCATCCGGGGTCGGGCGGCCTTTCAGGTGGGGGTGTTCGGCGGCGGCAATCACGTTGCACCTTGCGTGTCCTGCAGGGTGGACAGGGCGCGTGGACGGCGCCAGAACTTCAGCAGGTCGCGTCGCTTCACGGTCAGTTGCAAGCTTCCTCCCTCGCCGGGGGCGTGCAGCACGAGTTGGTCGAAGCGGCCCTGTCGCAGTGCCTGAAGGCAGGGCGCGAACCAGTCGCGCTCCAGGGCCAACAGGCCAGCCAGCCAGCGGTCGAGGTCCAGATACAGGCTTGGCTTGTACAGATCGTCGAGTACCAGCAGGGTGTCGGCCGCCAGTGCATGGTCAGCCCGGTCGGCATCCGGACAGTCGGCCTGCGCACCGCTTGCCCGCGCCAGACCTCGCACCAGCGGGTCATGGCTCAACACCCTGGCTGCGGGTGCGCGGGGCGCGATCGAGGCGTCCCCTTCACCCCATAGCCACAGGCTGTTGACCGCCTGCCGGCCACGCGCCTCCCGCGCCTGATTGATCGGGTGGTTGTGCAGCACCACCTGCGCCTCGTTCATCAATTGTCGCCAGCGCCGGGCCTCCTCGCCTTCCGGCATGAACAGCGCCACCGGGCGTCCTACCACCGCATCCAGCACGCTGAAGCGGGCCTGTGGCGGCTGGGTCAGATGCATATACCAGCGCGTCGGGTGGCAGGCCTCAAAGCGGCCGAATCCGGGCTCCAGGTCGTTGAAGGTGTCGTTCAGGGCGCTGACCAGCGCCTCTGCTTCGTCGTGGGTGATGTCGAGGTCCGTGGCATCGGCCAGCAACACATGCTCGCGGGCAAAGTGCAGGTGCACCGGGTCTGCGCACAGTATGGCAGTGTGCGCGGAGGAGGACGCCGGAGCGGGCTGGGGGGCGGCGGGCTCCGGGCGATCCTCGCCCAGCCGGCGGAAGTGTGCCCGGCTGGCCGGGCTGGCGTGGAACAGGGCGAGTACCAAGTCCGCAGGGTCGCGCACGTGCATCAGGTTTTCAAGCCGACCGGCCCCAAGCAAGCGCTCAAGCGCAGGCAGGCGCTGCAGGTGCAGCGCCTTCTGGCCCGTGGGGTTGGGCCAGTGCAGGCAGGGGGCCAAGAGGTGAAGCTTTGTCAACGCTTGCGCCCCTTGGGCTGAGGTTCAACGATGATGAGGGCGGGCGCTGTTTCGGGCAATGAGGCCGTTCGCCCTGAGCCTGTCGAAGGGCCTGTGTGGTTCGACAGGCTCACCACGAGCGGTTGCGTGGGGTTCGACAGGTTCAGGGCGAGCGGGGACGGTTTCACGTTTACGGTTTGATGGCCGGGTTTACCAGCACTTGCCGGGGTCTGAACCGCTCGCCGTTTTGGCGCCCAGTTGGTCGAGCGTCAGGTTGCCGCACTCCGTGTCATTCACCTGCGCGCCGGTTGCGGTGGCCGTGATGGTGTAGGCGCGTGCTGCTACGTCACCTACGGCAATCGTGTAGCGTCCGTCCAGGTTGCCTTCGGTACGGCAACCGAGTTGCGGGTCTGCACCGACGTAGGTCATGTTGGTGGTGTAGTAGCGTTCCATGAACTGCGCATGTTCCGACATGCACGCCTTTGCTGCACTGCGATGAGTGCGGAGAATGTGCTGCTGATAAGCGGGCAGTGCAATCGAGGCGAGGATGGCGATGATGGCCACGACCACCATGAGCTCGATCAAGGTGAACCCCCGGTTACGCCGGCCCAGGGCCGGCGACAGCGTGGCGGGGTGCGCAGGAATGTGTTGTGTCGTCATGCCTTATTCTCCCAGAACTTCGCGCCAGGATTGCGCTTCTGCTGCTCCGGCAGCCGGTCTGAATTCTTCCGATTCGTTCGGGTCGGTATGGATCACTACCGTGGTGCGCTCACCGTCTTCGGATACCGTGATCGGCGGGTTGCCCACCAGAATCGGTTTCAGGCCGTCCAGCACCGAGGGGAATACACCGCCCAGCATGTCGGAAGAGTTGAAGCTGCCATCGCGGTTCGCATCGAACAATGCCTGATTCAGGCGTGCCCCGGTGAAGGGGTTGATGCCCCACAGCGCGCTGCGGCCCCCCGGCTTGCACAGGTCGGAACCATCCGGAATGAAGGTGGTGCCGATCAGGGCGGTGCCGTAGAACATGTTGGGTGTGATCATGCGTTCCCCGGTTTCGGTGAAGTCGATGTACCAGCCCTTTTTGTCTGCCAGATCGCTTGCCGAACCGGACTCGACGGTGCGCATCGACCGGCCGCCGACTGCACCGGTGGTGCTGATGCTGCGTTGTACCAGTTCCGTGGAGCGTGCGCCAATGGTTTCGTCGTCTTCGTCGATCAGACCATACCAGGTTTGGGTGTCAGTGTTGGCGCGGTCGTCCTCGTTCAGATACTGGCCGGTGCCCACGAACACCCAGGTGCGCATGTCGCGCTGATTCACGGCGGCCCAAGGGGCGGCGGTGATGGGTTCGTTGCCTTCGGTGGTGAACAGACGGTGTGGTGCGGGAGGCGAGCTTTCGAAGATGTTGTCGAAGCGCCACACATTGCCCTTCAGGTCGCCGGCATACACGGTTTCGAAGGTGCCGTCCTTGTCGGCATCCCAGACCAGCGGTGCGGACAGCCCGTTGTCGCTCCCGACGCCGGTATCGACGACGTTCACCGAACCATCGCTCAGGCCGATGGTGATCAACTGGGCCTTGTCGCCATTGCCATTCGGGCCATTGCCCAATACCACGCGCCAGTCACTGTTTTCGCCTACCTCGGCGATGATCGGTTTGCCGAGTACATTGCCCATCGCGGGGATGTCGGTGGCGGATTTTTCCCACAGCAGGGTGACGGCATCCGGATCGGTGACATCCAGCGCAAACACGCCTCGACCGCCCCGGCCGAGCGAGGCCACCAGAACGGTGCGCCACTGGTTGTTGAGATAAGCCTCGGCGACGGTCAGTTCGCCGTCCACGAAATAGCGATGCTCATAGTCCGGGTGGGAATAGCCACGCAGTGTTTCGGTAATCACGCTGGCGGGCACGAAGGCGAAGGTTTCCACGCCGGTTTCGGCGTTGAAGCCATGCAGCATGCCGTCGTTGCTGCCCACGTACAGCACCGGGGTGCGCCCGGCCTTGGCTTGAGCGTGCGCATTGTAGCTGCTTGCGCCAGGGGTGCTGGCAATGTCGTAGTACTTGCTGAAGGGTGGCTGGGCCACATACACCGGCTGGGAGTTGACGAAGGAACCCAGCGGGTTGTCCCTCGGACGCAGTGTGCCATCAGGGTTGCTGTCGGTTTGTTCGTTGCTGCGGTCCCCGCGCAGGTAATTGACGATGGCCTCGGAGCCGAGCGCAGTGCGCTGGGCACCGGTGAGATTGCTCCAGTTGAAGGCGGTCAGGGTGCCGCTCTTGTTGAAGAATATCTTGCGCGTGTTCCAGGCCGGCAATTCTTCGGAGGCCACCCATCCGGCATCCGGATCGGTGGACACCCGTCCGGTGGCCGGGTCGATTTCGTAACCGCGCACGTTGCCGCTCCAGCTGCCGCTGGTGTATTCGGTGAAGTAGGTCATGGTGCCGATGTCTACCGAGGTGGAGCTGGCGGCACCACTGGCGGAGCGGCCGGTTTCGGAGGCGATTGCTCCTAGCGCGTCCGTTAGTGATTTGGTGAACTCTTCCGGGTTGGTGGCAACGAGGAATTTGCCCCGGGCATTCACTGTGGCATGAAAAAGGTCATCGATGCGGTGTAAGTCTTCTGTGTCTGTGGGGTCTGGCCAACTCGTTGTGCCCGCAGTCAACCCGGGTAGATCGGTTTCAGGATTCAAACTACCTTGCAAACCAATTGAAATGCCGAATACCCGCATGTGTTGCCAGAAGGCCGGATTGGTGCCGGTGGTTGGCACATCGTTATCCAGATCGGGCCTCAGATCGCGATTCCAGTAGTACATTGCCACGTCAGCAAGTGTATTGTCCCACCTGTCTCTGTATGGACTGGAAGCCGTATATTGATAAGTTTCACCGTTTATTCCGGTAATGACTGGTCCATCGGTGTTGTCATTGTTCGACCGTACTGCACCGCTGCCAGCCGCATTGCCGTTCCAGTAACCATCAGAGGTCAAGATGGTAAAGTTCTGACGGCATGAAAGCTGGTTGTCCTGGTCTTCCGGACCATAAGGCCCATCGGAGCCGGTTTCCATAAAGTATTCACCAGCGTCGTCCAGAGACTGGCGCAGGGGCGTGCCACTGCTCGCCCTGGCATCGAATAGTCTCTCGTACCATGTGGATTTATTGGACCCACGAAAGAGACCGTTGTCGCTTTGAACGGGTATTTTAAACTTGTCCCTGTTCCAAATGCTTGTATAGCCAACGCGGAAATCTTCTCCAAGCGTGGAAAATGCCTTGGATACGGATGCTTTGGCCATTTTTACACGGGTGCGGTAGTAGTGGTACCAGTTGGCGAAATTCTGACGTTCTTCAGAAATTGACCGGGTAAAGGTGGTACCGTCTGCGCGTGTCCAGGTGAACGATGAAATGCTGACGCACCCAGTATCGTCGGAGCATGAAGAATTTGCGCTGCAGCGTCTGGCAGACCCGTTTGTATTCAGGCGCCAGCGATACAGATTGCTATTTGTGCTCGGGTCCAGGCCCGGGCTTCGTAGCGTGTGAAAGCACTGAGTACCATCTGATAAGTCGGTGGAGCCAGTCAGAAAGGCAGTGCTGGTAGAGACATCCCTGTAATTTGCGTTGGGCATGTACGTGCCGTCAGCATTTACCCATGGCGTATAGGTGATTGCCGGGTTGTAATAAATCGTGTTCCGCATGTGAAACCTGCGGGTAATTCCGTTGGTGCTCAATCCGTCTGGCATATAGGTGTAGCCCATCGAGCCCGAGTCATCGAGAATGAACCAGATGTTCGGTTCCAGCGGCTTTCCCACCGTAAGCGGTGTTTGATCGATTTCCACGCCTGCCTGAGCGAGCAGTGGAAGGGCGAGGGCCAGCGCGAGGGCGAGTTGCCGGGGGCGTGGCGTGGGCAGTCTGGCGTTGTTCATTTGAATCACCTCTGATCGTGGGGTGTCAAAAACGGATTGAATTACAGCACCGGCACGCGTGCAATGCGACTCAGCACAACGAGCGCGCGTCCGCTGTTGGCGGCCGGGTTGTCGCTGCGGGCGGTGATGCGGTACAGGTTGAAGCGGGCAGCCGGGCAGGCCGATTCGGCACCGTACTGCAGGCAGTTGGCTGCCTGGCCGGTAAGCGGCACGTTCTGCGAACCGATCCATTGAATGAAGTATTGCGGCGTGGTGCCCGTTTGCAAGGCCGTGTTGACGATGAAACCGCTCGGCACGTTCTGCCAGTTGGCGCTGTTGCCGGAGAAGGTGTCGGCCGGCACCACGCGGCACGGGGCCGTGTCCGGCGAGCAGTCCTCCGTGATGGCCGTGCCGTCGGAAATGACCGCCGCTGCTGCCACCAGCGCCGCTTCGGCGGCTTGCATGGCCAGGGTGCGGTCATACATGTTGCCGGTGAGGCTCTCCTGCAGGGTGCTGTTGCGAATGCCGGCCAGGCCGGTGAGCGTGGCGATGACCAGCAGGATGAGGGCGACAATCAGTGCGACGCCGCGCTGTCGGTGAGGGCGCGTGGGTGCATGAATGCGGCGAGTGTGGGGCTGAAGCTTCATGGCCGGTTCCTCAGGGAAATCACGTTGGTGGAGGTACGCAGTAGCCGGTCATCGGCGCCCACGGCCACATCGGCGCCGGCTTCGGTGGTCACGTTTCGGCTCGTGGTTTCGCTGGTGAGCGTGATTTCAATGGCGGTGACGTTGATCCACTGCGCTGCAGTGACCGTGGTGTCGAAGTCTGCGCTGCCGTCGATGCGGTAGCGGAGCTGCATGTCGGTGATCCCGGGCAGCATCTCTTCCGTGACAACGCTCTGGCTTGCCTGGTCGTAACGCATGCGATACAGCGAGCGCCCGCCTTCATCGGGCCGGCCGTTGTTGCCGATAAACCAGGTGGTGGCCCAGTATTGGGCGATCTGGCCGGTGAAATAGGTGGTTTGCGGGGTGATGTTCACCGAATTGCCTCCGCCCCCGGTTACCCGGTGCAGCATCGCCCCCTGGTTTTCCAGATCGCACAGCACGACGATGTTGTTGGTCTGCAGGTTGTGACCGCTGACGGTGGTGACGGTGGTGGCGGTCGGATTGGTGTTGCGCAGTGGCCAGCCGTCGTTTGTACCCTGCAGTTGCAGCGCGTGGGTGTCTGCAACCCGTTCTCCCGCAGCAGAGCCGAAGCTGACCGCAGGGCTGTCTTCGTCTCCTTCGAATCCGATCACGGGCTGCCAGGTGTGCCACCAGGCGCTTGGCGAGGCGTACAGCGGTGTTGTATCCACGTCTATCGGGCCGCAGCCGGTATCGCGGGCCGCGCGGATGTCGCGGGCGAGGAGTTCGAACCCGGTGCGTGCATTCTCCTGCAGTTCGGCCAGCCCTTCGGATATCCGGTAGTTCTGGCTGTTGTTGCTGACCACGCCGATGACGCCCAGCACGACGACCAGCCCTAGCACCATGGCAATCATCAGTTCTATCAGGGTGATGCCCCGGCAGAGGGCCGGGCCGGGCCGGGTGGGCATCTTGAGGAGGGCACTCATAGCTGAACCTCGGTTGTCAGGGTTTGGGTTGCACTGCCGCCGGAACCCAGTGAGTCGTCCCAGCGAATCGTGATGGTGCATACGGTGCTGATCGATGAAGCCGGGAGCGCTGTGTTGATGCAGGCGATGCCGCCTTCGGTGCCTTCGCCCAGGGTCTCTTCCAGACGGTCCAGCCAGGCGGACAGTTGGGTTGCGGCAAAGCCGCTGCCGCTGGGGCTGCCGCCGAGGGCAAGGTTGTAGCCGCCGCTCTCGGCAGTGGGCAGGTCTGCACGCATGACATCGGTAATGCTGTAAATCTGCATCACCGCGTTGCTGCGTTCGAATGAGCTCTGGCTGTTGCGCAGGCTGCTCAGTTGCAGGCCGGCCAGGCCGAGCAGGCCGAAGGAGAGCACCAGCACGGCAATCAGCACTTCAAGCAGGCTCACTCCGCGCTGGAAGTGGCGAAAGGCGGTGCTGGCGGCGCGGGCGATGGGGTGGGCAGTGGTGGTCATGGTCAGCAAGCCCCCGATTGTTTATCCAGTACGACGCGGCCGGTTGGCCGGATGTTCAGCACATTGATGTTGCCGCTGCTGATGAGTGGGGTGCACAGGGTCAGCGTGCCGTTGTTGGTATCGGCAATGCCGGTGGAGCGGAAGGTGATGCGGTGGTTGGTGAGCGAGCTGGTCAGCTTGAGGCTGGTGCCCGCGCCGCTCACCGAGCCGCGCCTGAGTACCGGGTTGGTTGGATTTGCATTGTCTCGCACGATCCAGTGCTCCCAGTTGCTGCCGCTGGCGCAGGCGGTGCTGGTTGCGCTTGCGGTGCGGCACAGGACGATGTTGCGGTTGAGCCGGATGGCCTCGCTGCGGGCGAACTGCAAACCGGCTGTCAGGTCGTTGCCTTGTGTGCTCAGGCGGTTTCGCGCGATCATGTCGTTGTACGAAGGTATGGCGATGGCCGCCAGGAGTGTGGCAATCACCACGGCGATCATCAGCTCGATGAGAGAGAAACCGTATTCTTTTTTCATGGCTTCATGATCCTCTGGGTTTGGGGTGGCGGTAAACCGATGGACGATCAGTGTGTGATACGGCGCGACAGGCGGCTTGTCTGTATCGTCCCTTACCGACGTCTCAAGGGTAGCCGATGAGTGCAGGAATGGTTGCGAGTGGCTGGATGAGTGGATTCTTCGGGGGCATGAACGCGTGAGTGGGTTGCAGGGATTGCGCGATGCGCTGCAGCGGTTGCAGGCAGAAACAGGGCCTGCTTGTGTGGTGTCCGACCATGGGGTGTCGGCCGAAGAGCAGGCGGGGTACTGGATGCCGGCTGCGGTGTTGATGCCTTTCGTGGTGCGGGACAATGGGCTGACCGTGCTCCTGACCAAACGCACCGAGCACCTGCACCATCATCCCGGGCAGATCAGTTTTCCGGGCGGGCGGGTGGAGGCGGCGGACGATTCGCCGGTGAGTACCGCGCTGCGTGAGACCGAAGAGGAGATCGGCCTGTCGCGCGAGCGGGTGGAGTTGCTGGGCATGTTGCCGCCGTACCTGACCGGCACCGGTTTTCGGGTCACGCCGGTGGTGGGGTTGGTGCATCCGCCGTTTGAGTTGCGGCCGGACAGCTTCGAGGTGGCCGAGGTGTTCGAGGTGCCGCTGGCCTTTCTGCTGGATCCGGCCAATCGCAAGCGGCACCGCATGATGTACCGGGGCAGGATGCGGGAGTATTACGCCCTGCCTTATGGCGATTACTATATCTGGGGCGCAACTGCGGGTATGCTGGTGTGCTTGGCCGATTGCCTCGGGCAGGTCGGGGATAGCGGTTGACCGGCTTTGCCGGGGTGCGATGACCGCCTGTACCGGGAAACGATGTTTTAAACGATCCTTTCATGAATCTGCTGTATGTTGCCCTTGCCCTGTTGCTTGAGCAGTTGCGCCCGCTGGAGGCAGGGCGGGTGCTGGCCGTCCTGGGCAGGGTCACCGGGGCGGTGGCTGCATGGCTGACCGCTGCAGGGCGGGCGGGCGAGCGGGCCGGACAGGTCGCCTGGCTGGTGCTGGTGCCGGGGGCGATGCTCTTCAGTTGGCTGGTGTGGCAGGCACTGTGCGGTGTCAGTCCGATCCTCGGGGGGGTGTTCAACGGGGTGGTGCTGTACACCGCGATTGCGTATCACCGTGAGACGCGGTTGTTTGCGGCGGTCCTGCTGGCGCTCAGCACTGCAGATCATGAAGGGGCGCGGGCAAAACTGGAGGAATGGCGGGGCGAGCGCCATCCCGGGGCCGGGGCGTCGGAAATGGCCCGGCTGGCCATCGAGCAGGGGCTGGTGGCCGGGCATCGTTGGTTTTTCGGGCCGGTGTTCTGGTTTGCGCTGTTGCCCGGGCCTTTGGGGGCGGTGATGTATCGCATGTCGCACGCCCTGTACAAGGATTGGGGGGGCGGCCCCGATGGTCGGGTGATGCCCTTTGGCCGCTTTTCAGTGGCCGCCTTTGCTGTCATCGATGCGCTTCCGGCGCGGGCAACGGCGCTGTCGTATGCGGTGATCGGCAATTTTGAGGATGCGCTGTATTGCTGGCGTACGCAATCGGCACGCTGGCCCGACAGGCTGTCGGGTATACTGGTTGCGTCCGGCGCGGGTGCGCTGGGCGTTCGGCTGGGGTTGCCGGTGCATGGTGCCGACGGGGTGATCGACAGACCCGAGGTGGGTACCGGGCACAAGGCCGAGGTGATTCATATGCAGCGGGCCGCGCAGCTGGTGTGGCGTGTGCTGGTGCTTTGGATGCTGATTCTTGCCCTGCTTGGCGTGGCCGGCTGGGTGAGTCGTTGATCTTCTTTCTGGAGGAAGCATATATGGCAACTCGTGAAGTCGTGGTGTTGAGTGCGGTTCGTTCTGCCGTGGGTGCATTCGGTGGTTCGCTCAGTTCGATGGAGCCGGCCGAGCTGGCGGGCGTGGTGATGAAGGAAGCCGTGTCGCGTTCGGGTGTGGATCCGCAGCAGATCAGCCATGTGACCGTGGGCAACTGCATTCCGACCGAGTCGCGCTACGCTTATGTGGCGCGCGTGGCGTCGATTCAGGCCGGTTTGCCGATGGAGTCGGTGGCGATGGCGGTGAATCGTCTGTGCTCCTCCGGTCTGCAGGGCATCGTCACCACTGCCCAGAACATCATGCTGGGCGATTGCGATTTCGGCGTGGGCGGCGGCGTGGAAGTGATGTCGCGCGGTGCCTATCTGTCGCCGGCGATGCGTTCCGGTGCACGCATGGGCGACACCACCCTGATCGATGCGATGGTGTCGGTGCTGACCGATCCGTTTGGCGTGGGCCACATGGGCATCACCGCTGAAAACCTGGCCGAGAAGTGGGGCATCACCCGCGAGGAGCAGGACGCCTTTGCGCTGGAGTCGCAGCGCCGCGCCGCAGTGGCGCTGGCCGAAGGTCGCTTCAAGGACCAGATCGTGCCGGTGGTGCTGAAGTCCCGCAAGGGCGAAGTGGTGTTCGACACCGACGAGCACCCCAAGGCCAACACCACCCTGGAAACGCTGGCCAAGATGCGCCCGGCGTTCAAGAAAGACGGTACGGTGACCGCAGGCAACGCTTCGGGCATCAACGATGGCGCAGCCTTCTTCGTGCTGGCGGCTGCCGATGCGGCCCAGAAGAGCGGTTACAAGCCGATGGCGCGTCTGGTGTCGTATGCGCTGGCCGGTGTGGGCAACCACATCATGGGCGAAGGCCCGATCCCTGCCTCCAAGCTGGCGCTGCAGCGCGCCGGGCTGACGCTGGACCAGATCGACGTGATCGAATCCAATGAAGCCTTTGCCGCTCAGGCCATCGCGGTGGCCAGGGGCCTGGAGTTGGACAGCGCCAAGACCAACCCGAACGGCGGCGCGATCGCGCTGGGTCACCCGGTGGGTTGTACCGGTGCCTTCATCGCCACCAAGGCCTTGTACGAACTGCAACGCACCAACGGCCGTTACGCGCTGGTGACGATGTGCATCGGCGGTGGTCAGGGCATTGCTGCGGTGTTCGAGCGTATCTGATGCCCATCTGATCCTTGCTGCTGGTGCTGCCAGCCGTCATGAAAGCCGCCCTTCGGGGCGGTTTTTTTATGTCCGGGCCACATGCACGGGCATGGGGGCGGGAAACGTCGCAATTCTGGGTAAGGGCGCGCGGCGCTATACTCGCGCTTTGAACATTTCAGAAAGTGCGACATGAATAAAACGCCTACCATTGGTGTGGTTTCCTTGGGGTGCCCCAAGGCCACGGTCGATTCCGAACACATCCTCACCCGGCTTCGGGCGGAAGGGTATGCGATCAGCGGCAGTTACGAAGATGCCGATCTGGTGGTGGTGAATACCTGCGGTTTCATCGATGCGGCGGTGGAAGAGTCGCTCGATGCCATCGGCGAGGCTCTGGCCGAAAACGGCAAGGTGGTGGTGACCGGCTGTCTGGGGGCCAAGGACGATGTGGTGCTGGCTGCGCATCCGCAGGTGCTGGCCGTCACCGGTCCGCACGCTGCCGATGAGGTGATGCGCGCAGTGCACAAGCATCTGCCCAAGCCGCATGACCCCTTTGTGGACCTGGTGCCGCCGCAGGGCGTCCGGCTCACACCGCAGCACTATGCCTACCTGAAAATTTCCGAAGGCTGTAACCACCGTTGCAGCTTCTGCATCATTCCGTCGATGCGTGGCGATCTGGTGAGCCGTCCGATTCATGAGGTCATGCGCGAGGCCGAGGCGCTGGTCGAGTCCGGGGTGAAGGAAATTCTGGTGATTTCGCAGGACACCAGTGCCTATGGCGTCGACCTGAAATACCGCACCGGTTTCTGGAACGGACGTCCATTGCGCACCCGCCTGCTTGAACTGGCCAATGCGCTGGGCGAGCTTGGGGTGTGGATACGCATGCACTATGTGTATCCGTACCCGAGCGTGGATGAGCTGATTCCGCTGATGGCCGAAGGAAAGATTCTGCCGTACCTGGATATTCCGTTCCAGCATGCCAGCCCTGCGGTGCTGAAGGCCATGCGCCGGCCCGCGAGCAGCGAGAACGTGCTGGAGCGGATTCGCAAGTGGCGCAGCATCTGTCCCGATCTGACGATTCGCTCGACTTTCATCACCGGGTTTCCGGGGGAGACCGAGGAAGATTTCCAGATGCTTCTGAACTTCCTTGGCGAAGCTGAACTGGATCGGGTGGGCGCATTTGCCTATTCGCCGGTGGAGGGGGCCACGGCCAATGAACTGCCCGGTGCCGTGCCGGACGTGTTGCGCGAGGAGCGGCGCATGCGCCTGATGTCTTTTCAGGAAGACATTTCCACGCAGCGGCTGGAGCGCTGGATTGACCGCGAGATGACGGTGCTGGTCGATGATGTGGACGATCAGGATGACAGCACCATGCTGGCGCGTTCCTGTGCGGACGCCCCCGAGATCGACGGGTTGGTGATCATCCCCGAGGGTGAGGGGCTGGAAGTGGGCGAGTTCGTGAAGGTTCGCATCACCGACTGCGATGTGCACGATCTGTATGCCGAAGTGATTGCCCCCTGAGCGCCCGGTTTTCTGATGCATTGGGATTCGAACGACGATGTATGAAACGGCAAGACTCACCGGACGACAGGGCAAGGGGCCGGTGATCGGTCTGGCGCTGGGCTCGGGGGCTGCGCGCGGGTGGGCGCATCTGGGGGTGATTGAGGCGCTGGAGTCGCAGGGGGTGCGCCCGGATGTGGTGTGTGGCTGTTCGATCGGTGCGCTGGTTGGGGCTGCCTACGTGTCGGAGCGTCACCAGGCGCTGAGCGACTGGGTGTTGAAGCTCGACTGGCAGGCCGTGGTGTCCATGCTCGACATCAGCTTTCGGGGCGGGCTGATACGCGGTGACCGGGTGGTCCAGCACTGTGCCCAGCATTTCTTTGCACGAGAGTTTGCACAATTGAAACGGCCTTTTGCGACGGTGGCCACCGAGTTGTCCAGCGGACGGGAGGTATGGTTGCGCGAAGGGCGGCTGGCCGAAGCCGTGCGCGCATCGATTGCCTTGCCCGGGCTTTTTTCTCCGGTTGAGCGGCAGGGGCGGATTTTGGTCGATGGCGGTCTGGTGAACCCGGTTCCGGTGTCCTTGTGCCGGGCGCTGGGCGCGGATGTGGTGATCGCGGTCGAGTTGGGTTCTGGTGTGGTCGGGCGCTCCCTGCGCAAGGGGGCGGAGGGCAAGGAGACTGCGGAAGAGGTGCCGGGCTGGCCGCAGCGCTTGCGGGAGGCGATCGGTTGGCCGAATGGTCGTGACGAGCCCGATGCGCCGCCAGCGCTTCCGTCCTTGCCGGATGTGGTGACGACCAGCATCAACATCATGCAGATGCGCATTGCGCGCAGTCGTCTGGCAGGGGAGCCGGCAGACGTGCTGATTTCGCCCAGGGTGGCACACATCAGCATGATGGAGTTCGATCGTGCCGACGAGGCGATTGCCGAGGGGCGGGCAGCGGTGGCACGCGTGCAGGGCCTGCACGCCCTGCTTGGCGTGGAGGCACAATCATGATCCCTGAGGGGGCGCGCGTGGGCGTGGGGGAAGGGGAAGGGGATGAGGCCGGTTTTCTGGCAGCGCTGGCCGGTATCGTCGGGGGTGCGCATGTGCTGACTGGCGATGAGGCCACCGCGCCGTTCGTGCGTGACTGGCGCGGACGCTACCAGGGGCGTGCGCGGGCGGTGGTGTGTCCGGCCAGTGTGGATGAGGTGTCGCAGGTGATGGCCTTGTGCGCTGCGCACGCAGTGCCGGTGGTGCCGCAGGGCGGCAATACCGGTCTGTGTGGCGGTGCGACCCCCGATGGTACCGGGCGTGACCTGGTGCTGGTGCTCAGTCGTTTGAAGCGGGTGCGTGAGCGGGATGTGGCGAACAACACGCTCACCGTTGAGGCGGGATGCACACTGGCCGAGGTGCAGGCACTGGCCGAAGGGATGGAGCGGCTGTTTCCGCTGACGCTGGCCTCGCAGGGAACGTGCGAGATTGGTGGCAACATCTCGACCAATGCGGGTGGGGTGCAGGTGCTGCGCTACGGCAACATGCGCGATCTGGTGCTCGGGCTGGAGGTGGTGCTGCCTGACGGGCGCATCTGGGACGGGCTGCGCGGGCTGCGCAAGGACAATACCGGGTATGACCTGAAGCATCTGTTCATTGGGGCAGAGGGCACGCTGGGTGTGGTCACGGCGGCGGTGTTGAAGCTGTTTCCGCTGCCACGGGCACGGCTCACCGCCTGGGCGAGTGTGGCTTCGCCGGAATACGCCCTGAAGTTGCTCACCGCTTTGCAGCAGGGCTGTGGGGAGCAGCTGACGGCGTTCGAGCTGGTATCGGCGGAGGCGCTGGCGCTGGTGGTGAAGCATGTGCCGGGTTCGCGCCCGCCGCTGCAGGCGCCACGCGGGCGGGGGTGGCATGTGCTGCTTGAGCTTTCTTGCGAGCAGGATGAGGCGGGCGCTCGGGTGCATCTTGAGCAGGTGCTCGCGGGTTGTCTGAGCGAAGGCTGGCTCGACGATGTGGTGGTGGCGTCGTCGATTGCGCAGGCCAGGGCGTTGTGGGCGCTGCGTGAAAACATTTCCGAAGCGCAGCGCATCGAAGGTTTCAGCATCAAGCACGATGTATCGGTGCCGGTGAGCCGGGTGCCACGCTTTTTGGGGCTTGCCGGGCAGCGTCTGCAGGCGCGGTGGCCGGATGTGCGCATTGTCGCGTTCGGCCATTTGGGCGATGGCAATCTGCACTACAATCTGTCGAAAGCGGACCAGCTCGATAACGACGCTTTCATTGCACGCACAGCGGAAGCCAATCGCATCGTGCATGATCTGGTGGCCGAGCTGGGCGGATCGATTTCTGCGGAGCATGGACTGGGGCAGCTCAAGCGCGAAGAGATACGCCTGTACAAGTCCGAGGTGGAACTTGACCTGATGCGTAGCATCAAGTGCGCGCTTGACCCGCTGGGCCTGATGAATCCAGGCAAGGTGATTTGAGCATTTCAGCGGGTTTGCAAAAAAGTTGTGTAAAGGGGGTTTACAAGGTTTGGGTGGGGGTCTATACTGCGCGCTCTTTCGGGAACGGGGGTATAGCTCAGCTGGGAGAGCGCTTGCATGGCATGCAAGAGGTCAGCGGTTCGATCCCGCTTACCTCCACCAAAATTCTTCAGATGTTTGAAGAATGCTTGCGAAGAAGTGGTAAGATGTTGTTTTTAAAGTAGTTTGTCCTGTCCCCTTCGTCTAGAGGCCTAGGACATCACCCTTTCACGGTGAGTACAGGGGTTCGAATCCCCTAGGGGACGCCAG
>Ga0172382_10000185_pt1 | contig 111848 bp, 92 predicted proteins | sample Leawel138RmetaG_FD_122245 | JGI IMG/M metagenome (GOLD analysis project Ga0172382, IMG submission 122245) | Leachate microbial communities from a municipal landfill in Southern Ontario, Canada - Leachate well 138R metaG | ecosystem: Engineered > Solid waste > Landfill > Unclassified | place... | reverse complement strand
CTCCTTCGCTTTTTACAGCAAACTCACCCTGGTCATGGGTTGACCGCTCAGTTTCGGGTCTACTAATTGCAACTAATGGGCCCTATTCAGACCACTCGCTTTCGCTACGGCTTCCCTGCTTAACAGGTTAACCTTGCTACAATCAGTAACTCGTCGGCTCATTCTTCAATAGGCACGCCGTCATCCTATATAAATATAAGACTCCGACTGCTTGTTGGCACACAGTTTCAGGTTCTATTTCACTCCCCTCCCGGGGTTCTTTTCACCTTTCCCTCGCGGTACTCGTACACTATCGGTCAAAACCTTGTATTTAGCCTTGGGAGGTGGTCCTCCCAGATTCCTACGGAGCTTCTCGGTTCCTCCGTAGTACTTAGGTATCTGACACACAGGCACTTTTAAAATTTCACTTACGGGACTTTCACCCTCTATGGTTGGCATTCCCATACCATTCAATTATTTCAAAAGTTTTTAAACCTGCTGAAGGAGTAGGTTCCTCCATATCAGACCCTGCAACACCCAATAATGAACGCACCTACGCTATCACCATTATCAGGTTTAGGCTATTCCCCTTCCGCTCGCCGCTACTCAGGGAATCGATTATTCTTTCTTTTCCTCGGGGTACTTAGATGTTTCAGTTCCCCCAGTTCGCTTTTACCTTGCGGTAAATACCTGCCTATTAAAGCAGGTAGGTTGCCCCATTCGGAAATCTCCGGATTAAAGGTTGCTTGCACCTACCCGAAGCTTATCGCAGCTTGCCACGTCCTTCATCGCCATGTTTTGCCAAGACATCCACCGTATGCCGTAATTAGCTTAACCATAAATTCTTTTTTCAATGAACAAAAACTTGTAGCGTTTAGCCACAGTATATTATTATACTCATCTTTTTTTCTTTTGTCAATAGATGAACTAAATAATATATTTTTTACTTTCAATTTTTATTTTAATTCAGAACACAATTATATCTTATACCTTCTTTTTCTTAATATGTAAACACTTATTAAAAAATATCTTTTTCACTTTATAATTACATATCCGCTATTCTTATTACGTTTTGCCAAACTTTGCTATGCTTTATGCGCTCGCAAAGACAGAATGGGGGGGGGACTGCCCGCTATACTATCAAGAATTAGAAAAAATTTGACAAAATATAGTACAGAGGATAGAATAAACACAGGAGAAAATTTAACCTTGCAAGGTGTTATAAAGTTTTTATTAAAACCATTTGAATTATAACCCTTGCAACACATCCTTTGAAAAGCAAACTCCAAGCGAGAATTATAGGAATGACAAAAGGAGGTGAGAAAAATGAAAAAAGCAGAAGGTTTTACTCTCATCGAACTGTTGGTGGTTGTTGCTATTATAGCGATACTTGCGGCCATGCTTCTACCTGCTCTTGCAAGGGCAAGGGAACAAGCAAGAAGAGGCGTATGTCTTTCCAACCTAAAACAGTTAAGCACTGTTCTTTATATTTATGCTCAAGTTTGGGGTGGATGGTTTCCTTATCATGACCATGAAACTCCAGAATCTATACCCAACATATCACTTGCCTTACTTACAGGTCAACTCGATTCTGACGAGAATTTTGAATCTGTTAAATATATAACTGATTACAAACTTTTTATATGTCCAAGTTCAAGAGATACTGCCTCATCTGTTGGTTATCTCTGGGCTATGAGACAAGGGGCAGAGCAAGGGGGAGCTGTTCCTGGTGGCGCCCATAGTTACGCTCCTAAAGGCACATGTTCTTATGCATACGCCTTAAATTTAAATGTTCAGACCCACCCTGATACCGCTATTATGGCTGACAAAAAATGCTCTTATTCGGCTTCAGGTACAACAAATTCAGGGGATTGGTCTCGTAGTGGTCTACCAAGCAGACGTTTAACCGAGCACGATAACCACGGATGGTACGGAGTAAACGTTTTATATGTTGGCGGACATGTAAAATGGTCAGGCAGAGTACGGGTACCTATGGCAATAGCGCCTGGTAGGTACAAAGACGACTGTTTTTATGTGCCTTACGAGGCAGTTCCTAATTCAGGAAGAGGGCTTGGATATACAACTACCCTTAGAGATTTGCATTTTGAATACTAATTTAAGAGAAATATTATATATAACAAAGAAAGATGCTAAAGAGAGGTGGTAGAAAATGAGAAAAAACAGAGGTTTTACTCTAATAGAATTGTTGGTGGTTATCGCAATAATAGCGATACTTGCTGGTATGTTACTCCCAGCATTAAGTAAAGCCCGCGCCCGAGCAAAAAGTTCTGTCTGTATGAACAATATGAAACAGTTAGGGTTAGGATTTCGTATGTACACAGAAGACTGGGAAGGATGGTTCTGGAAACTTGGTTGGAAAACCGAAATATTTATTCCTACCTATTACAGTACTGATGTTATTGTATGTCCTGCTTTTCCACCTTACGAATACGACCCTGCTCTGCCCTATGCAACGTATGGGGTAAGATTTGCTGCTCCCTATTGGGTAGGGTTCCCCGGTAACACAAGCCCACATTGGAAGGTTGATAAGATAAAAAGTCCTGCTACTTTTCCCGTCTTAACAGATACTGTTCTTTCACCAGAAATAGATGTTACAAAATCCGCAAGCAAACCTTACATACGTAAACAGTATTCAGGGACTCAAGAGCAGTTCTTAGGAGCGTGGGGATACGATACAAGCCAGGATAGAGGATTGGCACATTTTAGACATAACAGGTTGGCAAACGTTCTCTTTTGGGATGGGCATGTGGCATCTGTAACTCCTGAAGGCTTACAAGACGCTTTTAAATCTGAAGGTGCTACTGGAGCAACACCAGCAAATGCTTGGTGGGTTGTAATGCACAACTTTGAACTTAAACAATTAATAGTTCCTTAAAATCTTTTTAGCGTCTTCTCTTAACATCCCCAATATTATGATAAATTTTTAAGTAGACACCACTTTATTTCTATATAGGGTAATCGTTGATACCCATACAAAAACTTTAAGATTGTTGGCGAGAAAATATATTAAATTTTACAGAACGCTCTGCGCTTACGGGGAGGTTTTATGAGACAAACAAAATTGTTTATATTGTTTTTATTTTTTACTTCAGCACATATTCTCAACCCTCAGCCGCAGACACAAACAACAGACGTTTATTCTTTGGTTGAACCTATATTAAAAAAAGCAGACACATACCTCAACTCCCGTGACTACAATTCAGCCAGAAAAGAGTACCTTAAAATCAAAGAATATAAAGATTTGGATTATGCTGCCCAACTTTCTTTATTTAATATAGCAGAAACCTACAGGTTAGAAAAGAAGTACTCTCTCGCACACCAGACCTATAACGAAATCCTAAAAACACCTAATCTATCTCTAAACTACCGAATATACTCCCTTTTTACACAGGCAAGTCTTTATCTTGAAGAGAATAATTACACTATAGCACGTAAGATATATTCAGATATAACAAAAACAAAAGATGTTTCGCAAAACCAGATATTTAAAGCAGAGATGTACACAGGAGATACTTATCGGTTCGAGAGAAAATATACTCAATCTCGCCGTATATACGAAAAGTTGTTAAAGCAAGAAGATAGTAGTTCTAACCCAAATGAAAACTATAGGTTAGAACTTGTTGATCGACTGGAGAATATAGAAGGATTAAAAGATGGAGAAGCAGAAAAGAGTATTAGAGAAAACCGAGTAGAACGGATAAATAGTCCAAAGTATCATATATATGTTTCCCTAAAAGGTAGCGATACCAATCAAGGTACAAAAGAATTTCCATTCCAAACAATTAAAAGAGCACAAGAAGAGATAAAATCTATAAAAAAGAATAAAGGTATACCTCAAAGCGGTATTGGAGTATATTTACGTGGAGGCAAATATTTTATAACCGAAGGGTTAAAGTTTAATCAAGAAGATTCAGGTGAGGAAGGGGCGCCAATCGTATATAGAAGTTACCCAGGTGAAGAGGTGCGAATCATCGGCGGTAAACAGGTTACCAACTTTAAACCTCTTAAAGACTCAAAAATAATAAGACGGCTCCCAAACGAATCAAAAACTAAGGTATGGGTATCAGACCTTAAAGAGGTGGGTATAAACAATTATGGAAACCTTATAAATAGAGGCCACTCCAGTTCTCCTTATACGAGGTCTGGAATGGAACTTTTTTATAATACCAGACCAATGTCTCTTTCCCGTTGGCCAGATGAAGGTTGGGAACGGGTATTAGACCTTATTGCTCCACAGGGTGATGGAAAGATACTCAGTTTTTTTTATCAGAAAGGACAATTTAAGTATTCAGGAGATAGACCTAAACGCTGGATTGAAGAGAAAGATATATGGGTAGCAGGATATTTTTTATGGCCCTGGGATAAGATTCATACTTCGGTAATAGATATAGATACAAACAACAAAATAATAAACCTTGCCCCTGATGTTAGGCAGGCAAAAAGTTATCCTGCTTACGATATACCTGTTGTTAAAGGTACTCCATACTATTTTTATAACATACTTTCTGAGATTTCCAAGCCAGAAGAATTTTATATAGATAGAGAAGACGGTAAACTATACTTCTATCCGCCTGCCAGAATTGAAGGAAGCGAAATTATTGTTTCTACTCTAAACGAACCAATAGTAGAGTTACAAAATGTTTCTGATATAATCTTTTTTAATTTAACATTTGAATGTACTTGGCACAACGGTTTAACTCTTAATAATTGCACAGACATCCTTATAGCTGGTTCTACTATAAGAAATACTGGAACTTTAGGTGCAGTGATAACTAAAGGTAAAAGAAACGGTATAGTTGGTTGTGATATATATGATACTGGTGAGGGCGGATTAAATATAACTGGTGGAAACAGAGAGAGTCTTTTACCATCAGAACACTATATAGAAAATAACCATATTCACCATTTCGGCAGATTTACTCATGCTGGTGGAAAATATGGCATTGGAATATCAGGCGTTGGAAGTAGAGCTTCACATAACCTTGTACACGATTTTTCTGGCTGTGCTATTAATTTTAGTGGAAATAATCAGGTGGTGGAATATAATGAGATATACAATGTTATGTATGAAGCCAGAGACGGGGGCGCTATATACTCTTCAGGTGCCCCAAGGTACCTTATGAATCGCGGTAATGTAATGAGATATAATTTTATACATAACATCACCGAACATTCATCACCTTTAAAAACACATCAAGTGACAGGCATCTATATAGATTCTCTCAATGGTGGTATGACAATGGAAGGAAATATTTTTTACCGTTGCACAGAGCGAGCAATGTTCACTCACGGACCAGATACTCAAATAAAAAACAATGTTTTTGCAGACTGCAACATAGGTATATCCCAATCCAATAGAACTTCTCTTCTTAGAGAAGATACAAACGTGAAAAGGTGGGCAGGGCATCTTAACACAGTTTTTTATCGTCAACCGCCTTGGAGTGGGCGGTACCCTCAGGTAAGAGATTTTTTGAAAAAGAAACCTTATGGAGAACCAAAAAACGTTATTATTCAAGAGAATATTTTCTCTAATGTATATGATATGTTAAGAATTGGAGGAAATTTTACTTACGCTGACAATAGCGTGAAAAACAATTTTGAAAAAGGTGCAGTTTTTTTTAAAGATAAAGATAACCTCAATTTTACTATAAGAGTTGGTTCACCTGTATACGGAGAAACAGAACATACTCCTGTTCCTTTTGAGGAGATAGGTTTGTATAAAGACGAGTTGAGAGCAACTTGGCCAGTAAAAAAATCCCCAGCAGGAAAATATTATAATCCAGACTGGAAACCGCCAGTAGAAGATATTTCTGCAAAATTTCCACCATTAAAAAGGATTAGTAGGGAAAAAGAATATAAAGTAACAAAACGTGTAAACCCTATAAAAATCGACGGTATTCTTAATAAGGAAGAGTGGTTTGGACTTGATAAAAAGAGAGCCATACCTGTTGTAGAAGAACATAAAAAAGGATTAAAGAGAGAACCTGTTGGTATTTACGTATGGGTAACTTATGATGAGGATAATATCTATTTAGGAATAGAGTATATGCCTGACCCGTGGAAAGAGGGGTTGCCTAAAAACAATCCTTATGTCTCTCACGAGTTTGGTATCGAAGGAGTAATGGGGCAAAACACGTGGTGGTGGCAAGAAGGTGTGCCAACAGGACCATTATATGTGTTTACAGGAAGACCAGATGGCACTTTTGTTGCACACAATCTTTTTAACATACCTGCAAATATAATAAGAAAACTCCAAGAGCAGGTAGAATATAAATCTATAGTTATTGATAAAGATACCAGCCATTGGACATCTGAGTGGAAACTCCCTATTTCTCTTTTAAATATCAACCTTAAAAATAATAATACAGTTAGGTTTAATATTGGTGGTTGTATGAGAGACGGATGGTTTGCATGGGTAGCAACAGGTGGTAATATCTGGCGAGTTGATACTGCAGGAGTATTCAAATTTCAATAACTGTTTGTTGTAATAAAAAAACAAAGTATGGGGTGTTATTCACTCCTCTTTACCCTCTACCCTTGAGAATTATAGGTATTGGAATCCCCAAGGGGTTGCAGAGAGGTTAATGGGATGAGGTTTATCCACCGAAGCCAACCTACGCTACAATACAAGCTTCGGCAGGTATACCTTGGCGTAGGTGGAGGTGCAGTTAACAGGCAAGGAAAAATACGAGGAATTGCCCTGCTTGTCATTCCGGACTTGATCCGGAATCTCGTTTTGTACGTTGTGCCTACTGCCGATGTGGGTTAGGTTAGAGATCCTTAAACAAGTTCAGAATGACAGATTGGGGCGTTCCTAAACACATACTTTTTTAACGAAAAGAAAAACAAACAAAACACAGAAAAACAAAGGAGGCGATATGAACAGAATAAAAGAGTTAATTTTGTTAACATTAATTTTAATTTTCCTAACAGTTGTTCCTCTTAAAGCTGAGTTGGTTAACCCTGGGTTTGAAGAAACTTATATAGTGCCAGAAACAGAAGGGTTTTACAAGGTTTTACAGGATGATGACTGGAAGTTTGATAAACCTCTTGTTCTTCCAAAAGGTTGGCGTCCTAACAGAGGGATAAAAATGCCAAATAGACAACACCGTCTGATTACCGATAGCAAACAGTCCCACAGTGGCAACAACTGCATATATCTTATAGGACATTTCGCTCAAGACGGTACACTTGGTGTTACCGCAGGTGATGAGATAGAGATAAGTCTTTATGTTAAAGACCCTAATAAAAAAACAGCTGGAGTTAACCTATACTATTATTCAATAGGTGAAAAAAACAAGAGATTATTTGCTGGTTCTGGGGCGTTTAACATAAAAACAGAAGAAGAGTGGACAAAACAGACAGGCACAATAAAGATACCTAACGAGAGTAGAGGTATGCGGGTAAATTTTGTAAAACTTGCTATTTATAGCAAAACAGGTGCTTACTTTGATGATATTTCATTGATACATAAAAGACCTACAAGTTGGTTAAATTTTCAGGACGCTTGGATAGAAGGTAACAAAAAATTTGAAGAGAAGAATTTTTCTGGAGCTCGGCAAGACTATTTAACAGGTTTAAAATTGACGGAAGAAAGACAAGAAAGGTTAGACACACTCTTAAAAATTGCCGAAACCTACCAAAACGAGGAAAAATTCACCCAAGAAATAGAGGTTCTTAACAGAATAATAGAAGCAGAAAACCCTGATATTGAAACGAAACTTAGTGTTATATTTAAAATTTCTGAAGGATATGTAAAATTAAAAGAGTATGATAAAGCAAGAGGTCAACTTAATAATATTTTGAAAATGGGAAAAGAAGCAAATCCTGTAAAGGTTGAGGCTCAACAGGAGATTTCTGATACTTGGATAAAGGAGAAAAATTATCCTAAAGCAATCTTATCTCTTGAAGAAATATTTAAAATGGAACAGGCAGGTAACCTTGTCAAAGTATCTACTCAATTTAAACTCGGTGATACTTACTTACTTGCAAAAGATAACAGAAAAGCAGAAGAATCTTATCTCAAAGTTTTATCGATGAGAGGACTTACTTTTGTTGATAAACTTGATGCCAATATTAAGGTAGGCAATATATATAGAAGCGAAAAGAATTACGAGAAAACGCGTGAATTTTATCATAAAGCTTTAAGTGTAGAGGATGTTAATAGATGGAGCAGGTCATCTCTGTTTAACAATATTGCAGATACCTATTTGGCAGAAAACAATTATGATAAAGCAAGAGAATATCTCCAGAAAATTACTAACGGAACTCTTGAATTTATTGGCTGGAACACAGTAAAACCTGCCTTCATAAAGATAGGCAACACTTATAGCAAAGAGGGTAACTATGAAAAAGAAAGACAAATGTATGACGAAATGTTTGACTGGGTAGAAAAAAATTATCCAAAAGTTAACAGATCTACCTCAGAAATCATTCTTGCTTACGCAGAACGGTGCAAACTTTTTGGAGATAGTTTTTGGAAGACAGGAGACAAGGTAAAAGCAGAAGAATACTATCTACTCTTTTTAGAAACAGGGAAAGGAAAACTCGACACAAAAATGTTAAAAGATGTAGAAAAGAAAATTGGAATAAATAGACCTGCTGAACATATAAGAAAAGGTGATTCTTTATTTTCAGAAGATGAATATGTTAAAGCAAAAAAAGAGTTCTTAAAAGTTTTTGAACTGGAAACTGCAACCCCTCGCCAAAAATCTATCACATACATAAAAATTGGGGATATATATATGATTGAAGACCAGTATAACAATGCAAGAAAAGAATATCAAAAAGCCTATGATGTTAAAGGGGTAGGCGTTGAAGAGAAAATATCTGCATTGTTTTTAATAGGAGATAGTTATGCAGTTGAACAGAATTACAAACAGGCAAAAGAACAGTATAATAAAATCTTGTCTATAAAAGAAGCAGTTGCTTCACATAAAATAAAAGCGCAAGAAAAAATTGCTGAAATGTTTAGAGGAGAATTGAATTATACAAAAGCAAAAGAAGAATATACAAAACTTTTATCAATGGAAGGGGTTACTTCTAGACAGAAACAGGAGTTTACACAAAGAATACGAACTATCTACCGTTAAATGAAAAGTTATTAGAAGAATGGAAATATTTTTTATTTATCTGCCGTCTTTTGTCATTGCGAGGAATGCTTATAATGACGTGGCAACCCTCGTATTTATCCTACACACTATTGTTTAGTCTCCCGTTGTCTTTTAGTCTGCTAATTGCTCCTCCACCTACGCTACAATACAAGCTTCGGCGGACAAGCCTCATCCCATTAACCTCTCTGCAAACCTTTGGGGATTTCCTATACCTATAATTCCCAAGGGTAAGGGCAAAGAGAGGTGCATTCCTTTTCCGCCTTCGGCTAGATTGCCACGTTACGAAACACTCACAAAGACGGAATGGGGGGCTGTTAACAAAAGGTTCAAGCCTTTTGTTCTACTACTCTGAGCCTGTTAAGCCCTTCGGAGACGCTCTTTGTGCAAAAGGGTAAGTTCTCAGAGTGCCCGATTGTTGTGTAGAAGGTGTATGCGCCGTAGTACCAGAGTGAGTAGACACCCCATACGTTTTTCTTTCATGCATTTATCCTTGCCTTGTCGCCGTTTTGTGGCGTTGCGAGGAGCATTTTATTCCATAGTTTTCAGAGGAATTGCGACGTGGCAATCCTCGTCTTTATCATTGTTCTTATTCCGTTAAAAAATATGTGTTTAGGAACGAATTACGAGGCGCTATTACAACTCAAGTAAGAATGGGTACTAAAAAATAAAAGAATTAAATTTGACAATTTATAGGAAAATATTGTAAAGTTTCTGTTATGTTTGTAACTTATGGTAGAGTGTAAAACTTATTAACCCGTATAATGTGAAAAAAACGCTAATAAACAAAATCTAATTCACATAATACAAAAAAAAGGGATGCAAAATGTACAGAATAGGAGATGAGGAGTTAAAAGAGTTAGAAAAAGTTATTACAAGCAGGAAACTTTTTAGAGTGGGGAATAAAGAGGCAGGACACCCGTTAGCAGTTGAAACATTTGAATCAGAATTATCAGAAAAAATTGGAACCAAGTACGCCTTATGCCTCTCTGGTGGAGGAACATCTGCCCTAATTTGTGCTCTTGTTGGGCTTGGAATAGGTCCTGGCGACGAGGTAATCGTCCCTGGATATACTTTTATGGCAAGTGCCTTAGCTGCTTTAGCAGTAGGAGCTATCCCTGTACCAGTAGAAATAGATGAGTCACTTATGCTTGACCCTTATGACTTTGAAAGAAAAATAACTCCAAATACAAAAGTCGTTATGCCTGTTCATATGGCAGGACTTGCCGCTGCTATGGAGAAAATCAACAAAATTGCTGAACAGAACAACATAAAAGTTGTTGAAGATGCTTGCCAAGCTGATGGAATAACTTACAGAGGCAAAAGAGTTGGTAATTGGGGTGATGCAGGTGCTTTCAGTTTTAATTATGCTAAGATTATAACATCTGGAGACGGAGGCGCTCTTGTAACAAACAGCAGAGAAGTTTATGAAAGAGCCCTTGTTTACCATGATGGTGGCGCTTTTATAAGACCGTACAAGAGAGACCTTCATATAGACGTTTTCATTGGGGTACAATTGAGAGCAAGCGAGATTATGGGCGCAGTGCTTAGGGCACAACTAAGACGACTTGACGGAATTCTTGAAGATATCGGGAAGGTAAGAGCAACAATTCTTTCTGCTCTTGAAAACAGACCAGGAATATCTTTTGCGAAATATAACGACCCAGAACGTAACCAAGGAACAGTGATTCCTTTTAGTTTTGATAGCGAAGAAAAAGCAAGAAAATTTGCAAAATCCGATGGTGTCAATGGCTGGCTTCCTATTGATACAGGTAGACACATTTACTCTAACTGGGAACCAATCTTTGCGAAACGAGTGGGTGGCCACCCTCTTAGAAATCCGTTCAACCATCCTGCAAATAAAGAATTGCGGACAGAGTATACCCACGATATGTGTCCAAAAACATTAGATATTTGCTCAAAGACGGTGTTTATATCACTTAGCCCAGATTGGACAGAAGAACAGGTTGAAAAAGTTGTGGATAGTTGTAAAAAAGCAGGAGCAAATCTATAAAAATTTGATTAATTCTTATTGTTACTACTCTCCTCAAACGAGGAGAGTAGTAGCACCCCACCACCTTGATTTACACAAAAGACAATAAAAAAGTAAAATTGAAAGACCAACTCAAGGTTCAATTAATAGTTTATAAATAAACTTAATTAACCTCAGAAGATAATCTGGAAAACAGTTTTAGCAATCAACGCTACCGCAACAGAAACCATACCTACCAAACCCATTCCGCAAGAATAACCTGCAAGAATAATTGGAGTATACCTTTTCCATTGAGGTCCAATTTTTTTTGAAAAATAGAATCTTCCAAGCAGTGCTCCAGCAAACATAGGGAAAGCTGCATGAGGTAAAGCACCCAACCCACCTATCATTCCATAAAAAAGCCCCATAGGTAACTTTAATAATGTCATCACAACATATAAAACGCCTCCAAAGGCAGCCGCTGGTACAATACGAGAAAATTTAATAGCTTGTAACATCCAGTTAGAACCAGCGCCTTTTAAAGTACTGGTTACCCACAGAGTTTGGAACATAGCACTCATAGGCCACATCTTCTGTACATACGGATAAGTTGAAGAAGGTATGGGTGCCATTCTCCAGATAATTGACCAGAAAAGAAAACTACAAAAAAGCATTATAGCAAGTGTAGTAAACGATGCTTTGTAGTATGAAGTAAATTTTGTTCTTGTTAATTCTAAGGTTTTAAAAGTTTGAGCCAATCCACCGTGATTAAAATAAGGGATTGGAGCAAACCAGATATCTGCCCCTTTATATCCACTTAAAATAAAAGTACCTTCTCTAACATAAGGAAAAGAAACTCCTCCAGCAACGCCTGTTATACCAAACATTCTTGCAGAAGTATAACTCAATAAAGGGCTTAAAACAAAACCAAACATTACAAACAATATGATTGGAAACGCTGGAACAAGTATTTTGCAAATCACTATATAGATAAGTGTAGAAAGAAACCATAGCCCTAATGCAATAGGTAGCGGGTAATCTCCCCTATTTTCTGGAAGAACTTCCTTCTTTTTAATTGTACTTTTCCCTTTCTTAATATATGCTTGTATTGTCTTTACTAAACCTGTTATTGTAACAACTATAGCACTACCTATACCAACATTTATCCAGAAATCCATTGAAGCAACAATATTTGTAGGAATTGCTGTCATTCCTTGGTGCCAATTTTTAATTATACCTATCTTATAAAGTATAGGGTTTCCAATAAGATTTGCTACTACTGAACCAATAAAAGTACCACATACCACCCAAAAAGGTAGAACAAACCCTGACAACACTATACCAAGTTCTGTACTTATACCCAAAAGAGCAGCAGGAAATTTAACTCCTATCTTATCAGTAAAATCTATCCAAGGTATTGGAAGCAACTGAACAGGGTTAGACATCATCAACCCAGTTATGGTAGGTATTACCACATAAACCGCTCCAAATATAATGCCTATCATAGCAGAAATACTAAATACTCGCCACCTCCAAGTCTCCTTTTTACTAGAAGATTCTGCAAGAGCGTTCATTCCTTCTGCAGAAACAGGAGCCATAGGGAAAGGAAGGGATTCTCTGTCACTGGTTATCCTAAACAAAAAATATCCCATAGTATATCTATTAATTCTGTAAAGCACGTTATGTACAACTATTAGCAATATAGGTACAAGCCAAGCTCTATGGAAAAAAGTTCTTCTAATGATAGCGTCAGAATTTGCAGGTGGAACAGCCCATGTAGGTATTTTGTCGTGGAGCCCCATAGATTGAGCGTAAGGTGATTGAATAAGGTATTGTTTCCAAATAAGGTCGGCAAAAGCACCGCCCTGCAATGTAAGTCCAGCAGCTCCAAGTATCAAACCAGCTGACATAAGACCACTTACTATTTGGAATGTTACAAACAACTCTTGTCTTTTTAACTCTATAAAAGACCTCTTGGATATTTCAACAAGTAGAATAACAGTTACCCATGAAGCAGCCCCTACTAAGCCGCCCCCTGTCATAAGCCCAAGGTAAATGGTTCCGGGAAGCATTACAAATCCAATAAAAAGCGCAGCCCAGATAGTTCGTAAGTTAAACCCGTCGCGAAACTCCTCTTGTATCTCTAAATCTTGAAATTCATCTCTTATTTTTTCATCCATTTTACCTTCCTTTTTTAATCTATTTTAAGAATCTCTTTTCCCTTCTTCTCATAGTTCTTCTTAACTTCTTCATTAACTGTTCGCCATATAAGAAACTGTTTCCTCATACTGTCAAGAAATCTGCGGTTAAGACGTTTCCAGTCGGTCTCCTCACCACTTGTTCTTTTCATAACAAGAGTTATAAGGTAAAAATCATATTCTCCCATAGGTTTAAGAACCATTCTTACAGATTGGCTTACTGCCAAATCAAATGGTGCAAGCCAAACCTTGGTATCAAGCAAATACTTATTCTTACCAGAATCGAGTTTCTCATATTTTAATTCAGCTCCAGATGTATAAAAATTACCTATAGAAATATCAAGGTAAGCATTATAATATTCTGTTAAAAAAGTCACCATACCTAAAACCTCTATTTCGTTGAGAGTAAAAGGAAATTCAAATTCCCACAAATCTCCTTTAGGTTCAGGGAGAATCCATCTTCTGGTAACATCAGGAACAGCCATTTGAGAAGCTTTTCTGGCAGGATAAAGTGTTGATAAAAGTACAGTAATAAATATAATTATGGTTGCAAAAACAGCTGAAAGCGATGAATAGTTCAACACAAGCCCTTTAAGCATCCCCATAGACATAAGAAATTTTGCAAGAATCTGACCAAGGAGATACCCACTAACCGCTCCTAAAACAGCGTAAACAAGAGATTCTGCAAGGAATAAGGATGATATGTGAACAGGAGCAAGCCCAACGGCACTATATGTTCCTATCTCTCTTATTCTTTCATAAACAGAACCCAACATTGTATTTAAAACAATTAAGGCAGCTATAAGTATAGGTATCAAAAGATTAGCTAACCCTGAAAAAGATGTTAGTCCTATACTGCTATAAACATAAGTTTTACCTTCAAGTCCTGCAAAAATGTTTACTGCTAATTTGGACACAAAACTCTCTGTTACAGCCATCCCATCAACATCTTCGTTAAATCCAATAGCTATCGAATTGATAGTACCGTTCATATTCATAAGGGTAGTAAAAGGCATAATAATAACATTGTCTGACTCAACCCGTGGGAAAATATCAAGTTCTGTCTCTGTAGTTTCGGCAACTCTTTGACGCCTTGACTTTATTTGAGTTAGTTCAAGTTCTGGTATTACAGAAAAATTTACAGGTGTTATAAGTTCATTATCAAGGTCTTTCATATCACCAAACGTCTTGCCGTCAAACATTCCTTTCAAAAGAAATTCTTTTCCGTAAATTTCAACATATTTAATCCCAACATCATTTTTAGAAAGACCAAGATGAGTAGCTGTTCTTTCAGATATAATCACTGAATCTTCATTATCAGAATCGAACCACTGCCCCTTTGTTAATGAATCTTTAAAAGGCATTACTTCATTCGCTGATAAACCCAAAAGCCCCATTGCCAAAAAACTATTTCCATCGGAGATAACATCAATAGCTGTTCTATCGCCCACCTCACCCATAATATACCACGCTCTCGGAGAGATAACGCCGTGAGATGAAAATTCGTTTTCTACATAGTCAAAAACAACATTTGTTATAGGTGCGTGTGAGCGGTCCCTAAAAAGAATTCCTTTGTAGGAAGGGTTATAAGGTCTTAACACCTTATTGAACTTCATATGGGTCTTAATTGAAGTAAAAGAAAGTACTGTAAATGTAAGAAGAATCAAGGTAACAGAAGTTAAAGCAGTTCGTACTTTACGTCTTTTCATATTTGCAACGCCAAGCGAAAATGCTGTAGCAGTAGCCGTGACCCTACCAACATCAGTATTATAAATACTTGTACTTTCCATCTTCATCTGTTGCATCTGCTCTTCAAATTTAGAAGCAATAATAGTTATAACAATCCCAGATAAGGTTAAAACTATAAACGATAACAGGATAACCTCTGGCGCTTCGGTCAACTTAAAAGCAGGGTGAACACTTCTCATTATCCAATAAACTACAAGAAATATACCGCCAATACCAGCTATTCTTGCTTCTGTTTTTGAAAAACCAAAAATAAGCCTTTCTGCAAAAAAAGCAAAAGGCAACAGAAGCATAAAGTAGAAGATTATACCTTTCACAACATCATTAGCAGTGTTTCTTACATCAGGGTAAGCCCTTGATTCCATAGCAAGCGCTTGTCTGGAAAATTTCAAAAAATCATACCATTTTTTCTCTCTTCTTGCTTCTTCTGCTTGAGCAAGAAGTTTTCTTGACTCTTCTTGAAGTTCTGTAAGTCGCTCATTTTTAATACCAAACTTTTCAAAATTCGTTTTTCTAAAACTACTAAGAATATCCATATCTCTTGCACCTTGATATGGTGTGTTAAGAATAGAATTTATATCATCAACAGCAAAACCCATACCCTCTGCTTTTTCTTGGTTTACGTCTTTTCCTTCAGAATTTAAAAGCAAAAGTCTTCTGCCAAGCAGACCAGACAACCCAATAACCTTAACGTGAGTATCTGGTTTTGCAAAAACAACAGCAAGGGGTTCCGCATAAGATGTCCAAGTACTAAAAACATTACGTAAATAAAAACCGTACTGGGTAGGAAGACTGTTTGCTCTATCAAAAACATCTATCTTATTAAGAGAGGTAAGATATTGAGGGTCTATCAGTTCAAAAACACCTATAGGTTTTGCTTCAAACAGGACATGCATCCAACTTTTATCTCTATAATCCATTACAACCCTTATAGGATATTGCTGAGCACCGCCACTACCTAAATCTGAAGCAAGAACAATTTTTCCTGTTTCAGTATCAAGCAAAAAACCAGACAATTCACCAACAGTACTCATTTTTAACATAGAAAATTGAGCTCTACCTCGTTCATCGGCAAGTCCAATCAAACTATTTCTAACTCCAAGAGAAGTTTTTTCCTGAGTATAACCTCTACCAGTCATTCTCGGCACAACAAGAGCATTAACAACCGGGTCTTTAGGAACAAAACTTGTTGTTGGGTCAAAGGTTGTTACATTAACTGTCAATGAAGCAAGGGAATCTTTTAAATCGAGTTCTGTTTCTGGAAAAAGTTTTTCATCTCCAACTGCCTTTTCAAGAAGTTTCTTTATAAAAAATGTCTGTTTTTTTACGTTTGCAATATTAACTTTTTCAAAAGTATCTGTTGGAGTATCAACCCTCCATCTACCGTCGTTAACAGTAACAAGAGAAACAGATGGAACTCCGCTATATATAACATATTCTCCGTCTGTCCTTATTTTACACGGCATAAAAGTGTTCCACACTCTACCTTTTTCTGGCATTATGCCATTTACAAGAGCAAATTCCTCATTGTAACCAAATCTTTTACATATCTCGCCAGAGTAATCAAGGAATTTTCTTGCAAAGGAAGTCATAGCCCTCTGGTGAAAAGCTTCTTCGGAGTTATACCACACGCCTAAACCTGAACCTCTATCAGAAAGTTCAAGGCCTATGAAAAGAGAAACGTTTATTCTATCTTTATCAGAAATTCTTTTCTTAAAGAGAGGGTCTTTTCTTAAATGTTTCTGCACAAAATCGTTAATTCCTCTCATACTATGAAAGTGAGAGGAGGTAGCAAGAAATAACAGCGTTCTATCAGGTGGGTTTTCTTTAAAATATTCAGCAATTTCAAGCATAGTAGCAATACCAATAGAAGAAGTAGCGCCCGGTGCTACGGAAGGAACAACACTAATACTATCATAATAACTTTGTATTACTATAACCTCATTTTTTAATTTACTGTTCTTTCCTTCCATATATCCGAAAATATTGTAATCATCAGTTTTCTGCCAAGTCATTCGAGCAAATATTTCAGCATCTTTATTTTTACTTGCAACATCAATCAAATATTGGCTATTCTCCCCAGCATAAAACCTTGGAACATCTATTGGAGTATCAACAAACTTCTTCTCTGCTTCTAACCTGGTAATATTTCCAAGATTAGTAAAAACAAAAGCCCTTGCACCCAACATAGCAAGAGTTTGCCACATATCTGCAGAATCAAAATCCAGAAGTATTATGCTACCTTCGACATCGTGTCCATCGAGCAATTTCCAATCACCTTTCTTTGCATAAATAATTTTACCTTTAACTCCTGCAGGAGGCACAGTAGAAGTCCTAATCAAGTTAGGCCATAAACAATACAGGTTAGTGTTTTTACCATCAACAGTCACATAAGCAAACTCTTGAACAGGCATAGGAACATTAAACTTTTCTTTAGTAATTTTGGTAAGACCTGCTTCTTTAAATTTTTTCTCGATAAAGTTAGAAGCCTCTATATGACCTTGGTAACCAGGTACTCTTGAAGAGAGAGAAGAAAAATATTTTAAGTATTCAATAGAATCATTAGCATTTAAAAGACAAGGTAAAACAAAAAGCAGTGCAATAAAATAGGCTTTAAGCCTGAATCTATTCCTCATTTTTAACTTCCTCCCTAATTTTTAACCAAGCATTTTTTGAACCTGGATTTACATTTAATTCCTTTACAAACTCTTCTTTTGCTTCTTTTTCTCTACCCGTTTCTTCATAAATCATACCCTTTAAAAAATGTACATTCGGGTAAAATTGATTGGCAGAAAGAACTTTATCGCAGTTTTCCATAGCGGTTTCATACTCTTTATTATAGTAACGTACAAGTGAATTATTAAAGAGAAGATTTGTGTTATCAGGAAAATAAAAAAGACCTTCTTGTATCCACTTATCAGCTAAAGAAAGGTCATTTTTAATAATATAAGCCATTATCATCTTTTCGTATCCCAATGCACTCTTCTCTTTTTCCAAAGATTTTTTCCATAACAAAATTGCTTTATCAACATCTCCAGAAGCAAAAAAAACATCCCCTTCTTTAATTTCTTTTGCCCCTTGAGGATCTTTCGAACTGAAAGGATAGCAACCACAAAAAAAAAATAATAACAAAAAAAGCAATATTTGATTAAATTTCATTTATTAAAAACCGAATTAAACCTTTTAAAACGCCTTATCAATATAAAACCAAGCAACAATAACACAACTATCAAAACAATTCTACTAACAATACTTTCTCTATTTAGAACAGTTGGCCACAAAGTTACTATAGAAACAATTATTGCGACATCTTCCCATAAAGGCGTTTTCTTAAATTCCTTATTATCTTTCATTTGATTTTTTCAAGTAACCACAAGTCAATTACCAAAACAAACTATAATTTTGAGAGCCCAAACCCAACAATTTTAAATTATCTTTTACTTCTATATCTTGATAGTGCCGGGAGGGGGACTCGAACCCCCATGCTGGAAGCATACGCCCCTCAAACGTACGTGTCTGCCAATTCCACCATCCCGGCTATCATTTATATTACTCTATTATAACATTTTTTCTGTCAAGGTAAAGTTCAGCACAAATCCTTGCAAGTTTTCTCACTCTTCCTATAAACCTTACCCTTTCACTAACGCTTATCGCCGTTCTTGCATCCAGAAGATTAAATATGTGTGAAAGTTTCAAAACATAATCGAACGCAGGGTACAAAACTTTCTCTCCGAGAATTCTTTCTGCTTCTCTTTCAAATTTTTCAAACAATTCAAAAAGCATATCTGTATCTGCTTTATCAAAACCATAAATAGAATAATCTTTCTCTCTATCTTTGTAAAGTTCACCATAAGAAACATTATTACTCCATAAAAGTTGATAAACATTACTCTTTTTTTGAATAAAGTTTGATATTCTATCCAACCCGTACGTAATTTCAACTGAAGGTGGAGAGAGATCTATTCCACCAGCTTGTTGCATATAAGTGAATTGAGTAATCTCAAGCCCATCAAGCCAAACCTCCCACCCTACTCCCCACGCACCTAAGGTTGGAGCCTCCCAATTATCCTCAATAAACCTTATATCATGTTTTGCAACATCTATACCTATAGATGAAAGACTTTTAAGATAAATCTCTTGTATGTCCTGTGGAGGAGGTTTCATAATAACCTGTATTTGGTGATGCATATATAGTCTTATTGGATTATCCCCATACCTTCCATCAGCTGGTCTAACAGAAGGCTCCATATAAACAACATTCCACTCCTTTTCTCCAAGAATACCAAAAAAAGTTGCTGGGTTAAGAGTGCCCGCTCCCACCTCTACATTATATGGGTGCCAAAGGTAACAACCTCTACTTAACCAGTAGTTCTCCAAATTTCTCCAGATATCCTGAAAGGTAATAGTCTTATTTTCCATTTTTTAGATATTATACTTAAACTTATGATATTGTCAAAATGCCCATTCCCATTCTTGTTTTTAATATGTATAATAAACTTTAATTAATATATTATACAATATTTATTAAGGGTGCACAATATAATCATTTGACAACCCACGTATGAAGGATATAATTTAATCACAAAATCAATTTATTCAAAAATTCTTACCATTAAAAGGAGAAGAAGATGAATATCTATAACGAAGAATTGAAAGAAATTATTGATTTATGGAACCTAAAACCTGAGGTTAAAAAAAAGATTTTTAACCTACTTGATGAAAATCCCTCTATAAAACCTGCTCACCTTTTCCGTTATTATTGTCCCGACGAAAAACAGAATAAGGTCGGTAAATTAGAGAAAATGTTTACTCAAAAATTTAATTCAAAATACGCCCTTGCTGTCAACTCTGGAACATCTTCTTTATTAGCAGCTCTTGTTGCCTGTGACATTGGTCCTGGAGATGAAGTTATAGTGCCTGGGTACACTTTTTTTGCTAGCGCCTCTGTGGTTGTTGTAGCAAAGGCTATCCCTGTAATTGCAGAAATAGATGAAACCCTAACTTTAGATGTAAAAGATGTAGAGAAAAAAATAACCCCTCAGACAAAAGCCATTATCCCTGTTCATATGAGAGGATTACCAAGCAATATGGACGGAATAATGAAAATAGCTAAAAAATATAAACTAAAAATCATTGAAGACGTAGCACAGGCAGCAGGCGGAAAATATAAAGACAAATATTTAGGAACCTTTGGAGATGCAGGATGTTTTAGTCTTGATGCGTACAAGATAATCGCAACTGGTGAAGGCGGCATGCTTTTAACCGATGACGAAAAAACCTATATTAAAGCTCAAAGTTGGCACGATACGGCAGCTTGTTGGAGACCCAACAGATATGAAAAAGAAAGAATGCAAGGAGAACTTTTCTGTGGAGAAAATTATCGGCTCAGCCAAGTACAAGGTGCTATAGGTATTGCACAAATGAAAAAACTCAATAAGTATATAACTAAACTTAGAAAGAATAAAAAGATTCTTATGGAATCCTTGGAAGGAAAACTTAAAACTCAAACCTTAGCCCCAATAAACGATATAGAAGGCGATTGCTCCACAAACTTAATTCTTCTTTCTAAAACTTCTGAAAAAACAAAAGAAAAACTTGAAACTCTTAAAAAGAAAGGAGTACCTGCAGGCGGCATATACGACCAAACAGTAAGAGATTGGCATATTTACAAGTTCTGGGAACACATTTTGCAGAAGAAAACGCCCACAGAAGAAGGGTGCCCTTTCACCTGCCCCTACTACAAAGGAGAATTGCCTGACTACAACCAGAATATGTGCCCCCAAACCCTTAGCATACTTGAACGGGTTATAAGCATATCAATAAATGAAAACTGGACCAGGCAAGATATCAAAAAAATTGCTGAAACAATAATAGAAAACCAGTAAAGTTTAAGAAAAGACGGTGTTCCCCCTGCATGTTATTCCGAATTTATCCCGAGTACCCCCGAGGGACCCTTTACGGAGGTCTGCCCTCCGTCTTTATGGGACGCAGGCGAAAGAGGAATGGAGAGGTTGTTATGCAACACGCCCTCCCTTTATTCCACCAGTAAAATTTGACATTATAATTTACATAAGTCATAATAATACAAAATTAGAGTGCCCACTGGGCTTAATAGGGAAGTGCTAAAAGCCACGCTCCCGGCGCTGTAAGGATAAACGAAATTCTAATCCACTCTTCATATAACGAAGGGGAAGGAAGAAAAGTAGGTTATAAAATCCTAAGTCAGAAGACCTGCTCTAATAATGCCAACCTTTTCCTGCGGGATAACAGGAAGAAGGAACAAGTTTTCGGGCAAAGTAAATCAGGGTGCAGCCCGTCACGTATGTGGCGGGCATTTTTTTTATCCCATACCAACAGGAAAAGAAAAAATGAAGAAAAAAGGATTTACTTTGATTGAACTGCTTGTTGTAATTGCTATAATTGCCATACTTGCAGCAATGTTGTTACCAGCCCTTGCTAAGGCAAGAGAGCAAGCAAGAAAATCTGTCTGTATGAACAACCTTAAGCAATTATCTCTTGCTTTCCTTATGTATGTAAACGATTATCAAGAGTACTTTCCTCCAGCATACTATTTCGCTTCTGATTGGAGTTGGCAGAACAACTGGGATTTCTATATTGAGTACGAAGGGTGGGAAGTTGACCCAAATAAAACAAAAGGCGGTATCATATCTTCTTATTGTCCTTCTGGAGAGGTATGGCAATGCCCTTCATTTTTCGTAGAAAAAATAGACAGACCTTCTACTGGTTACGCTTACAATAGTTATATTGGTGGTGATTTGGGTGCTTCCTCCCCTACCCTTCCAGTAAAAATGGCTGCAATCAATAATCCTACAGAGACAATACTCCTTGCTGATAGCGGATATTTAAATACCACTACAGGTAAAATCGATGGTAACAATATTTTGAGAGGACCAAACGACCCTTCGTATCAATGGATAGGACCAAATGTTCATTTTAGACATAACAGCACAGCCAACGTTGCTTTTGTTGACGGAAGTGTTCGTTCTTATGCCACTAAATACAATATAAGTGCTACAGAAAAAAACCTGGCAGACCTTTCTTCTGACGGGAAAATGTATGAACTTAAATAAGGAATACAAATGAAAAGAAAAATAATTTTCCTTATTAGTTTGGGTGTTATTATACTTCTTTTTTTTCTTCTACCAAACTCCAAAAAAGATAACACCATTGTACCTAAAAACGAATCTAAATTAAGAATAATATCACTTGGTCCTTATGTTACTGAAAACCTGTTTCTGCTTGGAATGGACAAAAATATAATTGGTTTAACAATTCACGACCTTCCTGAGAGAAAAAAAAGGAAAGAAATTATAGGCACCCTTATTGCTCCCAACATAGAAAAAATACTTACCTTAAAACCAGATATCGTTATCGGCGCAAAAGAAGGTAATAAACCAGAAACAATATACGAACTTCAGAAGTTAGGAATAAGAACCCTTACATTAAAAGAACTCTACTCATTTGATGATATTAACAACAATTTTCTTGCATTGGGAGAAATCCTTAATGTTAAAAAAATAGCTGAAAATATTATTTCAAGAAACCTAACAGAACTAAATCAAATATTAGACAAACCAGAAGAAGAAAAGAAGAAGAAAGTTTTTTTCATACTTGGTTTCAACCCTCTTATTACAACTGGAAGGAATACCTATATAAACGAAATGATATCTTTTGCAGGTGGTGAAAACATTTTCAAAGATATAGAGAAAAAATGGTTCACTTGCTCTTTTGAAGAAGTTGTCAGAAGAAATCCAGATGTTATACTATTTATAGGAATGGATAAAGATACCAACTTTTTTGATAACAGACTTTCCGAAATAGGTGGAATAAAAGAATCTTCCTGTTACGAAATGGAAGATACCGTTATTGGTAGCCCCACACCAGAAACTTTTGTTAACTCAGTTAAAAAATTAAACGAACTATTTTACAAGCTACCTTAAAAAATCCCCATTTTTGCCCTCTACCCATAGTGAAGAGGGATTAAGGGTGAGGGGGTCTTTTGCTTTACGTCTTTTTGTGTCTTTGCAAGCGTTTCTTAGCGTGGCAATTCCCTCGGGGATACTCGGGACAAGACCCGTCAAAGGCGAAAAGGAATGAGGTAGGGATATAACAATGGTAAGAATGAAAAAAGGAACAATATTGTCAATTAAAAATAGATATCTTCTATTGTCAGCATTGTTTTTAACTACCCTAATTTTTGGAATAAGTGTTGGTGTCAAAAACATAAATTTTTTGCACTTCTTTTCTCTTTCAGAACTTGATAAAACAATTCTTCTACGTATCCGAATACCTCGAATTCTGGCAACTTTTATTGTAGGAGCAGGATTATCTGTTACCGGTTCAGTTTTACAAGCTACCTTAAAAAATCCGCTCGCAGAAAGTTATACACTCGGAATATCAGGGGGCGCTTCACTCGGAATATGTGTAGGAGTTCTTATGGGAAAGGTTCTGGTTATACCTTTTTTTGCCTTCATAGGAGCTTTAGCAAGCGTATCAATAATACTTACCGCCTCAATAAAAAAACGTTTTTCAAACACATCAATAATACTTTTAGGGGTGGCTCTCAACTTTCTATTTTCTTCTTTTGTCTTATTCCTTTTAGCAGTAGTAAAAAACGATAAGTTTCAATCCACAATGCTCTGGCTTATAGGTGATTTTTCTTCCTTCCCTACAAAAATTTTACCTTTATCTTTTATCATTATACTCTGCTTATCATTATACTTTGTTTTTTCGGGCAAAATTTATGATATTTTAAGTTTAGGAGACGAAAAAGCAACCTCTTTAGGGATAAACGTAGAAAAAGAGAAGAGGACATCTTTTTTCTTATCCTGTATTATAGTAGGGTTATGTGTTAGTTTATCTGGTTTAATTGGTTTTGTAGGGCTAGTCTCTCCCCATATATCAAGATATTTTTTTGGCACTCCGCACAAGAAAAACCTACCAGCAACTTTTTTAATAGGTGCAACTTTTCTTATGTCTGCAGATACAATTGCAAGAACTCTTATAAAACCGATAGAAATACCTGTTGGAGTAATAACAGGGTTTTTTGGAGGACTATTTTTTCTCTTTATGCTTTTATATAGACGAGAAAGAGGGATTTAATATGTTAAAACTAAAAAACCTAAGTTTTTCGTATAAAACAACTCCAGTATTAGGGAACATATCAACTGAAATAAAACAAGGCGAATTTCTAGGGATAATCGGTCCTAACGGTTCTGGTAAAACTACTCTACTAAAGTTAATCGTAAGAATATTAACTCCTTCAAAAGGCAATATTTTTCTTGATACAAAAAATATAAAAGATATACCCTACTCAACATATTCGCAGAAAGTTTCCTTCCTACCCTCAAACCTTGAAACCCATTTCCCTTACACAGTTGAAGAATTCATTTCAACAGGCAGAGCTCCTTATATAAATAGATACGGTATCCTGAATGCGGAAGACCTCCAAATAATTGAAGAAACAATGGCTCTTTTTGAATTAAAAGATTACAACAACTTAAATATAACAGAACTTTCTGATGGAGAAAAACAGAAAGTTTTTCTTGCGCAAACAGTCGTTCAACAACCCGCTTTACTAATTCTTGACGAACCCACATCTCACCTTGATATAGGTCACAGTTACAAAATTATGGATATAATAAAAGAACTAAACAATAAAGGAACAACCATTATATCAGTTTTGCATAACCTAAACCTTGCATCAGAGTATTGTAGCAACCTTACTCTTATGAATATAGGCAAGATAGTTTCCTCAGGTAGCCCTTCTGATGTCTTAACCTACCAAAATATAGAAGAAACATATAAAACAAAAGTTTTAGTCTACAAAAACCCTCATTCAGGCAAACCTTACGTCTTTGGACTTCCAGCCCACCAATTAAAAAACTCTAAAACTTGATTTCCCCGCCCTCAAGAGGAGAGGCAATTAGAGGGGAAATTCTCTCTCGCCCATTTTGTTATCTTGAACTTGTTTCAAGATCTCTAACCTAACCCACTTAACATAAGCGGTAAAAACGAGATTCCGGATCAAGCCCGGAATGACATAAATGGGGAAGCGGAAGCAATAGCAAAGATGAAATAAGGAAAACACACACCATACTTTTTTAGTTCTTATTTTCAAAACTTGACAAACAAAATAAAATAAGTATAATAATTGTATTGATATCATTTTAGTTATTATTGCAAGGGCAGGAAGCAAATTTTTATTGTAAATACTCCGTAATAAAGAGTAAGAGCAAGGTTTTGAATTAAATTATATTTACTGTCATATTTTATTCTAATAATTTCCAAAAAACCTTCCAAAAACTCCTTAAATTTGGTGTATTATATTTTTATTTTTATTAAATATTATGAAAAATTTATTCAAAAATATTGGGTTTTTTACTCTACTATTAACCTTGTTAATATCCTCTTCTGCTTTTGGGGCTTGGGTACTCGGTGGAGACGCAACATTTTCTGGGCAGAGAATTATCCTAACACCTGCATCAGGGGATAAAGCAGGGGCTGCCTGGTCTGATTATCAACTTGACTTATCAAAGGACTTTGATTTTACTTTTATAGCCAATTTTGGAAATCGAAATAGTGACGGTGCTGACGGTATCGCCTTTGTTTTTCATCAAGACCCCAGAGGAACAGGTGCTTTTGGAGACACATCTTATGGAGGAGAATGGATAGGATGTTATGGTATTCTTCCAGCGGTTGCTGTGGAGTTTGATACCTACCAAAATACTGCCAGAGGCGACCCAAGTGCTGACCATATAGGTGTTAACCTTTATCCTGCCAACGGTACTGGTGTCCCCAACCATTCAGGGCAAGCGGCTGTGCAAGCTCGTCGTACTAATACCAACATTGAAACAGGAAACGATTATACAATAAGGGTTGTTTGGACTGCCTCAATAAATAGGTTGCAGGTCTATTTTGATGGTTCACTTAGATTAACTATGACAAGAGATATTGTTTCTCAAGTTTTTGGTGGTAACCCTTTAGTGTGGTGGGGATATACAGCTTCAACTGGTGGTGCTTGGAATAAACACGAAGTTCTTGTCAACCCATCTATGTCAGTTACAAAAACAGGTCAGCCAACATCAGTAAACTCTGGCGAAGAGATTACCTACACCATAACAATAACAAATACAGGAAACGCTACAGGTATAGTCGGAGAGATTGAAGATACTCTCCCGTCTGGTTTAACTTATGTAAACGGTTCAACAACTGGACTTACCACAGACAACCCCACCATTAACGGACAGAAACTTACTTGGACTGGTTGTTGGTGCGTTCAACCAGGAACGTCCAACAGACGAACCCTTACTTTTAAAGCAATTGCAGGCGAAACACCGGGTATTACATATAATAGCGTTATAATAAGAGGTTCTTTCCCAGATACTGGCTCGGGAGGTACGGCTCCTGTAACTATACACGGACCTGTTTTAACTCTGGAAAAATTTGTTGACAAGACAACTGCGACTCCCGGTGAAGAAATCATTTATACAATACAATATAAAAATATAGGCGACAGAGACGCCAGAAACATTATTATAGTTGATACAGTGCCTTTTTATACTTCTTATGTTGCAGGTAGTTTAAAATCTGGAGCTGCTAACTCAACGTATCAGAATGCGACTTCTCTGACTGATGCTCAAGATAGTGATATTGGGAATTCTGATGGGACAACTGTGTCTTTTATTATCCCTTCTGTATCTGCAAATGTTACGAGAAGGGTCTTTTTTAAAGTAAAAGTGGATTAAAAGCAAGAGGGAAAGCCCATCCTTTCCCCTTCTACCCTTAGGGGAAAGGAAAGTATGGGAGAACAATTTCCTCCCTTCTGTCTTTGCGAGTCGTTTTGTGACGTGGCAATCTCGCCGAAGGCGGAAAAGAAGGGAGGTTACGTGAGTTAGATGAGAGATCCTGAAACAAGTTCAGGGTAACAAAGTGGGACATAAGAATAAAAACATTTTATTTACATATTACAAGGAGGTGAAATAATGAAAAAAATTGGTCAGATACTTGTATTATCGTTATTTCTTTTTACCGGCATCGTAACAGCTCAAACAAAAGGGTCAACTGCTCCTTCACAAAAGGAAGGTCTTTCTCTTGTAATGAGTGTTGAAAGAGAGGCAACCATTAAAAAAGACGGTAAAACTCAAATAAAATTGGAACCGGTAAAGAAGACCTCAAAAGGGGACATACTTGTTTATACTCTTAAATATAAGAACGAGGATAAAGAAAAACTTACATCCGCATCTTTTGTAACCCCTATACCCGAAGGAACATCTTATCAAGATAAGAGCGCTGTGGGTAAAGGGACTGATATTCTTTTTAGCATTGATAAGGGAGTTGTGTACCGGAAACCCCCTATCAAATATTCTGCCAAAACTTCTGACGGTAAAACAGAAGAAAAAGTGGCAACTCCGGATATGTATACACATATAAGATGGGTTTTAATGAAGGACTTACAACCTGGAGATACAGGAAGTGTAACCTTTAAAACAAAAGTAAGATAACTATAAGGAGGAAGTAATGGAAGTAAAAAGTAAAAGTTTGTTTAATAAAAAGAAAAGAAAAAAAGGAGGTGAAATAATGAGAAAAGTTCTTTTAATTTCAAGCATAATAGCAATCTCAGCACTTATGTTTGCGCCTATGGCAATGGCTAAAGGAACTCCAGCTGGCACTGAGATTAAAAACAAAGCATACGCTGATTATAAAGATGCAAACGGCAACGATAAAAGCAGAGTATACTCAAACGAAGTAACTACTGTAGTTAGCCAGGTTGCAGCTATAAACATAACACCTAACACTGGTAACCAAAGTGGTGTTGCAGGTAGCGAAGTTGCTTATCCAGTAACAATATGTAACGATGGCAACGGAGACGATACCTTTACTCTCGGTGTAGCAGATACAACCTGGACATCAAAAATATATTTTGATACCAACGGCGACGGTGTTTGGGACCCACTTACAGAAACAACTGAGGTAACAAGTACAACTCTACTTGCAGCTGATGCTTGTTATAAGGTTATTGTTGTTACAACAATACCTCCAACAGCAGCAGATGGAGCAGAGAGTACTGCAACTTTAACTGCTACATCAACTTTTGATAACACAGTTAAAGAGACAGGTACATATAAGACAACCTCATTAAAAGCTGTATTTAGTATAGTGAAATCTGTGGTTGACACTCCAGCAAACCCGGTACCTGGTGATATCATAACTTACAGAGTTAACGGTGAGAATACCGGTAGCGCTGATGCAGAAGATATTAGAGCTGAAGATACTATCCCTACTGGAACAACTTATGTTGCTGGAAGTATGAGATATGGGCCCATAACAACTACATACTCCACTGCAACAGCTCTTACTGACGCTAACGATGGAACTGAACAAGATGGTATAGGCGGTTACTTTGACGGAACTAAGGTTATATATACAAGAGAAACCTTCCCAGCAGGAGAAAAAGGTTCTTTCTTCTTCCAGGTAAAAGTGAACGACACAATAACTGAAGGCACAAATATTACCAACACGTTGACTGCATACCACAAACATATTGATTTGCCTACAGAATATACAACAACCAGTAATACAACTACAACTACAGTAGGTTCTAAACCAGCTATAGAGGTAAAAGACAACGGTATATACTCAGGTGACCCCGGTACTCAGATTGTCCACGCCTTTACTGCTACAAACAAAGGGAACGCACCTGATACAATCAATATAACCTACTCATCTGGATTGGGCTGGACTTGGAAATTTTGGGTAGACGTTGATGGTAATGGTATCCCCGGCACAGACGGCGATTACGAAATTTACGACACAAACTCTGACGGCATAATAGATACAGGAGTCCTTGCTGCAAACGGTGGGTTTATAAACATCCTTGCGGTTGCAACGATACCTGTTGGCACAACAGATGCTAATGTTGATACCACTACCGTTACAGGAACTTCTGTTAAAGATAACACCTTAACAGATGCAATAACTATAACTACAACCTGTAAAGCACCTGTATTATCTCTTAGCAAAACAGTGTCACCAGAAGGACCTCAACCTCCAGGAACTGAACTTACTTACACAGTAACTGCTACCAATACAGGTTCTGGAAACGCAACATCTATTATTATTTATGATGTTGTACCTCAATATACTACTTATGTGACTGGTAGTATCAAAACAGGTGATACTGTTGCGACTTTGATAACAAGAACCGATGCTTCAGATAATGATGGAGGTAGTTATGACTCCAACTCCAAAACAATAAGAGCAGGCGGTTCAGGTACACCTTTAACACTTGGGCAGAACGGAACTTGGGTGCTCCAGTTTAAGGTAACGATTGATTAAGTAAGGAAAAAAATGATAATAGGAGTAATTAAAAAACTTTTGAGGTATAAAAGACCGGCGGCAGTAGCTGTTGTAAGTATGCTGTTTTTTGCTTACACTATTGCTCTTTTTGCGGCACCTACGCCGCCGGGCACTCCTATTATTAATATTGCTTCAGTTGAATATAAAGATGCCAACTTGAACCCTTATGATGGAGATACCCCACCTGTAACAACTATTACTACAGAAAGAACTCAAGGTATTATAGAGTTTTTCAACGAGAATTGGGAACCCAAATCTGTATATAAGGTAGGCGAAACGTTATATATACAGGTAACAGATTTAGACCAGAACATTTACAGAGATATAGAAGAGACAGTAACCATAACCCTTACAGATAGCCAAACAGGTGATACAGAAACTATAACACTTTATGAAACAGGGATTGATACAGGTGTTTTTAGGGGCTCTATACCTACAACTTCTGCTCCTTCTGTTCCAAACAACGATATTCTATCAGTAAGAGAAAACACTATTATTAAAGCCATATATACCGACCCTCTCGACCCACAACCTGTGGTTGAAAGTGTTGCTTATATAGACCCTTATGGAATTGTTTTTGACTCTATTACAGGCAACCCAATAGAGGGTGTGGTTGTAACCCTGATGGATGCAAGTACAGGGGTAGCAGCTGACTTACCTTTTGACCCTAACCCTGTTACAACCGATTCTGACGGAAAATACGCTTTTCCTCTGGTCCCACCCGGAATATTTTATCTTTCATTATCTTCTCTACCAGAAGGTTATACTTACCCTTCAGTTGTTCCTACCTTAGAGATGCCTTCAGGGTACGAAATAGTCAACGGTTCAAGGGGCGAGAATTTTGAACTTACACCTTTAACTCCACCTTTAAATATAGATATCCCTATAGACCCAAAAGCATCAGAGTTTAGCATAACAAAAACAGCCAATAGAACAACTGCTTCTATAGGCGATATTATCAGATATTCCGTAAAAATAACCAACCAAGGTAATGTTGATATAACCAACATAAGTGTTACAGACGTGATGCCGCATAGTATAAGTTATGTTGAAGGTTCCACAAAGTTTGATTCTTTACCCGCACCCAACCCAACAATTACAGGTAGAACACTTGTTTGGGATATACCTATAATCAACTCCAACACTTCTATAGAAATAACATATAACGCCATAATCAGTGTTGGTACTAAAAAAGGTGACGCTAAAAACAGAGTTATAGCAACTGGAACAAGTGTTGGTAAAAGCATTTCTTCACCTCCAGTATCTTTCACTATAAAAATTAATGAAGGTGTTTTCACTTCAAAAGGCACTATTATAGGTAAAGTTTTCCTTGATAATAACAGAAACAAAATTCAAGACACTGACGAATCAGGTATAAAAGGTGTTGTCTTATATACTCAAGATGGTACACGGATTGTAACCGATGAACAAGGAAAATACTCAATACCTGGTGTTACTCCCGGCACTCATATAATAAGGATCGATAAGACAACTATTCCCGACGGATTAAAACCATACCCTATATCAAACAGGTTTATGGGTAACAATATCTCACAATTTGCTGATATACTCCCAGGTGGACTATTTAGGGCTGATTTTGCTTTAATAGAAGAAGATATATCTAAAGACGAAACACCTACAACTATAAATACCATACAGATAGCTTCTTTCCAAAAAAGAGATACTAAAAACGCTATACTTACCGCACAAAAATTAGAGAAAGAAGGATTTAAGAACCTTAGGGTTGAACTTATACAAGATAAACTAACTTTAAGAATGGGTAACTATAACTCAACAGCAGATGCACAAGTTGACCTTAAAAAAATTAAAAAGGACTACTCGAGTGCGTTTGTCAGAAGGGCGTATATACTTCCTGATAGAGTTGTTTATCCAGATGTTTCACAAAAAACTGATGAGACCATTGTAAAAGAAGTTGTAGAAACACCGGTCGCACCACAAACTCAAGAAGAAAAACTGGAGTTATTAAAGGAAGATATAGTAAATATGGTACCTGAACTTGATTTTATTTCTCCTTTAGATGGGACATATCTACCTAAAAAATCTACCAACGTAATGTTTAAGGCGCCTTTAAATACTGCAGTTACTTTATATCTTAACGGTACAAAAGTAGAAGATACAAAATTAGGTATGAAACTTGAAAGCAACCGTTCAAGAACATCTGTATATGAATATATAGGTCTACAATTAAAGCAGGGAGCCAGCAACATTTTTAAGATTGAAGTTGTTGACCAGTTTGGAAACGTTAGAGGTGTAAAAGAGGTTACAGTTACAACTCCAGATAACCCGTTTGAGATTGTGGTCAACCCAAAAGAAAAGAAGGTTCAAGCAGACGGAATATCTATACTTGAAGTGGAAGCATTTATTAAAGATAAAAACGGTAACCTGCTTGAATATCCTACCTCTTTTACTGTTGAAACAAGTGTAGGCGAAATAGTTACCAAAGATATAGACAAATCAACCCAAGGTATACAAGTATCTTGTAATAAAGGGGTAGCAAAATTCCAGATTTTATCTCCAATATCTCCTTCTTTATCCACAATAAAGGTTTATTATGACAATTTGGTTGGTGAAAATACAGTATTCTTCTCTCCTTACCTGCGTCCTCTAATGCTTATAGGTTATGGAGAGGTTGCTCTTGGGTATAGCAGAACAAAAGGCAACACATCTTACCTTGATAAAAACTGGATGAAACAAGAAGGTCTTGGGGTTGCAGGAAGAGGTGCGCTTTTTGCTAAAGGAGATATAGGTAACGGTTTCCTTCTTACGGCGTCTTTTGATACTGCAAAAGAGAAGGATGACGATTTCTTTCATGAAAGAGTTAAAAACACAGAAACAGAAGACAAATACCCTATATACGGTGATGATAGCAAACTCGAATATGAAGCCGAATCAAAAGACAGAATGTATATAAGGGTAGATAAAGACGAATCCCATATTATGTATGGAGATATACGGACAGGGTTTAACGATTCAAAACTTAACTCTTACGAAAGAACTTTTACAGGGTTAAAATCAGAAATCAAGAAAGAGGATTTTTCTTTCAAGAGCTTCTTGAGCCATACCAACCAGGTCCAAAAAATTGATACCTTCCCAGCAAAAGGTATATCTGGTTACTACTATCTTACCAGCAGGTCTGTTATTGAAGGTAGCGATATGGTTATTATTGAAACACGAGATAGAAACCGACCAGAAAAAATACTTACAAAAGATAGAATGAGAAGAGGTAACGACTACGTTATAGATTATGATATTGGTGGTATTTTATTCAAAAGAGCTATACCTTCTCACGATAGCAACCTTAACCCTATCTTTACCGGGTAACACAACAGTAAAGACAGAGTTTTCTCAGACAGAATCTATATTTGATATAAGCAACACCTTCACTCCCAAAAAAGATACAGGTTGGTTGATTGAAGTTGATTCGCACCCTACCGATAACCTGCTATTATCTGCATACTACAGAAATATAGGCGACTACTTTGATAACCCATCAGCTATTGATGTAATGAGAGGTACAGAAAAATACGGGTTTGAGGCAATACTTAAAGCAGATGAAACAACCTGGTTAAAAGCCACCTACTTTGATGAGAAAGATACTCTTAACAATATGAAACACCAGTTTGGCAGTATCGGTGCCGGTAAAAAAATAGGTAAAACAACCATAGAAGCAGAATTTTATAGAGAGACAGCAACCGATAATTATGTATCACCATCAAGCCCTTCTTCCCGTGAACCATTTGATTTTAGCGAAGATACACCAGAAGAAGCAACAGGTGCAAAGGTAAGGATTGAACAGCAACTCAATTCAAAGGTATCTGTCTTGCTTGAACATAAACAAAATTTCCTTGCAGACGAGGGAACAGCAACCCGTGCAGGAATAGATTACAAAATTGATGATACTAGAAAAGCGTACCTACGGCAGGAATACGGACATTTTGAGGATAGAAAAGAGATGAGAACAGCGCTTGGAGTGGAAGCAGACCTTACACCTTCAACTTCAGCTTTTAACGAATACCGTTTGAGCGGTGGCATAGACGGGAACAATTCTCAACAAAGTATTGGATTGCGTAACAAATTCAATTTAGCCGATAACATTACAGGCAACGTATCCGTTGAAAACCTTACTACTCTTAGCGGAAAAGAGCGGCAGAGCCAACCAGACGCTTTTGCTGCTGCTTTAGGGCTTGAATACCTACCTAAAGATGACCTAAAAATAACATCAAGGTTTGAACATAGGCGCCAGACATCGGAAAGGTCTAACCTGGCAGAGTTATCTATTGCAACTATGCTTAACCCAGAATACTCATTTATGCTCAGACAACGGTTATTCTACAACTCCTTTATTGGTGGTGGCGAACAGATAACTGCAAGAACACTTTTGGGCACAGCATACAGACCTATAACAAATAACAAATTTAACGCCTTAGCTCGCCTTGAGTTTAAGGTAGATAAAAATACTAACTCTTCACCATCTTATAACGAAACCTCTTATATAGGTTCAGTTGAGGGGAACTACCAGTTTAACAGCAAAACTCAGTTCACAGGTAAATATGCTGGTAAACTAACCAATGATGCCGATATTTCCAGTTATTCAGACCTTATATCTGGACGTCTCTTACATGATATAACAGACAGGTTTGATTTAGGGCTTGAACTTAGGTTGCTAAACTCTTATGATACCGGAACAAGTTTTATTGGTGGTTCAGCTGAAATAGGTTATAGGGTAGTAAAAGATTTATGGTTCTCGCTGGGTTACTCTTTTGATAGTTTTGACCAAGACCTTACAGGTAGCACTTATAGCGGTAAAGGTCCTTACATTATGTTAAGGTTTAAACTCGACGAAAACCTCTTCAAATAACTCCTCCATCCCACTCTCCTCTAGGGTCTTGTCCCGAGTATGCCCGAGGGAGAGATGAAATCCACCCAAATTCTCCTCTCCTCTGGGGAAGAGGATGTAAGGAGAGGGGGGCTTTTATGTTTATGTTTTTTGCTTGTCACTATCCCATCTTAGCGTCCAATTTTGTCATCCTAAACTTGTTTCCGGATCTCTAACCTAACCCACCTAACATAAGTAATAAAAACGAGATTACGGATCAAATCCAGAATGACATGCAAGGAGCAACTTCATCTTTTATTGTTACGTCCTTCGTTTTTTCTTAGCCTGCTAACTGCACCTCCACCTACGCTACAATACAAGCTTCGGCGGACAAGCCTCATCCCATTAACCTCTCTGCAAACTCTTTGGGACTTACTACCCCAAACATCCCCTTAGGGGAGAAGGCAAAGAAAGGGGCATTCCTTTTCCGCCTACGGCGAGTTTATCCTTATTCTTGGGACATAGTTTACACTTTTATTCATTTGTAGTTCAAATTAATATTTTAAGCCAAATTAACCTTAACATAACGAAAATCTGTCACTCTCTTTATCAAAAAACCAAGTATATAACTAATAAAATCAATTTGCCATATCCCGTTACCCACCTCTTTACCCCCTACTCTACCAATACTTCTTTTTCTTTCTTTATCCAAAAAAATGTACTATAATAGAACACAACTTTTTAAAACAAAAGGAGATTCTTATGTCAACAGAAAAACAAAAAAAGAGTATTCCAATTGTCCCCCCTAATTTTTTAACTAACCCTGAATTCAAGTGCCTCAAAAAAGATTTTGATTATGGACATTATACAGCCGGTTGGAATGTAAAAGAGTTCGGAGATATAGAAATACACCCAATGAAAGAAGGTTTTAATAAACAAAGTTCTGGCAACTGCGTAAAAATCTTTCCTAAAAAATTATTCTGGCAGTTTATACCTCTTGCTGATTTAGATATTAAACTTAAAAAAAGAAGACTGAAACTTAAAGCAGAAATAAGACAAAAGGAACCTTCCTCAGTAAAAATGAGTCTTAAACTTGTTGGTCCTGAAAGTTCTGACGGTACCTGGTCCCCTTCAGAGTTTGGGTTAACAGATATCCGTGTATTTTATAAACACGGGCGAGGCGAACTTGTTATTATATCCGAAGAAACTTCCTTTTCAGGTAGAACTGATACAGAACAACTCGAAACAGAATGGTTAACTATTGACTGGTATTTTAAGAAGACAAGAGAGTCCTCCTCAGAATATCGAAATGTTGTTGGGCTACAAATCCAGTTTGAAAACATCTCATCTTCCCCAGTGTGGGTTAGATGGCCTCTACTTACAACAAAAAAAGATACACTGTTAAAGTTGGTCAAAGGCAGACAGATTCCTTCTTATTCACAAAAACTTCCCCGCACAATGAAAAAACTTCTTAACGACCAACCTATACATATCCTTACGCTCGGTTCAAGTATAGATAGAGGTAGCGCAAACCCTCCTCTATACCTATACGATGAAAACCCCCAAAGTAAAACCTATAAAGAACCTGTTCCCAATAGCAGGTTTTTTCTTCCAGAAACAGTTGGTAGACCAGACCTTACAGGGTATATAGGTTATTTTCAACACTACTTTATGTATACGGGTAGGTTACGACTTGAATTGATGAGAAAATTTAACTTACCTGTTAGCAGAATCTTGCTTAATGTTATGGCTTGCGATGGTTCAAGTATTGGAGAAGGACATACAGGATTTATTGAATACTCTAATTTATTTAGTGAACCTATCCCAGGTATCAACGGACATTCAGAAGGATACAAATGGGAAACTCTCTACCCTGAACTATTCAAAAAAGGTAAACCTTCACCTGATTTAATAATTTTTGGGTATGGTAGCGGTCACAACGAACAGATAGACGAACCAGATACTGTAGCCGCTTATGAGGGTGCAATACGGTTATTCCAGAGATACCACCCTAACGTTGAATTCCTTTTTTGTTGCTGGCCTGTCAAAAAAGGGAAAGAAGATATTACTACCGGTCCACTAAAAAGACTTTGTTCGCTCTACAATATCCCTTTCATAGATTTAAGAGATTTTGATAGACGGCTACCTAAAAGTACAAACTTTTTTGCGTTAGCAACAGATAACGTCCATTTTCAAGCAGTCGGTCATTACCTGTGGTTTAAACAACTTGAAAAAGGGTTTGAAATTACTGATTTTGACCAAAAATGGTCAAACCAAAAACTTCTCCCTAAAAGAATGAACAAATACTCATACAACTGGGAAGGAGATATGGTAACCTTTACCGCTCCACACCCTCGTTTTGTTGAAGGGAGAATGTTTATACTCGAAGATAGTGCGTTCAATCTTTGGGCATCACACACGCCCCCAGAAACAGATCCCCCCACCACAATGAAGATTAAAATAAATGGAACTCTAATGAAAGACGCTGGGAGAGGTCGCAACTCAATGGGGCGAGATATAAGGAACTCTGCCTTTGCTTATGGTAGATTAGAAACAGGTAACCGTTATGTTGTAGAAATAATCGGTACCAACCCCAAAATTATTGCAACAGACAATAAAGTAGCATTAAACAAAACATTCTTTCCAGCAGACAGCAAAATGTGGGAGAAAAAAGTTGCAATAAAAGAATTTAAATCAGAATGGGGCGCTCCATACGGCTCTAAATATTTTCTTTTAAAAGAAGGCGAAAGCATTGATATTCAAGCAACAGGCAACCTATTTTCAATTGCCTATATTGATGAGAAAGACGGAGGAAAATTTACTGTAAGCGTAAGTAATACCAAACACCAAACAGAAGTAGAAGCAAATGTTCCCTATAAATGCACCAACGGAAACACCTATTATATGGAAAACAGGGTACCTGTTACGGGGGGTTCTTACGGTAAACACAAAATTACAATAAAAACAACTGGTGGAACGGTTCGCATACTTGGTCTTTACGCTTACGACACCAGATAAAAATCGCACTATTGCCTTCTATCCCTCGGAGATACTCGGGATAAACTCATCTTTTATCCGTTACAAACTTTCCACCAACCCTTCCCACCCCAAAATCCACAAAAATTGACATAAAAACGCCTATATAGTACTCTAAAATCTGTAAGGCAAAACATTATCAAAATAATATGAATAATTTACCTAAAGAACTCAAAAAATTGGACACAATAGAGAACGACTTCAAAAGACGTCTCTATTTTACTGGTATCCTCACAAAATATCTCCCTGATGACATCAAACCTATCATAGTAGGAGGTCATGCCGTCGAGTTTTATACACTCGGTTCTTACGCAACAGGAGATATTGATATAGTCACCGATGGGCAAACTGAGATAGAAAATTTACTAAAATTATGGAATTTTCAAAAAATCGGTCGACTATGGATTTGCCAACAAAATAATATTGAAATTGATATTGTCAGCAGCAAATTAAAAAATGGAGATTACTCAAAAATATCAGAAATTATTGTTGATAATTTAAAAGTTTACATCATTGGTATAGAAGACTTAATTATTGACCGCCTAAACGCTTCTGTTTGGTGGAAATCTGAAGAAGATGGTAAATGGGCAAAACAATTGCTAAAACTTCACAAAAAAGAGATTGATTGGAAGTATCTATCCCAAAGGGCAAAAAAAGAAGAGGTTACTCAAGAGTTGGAAAAGATAAAAAATGAGAAAATATAACTTCGACGAATACAAAAAGAAGAACCTTTCTATCTTCAGTATTCAGAGAGCAGAAATAAATCAAACAAAGACCGTAAGAAAAAGACCACGACACCCAGAAGAATGGAAAGCATTTTATATATTAACTAAAGCAAAATGGGAAAGATGGACAAAAGAAAAGAAAATCCAAAAAACAGGTGAAAGAAAATACCGCCTTACAATATAACCTAATTCACAAACTAACTTCTCAATGACCACCATTCAATTTCTACAGGAATAAACAATTCTCTTTTTGCCTTCTATCCCTCAGAAATACTGTCGGGACAAGATCCCTCGGGGGTACTCTGAATAAACCACCGCAGGCAAAAAGAATCCTTAATGCTCTTTTAATCTTTAAATGACATCACAATTCGGCCTGTTGACAGGACATCATATCAACCGTATAATTTAGATAACGATAAGAGATTCTGATAAGATATCAATTACAAGGGAACTGATTGAAAAAAATTGAAGGGTTAATCTGGCTCGAAGAAATTATTGAAAAACTTTTACGCAAACACAGAGTCAATCAAACTGAAGTAAAAGAGGTATTTAGGAATAATCCTCATTTTAGGTTCTTAGAAAAAGGATATCGTTTAGAAGAGGATGTTTATGCAGCAATGGGACAAGCGGATAGCGGTCGCTATCTTATTGTCTTTTTTGTGTATAAGAAAGATAAGAAGCCCTTATTGTATCGGCACGGGATATGAGCCGTGCGGAGAAAAAAAGATATGAAAAACAACAAAAGTAATTTATCCAAAGCGAAGTCTTATAAAGAGATTGGAAATTTTTGGGATACCCATGATTTGTCGGATGTTTGGGATAAAACTCAAGAAGCACAATTTGATGTAGATATCAAATCCGAAACAACTTATTACGCATTAGATAAAAAGTTAGCTGAACAACTCCATACAATCGCACAAAAGAGAGGTATTTCTGCTGATACCTTGATAAATTTGTGGGTACAGGAAAAACTACAAGAACAGAATGTCTGAGTCTCTAATTTGATATAGGGAACATATCTCGAATAAACAAGGTCAACACGCTCTTTTCCAAGACAGAATTTTTAGCATAAAAAATTAGCTCTTGAAATTTTTTTAACAAAATAGTATAATAGTAGAATGTAATTTATTGATTATAAAGAATTACAGAAAAAAATTTAGGACCCGTAGCTCAAGGGCAGAGCAGCGGACTCATAATCCGTTGGTTGCTGGTTCGAATCCGGCCGGGTCCATTTCTTTTTTAATGGAGGACGGGTTCGAACATGGTTCGGAACCGAGACCTGTCTTTCCCCTAATCATACACTATGGGCTGCTGAGGTCGAGCTGTATGGCGTAGTTTGCCAGCACAATCCGGCCGGGTCCATTCTTTTTTTATGGAGGCCGGGTTCGAACATGGTTCGGAACCGAGACCTGCTTTTTCCCTAATCATAACAAGATATGGTAGAAATCTATTATCGTCTACGATAGCTATATTCCCACTTAATCGAAGTTTTCAAATATCCTTCTTGAAACTTTTGAAATGAGAACAATTTTATTTTTAATTTTGCATTTATTCTTATGAGAGAATAGGTTTTTTAATTGAAAAGTACGAAAACCTGTATGTATAAGCTATCAAATAGACAGGTAGATATTTAAATTATTCGTCACTATCTTTTCAGCTTATATTGCACTTGCTTAATTAACCTTCATCTTGATTTTTCACATTATTATTGATTTGATGAAAATTGATTTAATAATAACTTACTATTTATCAATATTGATTTATTATTAAATTCTTCTAAAATAGCAACTAATTTACACATTGATAAATTAATCATTTCTTCTTTAATCGGAATAAACATATTGTCAAGAGTATTTATAAATTTTTCTAATTGTCCTATTTTATTGATATATTTATCATACGCTGATGTAAAGTTTTTTATTACTATTTTATCCTTTCTACCCCTTAAAAAACTAAAAAATCCTATTATGCCAACACCTATCCCACCAACTAAATAACCTAAGATAACTCCGCCCGCACCCCATTTAGAAATTTCCATCCATTCCTTCCGTCCTATTATTTCTGAATATTCAGGGAAAAAAGATAATGCTTCTTCACTACACACTGCTATTTCCTTTTTAAGAGTGAAATACTTCTTTAACGAGCTTAAAATATCAGCACACCACTTTTCTTTTTGAAACATATCAATTTTTGTATCTAAAGAAATCGAGTCGGTTGATGAAATATATAAATGTGGAGTTAACAAATTATCTACAATACTATTATTATGGTACGAAATAAATTTAGTTACTACACATTCAATTGCAATACAAAGAGAATCCTTGTCGGGTAGACATATATTTAAACTCTCTTCCATTTTTTCAATAATTTCTTCCGTATCTATCTTTTTCCCTGAATATTTTTTAAAAAAAGCATCTATTTCTTTTAATTCGTTTAGAGAGTCTACTATAATATACATTATATGCTCCAATAATGCCTTATCTAATATTGAAACATAGTTTTTTCTTACTGTATCTCTTATTTTAGCAATTATTTTATTGTTTTTGTTAACAATGCGCCTATATCTTCTCAAAGACATTCTTGCTCTTATTCTTGAGAAAAAACTTATCTTTTCAATAGAGTCTTCTATATTTTCAAGGCGAGAATTCAGTTGCTGTTTTACCATCAAAAGAAACATCTTAAGTTTTTCGGATTCTATTTGAGCTATTTTAGCACGCCTTAAAGCAAGGAGAACAGATTGCATAATAACAGTATTTTGTGAAGCCAATTTTTCTAAAAACCAAGGAATTGCTTTTTGAACTTGTAAAAGATTTTCTTCGTTAACTGATTTAAGATGTTTATTTTTCCCTGTTATGGTATGCCAGGATCTTTGAAACCATTTTTGATTTTTTATCTGTTCCAAATTCTTGCTGGTCACTTCTAAAAGTTGAGTAATGTCCCCTATTCGCTCTTGTAACATTACTGGATCCTCTTTAGTTTCTTCAACAAAAGCAGCAAGTGTATATTCAAGTTCATCTATATCTTTGGATTGAAAACGCTTACCACCAACAATTTTATCAATATTTTTCAATGATAATTTTGTTTGTTCTTTCATAATTTCCCCATGTGTTAGTAATTCTTCTATTATTTTTTTGTCCACATTTTTTGAAATTTGATCTATTTTTTTAAAATCTTGTATTTCTTGTTTTAATTTATCAATAAAAATTTCTTGAGTATAAAATAGTTGAGAGCTTAAATTAGCAAAATTCATCCACCCTTTTGCTATATCCTCATAAAATTGTAAATCACTCAATATTTTAGCATACGTACCTTCTTTGAACATTGGAGCTATAATTTTGTTTAATCCCATTCCTACAACTATCATAACTGGTATTGTCACGGGATACGCTACCCCTAATGTTTTTGCACTATATTGAACTGCAATATTTATTATTGCAAAACTACCTCCCATAATGGAACTTTTTGCAGAATCTTTAAGAATTATTTTTGCAAATTGTTCTTCAGAAATTTGCCCGTTAACATATTGCTTGTAATTTGATATAGTCGAAAGCCCCACTCCAATAATAGCACCTATGACTGCTCCCTTGAATGCTTCATTTAAAACACCCATTGTATGCAAACCAGCAAAAGCTTCGTTTTGTGCCAGTTGCTTAAAACGCTCTTCACCAATGTTGATAAGTTCCTCATCACGCATAATAAAAATAAATCTTTCTTTTGGCATGCCCAGTTCAAGAGCTTTATTGTATATTGACTCATTTACAGCAAAATAACGGTCAGGAGGATACTCAAATAATCTTTTTGCACCTTGAAGTATTGTATTTGAAGTTATACCTGTTTTGCATTCTATAAAAACTTTCTTACCTGTTAACAAATTAGAAGATATAACATCTTTCCCAGGAGCATTAACAGCAATGTTAGTACCTGTAAACCCTGGAAGTTCATTAATATTTAATAAACTGGGGCGATACTTATTAAATACCTCCCACTGAAAACCCTGGTATCTTAGCACAGTTTCTACAGATGTAGGGTGAGTTTTCGAGTAATTTGCTATTGCTTCTATAGAATTAAAAAATTGTCCACCCTTATAACTTTGAGTTATATATTGCCAATAACTAGCATTATTTACACATTGAACACCATCGTTAAAAACCTTAAATCCTGCAGCAACACTCCCAATTTTTTCCATCATATCTTTTAATTCTTTAGGAGAAATCTTTGTGCTTGAAGTTTGTTCCATTTTAATGTCCTTGAAAACCTATTAAAATTCTATCTACTGTTTCATATAGTTTCTCTTACAACTATACGAACCATTTTTAAATAATATCTAAAGCTACTATAGTTAATTGAATAGAGCTAATTTTACACCTACCATTTAAGTTCTCAAAAAACGATTATTTACGTTTGAAAATTTTTCTTATAAGATTCAATGTATTCTTTAATACCTATAAATATCTCTTGATATCTTGAATAGAGGTATTCATACATCCATTGCTTCCAATCTCAAAGCCCTTTGTTATACTGCTTTTGTAGAAGAAACTTAAAATATTTAAAGATTCTTTCTCCTACTTTTGCATTTTATTATGTAAAAAACAAATTCATTGTCATCAAACTCAGGCCCAGCAATTGTTTATAGATTATTGTGCCAGTTTAACTTTAATAGCAGGAGTCGAGTATGAATCTACTGATCTGCCTCTAACTTGCTCAATATTAACCTTTATTATTTCTTTCTGAGCATTAGCAACCTTTGGAGTTAAGAAGCCCTGTAACAACAGTCCTAACAAAGCTACAGCAATCACTGTAAGGATAAACTTAGTATATCTGTCTACTTCAAATCTTACTTCTGCCATTTTACCTCCTATAAAAAAGATATTTTTACCAAATTTGGCTATACGACGCCTTTAGTTGTTGCTTTTTTAACACAACTCAAAACATTAGTAACTGAACAAGAAAAAGGGCAGGTCTCAAATTTCAATTATAGTGGAACCTCTATAGGATTATCGCAATCTTGGCAATTGTATAATTTTGTAGGTCTGTTATGTTGCGAATACATACTTGCACCCAATAACCCTCCCCAAAAACTTTTTGTTACCATTCCAGATAGAATTCCTGCAGATAAATTACTAACACCTGTCCCAAAACGTTTAGTCATTACATAAGTTGCGTAACCACCACAATATGGACAGTTTATTACATCTCCTGCTGGCTTTATATTTGCATTCATTGGCTGTATGGATTTTTTTACAGATGGCTGAGGTCTCGTTTCATCTGTTTTTTTATCAGTTTCTTCCGGCTTTTTTATCATTGATAAACAAAAAAGGTTCAAAAGCTCCAACAATTCTTACAAGCATTTCTCACACCTCCCAATTTTATGAATATCCGTTAAACCCTAATTCACTTGCTTTAGCCATCTTCTTCGCCACTATACAAACAAAGCTAAAGTCTTAATCTTATTAAACACTCCCCCCCTTCAAAGTCGAGTTTGCGAATTGAGAAATAAAGGGAAAATAAGCACCATATTAGCATCTTGTGATACATTTTTATCGAATGCCTATTATTCTTTTTCTACGCAGTATTTTATAATTTCCTTGTATACTTCTGTGCGATAATCACGCCCTAAAGGATGTTTTTGATTAGCAAGAATATGTTTTTGAAAAAGTTGCCAATAATAAATTGACTTGTCTGGACATTTCTTCGAACAAAAATATTCTGCAAATGCCAATCCCTTAGCGTAACAAGAAAAGCAACTACGCATACGGACAAGCAAACTATTTATCAACGGTAACAGAAATTCTTTTATCTCCTCTGGCTCTAATTCATCTATAAGCGGAACCATTCTGGAAAACCCTTCCATACCAGCACTATTACGCTGAAGAGGATGTGATTCGCTATGTCTATTACCTATAATTCTCTCAATTTCAGTTTTTGTCGTTTCCTTCATTACAGTAACTCTCAAAAGAAAATTGGATAAACAATGAAAAAAACTATTAACAAAATTCACTAATAGTTAGATGATTTCAAGCCACCCTACTCCCTTACTATCAAATCTTTACTACAATACCTTCTTATTAAATCCTGTGTTGTGATGTTTTTTTATTTCACATTACAAATTTTAAAGATTTTACTATTCCTCAAACGGTCTGAAAAAAAACTTTAACTTTTCTACAAGAATGTCATTTAAAACCCGAGGATCAAATTGTAAATGTTCCAAAGCTATATCAGTTAACATTTTTTCACCTTCATCTGTTATTCTTTTATCACTTAGCATCAATTCAACAAGAATTGCAACTACGTGATATTTTAATTCGGGATATTTCTCTCTAATTATCTTTGCGTTTTCTTCCATTGTTTCTTGAAGGTTTTTATCTTCCATCATATTTTGTATTAAGTCCATCGAAAAAAGATAGTAGTTAGATGCAAAATTACTTAAATAATAAAACCCGTTCTCACTAAACCCTTCACAAGCATTCATTATCATTATGCCTGCAGCAATGACAAAAAAAAGCAGGGTACTTTCTTCTTCATTTGCAGGATACCTTTCAAGTTTCTCAGTTAGCTCTTCATCTAAACCATCAAGCAAGCAATCTCTTTCTTCATTTTTGCCTCCTTCTAATATTCTTTTCATTACACCAGAGTTATAAAACCTATTCAATGCCACAATTCTCATAGGGTTTGCAGGATGTTCCGTATTCATCTTATTTGCAAAATATTCCATTTGATTTGCATTCATATCTTTAAAATTTTCTACTGCAAAGTCAATAATACTTGATATATTCAATTTTAGATGTTTATCTGCTAACCCCGAGGATAGTTTTACAATTGCTCTTATAGATGTTTCAAGGTCTCCGATTAGAAATAAAGCCAGCCTATCAGCCGATATTTCCGCAAGCTTCTGCCAAAATAAATAACTATTAAACAGTAGTAAAGGACATCGTTTCTCTCCTTCCTGTGGATATAAAAACCCATAGGTAGAATCAATATAAGAATGTTTATAAAAAAGGTGTGCCAATTCATGAGCTATCACAAAAGCCAATTCATTTTGATTAAACACATCAAACAATTTACTATTTAAAGCAATAATATGCGGGATAGATGCATCGTTCGAATATAATGAGAATGCGTTTAAATCAGGATGGCTAACAATAAAACATTTTACTTCTTTATCGCTAAACCCAATCTTTTTTGCTAAACCATAAAATAACGAAAATATCTCAGAACCAACTGTTGTACTAAGAGGAAGATAATATCCTTTAAAATAAGACGTCAAATACAAAAAATCATCCTTATTTTGATCTTGGCTATTAAAAATTCTATTGATAAGAGAAGCATTCCACGCTGATTCTAAAAATTCACTTACTTCTTGTTCTTTTTCAAGTCGAATTTTATTGAAAATATCCTTTGACATACTTCCTCCTATGTTAAACTACTGAGAATAACTACCTAACAACCAACGGCGTTAATTTATAATTTTTGTATTTTTATATTCATATAAGATGATACAAGATACGCAAAATACTTTGCATGAGTCTTATCTGGCAGGTCGCCTACAGGAAAAACATTAATAACAGATGCGTAATTGTTTCTCCCTACATAGATTATGGTTACCTCTCCTGTATCTTTTATATTAGTAACTCGATTAGGCGGTTTTACATTAATATTTTCGCTCCAGAATATCTTGTTTATCTTACTAAAACGGGTAAGTTTATCCAAAAAAGATTTCTGATTCTTATCTACGTAATGACCTTTTTCGTGAACCAATTTATCAACTGGGTCAACTGTTGAATCTTTTAAAGAAAAGATCAAATCAGCGTTGAAACCTTTTCTATTTTTTCTCAATCTATCTATTTTATTTTGAGAATCTGACAACTCTAATTCAGCAGATTCTAACATCTCTTCATATTCTGCCATCTGTTTTTTTATTTTTTCTTTTTCTTTTTCACTTCTATCAATGTCAACAACATACATCTTCTCAAGATTCTTTTGCTCCTCGATTAGGTTATCTATTTTATCTTGAAACCCCTTTTCCCTTTCTTCTTCCAGAATAAGATTTTCTTCTATGGTTAAAAATTCATTCCTAAACTCTTGTAAATTTTCACACTGGTTACCATTGTTCCTAAGACACCCCTCAACAAGAGTCCACAGAGCATCGGAAACATCAGAGATTCGTTCAAAACCGTATTTTTCCTTATATTCACGCAAAACAGATAAATATTTCACGTACTCATCAGCATACTCCCAACCTAAATCAAACCTACCTTGTAAAGCATATTTAACAGGTGGGCTTATAATCCCGTAATTCACTGGGTCAACCAATCTTAGAATAATTGAAACAACCTCAATATTTTTGAATATTTTATAAAGCATCTGGATAGTTTCAACTTCTTTTTCTGGTAAGGTAGAAAAAACACCAACAGTTTTTTTAAGGTCAGTACGCATTTCCCAGCGTGAAGGCATTACCCAAAAATCTTTGAAAATCCAATCTTTTGAAGTTTTAAGGTTTTTAAGCAACCGCCAGGATAAAAATGCGTCTTTAGTTTTTAGGTAGGAGAAAGTTTTCTCGAGATTGCATAGTTTCAACTCTCTTCCAAACAGATGTTTTTCTAGATTTTCTTTACAGGTTAGACAAAGCTTGAGGTCAAAACTTTTTGTATCCATTAAGCTCCTCTGAATAATAATTTTAAATTATTATATTATTAACCACTTTTTTAGCTATCAATGGTACGCTGTAAGCAACTTCCTCTCAAACTTATTCTTAATATACATATTAAAGAACATTTCTCAACTTCTGTCAATCTTACACAAGGCAATCGTCTTTATTTTCAATTATTTTATATGAAAAAATATGTTTTTCTGGTAAAATATATATATGAGAAAAGAAGAATGTATTCCGGGAAGCATAATTAAAAGAAAAATTTATGGTGTCGTCTGGCATATGGGTATTTACGTTGGAGACGGTAAAGTTATCCATTACCATAACCCTAAAGACGATAAATTAGATCAGAGCAGTACCAAAATAAGAAAAGAAAACTTAACAAAATTTGCTAATGGACAGGCAGTTTTCATTCATGCTGAACCCAGAAACGCTAAACATAGTAAAGAGATAGTCAATAAAGCTGAAACATTTTACAAAAATCCGAAGGATTACAACGGTAAATATAACTTTGTTTTTAACAACTGCGAGGATTTTACCTCTACTTGCTTTGGTAACCACTCAGCCCCTATGAAACAGACCACAAAAGCTGCTGTTGTTTTGGTAGCGATAGGCACAAGTTTAATAGTGAAAAAACTCTTAGATACTGACAAAAAAGTGTAAGAGATTAAATTTTAATTTAATCCCTGTTCTCAATTATTTTTAAAAGTTCGTCTGATAGTTTTTTATCAAGTTTCAACTTAACAAATATACACACCTATATGTTTGTATTTTCCTTTATACTTGTCTAATAAGATAGCATCTCTCAGAATATATAATATTACTTTATCTATCAATGAGTCAGGTAATCAGTTTTTTTATATCCTCCACTGTGAGCGCCTTTCCTACATTTTTAACCTTTCCATTAATAACAAGGGCTGGAGTGAGCATCACACCATAATTCATAATATCATTTAGTCTGGTTACCTTTATTATTTCAGCTTCTATTTTAAGTTCCTTTACAGCTTTTTCTACGTTTGCTTGAAGTGCTTTACACTTCGGGCACCCTGTTCCCAAAATTTCTATTTTCATTATACGCCTCCCGGATTTATAGCAAACCAAAGATAAAACCACTTATTGTAGCCATTATTACTACCAAAGATACATAAACTATTGTTTTCTTCCACCCGATAACACTTTTTATAACAAGCATACTGGGCAAACTGAGAGCAGGACCAGCAAGAAGCAACGCCAATGCAGGACCTTTACCCATACCCGAACCGATAAGTCCTTGTAATATTGGTATCTCCGTTAGAGTGGCAAAATACATAAACGCTGCTACAAGAGAAGCAAAAAAATTGGCAAAAAAAGTGTTTCCGCCAACAAGAGTTACTACAAATTTATTTGGAATAAATCCTTCATATCCTGGTCTGCCAAGCAGAAATCCTGCAACAAAAACACCTATAAGAAGTAGTGGTAGTATCTGTTTTGCAAATATCCATGTTGCATCAACCCATTCCCTAATCTCCTTTTTTTGAAACCATTTTCTCAGTATAAAGGATAAAAAAAGTAGTAACGTGCCTGTTATATACCATTTGAGAGTGAATATTATTCGAAAGATTAAAGTATCGCTACTATTAGGTCTTGCAAAATTAGCAAATATCAGAATTCCTACCATTGTAAACAAATAAACTATATTTTGTTTAATACTTCTGGTTTCTTCTTCTTCATCAAGCTCTAAGGAGTTATTTTCAACCTGCCTTTGACGCTCCTCTTTTATAAAAATAAGGTGCATAAGAAGCCCAATAATGATACTGAAGAAAATAGCACCAACTGCCCTTGCAACACCCAATTCCCAACCCAAAACTTTTGCAGTAAGGATAATTGCCATAATGTTTATTGCAGGACCAGAATATAGAAAAGTAGTTGCGGGACCTAACCCAGCCCCACGCCTATAAATACCAGAGAATAGCGGCAACACGGTGCAAGAACAGACAGCAAGGATAGTCCCAGAGATAGAAGCAACTCCATACGCAAGTGCTTTTTTTGCTTTAGGACCAAAATATTTTAATACTGTGCTCTGACTAACAAAAACAGAGATTGCACCAGCTATAAAAAATGCTGGAACTAAACATAAAAGAACGTGTTTTTTGGCATATTCCTGAAGCAGTGCAAAGGCTTCAAATAAAGGATTTCTAAATGAAAGTAAGGATAGAGGGAAAAAGTAGAAAAATACAAATATTAATATTACCACAGAAAACTTTTGCCATTCTTTGAATATTGTTTTCATTTTTATTTCTTTACAAGTTTGTATCTGTCAATAGTTTTAATTTTTAAAGAATCCCTTTTAACTTGCGGAACATTATTAATAATTTTTAAGATTTCTCTCTGTAACTCAATAAGGGTTTCTTCCCGCAGAAGAAAGAATTCTGTAAAGAGTCCTTTTTGTCGCTCACCTATGATACCTGCCTCTTTCAATTTTAAAAGATGTCCCGTAACAGAAGGTTGCTTTATTCCAAGTACTGCTGTTATTTCACAAACACACAAATCCTCTTTTTCAAGCATTTTTATAATGCGAAGGCGATTTTTATTAGCTAGCGCCTTTAATTTTTTTTCTATTAAAAACATTTACCACTCCTTTTACATAGGCATTTAACTATATAGTTATACCGCTCATATTTTGTTTGTCAACACCTTAAAATATAAGATTTTTGACGTTTTATAGCATATAGGTATTTATGCTTGTGGAGGCAGGAGTTATGCAATTATTACAACCTAAAAGGAAGGTACAATATCAAAAAAACATACAGAAATCCGAAGGATTACAACGGTAAATATAATTTTGTTTTAAACAACTGCGAGGACTTTACCTCTACTTGTTTTGGTAACAACTCAGCCCCTATGAAACAGACCACAAAAGCTGCTGTTGTTTTGGTAGCAATAGGCACAAGTTTAATAGTGAAAAAACTCTTAGACACTGACAAAAAAGTGTAAGAGATTTAATTTTAACTTAATCCCCGTTTTCAATTATTTTTAAAAGTTCATCTGCTAGTTTTTTATCAAGTTTTTTTAGAATCTTATATTGCTTTTGGGCAGATGCAACTTTTCCTTCTTTTAGATAGACCTTCCCTAATAACAAATACGCATCTACATATTTTGGATTTAATTCTACTGCTTTGTTTAGCATTTCATTCGCATCTTCATACTGCTCAAGTTCATTGTAAGCTCTACCTAAATTGTAGTAAGCTTCATCACATTTTGGATCTAAGCTTATTGCTTTATCTAATTTCTTAATTGCGCCATCATACTGTTTAAGATCAATATAAGTTTCACCTAAACCGAGATATGCTCCTTCAAATTCCGAATCAATCTCTATAGCTTTTTTATATGCTTTTATTGCTTCAGAATATTTTTGTAAGAAAAAATTAGAATTCCCTAAGAAGAAATAAGCAATTGTCAATTTAGGATTTAAACTTATTGCTTTATTTGATACCTTGATTACCTCTTCATATTGTTTAAGAACAGTATAAGCTGCACCCAAGTAGATATATGGTTCCACAAATTCTGGATCAATCTTTATAGATTGCTTCAACACTTCTGTTGCTTCCTTATGCTGTTTAAGACCATTGTAAGCTACACCTAATTGATAGTAAGCTCCTGCTGATTTTGGGTCTAAGATTATTACCTTATTTAATACTTTTTTTGCATCGGCATACTGTTTAAGTTCATTGTAAGCTATGCCTAATTGAATGTAAGCTCCTGCTGATTTTGGGTCCAAACTTATTACTTCATTTAATACTTTTATTGCATCGGCATACTGTTCAGTATTATTGTAGGATATGCCTAATTGATAGTACGATTCCAGATATTCTGGATCAATCTCTATTGCTTGTTTCAACACTTCAATCGCTTTCGTATATTGTTCAAGGTTATTATAAATCTCTCCTAAATTAGCATAGGATTCCACAAACTTTGGATCAACCTCTATTGCTTGTTTATACGCTTTTACAGATTCGGCATATTGTTTTGTAAATTCATAGGTTAAACCTAGTAGGAAATATGCCTCTACAAATTCTGGTTCAATTTCGATTCCTTGTTTATATGCTTTTATTGCTTCAGAATGCTTTTGCAAGCAAAAATTTGCATATCCTAATTGCAAATAAGCGTATGCTGATTTTGGCTCTAAGCTTATTACCTTATTTAATACATTTATTGCATATTCATACTGTTTAAGTTCATTGTAAGCTATGCCTAATTGAATGTAAGCTCCTACAGATTCAAGATTTAAACTTATTGCTTTATCTAATACTTTTATTGCATCTTCATACTGTTCAAGTTCATTATAAGTTATACCTAATTGATAGTAAGCCTTTGCTGATACTGGGTTTAAACTTATTGCTTTAGTTAATACATTTATTGCGTCTTCAAAATGTTTAAGTTTATTGTAAATTTCACCTAAACTGGCATAAGCTTTTGCAAATTTTGGATTAATCTCTATTGCTTGTCTCAATATTTCTATTGCCTCTTCATAACATTCAAGGTCACAGTAAGTCAGACCAGAATATAAATATATTTTTTCATCATCTGGATTATTTTTTAGTGCTTGTTCACAAGTTTTAATTACAGATGGGTAGTTATCTAATTTTTTGTAAGCCTCTGCTAAACTAATATATGCTTTTATATCACTTGGATTTTCTTTTATCTTTGCCTTGAATTTCTTAACTTCTTCTTTCCATTTATTTAAGTCCATACTTACCCCCCCTTATAGTATTAAAGCAAAACTATATTAGTTCTTATTTATTTTTTTGATTTTTTCATTCTTTCGCCTTCAGAATATTGCTTAATCTCACTACCCAATGCCACAAAATAACGGATAAACCTCATCCCATTAAACTCTTTGCACCCCCCCCCACCCTTAATTCCTCTCCCTCAAGGGGAGAGGGCAAAGAAGGAAGGTATTCCTTTCCGCCTTCGGCGAGTTTATCCCGAGTATGCCCGAGAGAATTGTCACGCTAAGAAATCCCTCAGAAAAGAATTCGGGATAAACCCTCACCCTTTCTTGCCCTACGGGCTCCAATCAGCGAGGGCAGTTCACCGACTCTCTGCCTTGCCAAACGATGCTCATTACTCTTCGCACCAGCACTCCTCCCCTCCCTCGGGGTACTCGGGACAAGACCCAAGGGGAGAGGGCAAAATAGCAGTATTCTTGCTCGCAAAGAGGAATGAGGGGAGAAAAATAACGAAACAACAGATGCAAACAGTTTTTTCCTCATACACTACAATTGTAAGTAGTTGTTATTAAACTCTTAAGTTACCTTTTACATACAGTTTATCTCCACCACGCAAATATATTTTTAAATCGGTTGGATATTTCAATCTTAAAAAAGTTCTATAAGGTTCATAGTAGACTTCCTCAATATCCAAATCTTGAAAAAAAACGTCTGGAGCTGTATCAAAACTATAAACGAATTCTGATTCAGGTAAAAACCCTAACTTAAAATCTGTTCCGTCTTTTTCCCCGCTAAATACAATATCTTTGGCTTGTTTGTAATAAACAGGTGTCTTAAAATCCTCTAATGTAACTTGTTTCATTCTATAACCTCCTCGTATAATATGTTTCTACCAATTTTGGCTTTATTTTTTAAGTATTATATATCTTCTTTATCCTTAAATCTCAATCGTTCATCAGCTTCAAGTTTTCTCAAGAAATTTTCCGCCCTCAACCAAAAATTGTATCCAAACCATTTCATAGGACTAACAAACTGAGGTAATTCTTTTATTAGTTTAGAATGAATATTATCGTTTAGTTTCCACAAACCAGCACGCCTTTCGGGTAATCTTGTTAATATCTCTCCTTCATATTCGTGCCAACAGGGTTTTACATAAGATTCTACCCTATCGCCCCATCCTCCATACAAGAGGTACGGTGGAGAACCGACTTCGTTTAATGCTACAACTTTTTTGAAAAAACTATTATCGTAGTCAGCTGCCTCCCATCCTAGTCCAAATCCCCCCCCTGGTTGAATTATAGATAATACTGTTGGAACAATTTTCAACCTGCAGTACAACCCTAAATATATTGCGGACATTTCTCCACAAAGAAATAAAAAACTAAACGCCTTTAACGGCTCATCAAAATTGCTATCAGGATTTTTCAACCAAATACTCCAATGTGCAAATGGTTCACATTGATTTTCCCATTCTCCGAGAACTCCATATTTTGCCAACGCTTGTTGTTTTGTTAGCAATTTAGAACCGCTTTCCCTTCTTTTTTCATTCTCCCTAAACAAGAACAAAGAAGAAAGTTTAAAATCCCAATTGTCAGGCAGTATTTCATTTTTTAATATTTCACGTTGATAGATTGAGTGATAACCTTTAAAACCACAGTCCTTAGCAGTCCCGTTGAGGTTCTCTGAAAATTCTTCCTTTGTAACCATATAATCAGCATAAACAAAAGAATGGATATTGCCTGTGAGATACTTTACAGGTGTACCATTTAAACCACAGGCGGGGTAGTATAAGGAGTTTTGAAGGATATTTTCAAGATTAAAATCGGGTTGTGTTTTATTATTTATGTTATTTATTGAGTCATTTAGCCAGGTAGGAATCTTTAATTGAGGCAGTTCTCTTATCATATTTTTATCTCCAAGGTTTTTGTTTTATTAACATTTTAGATTAGAAACATAAGATAAGTGGCTTTATTTGAAGTAAAAATTCAAGAAAAAGTAATATTGTTATTCTAAAAGCATACTTTAATAATGTTAAATATGCAAATTAAATCATAGAAATATAATTAAATCATAGAAATATAATAAAAAGCAGTAAGGATAAAAGACAAACGCTCGCAAAGACGGAATGGGGGGCGTGGAACGTGAAAAGCAAAAACAAAAAGAGGCTTAACAAATGCAACAACTAAGACGAAGATTTAGCCTCCATAATTCGTATTATTTGCCTTAATTGCCATAATATATATATAATACCTTGAAGGTTAAAAAAACAACTTATAAGGGAGACTGCTATATGGCAAAAAAAGTAAAAATTAGCAATTTAAGTATTCCATTACCACCTACTAATCTTACTGTTAATTTTCAGCAAGTAGTGGAAAATGTAATAAATTATCTTGATTCTCACCTGAAGGCAGTTTTGCCTGACAAACCTGACTTAATTGTGTTGCCTGAAAACTGTGACCGTCCACAATCTTTGAAGCAAGAAGAGTGGTTAGATTTTTTTTGTACAAGAGGGGAACAGGTTCTTAATTTTTTTAAAGAGAAGGCAATAGAAAATAATTCTTACATAGCTTACTCGTCAACTATAAAGGATAATGAAGGGTTTTGGAGGAATGCTACAACCATTATAGATAGAACTGGAGAGATAACAGGGGTTTATTACAAAAACCATCTTACTATAGGCGAAAATGCAGAACACAATATAGCATACGGAACAGAAGCACCTCTTATAAAATGTGATTTCGGTACGGTCGCTTGCGCTATATGTTTTGATTTAAATTTTACAAAACTCCTTGAAAGATATGCAATTCAACGTCCAGACCTTATTGTTTTCTCTTCTGCATACCACGGTGGATTAATGCAAGCATACTGGGCATACACCTGCAGAGCATATTTTGTTGGAGCACTTAGAGGGATACCTGGGTCTATTGTTTCGCCAGTTGGGGTTACAATCGCTACAACATCGAATTACCGCTTTTATGTAACAAAAACGGTTAATCTTGACTGTTGTGTGGCTCATCTTGATTATAATGGTCGCAAGTTTCTTGCAATAAAAGAAAAATATGGTCCTAAAGTTGATATTTTTATACCAGAATATTTGGGGTCTGCACTTATTACCAGTAATTTAGAAAACATTACTGCAAAAGATATTGTGAAAGAGTTTAATATAGAATTGCTGGATGATTATTTTAGTAGAGCAATAAAACATAGACACAAAAAAATAAAGTAAGAAACAAAGTTAAATCAACTCTATAAAACTATGAGTTTCTCCTAAAAATTTAACCTTCCACCATTTATTGTGTTATGATATTTGAAATTGTTTTAAATAGAGTTTTTATCATAATACAACCAGCATTTTTACAGTTAAAGGAAAATTACCTTGAATACGTTATATTTCACTATGATGCACCAGATTATCTCTTTATTTCTGTTGATAGCTTTAGGTTTTTTTTTAAGGCGAATAAATGTTTTGCCACCCACCACTGCAAGAGTGCTTTCCATACTTGAAACTCATATTTTGCTCCCTGCTCTTGCGTTTAAAAATATGTCGACAAATTTCCATAGGGAGTTACTCGAAAATAACCTTTTAATGGTTCTTGTAGGGGCTGGGTTTCTACTTATTATTCTTTTACTGGGCTACTTGCTGACAAAAAGTATTGGGGAAAAAATTAGCATACCTAAAAATATACTTCTTTATATATTCATCTTTCCTAATTACGGATATTTTGGGTATCCGGTTATTAATGCTGTTTTCGGAGAAAAGATGCTCTTTAATACTATGATATTTGCTATTCCAATTAGTGTTGCTATCTACTCAATAGGGATTTATATAATTAATCACCTACACCAAGATGAAAGTTTATCACCAGAAGAACTACAAAAATTAGCTTTAGAAAAAACACATAATGGCAAAAAAATAGGTTTGAAAAGAGTTGCAAATATATTTCCACCTGCTCTTGTTGCTCTTGTTTTGGGTATATTGTGGGGTGTTGCTGAGATACCTTTACCAAAAACATTAAATGAGGATATTACATTACTTGCTAACTGTATGGGACCTATAGCTATGCTTCTTACAGGGTTTGTGCTTGCTTCTTATCCGTTAGGTAAACTTTTTGCTTCTGTACAAGCTTATATTGTTTCTTTGATTCGTTTGCTAATAATACCTTTTTTGGTAGGGATAATTTTTTGGTCATTAGGGTTAAGGGAACATCTTATGATTCCAGTTATTATATCCGCTATGCCTGTGGGATTAAATATTATAGTGTTCCCTGAGTCTATAGGTAGAGATACAAGCGAATATGCAAGAATTTGTTTTGCTTCGTATATACTTTCAATTTTTACTATACCGCTTGTTTTTATGGTTCTTATTGCTTTAACCAGATATAATGGAATTGTTGGAGGGTAAAGGAGAAGACGGAATGAAGTTGGGACGAAGAAAGTAGTGGTAATATAAAACTTCTGTTACATTGTTTCTTTTGATTTCATTAAATGAATCTGTTACACTTTATCATATAAAACAATTAAATTAAGCGTTTAAAATTATTCAAGGAGGGAGACAATGATTAAAGCAGGGTTTGGGACTGTTGATATAACACCACCATTAGGTTCTGCGTTACAAGGTTATTTTGGTCCTCGTGAAAGTGAGCTTATACACGACCCTCTATTTGCAAACTCAATGGTAATTGATGATGGTAATCAAAGAATATGTTTAATTTCCTGTGACTTGATAAGTTTAAATAAGGAAGTATCTGATAAAACAAGAACTCTTTTGAAGAAACGGTTCTCTATACCAGAGAATAATGTAATCATTTGCGGTACCCACACCCACACAGGTCCTGTTATGAGATTATCTATTTTGCCCGGTTGGGAAAACGCTATAGCAGAAGAGTGGATGTCTATGCTTCCTTCATATTTATGTTCAGCTACGACACATGCTATCAATTCCCTTGATACAACAAAAGTTGTTTGGATGAAAGGCAAAGAGGAGAGTATTTCTTTCAATAGAAGGTTTTTAATGAAAGACGGGACTTTTCAAACAAACCCCGGTAGAGGTAATCCAGACGTAGTAAAACCGGTAGGTCCGATAGACCCTGATGTCGGAATAGTTGCTTTTGGTGAAGACTATTTAAATATTAGAGGACTTGTAGTCAATTTTGCTTTACATCTTGATACGATTGGTGGTAACAATATTTCAGCAGATTTTCCTGGTGTGCTGAGGCAAACTGTCAGAAAATTTATTGGCGAAGACACGGGAATTGTATATACCTCTGGAGCGATGGGAGATGTAAACCATACAAATGTTAAGGAGAAAAGTAAAGAACGTAAATATTTTGAATTTGCACAACGTATAGGAACAGTTCTTGGGGCTGAAGTAATAAAAAATATTTTTAAAATGGAGAATTTTAAAAGCGAAGCTAAAGTGAACGCTGGCAGAACGTTAGTGAAACTACCTTTGAAAAAATATAACGATGAATCTCTTGAAAAGGCAAGAAAAAGCGTGTTGCAAGGCTATGGACTGCATAATTTAGAATATTTATCAGGGTTAGGCATATTAAGAGCAGAACAATTAGGTAAAGATGAGGTCACAACAGAAATAGTGGCGTTAAGTATTGGAGAAGTTGCCTTTGTTAGTATACCAGGCGAATATTTTGTGGAACTTGGGCTACATATAAAAAAGAACTCTCCATTTCCTTACACTTTTATAGTGGAACTCGGGCTGGACAATTTAGGATATATTGCACACAGCCAAGCGTATGACCAACAAGGGTATGAACCTGTGAGTTCTCCCGTTGCTCGTGGAAGTGGGGAGATACTGGCAGAGAAAGCAATTCAACTACTTAAATCTATAAGATAGTTTTTGTTTTAACAAATGGAGACTAATAATGAAAGCAGCATTATTAAAGGGTGTTGAGAACCTTGTTTTTTGTGATTTCCCCACCCCTGTTGCTAAAAACAAGGATATAGTAGTAAAAGTAAAAGCATGCGGAGTATGCGGTACAGATGTGAAAACTTATCGACAAGGCCATCGTTTCATAAAATATCCGTCTATTCTCGGGCACGAACTTTCTGGTGAAGTAGTTCAATTAGGTAAAGAGGTTGTGTCTTTTAAAATTGGAGATAGAGTACAGGTTGCAGCGGCTATACCTTGCGGAAAATGTTTTTACTGCTATAAAGATATCCAGTCTATGTGTGAAAACTTAACTGTTGTTAGTTGCCATTACCACGGTGGTTTTGCTGAATATATACTTATACCTGAAAACTTTATTTTAAACAAATGTGTGAACAAAATTCCCGAAAATCTTTCATACCAGAATGCAGCTCTTGCAGAACCTCTTGCATGCGTAATAAACGCTCAAGAGTTAAGTAATATTAAACAAGGAGAATCTCTTCTTATTATTGGAGCAGGTCCAATGGGTTGTTTTCATGCACAACTGGCTTATGGAAAGGGTGTAAAAAAAGTAATTATGTGTGATACAGGTGAAAAAAGGTTGGAGTCTGCTAAATTTACAAAATCTGATAGATTTATAAACCCTTCCGTTGAAGAACTCGAACCTGTAATAAGAGAAGTGTGTGACGGGCGGTTGGTTGACCAGATTATGGTGGTCTCTGGGTCTGCTGCTTTGAATGTTAAATTTCTGAAATTGATTTCTCCACGTGGAACAGTCAACCTTTTTGGTGGTTTTAAGAAAGAGCAACTGGCAGATGATATTGATAAGATACAGTATGGAGAGTGCAGGCTTATAGGGAGTTACGGTTCTTCACCAAGACATAACAGCCAAGCTATCTCTGTTTTAAGTTCGGGGATAATTGAGGGCGATAAGTATATAACAAAAACTTTTTCTTTATCACAGGTACAAGAAGCTTTGGAAGTAACAGAAGAACGACAAGGATTAAAGAATATGGTTCTTCCTTAAAAATGGTGGTGATAAATGTTAACAGAAAATCAAAAAAATAGTCTTTTAAAAATTGCAAGAGATGCTATTGAAACCAATCTTGCAGGAAAATTGTTTAAAGCACCAGAAAGTCAAGACCCGCTCTTTAAGGAAAAAAGAGGTGTGTTTGTTACTCTTAAAAAGAATGGTAAATTGAGGGGTTGTATCGGATATATCCAACCTATTAAACCTCTTGTTGATGCTGTTAGTGATATGGCAGTTCAATCTGCAACAGAAGACCCTCGTTTTTCGCCTGTTTCTTCTGTTGAACTAAAAAGCATAGTAATCGAAATTTCTGTTCTAACAGTTCCTGAAAGAATTAATAATGCTGAACAAATTGTATTAGGAAAAGACGGTGTTATAGTTAAAAAAGGGTACTTGCAAGGAGTTTTTCTTCCGCAAGTTGCAATTGAGACCAATTGGAATTTAGAAGAGTTTATGGATAACCTATGTATGTATAAAGCAGGGCTACCAAAAGATGCCTGGAAAAAACCTAATACAGAGATTTATACCTTCCAAACAGAAGTGTTTTCTGAGGATGACCTTTGAGCCCCCCCTCATCCTTTCTTGCCCTACGGGCTTCAGTCAACGGGGGCAGTTCACCGACTCTCTGCCTTGCCAAACGATGCTCATTACTCTTCGCATCGGCACTCCTCTCCTCCCTCGGGGATATTCGGGACAAGACCCAAGGGGAGTGGGCAAAAAAGGAGTGAATAACACCAAATACTTTTTTCTCCCATTAACCTAAACTGGTAGCAAGAAAAACGAGATTCCGGATCAAGTCCGGAATGACATATAGGGGGGATATTTCTTTTCACTACACTTGAGTAAGACGAAGGCTAGACCTCCGCAAAATACTCCGAGGTACCACCTTCATCACTTGCAAAGACAATCTTTCCTTATTTGCCTCTCCCCTTGAGCTATCTCTTACCCATATCTTTTAAAAGGTGTATGTATGCTTCATATACAACGATTAAATCATACATTCCACGCATTAAAGTTAGCCATCCAGGGTTGCCATCAGATTTTCTGCCTATAAATCCACCTTTTCGAGCAACTAGACGTAATACTTTTTGAGGTGTCATTTTTCCCTTTGCTTCTTTAGGGAATTTCTTTCTTAAATAAGTTATTTGTTCTGGATGTAGAATTACCTTTCCTGCAACCCCTTTTCTTACTTCATGTCGCATTAGTAGAATATTGTAACATAAGATTGAAAACATACCTAAGCATTTTTCAAGCTGTTCTTTAGTTTGCAACTGTCGGTCTTCTATTCTACAGCCAGTCTTTAATCCTTTATGAAACTCCTCTATCAGCCATCGAGATTGATAATACTTTATTATTTTTAAACAATCTTCTCTACTTTCTATTTTCTCGTTTGTTAGAAGTATCCAATGTATTTTGTTATCTGCGTTTGATGTTTTGAGTTCCTCTACTATTACTACATTTATATCCAGTTCAGGACCTTGTCTGTTTATAGATTTTGGTGCAAGTATTTTCAGCGTACAACTTCTTATGCTTGCCTTGGCAACTCTTTCTTTTCTATTCCCATTACGTTCTATTTTTATGTTTGTATAACCATACAATTTCGCCTTTTTTATGTCTTCAAATATATGTCCCGATTCTGTCTTTCTGTTCCATGCACAACGTATTACAAATCCCTGATTTAACTCCTGTATCTTTTTAATAAAAAAGTACACATCGCCTTCTCTGTCGCATACTTGTATTACCTTCTTATGTCCCTTGAGTAATTTACTGCTGCTTTCTAATCCTTCTTGCCATTTTATGCTTTCTTTTTCGTCTTTTTTACTTCTCTTGGCTTTCGACTTTCTTACTATTGTTTTTTGATGTAGCAATCCTAACGGTTTTTTATCTTCACCACTTACCGCATATCCATTATGCACCAACATTCCTATAAACTTTTCTTTAACTCCTATAGAACCTAAACCTTCAGTAGATGGATGATGTGAATAATTCAAATATGTAGTGTCTTGTATAAATAGAACAACCTCTTCTTCCATGCATCTTGCTACTGTACTGTTTTTATGTGGCATAAGTATTCTCTCATGGGTTACTTTTTTATTGGCAAAAAACCTGTATAACGCTTTTAAATCAGACCAATTATCTGGTATTATTATGGGAAAACTTAAATCTGTACTTCCCTGTACTTGCTCTATTATTTTAACATATCTTTCAGATAATCGTCTATCATTAAAATTAACCTTTGCTATTTCTTTTTCTATTACTATTGACATTTTGCCTCCTTTGTGATATAGTAATTATACTATATAAAAGGAGGTGAGGCAAATGGCTTATAAAACTAAAATTCAAAAAGTAGAAAGACCTACTAATCAATCGTTTTATGTTAATCTTCCTTCTGCTTTAGCTCAAGCTATGGAAATTGAAAAAGGTGAAGTGTTTGAGTGGGTTGTTGAAAATAAAAACTTGCTTCTCTTGAGACGGGTTAAAGAACAAAAAACGTTCAAAAGCAAGAAAAAAAGAGCAAATATTTAAATTTTATTACCTCTTATAGCTTTCGTATCAAGAGTTAACAAACTTGTGGGTAAGAGATAGCCCCTTGAGGAAGAAGATGGAAGGTGAGGGGTTCTTTTATGTTTTTTGCTTTTATGTCTTCGCCGTTGCTTGTTATTACGAAACGCTCGCAAAGACGGAATGGGGGGAAGGGAAAAGCAAAACTTTTTTTTATTTAGTTAAATGATGTTACACTTATCATATAAAATAGTTAAGTTAAAAATTTAAAATTACTCAAGGAGGAAAGCAATGCTTAAAGCAGGATTCGGAACTGTAAATATAACACCGCCGTTAGGTTGCGCACTACAAGGTTATTTTGGTCCTCGTACAAGTGAGTTGATACACGACCCTTTATTTGCAAGTTCAATGGTGATTGATGATGGTAATCAAAGAATATGTTTAATTTCTTGTGACCTGGCAACTTTAAACAGCGAAATAACCGATAAAACAAGGGCTCTTCTGAAGGAACGGTTCTCTATACCAGAGGATAACGTAATTATTTGTGTCACTCATACCCACACAGGTCCTTATGTTAACAAGTTGTCTACTTTGTCTCCTAAAAACAAGACCGTAAATAAAGAATGGTTATCTATGCTTCCTTCATATTTATGTTCTGCTACAACCCACGCTATGAATTCCCTTGATACAACAAAAGTTGTATGGATGAAAGGTAGAGAGGAGAATGTTTCTTTTAATAGAAGGTATTTAATGAAGGATGGAACTGTTAAAACCAACCCCGGTATAGGCAATCCAGACATAGTTAAACCAATTGGTCCAATAGATCCTGATGTCGGAATAGTTGCTTTTGGTGAAGACTATTTAAACATTAAAGGGCTTGTAGTCAACTTTGCTTTACATCTTGACACAATTGGAGGGAACAATATATCTGCAGATTTTCCAGGTGTGATGCGAAAAACTATTAGAAAATTTACTGGTGAAGATACTGGAATTGTATATACCTCTGGAGCGATGGGAGATATAAACCATATAAACTTTATGGGAAACAAAACAGAATTCGAATATTTTGAATTTTCTCAACGTATAGGAACAGTTCTTGGCGCTGAAGTTGTCAAGAATATTTCTAAAATAGAGAATTTTGAAAGTGAGGCAAAAATAAATACAGGTAGAACTCTTTTAAAACTGCCTTTAAAACAATATGACGATGAATCTCTTGAAAAAGCAAGAAAGAATGTTCTTTTAACTCCTGGATTGCATAATTTAGAATATTTATCAGGGTTGGGTATGCTAAAAGCTTCCCGATTAGGTAAGGATGAGGTGACAACAGAAATAGTTGCATTTAGTATAGGAGAAGTTGCTTTTGTTAGTATACCGGGCGAATATTTTGTTGAGCTTGGACTACATATAAAAAAGAATTCTCCGTTCCCGTTCACATTTATTGTTGAACTTGGTATGGAAAACTTAGGTTATATTGCTCACAGTCAAGCGTATGACCAACAAGGGTATGAACCTGTAAGTTCGCCTTTTGCTCGTGGTGCTGGTGAGATACTGGCAGAGAAAGCAATTGACCTTCTTAAATCTATAAGATAGTTTTTTTATAAGTAAAAATATAAAATATATCTTTTAAAAACTTTAAGAGGTTTTCTTCTGTAGGTTGTAACAGAAATAAGTTAGAATATATACGGGTTAATAAATAACACCTATGCGTATATAAAGTAGACCTCCAAAAGATATAAAGCTCCTCCTAATACAGAGGTTTATATCTTTTAGGTAGAAGTTTTTTATGAGGAGAACTTTTAACTAAGTCTATTTCAAGTGCCAAATATTTTGTCCTCAATAGCTTTTTCCGACACCACTCCAACAAGTTGACCTACCTGCTCACCATCTTTAAAAATTATAAGGGTAGGTATAGACATTATATTAAATTTTGTTGGGATAGAGTCGTTTTCATCTACATTCATTTTAGCAAAAACAACACTTCCTTGATGTTTTGTTGCAAGTTTTTCTATTGTAGGAGCTAACATTTTGCAAGGCATACACCATCCTGCCCAAAAATCAACAACAACCAGATTATACTTTTTTAATGCTTCCCCAAAATTTGCGTCGGTCAAATCAATAGGCACACCAGGGTTTTCAATCAATTCTTTATTATCAGCCATTATTCCTCCTTATTTAATGTTTTTAGGTAACAATGATTTTACCATATTTTTTTATAATTGTATATATTACAGTTATTTAAAAAGCGTTTAGAGTTTTATTTTGTTTGCTTAATGTGAAAAAGAGAGCAAGACAAGCAGAGGGTAAATATGTGGGTTTTCATTCCTTTTCCGCCTTCGGCGAGATTGCCACGCCAAAAGACGGCTCGCAAAGACGGAATGGGGGGGGGAGTGAAAAAAGGGAGGGGCAGAGGCAAGGTCATAAATGGACGGGGTTGGAATTATGCTCGTAGAGTAGGCGATATCAACTCTGGATTAAAAACTATTGTTCTTTTTTCTGTAATTATTATATCAACCTTTTCATCCCACTGTTCTGCGGGTATTTTCTCTTCCAATATTTGAAAATCAAAAGTAAAAACTGCTTTAATTACATCTTTTTTAATAGTCGAAAGAAACTTATCATAAAACCCGCCACCCATACCTATCCTGTTTCCCAACAAGTCAAAAGCAAGTCCAGGTAGTATAACAAGGTCGATTTTTTCTGGTGGGTACGGACGAAAGAAATAAGGTTCAGGAATATTTTTTGTCCTATCAATATCTTTTTCAGACGATATTACTGAGGGATAAAACTTTTTTTCTGGTATATCGTTGAATGGAATGCAAACAGTTTTTCCGTTATCAAAAGCGTTTTTTATAACTATGTCGGTCTTTACTTCCCTACCAAAATGGGCATAAATTAATAAAGTTTTTGCATTTAAATAGTATTCGGAAACAAGAAGTTTCTCTTGAATTGTTCTGCTACCTTTCAACCATTGGTTAAGGTTAAGACTCTTCCGCCTATTAATCATTACTCTTCTTATCTTTTTTTTCTCGCTCATTTTTAAGTCTTTCCAGGTGGTTTAGAAAAAATCTAATTCTTTTTTCATATCCAGACTCAGAAGGTATATAAAACTTTTTTTCAAATGGCATATATTTCTGTTGGACATAATGTTCTGGAAAATCGTGAGGATAAAGGTATCCTTTACCTTTACCTAATTTTTCTGCACCTTTATAGCCTGTTCCTTGCAAATGTAAAGGAACTTCTTGTACCTTCTCTTTTTTCACATCTTCAAGCGCTTTATTTATGGCAAGATATGACGAGTTACTTTTTGGGGCAGTTGAAATATAGATTACTGCCTGAGCTAATATAATGCGTGACTCTGGCATACCTATCACTTCAACAGCTCTATAACAACTCTCGGCTATTAAAAGAGCCTGCGGGTCTGCGTTACCAACATCTTCCGAAGCACATATCAATATACGTCTTGCTATAAATCTTGGGTCTTCACCTGCAACTATCATCTTAGCAAGCCAATATATCGCCGCATTAGGGTCAGACCCTCTAATACTCTTTATAAAAGCTGAGATTGTATCGTAATGGTGGTCATCATTTCTATCGTAAGCAACAAACTTTCCTTGAGCTGATTCTTTTGCCATTTCTAAACTAATATTTATAACATCTCCTGTGCCACTCTTTGGAGTTATTGTCAAAACTTCAAGCAGATTTAGAGCACGTCTTGCGTCTCCTTGACTACTTTTAACTATATAATTTAGGGCTTCACCAGAAAGTTTAATGGGTAGGTTACCAAGACCTTTAGTCTTATCTTTAAGTGCGTTTGTTAAAATTTCTTTTATGTTATCATCAGAAAGTTGGTTAAATTGGAATATCATTGCCCGCGATAATATGGGGGTGTTAATATAAAAAAACGGGTTATGGGTTGTTGCGCCCAAAAGAATTATTGTTCCCTCTTCTACATCCTTTAAAAGTGCGTCCTGCTGGGTTTTGTTAAAATGAGCAATCTCATCAAGGAAAAGAATTGTTCTGCTCCCTGAATGATTAAACCTATGTTTAGATTCCGATATCACCTCTCGCACATCAGAAACAGTTGAAGTAACAGCGTTAAGATGTTTGAAATGGTTTTTGGTCTTTTGAGCAATTAACGTTGCAAGACCAGTTTTACCGCAACCAGGCGGACCATATAAAATTATTGAGGGGATATTATCGCTCTCTATTATCTTTCTCAATATTTTATCTTGCCCTAAAAGATGTTGCTGACCTACAAACTCACTAAAATTTTCAGGACGCATCCTTGCGGCTAAAGGCGTTTTTTGAGATACGGTTTTCTTATATTGAGTTTTAGGAGAGTTGAAAAGTTCATTCATTTAATATAATCAGATAGGTTGGTTAAAAACACTCCGGGGATGAAAGATTCTCATCCCCGGGGATTAGTCAAGAAAAGATGTTTCAATAAATAAGTATTACCAGTAGACAGTTCTGATTCTCTGTTCTACTTTTTCTTTATATTCTGCATTTGCTTCGTCCATTTTAAGGATTTTTGCCCACTCGGCTTTTGCTTTTTCAAAGTTACCTTCTGCTCTATAATCTGCTCCTATATTATATTGAGCTTCAAGCCTCATATCAGGTTTAATATCTTTCATCTGGACTACTTTAGCGTATTCTGCTCTTGCTTTATCGTACATTTTCTCTGTTGCAAAAGAATCCCCTGTACCAAATATTGCTTTAGCTTTATCGTCAGGAGTTGCTCCAGCCATACTTAAAATTTTAGTATATTCTACTCTTGACTGAGCATAGTTTGGTTTTTCCTGAAACCTGTATCCCATAAAACTTTCAGCAATTCTAAATTGTGCATCTATCTTCTGTTTTGAAGTACTTCCTTTAATGTTGAGAATTTTTGCGTCTTCTGCTCTTGCTTTCTCATACTCTCTTGCTCCGTAAAAAGTATCAGCAATTCTTGATGTAGCAACCGCTTTTTCGCTATCATTAGAAGCCACTTCTAAAGCTTTAGTAAAATCAGCTCTTGCAGAAACATAGTCTGGCTCTCTTTCTCTCATTTTTTTAGTTCCAGCATCAATTGCCTGTTTATAATTAACCTGTGCTTCTGCTGTTAAACCCAAACAAACCAACATTCCTAAAATTATTACTAACCTATTCACCTCATCATCTCCTTTATCCCAAATTTTATTTAGGGATATCTGTTTGTTTCTTAACAGATAAAACTATACCACTTTTTTATATTTTTTGTCAACTCATTAATCTAATTTTAACCTTCACAACTTTTTTGTCAAATTTTATATTCTATCAGGGTTTGTCTCAATATACGCTCCAATTTCATAAATTGTTCTTCTTAACTCCTCTTTATCCAAAATACCGTTCACTCTAAAAAGATATTTCCACACATCTTTTCCCTTTTTTACTGGTGGGAAAGATGGCCCTGAGTATATGATTTCAATATTATTTTCCGACAAATAATTATCTATTAAAACTTTTTTTGAATCAAGTAAAGATTTCTTCTTATTCCTTATTTCAACTTTTACTATTTCTCTGTAAGGAGGGTATCCAAGTTGGTCTCTTACAATAAGCTCTTTATCCAAAAAAAGTTGTGGGTTAGAATCTTTTAAGGATTTATAAATCTCCATATTAGGGTTTCGAGTCTGAATAATAATCTTACATAAAGGGTTTTGTATAAGCGAGGCGACCTCATTAACAAGTATGAAAAAATGTTCCTCGCTTCTATAGTCGGGCACATTTAAAAAAGATTCGCCACTAACAAACACTACAAGCCCAAAAGAGTACTCTCCTAAATATTTTTTAATAGCTTTTGTGCCAATAAGAATAGAGCAATCTTTACAAATATCGGTATCTGGTTGAGAGATTATTTTTGAAATAGAAACAGTAGGATATTCTTCAGTTAAGACCTTAAACATTCTTTCTATACCAAAAAGTCTGAACGAAATTCTTTTGCTACCACACTCCGGGCACTTGTTCTCAAAAGGTAAAGCAATCTTGCAAAATCTACATAAAAGAGTTTTACCGTCTTCGGATAAAACAAGTTCAGAATCACACTTCTGGCAAGTTAGACGTGTTTCACATTTTTCACACCTAAATATTTTTCGATTACCTTTACTATTATGTATAATTGCTATCTTTTCTTCTTTAAGTATTGTCTCTTCAAGGATAGAGACCACATCTTTTGAAAGAAACGAAATTTTCTTATCAACAGTCTTTTTAGTTATAGGAACAATATATACCTTATCCTTTAAGTTTGGCTCTCTTTTTGTTTCAAGCGAAGTTGACTGATTCTGGATTGAATAGTACCTGTTTATTGAAAGAGATGTTTCTAAATAAAATAGAGAGATATTATTCTGTGAAGCCCTAAACTCTACTACCTCGCAAGCATCATACTTTGGGGTCTGTTGCTCTTTATAAGAGGAATCGTATCCATTATTTATTATAAAAGCACATATATCTGATAAAGGAGAAAAGACACCAAGACGGGTACCTATGACCAACATCTTTTCTCCACTCAACATTTTAAGCCATCTTGAAATCCTATCTTTTGGTTTTAAATCCCCGTGGAATAGGATAGTTTTTTCACCAAAGACTGCCTTCATCTGCTCATAATAAGATTCTGCTTGATAAATTTCTGGAAATATAGAAACAACCGAACCATTGTGAACCTCTTCTGCTATAAGTCTATTCTGCTCAAACCTTTCACTTTCATTACTTAAAAGGATACATTTTTTTTCTAATCTTATCTTTGTTTTTTTTATTTCCCTTACTAACTCTTGATTATGGTCATCTTTATACTTGGTAGGAAGCCTGCCAACTATGGAAAAAAGGGATTGACCTAAAGAAGAAAAGTAGGTTGATGAAAGAAATTTCGCAACCTGAAAAATATCGTCTGGAACCAATGAAAAACTATCGTATACCTTCAAAACGTTTTTACATAACCCTGCGTCAATCTCGCCCTCTTTATCTGTAGATGTAACTATTCCTGTCTTTTCCTGCCTGCCAAAAGGAACTCTTACTCGAGAACCAATAAAAATTTTACCTTCAAATTCTCCAGGTAGGTAATCAAAACTCTTTTCAAGAGGGATATCAAAAACAACTTCAATCCGTTTCATATATTACCTTTTTAAGATTTTTTATATATTTTGGGGTTGTTCCGCAACAGCCACCAATAAATTTTATTCCTTTATTAACCATTTCAACACAATTTTCAGTAAACTCTTCTATACTTTCTGGGTAAGTTATATTACCGTCTGATACTTGGGGTATCCCAGCGTTAGGTTTTACCCATAAAGGTATTTCTGAAATCTTTCTTATTTTGCTAACAACAGATTCCATTTCCCTGCTTGTCAATCCACAATTTATACCAAGAACACCTATCTTTTCTGCCCATTCCAACAAATCCTCTATTTTCTGTCCCATAAGTGTCCTATTTTCTCCGCCTGAACTCAAGGTTAAAGAAGGTATGATAAAACAATCATATTTTGCTTTGATAGAGTTGTATGCAACCTCAATTTCTTTTAAATCTTGAAAAGTTTCAAGCAGAATAAGATCAACACCTGTCTCTTGTAAAAATTTAGCCTGATAAACAAATATATCTTCTGCTTCTTTCATTGTTAAGTTGCCATAAGGTTCAAGAAATTCACCAGAAGGTCCTATATCTCCAGCAACAAGAATACCCTTATATTGGCTACTAACTCTTTTTGCAATCTCGCCGCTTTTAATATTTATATCTTCAATTTTATTTGCCAAATTCTTGCGAGCCAACCGTTTCTTGTTAGCGCCAAAAGTGTTTGTAAGTATAACAGACGCCCCAGATTCAATATACTCTTTATGTACCGAAGCAACTAAATCAGGCATATCTATACTTGCACATTCAGGGGTAATACCTAAATATCCTAACTCTTGAAGGTATGCTCCCATACTACCATCGGTTATAATAACGCCTTCTTTTTCTATAACTTGCCTTATATCCATACTAAAACTCCTGGATAAGTAAAGTTTTACCTACCCCAAAAGGTACATTTGCGTACCCTTCTGTTTCAAACGATTCAAAAGAATCCGGACCAACGATTGTTGGGAACATCTCTTTTAAATGAAACGGTCCAAGCGCATTCCTAAGGGTTCCAGCACATTCAATTGATATTATATTTGTTCCTTCTTTTAAATAGCCTGTCAGGTCAATCTGGTAAGGAGGAAGATATACTGTCCCAACCTTTCTTCCATTAACGCTAACCTCTACTACCGTACAATGAAACTGCTCAAATTGTAGTACATATCGACCTTTCAGTTTATCTATAACAACCTGTTTTTCTGCAGACAGGATGCCAGTATAAAACGGATAACCTTGCAAGTTTACACTCTTTTCATCTGTTATTTTTTGTGAAGGTGCCAACTTTAAACCGCTATGGTAATACCCATCTGCTGTATGATGTATATCTTCTGCTTCAACAGAAAAATCTCCCGCTATATAAATGTTTTCCAGTTCAGTACCACCTTTCTTAAAAATAAGTGTGCCTTCCTTTTTAGGTAAATTAAACAATGTTTCAAGGATAATACTGTTTTTTCCAGATACTATAAAATTTGCTGGTATATCCACTACATTAAAACATTTATCAATCCATCTTTGGCCACTTTTAGCATTCAAAGACTCTCCATTAACGCTAACTTTGTAGTTATCAATACTTTCTACAATAAGTTTTAGACCTTTAGGAGAAAACCCTTCCTCTACTTTAAATTCAAATAATACTCTTACCGTTTCACCGTTACACGTTTTTTCCATCTCATTTTGAACTTCTATTGCAAGCATCTTCTCAGACCAACGTGTATCTGTACTTTTTTGAAAAGCGCATCTATCAAGCACCAGTACATTGAAATCCTTCATTGATATATCCCAGCCAGAAAGTTGGGCTTGTATTCTCTCTTTATTTTCATCTTTCTTTGTAAGCAATGGCTCTTCAGATTCATTCAAAAGAAACATATATGAACCTACTGGAGGAAAAACCAAGTCGATACCCATTTTACCGTCTTTAAGATGCGAAACTGGCGTCTTTTCAACTGTTCCTTTAAAAGAGTTCATTTTATAAAGCGCACCTTTTTTAAAAATTTCTACTGTTGCTAAATAGTTTTTATCGGCAGTTATATTGGTAAGAAAAATCAAAGAAGTTTCTCTATTTAGTCTTCTTGTATGCACATATATTTTAGGAATATTTTCTCCGTTAGCATCTTTAACAAGAACAAACCTTTCAATATTTTTATCAAGAATATTCATTAGACTATCAAGCGAAGAGTATGTATGGCAGAGTTGTTTAAGTTCTTTGAATAATTTTTCGTCTTGTTGACCTCCTTCCATAAGAGAAGGAAACCTTTCTGAAGCAATCAACACTCCCCCTGCTCTTCCAAAATCAACAAGTAACTCAACAGTTTTTCTTCTAAGGGTTATTGAGTCAGGAATAATAACAGCAGAATATTTTCCGTTTTCTAAAGTAAATATACCGTCTTCTATTTTGCCATATTTTTCTATTAAATGTTCGCTTCCAAAGTCATACTCAAATTTATTCTCAATAAGCATTAAAGTTAGTTCTGCTAACCTGTTATCTATATCGGTTAAAACAGAGTTTCCTTTAGAGTTCCACCCACTCTCCAAAAGTTTATCAATTGTTTTACCTTGCTTTAAACTAAATTTACACCAAGCACTTTCTACAGGATGAACAACAAGAATATTTGAACAGTACTCACCTTGACTCATAAGAAAGTTTGTTCTTGCAAAATAATCTTCAATTTCGCTCTGGTAATTCCAGTACGGTTGGTGGTGAGAAATAGTGGGTGGATAATCTCTCTTTCTACAACCTCTTAATGAGTACAGATAAAGGTGAGGGCAGAAAAAGTTTATACCGAGAACAATATTCCAATCTCCCAACCTTTTTCTATCAGCAAGCGAAAAATCTTGCCCAGCACACCCATATAGTTCAGATAAAACACGTTCTTTAGACAATTGGTTAGCAACAGAACTACATTGTTTTGGTATCAGAGGAACAGGCGTTTTTCTGCCAAGACAATCTATACCAGGCCAATGCATATACTCGTATAAGTTCATTGCTTCCCCAAGGTTTTGCACCTGAGAAAAAAGTGTCTCTTCTCCCATATAATGACCTGTTAAGGCAATATTTCTCTCATCGCACCAACTATAGACCTGCATACCAAAATTTTCAAGGAGTAACCTGTTTAACAATTTAAAGTAATCATACCGAACCTTCTCGTACCCTTCTTTTTCTTCTACAAGATATACAACATTTTTCAGGATATCGTACCCGTAAGTTTCTTTAAAAATCTTTTCAAAACTGAATGTCCACGGCAAAACAGTAACCTGTTCGTTCTTATCGCCCCATTTATAAAGGTTGCCTCTATAATAGTTTGGTTCATCGGTAAAAATAGCAGGTATAGTATTCCCAAAATATTTTTTAAATAGGTTTTCATAAGGGGTGTAGGTTGAATCCATAAAATCTTTAACTGTATTTTTGTTAATAATATCCACGTACGTAGAACCGTTATACCACTCGGTGTTAGGTCCAAAAATCAATGAGTATGTGTACTCTTTATTCTTTTTTTGAATCTTTATGTACCTCATTCTATTATCAGGGTTTTGAGTAACTATCCCGCTAGCAAAACCGCTTGAACACCTATCTTCATCATAAATATATGCTTTAAACCCTCTATCTTTAGAGTATTCAACAGTCTTTGTTATACAGTCAAACCATTCTTCAGAAAGATAAGTTGTAACCAACCCCATCCTTGCATGCATAAACCCACCACCAAACCCGCCCTTCTGCATCATATCAACCTGGTAACACAATTCTTTTGAGTCAAGTTGGTCGTTCCATGACCAGAAAGGGGCACTCCTAAAAAGAGGCGAAGGAGTTTTAAACTCTTTTATAAGTTTGTTAAACATTTTTTATTACTCCTTGGTTAACCCGTTAACAAAACAGTAACAAGAATTTCCTATTGTTGAAATACTGTACCCTCCTTCAAGAACAAAAAACTTTTTCGTCTCAAGAAGAGCAATCTTTTTTCCAATATCGTAGTAGTGTGTATCTTCAAGAGGTAACTCTAACAAAGGGTCGGCACAATGGGTATCAAACCCTATAGAAACCCCAAGAATATCAGGAGAATATTCTTCAATTACCGATAAAGCCGTAGTAAACTTTTCCAAATATGTTTTAGCTGAACTTCCTTTGTAAACAGGAAAATTGTAACAATTACCAAAAGAAATGTTGCCAGTATCAGGAAAAGAAGGTTTCTGATGCACAGAAACAATTATTATGTTATCTTCTCCTTTAAAAATATCCTCTGTCCCATTACCGTGATGACCGTCTATATCTAATATTGCAACTCTAAACCCTTGATTTAAAGCAAGTTTTTTTACTGCCACAGCAATACTGTTAAAGTAACAGAACCCACTTGTACTATTTTTTCCAGCATGGTGACCTGGCGGGCGAGATAATGAAAAAGAGGTTGTTCCTTCAAAGGCTAATTTGCACGCAGTTATAGCGGCTCCACAGGAAAGAGATGCGTATTTATAGATGTTTTTTATGTTTGGAGTATCAGGGTCGTAAGGCAACAGCCCATTTTTAACCTGATGTATAAGTTGCTGTGTATGAACAAGCATCAAATCTTCTTCAGTACAATATTCTGGTGTCACAAACTTCCCAACCCCTTTCTTTTTCAGAAACTCAACAATACTTTTCACTCTTTCAGGAGATTCTGGATGGGTAGGTTCATAATAATTTAGGAACTCGTTTGAATAGACAAAATTTATAGGCATATTATATATTCTTATAAAGAGTATATCAGTTCTTCCATAGAAGAAAACCTTTCTTCAGGGTCGGTATGGGTAGATTTTCTTATAATTCTTAATATCTGTTCTGAAAATTCAAAATTCAACTCACGGTAAATTTTTTCAATTGTTTTACCGAAAGCATATATATCTGTTTTAATATTTGCTGGTTGCCCTTTTGTTCTTTCAGGAGCAAGATATCCATCTGTTCCTGCCCTAATGGCTACTTCTTTCTTGAACAGTCTCCTCTGGTGAGCAAGCCCAAAATCTGTAAATTTAACTTTCTCCAGAGAAAATGATATTAAAATATTAGCAGGGTTAACATCTTTATGTATGATAGCATTATTATGCACAAAAGCCAACCCTTGCCCAGCTTTTTTTATTACTTTTACTATATTTTCAGGAGTAAAAAGATAATTTTTTGTTTTTATAGCTTTCATAAGGTCAGCATCAAGGTACTCCATCAACATAAACAGGTTTCTATCTTGTTTTTTCACTTGATAAACTTTTATTATGTTGGGATGGTTTAAGGACATAGAAATTTTTGCTTCAGCAACAAACTTTCTCGATTGTACACGGTCGAGCCGTCTTGGATGAAGAACTTTTACCGCTATTATAGTATCATATTTTGGTATTGGGTATATTGTTCTTGCTTTATAAACAGAAGAAAAACCTCCTGCTCCAACCATCTCTTCAAGGATGTACCCCTCTATCTCATAACCTTTTCTTACTTGTATATTCATTGATTTATTCTAAAAATTATTTCTATTTTTTACGGTAAACATTGCTTTGAAATTTTTAAAAGTAGAATAAAAAGTGTACCATTTTTTTAGTAAAAAAATCAAGGTTTTATAAAAGTACCTACTTTTTATGTTATAACTTGCAAAGACACACTGCTATTCTCAATAATAATATAACAGAATAGAAAGAGGAGAATACGTAAATAATTACATAAAAAAACTATACTTTTTCTTAAATTATTTGATTATTTCATAAGATAGAAATATAATATTGTTAAATGAAAAAAACTTTTCTGGTCGAAGGTATGCATTGTGCTTCTTGTGCAAAAAACGTAGAGAAAGCCGTAAAACAGGTTAAAGGTGTTACTTCTGCTTATGTGAACCTGCCAGCAAAAAAACTTTATGTCGATGCTGAGAATATTGATGTAGCGACTATTTTGCAAGCAGTAGAAAATGCTGGAGATTTTAAAGGTTTTGACTTGCAAGCAGGAGAGAAACAAGAAGATGAGGTCTTAGAAATAAAGAGTGCAAAACAGAAGGCTATCTTTTCTTGGGTTTTTACTGTACCTGTTGCCATAGTGATGATTATACATATGACAGGTCTTTTCTCTAAAATAGATGTTTTTTTATATAATATATTTTATATAATTATAGCCATACCTGTTCTTTTCTTTCTTGGATTTAAAACATATATATCGGCAATCAAATCTGCAAAAAACTTTTCCTTCAATATGGATTTTTTAATATTTTTAGGAACTGGTGTTGCTTTTATAACAGGTCCCCTTAGTCTATTTTTACCTATAGAAAACTATGCGGCAATAGCTTCTATGATTATGGCTTTTCACTTAACAGGTAGATATGTAGAAACAAAAGCAAGAGGGGAAGCCAGTCTTGAGATAAAAAATCTTCTAACCCTTGAAGCAAAACAAGCCACACTACTTATAGATGGTGCTGAGAAACTGGTAGATATTAAGGAAGTTAAAACAGGTGATATTATGCTGGTAAGGCCAGGAGAAAAAATACCAACCGATGGTGTTATAGTTAGAGGAGATAGTTATGTAGACGAATCTATGGTTAGCGGAGAAAGTTTGCCTGTAGCAAAAAAAGAAGGCGACAATGTTATTGGGGCAACACTCAACCAGGACGGGTTTTTGCAAGTTAAGGCTCTAAAAGTAGGAAAAGAAACTTTTTTGAACCGTATAATACAACTTGTAGAAGAAGCTCAATCAAGTAAAATCCCCGCCCAAGATTTTGCTGATAAGGTAATATCTGTTTTTGTTCCCATAATTATAGGTATCTCTTTGTTAACGTTTATGTTATGGATTTCTTTCCCTTCCTTTATGTTTAATGCCAAAAAATTGTTCCTTTTTCTTCCTTGGGTCAACATAACCGAAACAACCAGGTTGAAACCAGCTCTCCTTGCTGCAATCTCAGTACTTGTAATAGCTTGCCCTTGTGCGTTAGGTCTTGCCACACCTACTGTTCTTCTGGTTAGTTCAGGGATGGGCGCAAAAAAAGGTGTTTTTATAAGAAAAGGTGCTGCTATACAGGTTATGCAGGAAGTTTCTTCAATAGCTCTCGATAAAACAGGCACTTTAACTATTGGAAAACCTGTTTTAACAGATATTATACCAATAAAAGATTCTCAAGACGCTAAATCTGAACTTTTAACTATTTCGGCGTCCCTTGAATCTTTATCAGAACATCCATTAGCTAAAGCTATAATAAAAGAAGCAGAAAAATTAGAATTAAAACTCAAACAAGTTGAAGAATTTCAAGTGTTAAGAGGGCTTGGAGTTAAAGGCTTAATAGAAAATAAGAAAAGTATTGCAGGTAACAGTAAACTGTTAAAAACAGAAGGAATAGATTTAAATAAGTATAAAAAATCTTTAGAAAAAATTGAAGATGTCGGTAGGTCTCTTATTTATGTTGCCCAAGAAGGAGAACTGCTCGGAGTTTTAGGGTTATCAGATACATTGAAACCTGAAGCTAAGGAGGTTATTGAAAAACTAAAACTGTTAGGTTTGAAGGTTGCTATGATTACTGGAGATAACGAAAAAACAGCAAAAGCAATATCTCAGCAAGCCGGTATAGAGAGGGTTATAGCTAACGTTTTGCCAGATGAAAAACTTAGACAGATTGAAGAACTCCAAAAGGAAGGAAAAGTTGCGTTTGTAGGAGATGGTATCAACGATGCGCCAGCTTTAAAGAAATCTGATGTAGGTATAGCTATGGGAACAGGTACAGACATCGCAATAGAGACTGGAGATATCATTCTTGTTAAAGGAAACTTGTCTGGCATAGTTTCTGCTATTCTTTTAAGTAAAGAGACCTTTAAAAAAATTAAACAGAACCTTTTCTGGGCTTTCTTTTATAATATTGTTGCTATACCTATCGCAATCTTTGGTGGTATGCACCCTGTTGTTGCAGAAATATCTATGGCTATCTCATCTATTTCTGTTGTTACAAATGCCAATATGTTAAGAAGAAAAAATATAACAATGTCAAACAAAAATTTGGAGGAATAATATAATGAAAAAAAGTGTGAATGTTCAAGTTTTTGGGAATAGAGATTTTGAAGAAGGGTTACAAATAATTAAAGATGCAGGGTTTGAAGCAGTAGAGTTAAACGCTCGTGATATTATTAATGTTGATGGCTCAGAAGAAGGAATTAAAAAAGTAAAAGACCAGGTTCTTTCAAAAGGGCTTGAAATAGCGAGTTTGCTTGGCGGTTGGTACTCTCTGTTTAGTGATTCTTCTGAAAAACGGAAAGAAGAAGAGAATACTCTAGTTAGGGATATTAATATATGTAAAATTCTTGGGACAGACGCTCTACTGGTTGTTCCCGGGGCTATCCGTCCTTCCCCAGAAGGAGACCAACCTATAAGTTATGATAAAGCTTACGAAAGAAGCGTTGAATCTTTGAAAAGAGTAGCACCAATAGCAGAAGAAAACAAAGTTTTTATATGTGTAGAGAACGTCTGGAACAACTTTCTAATTACACCAATAGAGATGAAGAACCTTATTGAAGAAATAAATTCAGAGTTTGTTGGTGTCTATTTTGATGTAGGCAACATTTTAAAGTACGGATTTCCTGAAATGTGGATAAGAATTCTTGGTAAACTTATCAAAAGAATTCATTTGAAAGATTTTAAAACTGCAGTAGGAAACAATACTGGTTTCTGTGGTTTACTTCAAGGAGATGTGAATTGGCCAGAAGTTATGAAAGCCCTCAAAGAAACTGGATATAATAGTTACTTAACAGCTGAATTTGGACCATACAGATATCACCCTGAAACTGTTATCTATCATCTTTCTTTGTCGATAGATAAAATTCTTGGGAGAAAATAGTTTTTCAAAACTTCTCATTAAAGCTTAGCCAAGTTTGGCAGAACGAAATCTTTTTAAAGGAGGAAAATATGAAAAGATATTATTTTTGTGCGGTTATATTTTTAACTTTTCTGGTATTTTTTACAGGTACCGCAAGTTCTCAGATAGCTAACGGTGATTTTGAAGAAACAGTTACCATACCAGAAACTAGCTCTTACTTCAAAAGAATGGAATCAAAAAAATGGGAATTTGAAAAACCTCTTATTTTTCCTAAAGGGTGGTACGTCAATGCAGCTTTGTCTGAAGGTGTATATAAAATAATCACCGACAAAACAGAGGCACAGAGCGGTAATAACTGCATATATCTAAAAGGTGCTTTTACGCATCAGCAACTTATAAAGGTAACTCAAGGAGATGAAATTGAGGTTTCTGTATATGTCAAAGGTCAAAAAGGAAACGAGATAAGGATTCAATGTTACGCTTACGGAAGAAAAGATGATAATAAACGGACAAATGTTGGTGGCTTGAATTTAAGAGCAAAAGCAGAAAGTGAATGGACAAAACAAGTATGGAACTTTACAATACCAGAAAATATCAAAAACAAAAAAGTGCACGAAATTAAAATTGCTCTATACAGCCCTGTGGGGGCGTATTTTGACAATTTGACAATTGAGCATAAAAAAGTTCAATAAGATAGTTTAATACAAGTTCAACTGCTTTAATAGAAGTAGACAAGGAGACTTTAATGGGGGAACGAGTTTTTGCAGGAGTTTCAAAAATAGATATAACACCTCCTCTCGGATATAGGTTACAAGGGCACGGTATGAGAAAAAAACCGAGTCAGAGAATCCACGACCCGTTACATTTAAAAGTTCTTACCGTAAAAAAAGGAAATGATAGAGTTGCTATAATAACGTTTGATCTTCTGGGACTTTCTGTAGATTTTGTTTTGGAAGCAAGAGAAGAGATAAAGAAAAAGACTGGACTACTTGCAAACCAGGTTATGATGTGTGCCTCACATACCCATAGTGGTCCTTTTGTTCTACCAGCTCCTGGCGGTACAATGGATGAAAACTTTATCCCTGACTATTTACCTTTACTTATAAAACAGACCGCAGGAGCTATAATTGAAGCCATAAGCAGAGAAGAAGAAGTTAATCTGGTTTATGGTAAATCTACCATTGATATAGGTTCTATAAATAGAAGAAAAAAGAATCCAGACGGCAGTATATGGGGTCCTGACCCAGAAGGACCAGTTGACAGAGAGGTGTCAGTTCTATCTTTTGAAAAAAGCGTAGGTAACCCTGTTTCAATTCTATTTACTTATGGGTGCCACCCTACAACTGTTAACACCTCTATTTCCGATATAACCGCAGAATACCCTGGCACCGCCCAACACGAATTAGAACGGTTTTATAGCGGTTCAACTGCTCTTTTTACTAACGGTTGTAGCGGAGACGTAAGACCAAGTTTAACAAACGAAGAAAAAACTGCTTTTAAAGCTGGAGATTTTAATGATGTTAAACGTATGGGTAGACTTCTTGCTGCTGGAACAATAGAAGCAATAGAGACTGCACGGATGAAAAGTAAAACTGCTTCTTTAAATATCAAAAGTGTAGCAGGTTATCTTGAAACTTTTCAGTTTCCATTAAATAAAGATTTTCTTCCAGTTGATGAAGAGTCTATTGAAAAAAACTTTCCAATTCTTGTAAAAAAATTTAGAGGAAATTATCAGGCTTTTGAGTCTGAACTGAAATGGAAAAAGATGTGGAAAGAAAAGTTGCTCAAAGGAGACCCAGTTCCAGAAACTGTAGATGCTGATATACAGGTTATTAAAATTGGAGATATTTCTCTAATAGGTTTCCCTGGGGATACAATGGCTGAGATAGGTCTAAAAATTAAGCAAAAAATTCCTTATGCTATACCTATTTCAAACAGTAACGGCAGAATAGGTTACATACCCTCGGCTCAAGGTTTGAAGGATGGAGGTTACGAGGCGTCTTTCTTTTTTTATCAGGGGTTTCCTGGACCGTACGCCCCAGAGATGGAAAGTGAACTAATAAAAAAAATTGTAGAGTTAACAGAACGACAATAACAAGGAGGATATAATGATGAAAAAATGGATTGGAGTGATAATAATAGGACTTATATTGTTTGTATCGGCTGGAGCATTAAAAGCAGAAGTTTTTTCTAACGGTGGGTTTGAAGAGACTGAGACAGCAACACCTTCGCTTATGAAAGTTCTTGATACTGCAGGATGGAAATATGATACACCACTGGTTTTTCCAAAACAGTGGAGAACAAACTCAGGAGTAAAAACAGCAAACGGTGAGTATCGATTAATTACTGATAGCAAACAGGCTCATAGTGGAAACAACTGTATATTTATACGAGGTCATTTTAATTCTATCGGCAACCAACTTAAAGTGTCAGGAGGAGATACGGTTGAAGTAAGTTTTTATGTTAAAGATAAAGATAAAAAAGACGCATTTGCTTTCTTGTATCTTTATGGAACAAATGAAGAAGGAAAAAAAATTTATTGCAGGTCAATCTCTCATAAAACACAGACAGACGAAACATGGACAAAGCAGACAGGCACAATCACAATCCCAACAGGAAAAATCAAAGATGTGTATGTAAGCTCTGCAACTCTTGCGATAGCCAGTCCGACAGGAGCATATTTTGATGATGTAGAGTTGACTATAAAAAAAGCTGAATAAGAAAGTTTGCCATATCACGTTTTTATAAAGAAAATGAAAAGAGTTTATATACGCACCTATGGATGCCAGATGAACGATTATGATTCGGCAAAACTTTCTTCTCTGCTCAAAGAAAACGGGTACTCAATAGTTGAAACCCCGCAGGAAGCCGATTTTATAATAGTCAACACATGTAGTGTTAGAAAAACAGCGGAAGACAGAGCTTTAGCTTTTCTTAGTAGCCAAAAACCTCTTAAAAAAGAAGGGAAAAAACTCTGTCTTTTCGGTTGTTCGGCAAGTTTGTATAGAGAAAAACTCTTCAAAAAATATCCTTTCATAGATATAATATGTAGTCCTGACAACTATAAAAACGTGCCAAACATTTTTAAAACGAGCAAAAAGGGATGTTATGTTGAAGAGAACCTACATCCTTTCCTTGAGACCACACCCTTGTCAGATAAAACTCTTTCTGCTCTTGTTACTGTTACAAAAGGATGTGAAAACTTCTGTTCATACTGCGTTGTACCTTTTACCAGAGGAAAACTTATAAGCCGTCAGCCTGAAGAAATATTAAATGAGATAAAAAAACTTACAGAGAATGGAATTAACGAAATAATATTATTAGGTCAGAATGTCAACGAGTATGGAAAAGATATAGGTACCACATTTATAGATTTGCTAAAAAAGATAGACAGTATGGAAGGTGTTGCTCGTATTAGTTTTACTACCTCTCACCCTAAAGATATTTCTGATGAACTACTCGCTCTTTTTGCTCAATTACCTAAATTATACAAACACCTGCACCTACCTTTCCAATCAGGGTCAAACAAGATTCTAAAACTAATGAATCGTAAATATACAATTGAACAATATTTAGGTATTATAAAAAAAGCACGTGATATGTATCCACAAATAACCATCACCTCAGATATAATTGTTGGCTTTCCAGGTGAAGATGAAAAAGATTTTCAAGATACATCTCAAATTGTAAAAACGGTGGAGTTTGATGATCTTTTTATTTTTAAATACTCTGCAAGACCAGGCACTGTTGCTGCTTTAATGAAAGAGACTGTTACCTCAACAGAAAAAGAAGCTCGACACAAATTTCTTATTTCTCTCCAGAACGAAATATCTTGTAAAAAGAATCAAGGGTATATAGGAGAAACTTTATCTGTTTTTTTAAGAAATATAAGCGAAAAGAAGAACGGGGTTCTTATAGGAAGAACCATCACCAACAAACCTGTCTTTGTGAAATCAAGTAAAAATAATCTTGGCAAGGTTTGCCAAGTAAAGATTACAGATGCTCATCGGATGTATCTTTTGGGGGATTGTTGCGACGCGAATAGAAACGAAAAAATATTATCAGAACCCCAAGTATAAAGACCATTATTAATGTTTTAATATCAATCTCTTCCTCAAAAATTTCTCCTTCTTTAACAATCTCAAGAGTTTCAGCGTGTATATCGTTATCTCCGAAATGTTCAAGGCAATATTCATTATAAACACCCACCACTCTTACTGTATCTCCTGTAACCAGGTACCTGCCAAACCTTTTAATTTTAATAATATCTTTCTTTTCAAGAAAAACACCTATAAAAAACTCGCCGTTTGTTATGTTTACCCAAAAGTTTTTACCAGAAGAGGCAGGTTCACCTATAACTTCGCCTGTAACTATGACCTTTTTACCATTATACTTTTCAGAATTATCAAAAAGGTGTTTTAAAGAGACCTCTTCATAAGAGTATAAATTAGAGACAAGAAAGAATAAGAAGATTGTTAAAAAAAGTTTTTTCACTATATTTCCCGCCATTGTTATTGAGGGCTTTTTAAGGATACTAAAAACCTTAAAAGAACAAAAACCGATAAGAACTCTAACCTTCCAAGCCACATCTGTAAAATATATATAACCTTTAACCCTGCAGGCGCACTTGATGACACTATCCCCACAGATAAACCAGTATTACCTGTTGCCGAAACTGATTCAAAAAGAGAACCAAGAAAAGGGTAACCATAAAACACACCCACCATACTACCTAAAAAAAACGATGTTATATAAAGAATTATTATTATACTTACCATCTTAACATAATTATCTTCTACTACAATCTCTTTTATGTGATGGATTTTTTCTATAATTATCGCTGATTCAGGAGACGTTAGCCTTCTCATCTCTTTTTTTATACCTTTAAAAAAGATGCCAAGTCTAAGCATCTTTATTCCGCCAGCTGTAGAAGAAGAACAACCACCAAAACTCATTGCTAAAATTAAAGCCAACACACCCAAAGTATGCCACTGCCTATTAAAGTTGTTTATAGACCAAGAGGAATACCCAACGCTGGTATGGGCTGAGATAAGGTGATAAAAGGTTTTTCTAAAAAAAGAAAAGTAGTCAGGGAATGGGAAATTGTTTATAAAAGAAAAACAAATAAGAGTAAAAAGGGTCAGTATACTCAACATATAGATTCTCAATTCGTAGTTTTTAAAAAGTTCTTGTGGTTTTCCTGTCCACACAGCGTAGTGTACACCAAAGTTTATGGCACCAAGAATAAAAAGCACCCCAGTAACAAGTTCTATAACCGGAGAATGGTAATACATAATATTTTGAGATTGAACTGAAAAACCAGCAGTATCCCAACCAGACATAAACAGACATACTGAGTGAAACAGAGCTCTACCAACAGATGCGTTGCGTGCAAAATTAATAAAAAATAGGATAGATGTCCCGATAATAAGATAGGTAAAACTGACTAACCATATAAACTTTGCCGTCTGAACCACATTAGGCATTATTTTTTCTTCTTTACCTTCGCTCATATATACCTTTGAAGCGCTACCGCCTTTAACAAAAAATGTCATAGCCACAAGAATTATCCCTTGCCCACCAATAAAGCACATAAAATGTCTCCAGAAATTGTAAGAGTGCGCCATATAATCAAGATTTTTTGCAAGAGTAAAACCAGTTGTAGTGTAGGCGCTCATTGCTTCAAAACACGAGTCAAGATAAGAAAGGTAGTTACCCGAAAGAAAAAGAGGTATTGCACTCAAAAACATCGCAACAAGCCAACTTAGAGCAACAAGACTCATCCCTTGACGCCAATTTAAATTAATTTCTTTAGGGTGTTTTAGGTACAGGATATTTCCTATAAATAGACAGCAAAGTATTGATACAATAAAGTTTAAAGAAGGTGCCCATTCGCGATTCAAAATAGCCACAAATAAAGGAACCAACATTATTATGCCAAGCCCTTGAATGAGTTTACCAAGATAATATAATATAGATTTTACGTCTTCACGAGAAAATTGTGGTATCATTTTTTTATAGAAATGATAAGGTAGATTATAAAGGAGATTGTGGCTGCTACACTAAAGGTTATTAAAGGGTAAACAAGTTCAATAGATATTCCTAAAACCCCTTTATAAAAAACTTTCAAATACTTCAATATGTTGTCTATCATTTGTCTTTCTCAACCCCGCCTGTAAACATCTTTAGAAGATTTGATTCATTTTCAACTTTAGTAATCGCTATAACTTCATCTTTTTCTTTAAGAACAAAATCTGCTTTTGGAATAATTATATCTCCACTTCGTTCTACAGCAACAATAACAGAATCAGCAGGAAGGTCTATTTCGCTCATAAGAATATCAACAACAGGCGAGTTTTCAGGTAGACCTACCTTAACTATTGATAAGTTCCCCTTTTTAAACGCAAAAAGAGGTATTATATCTTCCCAACTAACTTCATCTTCTATAATTTTTGCTATTATAGAGGTGCTACCAATAGCTACATCAACACCAAGTTTATTGAATATTTTTTCATTTTTGGGGTCATTAACTTTAGCAACAGTCCGTTTTACGTTAAAGATATCTTTTGCCATCTGGCAAACCACAAGGTTATCTACATCAAAACCTGTTACAGCCGCAACAACATCCGCTTTACTCACACCAGCCTGCTTAAGCGTAACTGGATCGCACCCATCCCCTTGTATTACAAGAATATTTGCGCTACCTGCCAACTTTTTGCTTACCTCAAGTTCTTTCTCTATAAGAGTTACATAATGGTTCTCACGTAATTTTTCTACCAGATGAAACCCTACGTTGCCGCCACCTACAATTATTATATTCATTACTTTATCCCAAAAACTTTTTTAACTTTTCTAAGGTTAGCCAAACGTACTATTCCTATAATACGGTCGTTACCTTCAATAACCATATTTGCTTCAGGTATTATAACTTCGTTTTGTCTAACTATACTTATTATATGAAAATCTCCCGGTATATTCATAGTTTCTATTTTACGTCCTACATACTGACCATTATTTTTTATTTCTATAACAGTAACTTTATCGCTTTCAAATACATAGGTAGTAAAACTTTTTTCTACAATTTTTTCTCTAATCAGTGTAGCAAAAATAGCCGTGCTGTTCACAGAATCTACCCCTAAATTTCTGTATATCTCATCTTTACCTGTATCTGAAACTCTGGATATAACTTTAGAAAGGTTAAAAATTTTTTTTGCAATATGAGAAATAACTATGTTGGTATTATCATTGCTTGTAGTGATAGCAAGAGCGTCGGCTTTTTCTATACCCGCTTCTTTCAAGACATCAAGGTCTAACCCATCACCAGTTATAACAAGACCATTAAAACTATCGCCCAATTTTTGTAAACTCTTTTCTTCTTTATCAACCACAACAACATTATGCTCATCCTGCAATAATTTTGCCAACTGAGAACCTATTCTACCGCACCCTACAACTATTATATACATCACCCCTCCATAAAAGAAGAATATCTGCTAAGTTAAAACTTTCCATACAGTTTTTCCGCCTGTTGCAAACAGTTTTACTTCCCCCTTCAATTGGTCTTCTTTTATTTTATCTTCAACTTCTTTTACGGCAGATTCTTGCATCTTTTTTTGAGTAAAAAAGATAACTGACGGCCCTGCACCACTAAGACACGCACCTAACAAATTTTTACTATTTAACCTTGTTAACTTCTCAAGGTACCCCATCAATTCTCCTCTATACGTTTGATGCAACTTGTCTCTCGTACCATATTTCAATAGTTCCAAATTACCTGAAGAAAATGCCGTACACAAAAAACCAAAACTACACAAATTGTATACAGCATCACTGAGAGGAACCTTACTGGGCAGAACATTTCTTGCATCCGAAGTAGAAAGTTCGAATTCAGGAATATAGGCTACCACCCTCATATCTTTAGGTGGAGATATTTTATAGGTAACTATTTTATCTTTCTCACTAAAACCAAAGACAAAACCTCCATACAAGGAGGCTGCAAGATTATCTATATGTGTCTCTATCTCAACTGCCAGTTTCAAAAGAGTGTCTTTTTTGATTTGGTGTCCAGACAGTTTAAAAGCACTAATAAGTGCCCCTAAAATAATGGTCCCACTACTGCCAAACCCTCGCCGAAAAGGGATTCTGTTTAACATCTCTACCTTAACATTGAAAGGAGTTTTACCGAGAAATTTAAGACCTAAATTAAAAGCGTACATAAAAAACTCGCCTGTTTTAGTTTCGGATTCTTGTGAAACTTTGTTACTCAGGATAAAACTGTTTTTTATGTTTTTTTCTACAATAAACTCATTAAAAACATTTAAACTTAACCCAGAACAGTCAAAACCACTACCAACATTTCCTACGCTTGCAGGAACTTTAACAACCATTTTGTTTATATCCATTTAAGACCTCTCAGGAAAGAATTTTAAGAACATTTTCTTTGAAAGATTCATAATCGCTATCTATTGTTAAATACTCTTCTTCTTTGTCGTCTAACCCAAGCAAGTTATCAGAGATTGGAGGGACTATATGGAGTAACTCTTGAATCTTTTCTGGGAACTTTGCAGGGTCGGCAGTTTCAATAGAAATCACAACGTCTTTACTACTATATTTTTCTGAAGCAGCAATAGATATCGCTCCGTGGGGTTCAATCAAAATACCATATTCGTTGTAAAACTTTAAAATAGTTTCATCTACCTCTCTTTCTTCTACTGAGTATGAGATAAAATCGTTCCTCAACCTTGCCATATCAGGAAGTACCTTCAAATCTCCCTGCTTTATAAGGTTGCCCTGATGGTCTCTTACATCTGTTAACCAACCACCATACATATCAACCAAACGAGCAAGGTTACTCGGATGCCCAACGTTCATAGCGTTTGAACTACACTCTTTTGAAGGTACCACTGCACGATACTCACCTGTTTCAAGAAATTTCGGGAACTCGTCATTTTCGTTAACTCCAACGATAAATCTTTTAATAGGAAGCCCCATTTTTTTAGCAATAACACCCCCTAAAAGATTACCAAAATTACCTGAAGGGACGGAAAAGACCAACTCTTCTTCGTCAACCCTTGAGTAACCAAAAAAATAGTATACGCTTTGAGGTAAAAGCCTACCAAAATTTATTGAATTGGCAGATGTCAGGTTTAACAACTTAAAATCAGAATCATTAAAAGCCCTTTTAACAATAGATTGGCAATCATCGAATTTGCCTTTAATAGCCAAAGGTAAAATATTGTTTCCAAGTGTCGTCATCTGTTTGCGTTGTCTCTCTGTAATTTCCTGTTCAGGAAACAGTATAACAACATCGATTTTATCCAGCCCATAGAAAGCATTAGCAACAGCGCCACCTGTATCTCCAGAAGTTGCTACAAGTATGGTCAACTTTCTATTCTCTTGTATAGCAAAATATTCCATAACCTTTGACATAAACCTTGCGGCAAAATCCTTAAAAGAAGCGGTAGGTCCTTTTGTAAGCCACATAATATAAAGTTCATCTTTAACTTTTTGGATAGGTATCTCAAAAGAATAAATATCTTGCACAATATCTTTTAGTTTAGTTTTTTCAATTACATCTCCAAGAAATAAAGAAAACACCTCAAAGGCTATCTGGCTATAATCCATATCTCTAAAAGAGTTTATTTTCTCTTTTGAAATTTTAGGAATACTCATAGGCATATAAAGACCGTAGTCAGGCGCTTGCCCTCTCAACACAGCTTCTTTAAAAGAAACTTTTTCTGAATTTCTATTTGTACTTCTATATAAAATTTTTTCCATTTTTTCGTTGCTCTCAAAATACAATAAAACCTCTAAACTGTTAAAATTATAGCATAACCAGAACCATTTCAGCAACAAGGTTAGTATTTATAAACCGTAAAAACTATTACATATTTTTTAGAAACAAACCTAAAATTATGTTAAGATACTTCGAATAATAGTAACTTATAAGGTTAATTGACGCCGTTAAATCTATTAACAATAGCCGTTATTGCGCTTAAGGTATAATGTAATAAGCAATCTTCTTTAGATGTTTGGTTTTTAAAAATTTTTAATATATGTTAAAATGGATATTCTATGGATAAAAAGAAAATAGAAACAGAGAAAAAAATTGTAACAAATGTAACAAAACCTAAAAAGAAAAAACCTTTTGTGCTTATCTTTCTTATAATAATTCTCTTAATTGTAGGTGCTGGGGTATATTTCCATATACAACAGACAAAAGAAAGACAGAGACAACTTGCTCTTGAAGAAGAGAGAAGGTTAGAAGAAGCAGAGAGAGAAAGAGAGAGAAGGTTCCTGGAAGAAAAGAAGAATGAATTTGAAAACCTTATCCAAGAGATGAGAAGGTATTTTAATCTTGGAAATTTCAAAAAAGTAAGAGAATTGGCGGAACAAGCATTACTTTTAGCAAAAGAGTATAACTTTCCTACCGATGAAATCAAACAGATGTTACATATGATAGATGTCAACAGTTATCGCGCAAGATTAAAAAAACTCCAAGCCCAATCAGAAGATATGTATCTTTATCCACATATAAGAGCCGAAACCTTAAAGATACCTAACTTACCTGAATTAAGAAATTTAAGAACTTCAATTATAAATAAAACCTACGAAAATGAATACAAAGTTACCCTTGCTATTGCACATCAACAAGCAAAAGATATTAGCAAGGGTACATTACCCAAGTACAGTTATCTTTCAAGCAAAACTTTCCTTGAAAAAGGAATAAGTGTAAGAAAAAAATATAACTTAAAGAAATCAGAAGAAGAGGCTGTTATTATGGACCTACATAACGAACTCTTTTTTACTTCAAAGGAATTACCAAAAGAGACTGTACCAACCTCTCTATACCGTTAAAAATGAAAAAAAACAATATTAAAATAGGCGTTTTAGGATGTGGCACTGTTGGAAGCCAGTTTGTAGAGCATTTTAATCAAAAAAAACTTTATTTTAAAAAGAAAACTGGTGTTGATTTTGAACTGGTAAAAGTAACTGATAAAAACATTGATATACAAAAGAGGTACCCTCTTATATATACAGAAAACGTTCAAGATATTTTAACTAACAAAAATATTGATATAGTGGTAGAGTTGATGGGAGGAGTTGAGCCGGCTTACACATTCATTAAGCAAGCTATATCAGAAGGTAAGTCTGTAGTAACAGCTAATAAAGCGCTCCTTTCTGGTAAAATAAAAGAACTACTTGACCTTGCGGGAAAAAACGGAGTACACCTTGGATTTGAGGCAAGCGTGGCGAGCGCAATACCTATTGTTAAATCATTAAAAGAAGGTTTTATAGGTAACAATATTTCCAAATTTATGGCAATCTTAAACGGCACAACAAACTATATACTCACTCAGATGTCTCTTTACGGGAAAAACTTTGCAGACGCCTTGAAACAAGCTCAAAAACTTGGGTACGCAGAAGCCGACCCTACCCTTGATGTTGAAGGGTTAGACGCTGCGCATAAATTGTCTATACTATCTTTTCTTTCATTCAACAATTTTGTTTCTTGGGAAGAGATTTTCACAGAAGGAATAAAAAATATAGAACCTATAGATATAACACTTGCAAAAGATTTTGGTTACAGAATTAAACTTCTTGCTATAGCTAAAAAGAATAAAAATGAGATAGAACTAAGGGTTCACCCAACTTTTCTTGCATCAAACCACCTTATTGCCAACGTTGAAGATGTTTATAACGCTATATATCTGGAAGGAGATATGATTGGAAAATCTCTTTTTTATGGGGAAGGTGCAGGAGGCAACGCCGCCGCAAGTGCTGCTATATCTGATGTGGTTGATATAGGTCAAAAATTAGCAGGAGAAACCCCTATCCAGGCAGGTCCTGTATTTGAAGATAAAAAGATTTCTGTTATGCCTATGGAGAAAATTTCTACAAGATATTATTTCAGGTTTACTGTACCAGATAAACCAGGCATTCTTGCAAAAATAACAGCTGTTTTGGGTAAAAACAAGATAAGTATCGCTTCAGTCATACAGAAAGAACAGAATAAAGATAGTGCGGTGCCTGTTGTAATTTTAACACACACAGCAGAAGAACAATCTGTCAGGAAAGCTATTGAGGAAATAGATAAATTACCTATAATCAAACTCCCAACTGTAGTTATAAGAGTAGAAGATTAAACTAAACTTTCCTTACATTACCCTATCTCGCCCAAATCTATATAAAATTCGTATAGGAGTATTATGACCACCATTAAGAAGAATAGTTTTTTGACTCTTATTGTTCTAAACAGCATATACTTTTTTTCTTACTTCCACAGAGTCGCTGTTCCGGGAACAATATTTAATGAATTACAATCATCTTTTTCTCTTTCAGCCACTGCTGTCGCTGGTCTGGGAGCATTAACAATATTGATTTACGGAACTTTCCAAATTTTCGCAGGTATTATCTCTGACCGTTTTGGAGGATTTAAAACGTTTCTTGCTGGCAGTATTCTTTTAAGTATTAGTTCCACTCTTTTCTCCTTTGCATACACCCCTGCTATGTTGTTTATAACCAGAGGTTTGGTTGGATTTGGTGCCAGTTTCATATTTATCAGTCTTGTAAAAATATTAACAAACATTTATAGCCCAGACGATTTTCCTTTCTTTTTAAGCATCTCAATTATATTGGGATATTTAGGCGGAGTGGTAGCAACATACCCGCTGGAAAAAACAATATCTTTTATGGGATGGAGAAACTCTTTTTTTATTGCAGGAATTTTATGTACAATTTTTTCTATCATAGCTTTACAGACTTTTAAAAAAGTTCAACGTTCAGAGAACTTAAACAGAACATTTTCTTTCGCCTCTTTTCTTCAAGTTATACAGAACGTCTCTGCCATACCTGTACTTATCTCAGGGTCAATAAATTTTGGAATATACTTTTTGTTACAGTCCTCTCTTGGAAAAAAATTTCTCCAAGACTCTTGCAACCTTACCTCTGAAAAAGCATCACTGTTTACATTCTATATGATGGTAGCTATAACTTTATCTGTATTCTTTTCGGGTCATATATCAAGATTGCTCGGAAAACGCAAGCCAATCCTAACCACTGCAACATTTATAACCCTGCTTGGCTCAGCCATAATTTTTTTAAATCTAACATTTAAAGGTTCTTCACAAATATTTCTTATTTCGTATATTCTACTGGCAACATCAGCGGCAGTTTCACCTATATTCTTAACTGTTATGAAAGAACTTTACCCAGAAAACGTTTCAGCCACCTCAACAGGATTTCTTAACACGATCTGTTATATAGGAATTTCTTTAATGGGATACCTGGCAGGGGTTGTTCTTGACTTGTTCAAACACGTTTCAATTGAAATTTCTGGAGTTATTATATACCCTGATGCCGCTTACAGAATAATATTTCTCGGATGCGTTATGCTTGCATTGATATCGTTTCTTGTTTCGTTTTCAATAAAAGAGACAGGTAAAGAATAATTTAATTGATATTTAATCTTATCTGTTTTAAGATATAGTGTTAAGCGCCTGTAGCTCAATTGGACAGAGTAGTGGGCTTCGAACCCAATGGTTGCCCGTTCGAGTCGGGCCAGGCGCAATAACGTAATAGAAATATATTTACCATATTAACAAGGAATAAGATGAACAAAAAAACGGTTATTTTTGATAATCACTGTGATACATTGGTTTCTGTAAGAAGGAATAATAGAGATTGGTTATCTGAATCTAAAGACGGGCATTGGGATATTGAAAGATACATAAAAGTAGGAGGTAAATACCAGGTAATGGCAATATGTCCTCCCCCTAACCTTCTCGGAGATATCTCTACCTCTTTTACGTTTGAGGTTTTAGGAAGTTATTACAGCGCTTTAAGAAGAACAGACAAAATATTGACCATTAAAACGAAAACAGACCTTGATAAAGTTAAAAACAGGTTAGGAGTAATCCTTGCTATAGAAGGAGCCAACCCTCTACTTGGTAGAGAAACTCTTCTTGAAATGTTTTTTCAGGCAGGTATAAGACTTATTACCCTTACGTGGAACCATCGAAACGAGTTAGCAGACGGAAAAGGCGTTGGCGGTAATTACGGCCTAACCAATATAGGGAAAACTCTTGTAGCAAGTATGCACGCAAAAGGGATAGCTGTTGATGTTTCCCATCTAAACGAAGCAGGATTTTGGAATGTAGCAGACATTTTAAAAACAGGAATGATGGCTTCTCATTCAAATTCTCATAAGATATGTAACCACTCAAGAAACCTTAACGATAAACAGATAAAAGCCATATCTGACAGAGACGGTATAATAGGGTTCAATTTTGCCAGCGGTTTTATATGTAGTGAAGGCGAACCCGGAAAAGAGCATTTTCTTGCTCATCTAAAACAGATAAAAAAAGTGGGGGGGACAAAAGTTCTTGCTTTTGGTGGAGACCTTGATGGTATAAATAGAGGTTTAGTTACAAATGCTCTTAAATACCCTACCCTTTTAAACTGGGCAAGCGAAATTTTAACCGATGAAGAACTTGAAGATTTTGCATGGAAAAACTCATACAATTTCTTCAAAAATATTCTACCTGACGCCTGACTATTTCTATTTTTTGAAATATCTGGTAAAATATAGATACTTTATTAGTTTGTATTTTTTTTTATAAATAATTTTAAATGGTGGGTGTAGCTCAGAGGCAGAGCGCTAGACTGTGGCTCTAGGAGTCGGGGGTTCAATTCCCCTCACCCACCCTGGCAGTTTTTAGTATTGATTCTATTGCTTGTTAAATTGAAAAACCAGGTTACCACTTTGCACCTGCTTCCTTTAAAATCTTGATAATTTTTGTACGTCCACGTCTTAGTGCATAAAACAAAGGTGTCTGTCCGTCTTCATCCCTCGCATTAATATCAGCACCTTGTTTTATCAATAATTTAACCATTTCTACTTTTCTATAGAGAATTGCATCAAACAAAGGGGTCCGGCCGAAATAATATTTCGCATTAACATCAACACCGTGTTTTAGCAATAATTTTACTACTTCTATGTTTTCATCTTTAACTGCTTTAAACAAAAGAGGCGTTTCATCTACACCTTTAGCGCTAATATCCATACCTTTTTCTATCAACAGTCTTATTATTTCCACTTTTTTAGTATAATCTTCACCAGACAAAGATGTCTCTTTATCTTTCTCTTCCACATTAATATCAGCGCCGTGCTCTATTAATAGTAGAGCAATTTCTAACCGCCCCAAAAAAACTGCACTATGCAAAAGTGTCTGCCCATTTTTATTCTTCGCATTAATATCGGCCCCTTTTTCTATCAATAGTTTTAATATTTCTACATTTTTGCAAAAAGCTGCTATATGTAAAGGCGTCCTTCCTCGTCCATTCTTCGCATAAACATCCGCACCATATTCAATTAATAGCTTTACTATTTCTATTTTGCCAACTTTTACTGCCTCAAACAAAGACGTCTGTCCGTCCTCATCTTTTGCATTAATATCAACACCAAGTTTTAGTAATAGTTTAACTACTTCTATCTTTTCACCTTTAACTGCTTTAAACAAAGGAGGCATTTCGTCTACACCTTTAGCACTAATATCAACACCTTTTTCTATTAACAGTTTTATTATTTCCACTTTTTTAGTATAATCATCACCATACAAAGATGTCTCCTTATCTTTATCCTTCGCATCAATATCGACACCGTGTTCTATCAATAATTTGGCAATTTCAAATTCTCTCCTAACAACTGATATATGTAAAGATGTCTGCCCGTTTTTATTCTTTGAGTTAATGTCTGCACCGTGTTTTATCAATAGTTTAGCAATTTCCAATTGCCCCCAAGAAGCTGTTATATGTAAAGGCGTCCTTCCGTCTACATCCTTTGCATTAATATCAACACCTTTTTCTATTAATTGTTTTACTGACTCTATATCTCCAAGCATTATTGCTTTATGCAAAGAATTATCTATCTCTTGCATATTTTTCCTCCTAAATAAAAAAGGTAAAAACATCTCTAATAAACAATGATATTTAAGCACCCCCTTCTCTTCTGTCAATTTTTTCTTCTGAGAAGCGCCATAAAACAGAACTATTTTCACAATGCCCGAAATCTCGTGTTATTTTTAAGAACATCTTTTCATAAACTTAGTTAAATAAAATCAATAGCATATATACCCAACGGTCAAAAAACAAACACCTATTATCCACTTTCACTACATACTATTTACTTTTGTAGTTACTTAAAAAAAGTCATCCAAGTTTTTATAAAATTTCAAATTGACTATTTACAAAAGAACGTGATAATATTTTTAGTATAAATGAAGAACAGGTGCGAATCAAAACCTTGCTCATATAATTTAGACAGAGTAATTGTGCAGGATATTTATACAAATAAAGTTCGAACAAGCGAAAGGTTTATGAATAATGTTCTCTTACAAGGAGAGTTTCTATGCGAACAAAGTGTTTCCGATTATTGTTGGACTTATTCTGTTTGGCTCTCTGATTAAGGAAGGTTTCGCCAATTACCAGAATGCATGGAGAGCAGGAGAGAACCAACGGCGTGCAGGAAAGTATGTAGAGGCAAGGAAAAACTACGAGCAAGCCCTAAAGTTAGCTGTATCCGGAGTAGATAAGGCAAAAGCACAGATTGGGGTTGCTCAAACATACGACGAGCAGACCAACTACTAGCAAGCACGTCTTGAGTTTGAAAAAGTGTTTGATATTGAAGAAGCCACGCCAGACCAGATAGCTCAGGCACAGTGGTATATTGGGAAAGGATATCTCGCCGAAAAGAAATACTCCATAGCAATGGTTACGTTTGAGAAGGTGTTGGATATGGAAATGGTGTCGCCTACCTGGAAGGTGTTATCATGGATGTTCATTGGTCACACCCATAGCAGAGAACGCAAGTATGAAGACGCCCGAGCGTCCTATACTGCGGTTAAGGAGGTTTCCAACGTATCTGAAAAACAGAAAGCGGAAGCTATGATAGCAATTGCCAATACGTTCATTGTAGAGAAAAACTACAAGGATGCTCGCAACAAAATGAAAGATCTTTTGAAAGAAAACAATTTGCCACTTAAGGAAAGAACTTTGGCACAGATGCTCTTGGCAAGAGGTTGGTTCCTGGAGAGAAACTTTTCAGTCGCACGAGAAGAATTTACAAAGGTTTTATCTATGGAAGGTATGTCTAACACAAACAAAGCAGAGGCTCGATTGAATATTGGATTATGCTTCTACTATACTGAAGATTACGAACACGCAAGGAAGGAACTTGAGCAGGTTCTCTTAATGAAAGGTGCAACAGAAAAACAGGTCCACGAAGCTAAACTAAGATTACGATTAAAAAGACTCGTTCCCGATGATGAAGTAGTGATTACTGCTTTTTTTATCGGTGCCAGCCACACTCAGGTATGGAAGATACCCCAGATGGTTGAAGCAATAGCAGCGTCTGCTCCTACCGGAACTCCACGAATTATCTCAGGCGAATTTCTCCGTGGCGGTACAATGATTGATACATTTTGGGAAGAGGGAACAGAACCTAATACTGCCCGCAATCAGCTCGCCTCAGAGCAATGGGATGTTCTTGTTATGGAGACATACTGCAGATTACCTTACGCTAAACTTGTAAAGTATGGAACTTTATTTAACGACCTTATTCTTGCAGGAAAAGACCGTACTGTTATATGCGAAAGCCCTGTAAATTTTGGTATGCCATACCCTACAAGGTTCGAAAAATTCCACGCTGAAAATCTTTCATTAGGCAAACTATTGAAAGCTAAATTAGCTCCGTCTCTTAACGCCTGGATGTATTACCTTGGTCCAGAACCAACAACTGAACAACGGCTGGCTCTGTATGGTAAGGATAGAGTGCATACATCCAAAAAAGGTGCTTATATGGCGGCTTGTTGCATATACTCTGCAATTACAGGATTGAGTCCGGTAGGATTAAACCCAGTAATTCCTTCGTTTGGGTCAGACCAGTTCTCACAGGAAGAAGTTATGAAGTTACAGAAAGCATCTTGGAAGGCTTTCCAAGATGCCAATCCAACAGAATAAAAGCATAAATAACAAAAATTGTTTTCTTCTTTCTAACTATAAATCGGAAGAAAGTTTTTATTGAAAATTTGTTTTTTTTTGTTTGGAATGGTAATCTTACTGGATGAAGCAAGTCAAACAAAAACTGTTAATAGCCGTAGGCACCCTCTCTGTAGTCATAGGTTTTATAGGTATTTTTGTTCCAATTCTTCCAACTACCCCTTTTCTTCTACTCTCAGCTTTCTGTTACTCTCGAAGTTCAAAAAACTTTTACAATTGGTTGATAGGAAATAGATTTTGTGGGCAATATGTAAGAAACTATATACAAGGTAAAGGAGTACCATTAAAACAGAAATTATACACATCTATTCTGCTGTGGGTAACCATATTGTATACTGTTTTTTTTATTATAAAACTTTTATGGTTGAAATTTCTTCTGATATTTATTGCAGTTGCGGTTACAGTTCATCTTATTATGATAAAAACTTATAAACATACAAAATAAAGAGTTTCCGTATAAAAGCAGGAACTATTGCAAATATGTAATAATTGTTGTATAAAATATAGTTGAGTAGTATAATAAATAAAATAGAATCTCAATTCATATAACAAATAGGAGGGGAAAAGTTATGGAAAAAAAGGATATGAAGAAAATGACTACTGCGGCTGGTGCTCCTGTTTCAAACAACCAGGATTCTATGACAGCAGGTCCACGCGGACCGATGCTTCTACAAGATGTCTGGTTTCTTGAAAAGATGGCACATTTCGATAGAGAAGTAATTCCTGAAAGACGTATGCACGCAAAAGGTTCTGGGGCTTACGGCACTTTCACAGTTACCCACGATATAACAAAATATACAAAGGCGAAAATATTCTCTCAAATCGGAAAGAAGACAGATATGTTTGTACGTTTTTCTACCGTAGCAGGAGAACGTGGAGCGGCAGATGCAGAAAGAGATATAAGAGGGTTTGCAATGAAGTTTTATACTGAAGAAGGCAACTGGGACCTTGTAGGTAACAATACGCCTGTATTCTTCTTTAGAGACCCTTTAAAATTTATGGACCTAAACCACGCTGTAAAGAGAGATCCACACACTAATTTGAGAAGCGCTAAAAACAATTGGGATTTCTGGACACTCCTCCCTGAGACTCTCCACCAGATAACCATAACAATGAGCGATAGAGGTATCCCCTACTCTTACAGATATATGCACGGGTTTGGAAGCCATACATATAGTATGATAAACCAGAACAATTGTAGGGTGTGGGTAAAGTTTCACCTTGTCTGTCAGCAAGGTATTAAAAACTTGACTGATGCTGAAGCTGAAGCAGTAATAGCAAAAGATAGAGAAAGTAACCAGAGAGACCTTTTTGAAACTATCAGTAGCGGAAAGTTTCCTAAATGGAAAATGTATATACAGGTGATGACAGAAGAAGAGGCACAAAATATGCCTTACAATCCGTTTGACCTTACAAAAGTATGGTACAAAAAAGAGTTTCCTCTTATAGAGGTTGGTTATTTTGAACTTAACAGAAATCCAGAGAACTATTTTGCAGAGGTTGAACAGGCAGCTTTTAACCCAGCAAATATTGTGCCCGGTATAGGTTTTTCACCTGACAAAATGCTTCAAGGACGACTCTTCTCTTATGGTGACGCACAGAGATACAGGTTAGGTGTTAACCACCATTTGATTCCTGTAAATGCGCCTAAATTCCCTGCCAACAGTTACCATAGAGACGGAATGATGAGAGTTGACGGCAACGTTGGAAGTAAACTACACTATGAACCCAACAGTTATGGTGAGTGGAAGGAACAACCAGAGTTTAAAGAACCTCCTCTCAAGATTTATGGTGAAGCCGACAGATGGAATTTCAGAGAAGACGACAATGATTATTACACCCAGCCGGGAAAACTTTTTAGATTAATGTCTCCAGAACAACAGCAAGCTTTATTTGAAAATACCGCTCGTCATATGGGAGATATACCAACAGAAATAAAAGAGAGACATATAGCCAATTGTATGAAGGCTGACCCTGATTATGGTAAAGGGATAGCAAAAGTTCTGGGGCTTTCAGAAAAATAAGAGCAAAAAGAAGATCCCCCTTGTATGTCATGCCGGATTTATCCCGAGTACTCCCGAGGGACTCGATCCAGAATCTCGTTTTTATTACTTCTGTTACGGGATTAAGTGAGAGATCCTGAAACAAGTTCAGGATGGTAAATGGTGGCAAGTAGAAGGAATTTAAGGATAAATACTGAGATTGCCACGTCGTAAATAGTTCTCCTCGCAATGACAAGCAAAGACAAAGACATGAAAGAAAAAAGCCCCCCTCACCTTGCATCCTCTCCCACAAGGGGAGAGGCAAATAAGGAAAGTTTGTCATTGCGAGCGATTATGAAACAAGTTCAGGATAAAAAATGGGAGGAGAGAGGACAGTTCATTTAACATTCACAGCATAAGTTTAAATATGCTGACATAAAAATTATTCGTATTACATTTATTTCTTAACAAGTATATGAAAAACATATTTAAATTTGTTTTAACAGTTATCATATTGTCCGTTACAATGTGTTCTGCAGAAAGAATAAACATTCTTACTCCATATTTCGGAGTTGAAAAAAATACTTTTGTATATAAAAAATATAACGTATCTCTTGAAGATTCTTCTAATATGAAAGGTATATTCTTTCAATCTGTAGACACAAAAAAATATCAGTATAACCTTTACCTATTCCTAACAGAAAACATTAATTATAGCGACTTAAAAGGTATTAATTTTGTATACGATCACTATTTTACATCGAACTCAAAGAATAAAAATGTTTTAGGCGCTGGAGTGAATTTCCTCAATCTAAACCTTGACGGAAAAAATGTGCCAGTTACAATGGGCACTCTGGATGGATTTAAACTTGATATGGACGTTTACAGTCTCTTTTTTAGGGCTGGTAGGTCTTATGCCACAGAAGGTAAAAAACTTAATCTGACGATGATGCCTTGGGCAGGGGTTCAGATGGATAAAATAAGAGGTAACGGGTTTGTCGATTACCCTGGACCTGGAGAGGCTTTTTTTGACGTTGTCCAGGATGAATATTACGGTATCGTAGGTATAAAACTTATGGCAGATTATTGCCATTTTATTCAAGGCGAGTTAAAGTATAATATCACTTTCAATGATGAGTATTATCACAAGGTTGCAGCTATGCTCAACTTATTTTTTTCAAGAAGTTTGGGACTTTCATACAGGTTCAGTTATCAAGAAACCAGTGTGGGCAAAGATGTCTACAATATTTTTGGGGTTGCTGTAATGTTTTAAAACACAACATCAAACAAAAAGCAAAAACTTCTTATAATATGACTGGAGAATAAATGACAAAAGAGAAAATGTTTGTTTCAATGACTACCGATTACGCACAGAGCAGAGGTAATCCCAAACCTTATTTAGAAGCCATATCTAAAGCGGGTTTTACTCATATACATTGGTGTCATCACTGGAATACAGATTTTGTATACCAGAACTGTGAAATTCAACAGATTAAACAATGGTTATCAGTTTTTGACCTAAAACTTTTAGATTTACACGGCTCAAAAGGATCTGAAAAAAATTGGGTATCTGATTCAGAGTATGAAAGATTGGCAGGAGTAGAACTCGTAAAAAACAGAATAGGTATGACAGCACAACTTGGAGGAGAGGTTGTTATTATGCACCCTGGAGACTTGAGTCGATTGACGCAACTTAGAAAATCGCTTGATGGACTATATTCCTTCGCAAAAAAACATAATGTAAGAATAGCCCTTGAAAATGGAGATTTTGAACTGATACAAAAAATTTTTACCGAGTATCCTAGTGATTTCGTTGGTCTATGCTACGACTCAGGGCACGGCAATATGAAACCAGGTAGTTTAACAAAACTTGACTCCATAAAGGATAGACTTATATCAATACATCTGCACGACAATGACGGGGCAACCGACCAACATAAGATACCTTTTTCAGGCACTATAAACTGGCAAAAACTTATAAATATTATTTCTGAATCCTCATATAACAAATATATAAGTTTGGAAGTTATAACTACCAACTCCGCAATAAAAGATGAATCTAAATTTCTTGACTATGCCTATAAAGTTTCTATTGATTTAACAAAAATGTTGCGGGTATAATAAGGTTTTTTGTAAATATTCAACAAACAATCCTCATACTCTCCCCCAAGAGGAGAGGCAAATAAGGAAAGTTTGTCATTCCGGGCTTGAACCGGAATCTTGTTTTTTTATGTCGCGCTAACCACCAACGTGAGTTACATTAGAGATCCTAAAACAAGTTCAGGATGGTAAATTGTGGCGAGTAGAGGGCAAAGGCGGGATTATTTCTGCAAACCCACAAGGCAGACTATCTGCTCTGAACAATATTTACTGAGGATTCACGATTTTTTTAATAATTGAAAAGGTATGGATAGGTTAATCTGCTCGTCTTCTTAGAATAGATGTTTTTCTCTGCTCAAGTTCATGCTCATATTCTGTACCGGGGATAGCGTAAGAACTTTTATCACTCTTTACTGCCTCAGAACCTGGTGGGATGATTTTACGTGAAGTTGACCTCAGTTTCCTTTCTGGTTTTATACTTTCTCTCGATTTTGCTTTTTTACTATCGTAATCTTTTTGACTTTCAAGTTGTAAGGCAAATGTTTCGTTGTAAGGAAGAAAAAAAGTACGTTCTTCGTTTATATATCCTTTCTCTTTTCCATCAACAACAACTACAATCCCTCTTACGTCTGTCAAAACCTTATCAGTAATTTTTAGGGGAGTAGTACCTTTGGCTAACACCTTCCCTTTGTTTCCTTTCAAAGGGGTCCATTCATAGACTAAGGTTGAGAAACCAGAAGGAGCAGTATCAACAGTTATATCCTGTTTTGGTTGGCTAAATAGAGGTGCAACAAAAAAAATTAAGTAAATAAAGGCAAGAGAAAAAACCTTCATTTTATATCTGATTTTCATTAATTTACCCTCTTTAATAAACCATTATTATTCAAATTCAAATTTCGTATCAAGTTTCAACTCATCTCTCATCTGAACAAATTGTTTGCGGATTATTTCTCCAAGAGGAACACCTTTATCTTTTCTCTCGTTCCAAGCTTGATATTCTTTTTCGCCAGCTGTATAAATTCTATCTTCTCCGGGAGCTTTTTTAGAATTTCTTAGCTCTCTTAATATATTTCCTGAAATTTTCTTAAATATATCTAGGTTAATAAAAGATTCAACGTTTATAGCTATAAAAAAATGACCAAGGTTATAAGGAATTTTGTTACCATCTTTATCGTACCCGGAAAGTTCTTTCATAAATTTTCCATTCTGTAAGGCAGAAGATAATATTTCAACAACAGTTGAATAACCGTACCCTTTGTACCCACTTGTATCTTCTCCAATACCTCCTAATGGGGTTAGAGCAGCTTTCCCTTTAACAAGGTCAACCAAAATGGTATCTGTATCTGTTCTTGCGTTACCGTCTTCATCAATAACCCAACCCTTAGGAATTTCTTTGCCTTCCCTTGAGTATGTTTCTATTTTTCCTCGCTGGCTTATAGATGTTGCAGCATCTATAACAAAAGGAAAGGGTTCGTCCGTTGGAATACCAAAAGTCAAAGGGTTTGTTCCAAGCATATTCTCCACACCAAAAGTCGGCGCAACAGATGGTCTGGCGTTTGTCCCTGTAATACCTATCATACCGTTATCGGTTGCCATTAGCACATAATAACAGGCAGCACCGTAGTGACTTGAATTTCTTACAGCTGCCATACCCATTCCATACTCTTCTGCTTTTTTTATACATTTTTCCATTGCTTTTTTTGCAACAACAAAGCCCATCCCGCCATTTGCATCTAAAACTGTTGTTGTTGGACCTTCTTTAACAATTTCAATTTTTGTTAAAGGGTTTAAAATACCGTCCCTTATTCTGTCATAATAGATAGGTTTAAGTCTTCCGACACCGTGAGAATCAATACCACGTTTATCTGCTGTAATAAGAACATTAGCACATATTTTTGCTTCTTCATCAGGCACACCGAGTGCTTGAAAAACTTCTGCCATAAACTTTTCTGCCTTATCAAAAGGCATCCAGAAATTATTATCCATAACGCCTCACTTTAAATATTAAAATACAAAACGAAAAGATGCTTATATTTAATTGTAAGTTCTCAACAAAACAATGCTCAGTTGGTTGAGAAAGACCCACCCCACTCTCCTTTACATCTTATTATTCTTAAAGAGAACAACTTATCATCCGAAACCTTAACGTAAGAGAATGAAAGGTGAGAAGTGTTTCTTGCCATTGTAAAAAAATATGGCAGGGCTTACTATATATATTCTTAGTTTAAACCAGTTTACTGTTACTGTCAAAGAAAGTTCCACCAGAAGAAGGTGCTGTTCTAAAACTGTTACCCTAACCCAACAAGAATAAGACCTATTAGAATAATCAGTACACCTATTATTCTGGTTGGATATTTAGGTTCCTTCAAGAAAAAGATTCCTAAAAAAGCCCCTATAGGAATACTTAATTGACGAAAAGCGGCTACATAACTAACATCTTTTACAAAAGCCATTGAAGAAAGCACAAGCCCATAACTAAGAAAAATAGATACACCTACAATAAAAGCTGTTTTTATGTCTTTTTTAGAGATAGTTATCAGTTCAAAAAATTTTCTCCGTTCCTTCTTAATGATAGCAATCCCCAATCCTAACCAAAGAAAACAACTTATACCTTCAAGAGATAGGTAAAGAAATGCTGCTTCAAACGGGTTAAATGGCGTATTTGGTAGGGTTCTTATAATAGATAAAGCGCGGTCATCGATAATTGTGTACCCCACAGTACCAAGCGCAGCAAGAAACGCAAAAATACAACATAACCTAAAATAGTGCTTAAATGAAAACTCGTTGAGTTTTTTTATCGGTAAAATAAACATCCCAACCACAACCATAAACATCCCCACCAAAGACCAGAACCAGATATTGTCTCCTTTGCCAAAAAGAAAACTAATAAAAGTTATCAAAAGTATTGGGAACGCCCTGGCTATAGGGTAAGCAAGAGAGATATCTCCTTTTCTATAAGCTCCTGCTAGTGCAAAGTAGTAGAACGCCATAAAAAAACCTGTAGATAAAAGCATCCCCCATACAGAAAGAGGGATATAGGCAAGTTTTTTATAAAAAAGAAGTATGACGGGAGAAATGCAAACCATAGCAAAACCGATAGCAAAAAAGAAAAAAGCGCCAGACGGTTTACTGTTCTTGGTAAGAAAATTCCAACCTGCATGAGTAAAAGCAGATATTAAAATAAGCATAATTGCAACAATAGACATTTTTTATTAGGTTTAAGTAGTATTCAGTAAACTCCGTCTCGACTATTCGAGAACTTACCTACACTAATCTTTTGTGCAGGTGAAAACTTGTTAGCACTATGAAAACAAGGTTGAGATTCATTCTCAATTTTTAGCCAATATCAGTGACCCTCCCCCTCTCTCCGCCCATTTTACCATCCTGAACTTGATCCGGAATGATATGCAAGGACAACTACCCCCCCTCATCCTTGATCCTTCTCCCTCAAGGGGAGAAGGTAAAATAAGGGAGTGAGTAGACACCACATACTTTTTTGTCCCTTATTTTAAGCGAAAATCTGCACGACTTGCTCTCAATTCTTGCCCCTTTTTTTCAATAGTAGTTACCTTTGGTTCTAACAGAAAAACTCTATCAGACGCCACACCGTTTTTAACTAAATAATTTTTTGCTGCTTCACCTCTGGCTGTAGCAAGACGTCTTAAATCATCATTAGTAATTTTAATATGTTCCAACATCAATTGTTCCATTTCAGAGACAGGTACCTCTTTTACTTGCCCTAAAACAGTTTTGGGTCTGGAAAATGTTTGATTTTTATATGCAAGCCATAAATAATGCTGGTACTCTTCTTGAGTTAAAACAATATCTTCAACAGGGATGGATTCCTCACCTTTCTTGACGCTCTCTTTAAGTTTTTCCATTTTAACTGTCTTCAAAAATAAATTTTGCCTTAAAACATCAGTATCTTCTACTTTATCAACAAACCCTTCTATATCTAAATTTAATCCAGGACGTTCTTTTAACATCTTTACCAGAATATTAAGTTTCTTCTCTCCTTCTGGTTTTATAATTGTTGACCCATAATCGTATTCAAGATAACTAATCTCTTCTCCACCACCAAAAATTGCGCCCAAAAGAGTAAAAGGAGAAACAACAGCTTTTGTGATAAGGTTAACAAACATTTTCATTATAACAGGACCTATTCTAAATTTAGGGTCATCAATATAACCAGAAACAGGCAGGTCAAGACTTATCTTGCCTGAAAGGTCTTTCAAAAGAGCTATAGCAAATTTTACAGGTAGTTTTGTTGCGCTTTGGCTTTCAATACGTTCACCAAGAATAAGTTGGTCAAAAATAAATCTGTTTTGAGATTGAAGTTTGTTTTTTTCTATAAGGTAGTCAAGGTCTAAGACAAGCCTCCCTTTTCTAGTTGCATATCCAAGATACTTACCTGAATACGGGGTTGCTGAGGTTAAATCCATTCCATCGAGAGTAACTTTCATATCAAGAAAAAAATCTTTTTTTAAAGGCCTAAGCCCTCCAGTAAAAAGAAGATTACTATCTCCACCAATTTTAGCAACTACCTCTAAGGAGGCAGGTTCTTTCTTTATTGAAGAGATACCGGTTAAGTTTCCTTCAAGATTATCTATTGTTGTAAAATAGTTTGGCTCTATACTTTTATCAATAAAGTTTATACATCCATTCTTAACACCAATCTTACCTATATAGGTATTACCTGAACGGCTATCTTTTTCTTGACTGGTTCTCCTTTCTTTTTTTTTTACGGCCGGTTCTCCTTTTTTTACTGCATTTAAAACATTTATCATATTGTCTGAGTATATAATTACATTAGCATCAAAATCTCTAAGATTAATCTCTTCAACTGCTATATTAACTGGGCTTGTACCTATGTTCATCTTTTCCAAAGACAGTTTTGACCATTTTATAAAAGTATCTCCATATCGCTCATCTACCGATACAAAATTTTGTACGGAAGCGTTCCCTTTGTAAACAAAAGAACTGTTTTTATCTTTAGGTTTTATAAAAGAAACATTCCCCGCAGACGAAAAACTCCCACCTGTAACTATTATGTTTAACTTTTCCGCAATATAGGGTTGGATAGGCATAACCTGTATGTCGGATGTGTCAAGAGCAAATGTTGCTGATAAAGGCGCAGGAGTGAAGTAGCCATCAGCGGAAATCTTTCCTTTCTCGTTCAAAGTAAAAAAGAGTTCAAACGAACTTTTCTTATCTGTTGCAGGAAGAAAATCCACAATTTTTGCAGATAAGTTTTCAACAGCAATATATGCAGGGTTGACCGGCGAATTATCAGTTAAATAGAAAGAACTTTTGTTAAGTTGTATATTTCCAACAGAGAAAGCCCATCTCACTGAACCACTTTTCTCAGTAGGTTTCGTTTCATTAGAGGTTTTAGGGAAAAGAGGTAGAAAATCTATTGTCCCGTCTTTCATCTTTGTACCTCTCAAAGAGATACTTTCAGCACGACAACTCCCTACAGAAACCTTCTTTTCTTTTATGTTTACATCTGTTTTAAGCAACCTGAACAAAGGTGTTTCCAGAAAAGGGGTACCATCTTTTTGCGTTGCTTTCACTCCATTTAGAGAAAGAGATATATCCGAAAATATTAGCCCTATATTGTTTTCTCCTGGAAAATATTTATATTCTCCAGATATACCCCCTACCCCTTCAGCAACATCAAACAAGATGTGCCTACCGTAGTATGGAACATACCTGTTTATTATAATTTTATCAAGTTCAACTTTTCCTTCTGAAACAAAAGGTGTTAACCCTATATCTCCACTTGTAGAGAGAGTCTCTTCTGCCTCGCTTTTAGCTGAAAGTTGGAAACGAGCCAACTGGTCTTTCATATTTGAAAGGTTTGCAATGTCGCAGTTAACCGAATCTATTATAGTATGAAAAGGGGTATCAAGAACTTTATCTGTAAACGAAAACTTGCCATCAGAAAGCATAATGTTTTCTATATTAAAAACAAACGAAGGGTTATCTGTTTTCTGGTTTTTCTCTTCCTTGACAGGTGCATCTTGATTAGAAACCAACTCTTCAACTTTCTCTTTTACCAGTACAAATGAAGGTGAAACTATGTTAATTTGGTTAACCTCTGCTTGACGTGAAAAAAACTCGATAGAAGATATGCCTATACCAACACTTGAAACATCCAGCACAGGATTATCTTTTATACCAGAAATTGAAATATCGCTAAATAAGAGGTTACCGTTAACAGATAAAGATTGTTTCCCTTTTGTAGGGTTTTTATAAGATAAACAGAGGGTGCCTTCTAAGTATGCTGATAAAAGTTTGAATTTCAAAGGAACAGGTACATAAGAAAGATACTCTGGGATAGAAAACTTAGAAATATCTATATCAAAATAGGTCTCGAGGGTATCAGAAAAAAGTTTAGTTTTTCCTTTCAAAGCAAAAAGTGAATCATTAATTTCTGCTGAAAAAGCTGGGGACGTATAAGTGTTTATAAAAGCAGGGAAGTTAGAGATAAAAGGAAGGGATAGGTTTAGTTTTCTAACAAAATGTTTCTTCTCCTTTGGTTTATCTGAGAAAACAATTCTACCGTTACTGAGCACAATATTACCTATAAAAAACTTTAACGGTTTTTCCGAAGGGCTATCTTTGGTTATAAGGTCAGAAAAATTATAGAGAGATTCCTCTTCACGAACTATATTAAAATATGGATTAACAATCTTCATCTCGTTGACTACCGGAGTAAATCGAAAAATAGACGAAATGTTGATATCCACAAAAACCTGTTTAGCATAACAGAAAATTTCTTTTTTATCTGGTTCAGAAATAAACAAATCTTTTATATCAATAGAGAAAGCATAAGGATTTATTCTTATTTTATCAATAGTTACATTTCTGTTAATCTTTTGTGAAATTTTTTTTTCAACAAGATTCTTAAGCAGAGGTGGCAATATAAAAAAACAAAAAAGGTTAAGTACGGTAAGCAGGACAATTAAGATGCAGAATAATCTCCGTCGACGTATGAGAGTTTTTACGATTTTGGAATTTCTAATATTCAGTTTTTTGTAAGCCATTTTTAAAGTCAAATCCTAAAGAAAAACCTTAGGGTCTGAAATAAGATTAAATCATTTATCTTTATAGTAGTCAAATTATTACATAGTAAAGTTTTAGCATAGTTTTTCTTATCAAAACATTTATGTTACAATAATAAGAACATATATTTTACAATAAACATTTTACCCTATAAGGAGCATATTATGGAAAAAAAAGAAAAATTATATTTAAAGCCGCACCATCTTGTAGATATTTTATCTTCATTCCGTATAGAAAATTTAGAGTTTAAACCAAGCGCTCTTGGACACGATGTTCATCGAATAGCAGAAATCGTTTTTAATAACCCAGATGTAGAATTCGAAATTGAGTTGGGTATAGATACAATATGTTTACCTTGCAAATATAATGTTGGGAACAAATGTATTGATACCATAGATACTTCATACAGACCCCTTGCGCCAAAATCTAAAAACGACTGGAACCTGCTTATAGATAACAGATGGTGCGAAAAACTGGGAATAAAACAGGGAGATATTTTTACAGCAAAACAGTTTGCTAAAATGGTAAAAGAAAAAGCAACCGATGTTTCTAATATATATCGTGAATTTCCAGCAGATATGATAACAAGAAAACAAGAAGCAATCCAACAAGGTGTAGAGTGTTTTCTTAAAAAATAAGGTGTTTGGAGAGTCAAGTTCTTTCGTTAATTTTTAAGTTTTTTATTCTGTGAAAAATTAGTAAGTACATTTATAATGTTAGTATGTTTTTTCTCTTTAGCGATATCGTTGGCTGTTTTTCCTAAATTATCTTTTGTATTAATATCTGCTTCTTTATCCAATAACAATTTGACAATTTCAAGATGCCCTTCCTCCGAGGCTATATACAATGGAGTTTCACCAGTATCCAATATTTTCATATCAATATCTACACCCTTCTCAATAAAAAACTTCACTACTTCCAAATGACCCATTCCAACAGCTATATGTAATGGAATTAGGCCACCTTCAACTGTTTGTATGTCAATCTGTGCGCCTTTCTCAATAAGAAGTTTCACTACCTCTAAATGCCCTGCTCCTGAAGCTGCAAACAATGGAGTCGCACCAACAACATCATCTTTCACATCAACCTGTATTCCTTTGCTTAACAAAAGTTTAACTACTTCAAGATGTCCAGCAAGCGAAGCACTATGCAACGGTGTAAAACCCTCATTAGTTTTTGCATCAATCTGTGCTCCTTTGTTTAACAAAAGTTTGACTACTTCGAGATTGCCACCAATTGAAGCACTATACAACGGTGTAAAGCCCTTATCATCTTTCAAGTCAACCTGTGCACCTTTATCAAGAAGAAGTTTCACAACCTCCAAATGCCCTACTTGAGAAGCAACATACAACGGAGTTGTACCATGAAAATCATTTTTCACATCAACCACAGCGCCCTTATTTAACAAGAATTTAACTATTTCAAGATGGCCATAAGATGAAGCCCAATACAATGGACTTGCACCTGCAACATCTTCATTCACATCAATCTGTGCGCCTTTACTTAACAAGAGTTTGACTACTTCAAAATGTCCAGCAAGCAAAGCTCCTAACAACGGAGTTTCACCATAAAGACCCTTAATTTCAATCCGTGCACCTTTACTTAATAAAAATTTAACTACTTCAAGGTGTCCCCTCTCAGAGGCTGCATACAGAGGAGTTGTGCCAATAGTATCCACTTTCATATCAACCTGTGCACCTTTATTTAACAAAAGTTTGACCACCTCAAGATGCCCAGCAAGCGAGGCTATATACAACGGTGTAGTGCCTATGTTACTTTTAACATCAACTTGTGCTCCTTTGCTTAACAAAAGTTTAACTACGTCAAGGTGTCCACTATATGAAGCACTATACAACGGCGTTAATCCCTTATCATCTTTAATATCAACCCGCGCTCCTTTACTTAATAAGAGTTTAACTATTTCGAGATGACCATAAGATGAAGCCAAATCCAAAATAGTTTTTCCATCTTGTTTTGTGTTTACATCTCCACCAGCAACCAATAAAGTTTCAACCTCTTGAAGATTACCATCCTTCACAGATTTTACCAATTTAGAGTTTATATTTAAACTATCTGTTTCTGAAAAAACTGTAACAGCAAAGCAAACACATATCAATAATAGAATTCTCTTCATTTTACCTCCTATTATAAAGGGTTTTTGCCAAACTTGGCGTATTTCATTATCATTAAAGTTCATTTTTATATCCTCTTATTATCATAGAGTATTAACTCTTTAATACAATTTACCTAAAAGCATTTCTTTTGTCAATAGTTGCACTTCTTTATTACATATATATTTTTGTTAGTCCACATTACTTGTTATCATCGTTCCATTCTTTTTGCTCTTATCTTATTTACATTTTGGACAAAATATTTTTGACAAGATTTGACAAGAAAAAAGGGGCAGAATATAATTAACCAAATTATTAAATTTATAATTTGTATGAATGTGTTATAAAGTTTCAAACAGGGTTAAGATTAAAAACAACCTGTTAACCACGGCCTTGCTTTAATAGTGCAAAGAGGGTTTGAAAATAGATAAAATGTGGATTACTGATAGACACAATGCAAATTAAAAATATGTACCCTATATTTTTACGTCTATACGTTATTGAAAATTCACGTTGCTTAAAAACTAAGGTAACGAAAATCTTGTATCCTGTTATGAAAACCTCCACCTCAAGAATATACCCACAATAAACACATATTTAATTGAAATATAAAACGTACAATTTTGTGCTAATTTCGCAAATTATAAACTGGGAGAAAAATGCAAAATAATAGAATAAAAAAACGTATATTATTGCTTTTTCTTCTCTTGTTTTTATCTTTCTTTTTTTCAGGCTGTAGAACAGAACTTTGGGTTAACAACGACGGCTCCGGAAGAGGCGTTGTATCAGAAATTCCAACCAATATTTTTACAAAATCCCTATTAGAAAATGAATTAAAATCTCAAGGGCTTCAGTCCATATCTGTTACAGAAAAAGAAGAGTATTTTCAAGCAAAATTTATATGGAAAGATTTTGAGGTGTTAGGTAATCGTGAGAAAGGTAAAGACGGGTCAATTTATCTTGATTTTGGTTATATTAACGAACTTAAAGGTATATCTATTGTCCATGTCCCTGGTAGTATAATTGATACAACAGGCAAGCAAATCGGGCGAAAAACAGTAGATTTTACTTCCCTCAACCATTACAAAAAAGCCACTATATCTTACAAACCCCAGTTATGTTTTTCAAAGGTTATGTTGTTGATTATGCTTATAATTATAACGATTGGTGTGGGGCACAAGTTTTTAATAGGCAAGAAACCCGTACCAACTGGAACAGATGAACCTGTGCTACAAGAAATATTCTATTGTAGCAAATGTAGTGCAGAAATCTCAACAGACTCTATATTCTGCGATAAATGCAGGCATTCGCTTAAATAAAGGAGGTTGGAGAAATTGACAATGTTCAATTACTCTAACATTATAGATGCCTGTTGGGAACATACCCTTCACTTCTACGAAATAGGAAACACAGCAAGACACCCGTCATAGAAAATGGCAACAGAAGATTTGTATAGACGCTTACCCCGCTTCAAGAAATGAAAAACCATCATCACGGGTTCTTTTCAGATGTGAAAATACGGTATATTTTATCTGCGCAAGATTCCCTTTCCTCCCCAGATAAGAGGTATGCAGAGTTAGAAAGAACGCAGACCAAAAGCCCTTCTTGCGGATAAAACCTTAAGATATTCTTGAATCCTTCCATACTTCCAGTATGACCTACCCTGTACAAAGAGTTACTATGGTCGATTTGCCAACCGTAACCATAAAAGGTATCTTTTCTTTCCCTCTGCACAACGTCCGACCACATCAATTCTCTTAAATCCTTTTTCAAGAACCTGTCGGAAAGTAGCCCTTTCCAAAAACGGTACAAGTCTCTCACATTAGAAAAAACTCCGCCAGATCCGTTCGCGAAAAAAACTCTCTGTTGAAATGAATATTCCCCGTTATTGTGACGATTGTACCCCCAAGCGCGTTTTGGAATAACCTGCCTCATATCGCTACAAATACAGGAACAGTCCATCCCAAAAGGCTGAAAAACAGACTCCTTCATAAATTCAGAAAAGGGGCGGTCAAGAACACGCTCAACAAGGAGAGCCAGAAGCGCATACCATGTGTTTGAATACTCGTATCTCGTTCCTGGCGGATAATTACAAAAAGGGCTTGAAGCGAGAAACATTTCATATACATCTTTATTTCCATACGATGCCCTCATCTCGGCATAATCAAAATGGGTTTTGTTTGAAGATTCTGGGAAAAAACGGCCAGCACGTAAAACATTACATATATGCTGGTTCTCCGGGGAAGATATATCGCCCGTACTGGGGTTCACAATACTACCGCTGGACACGCCAGAGGAATGACTAAGGAGATGTCTAATCCGCACGCTTTTACAACAACTTTTTAACTCAGGAAAGTAGACTCCAACCTCATCATCAAGGGAGAGACGTTTTTTCTGCACGAGAAGCATAATACCTGTCGCAGTCAACGGTTTAGATATTGAAGCAAGGTTAAAAAGGGTATCCTTCCGAATTGGAATATTGTATTCAAGATTTGCAAGTCCAATGTACTTTTCGTAAAGAATCTCTTTTTTGGTTGCCACAAGGACAGCCACCCCAGGCGTCGTATGGTCAAGCCCTAAAAAAACTGTGTTCAAGAGTTGGGGCTCTGCCCCAGATTTTACAGATGGTCTTACTTTCATTAGTCTCCTCCCTTGCCCGTATTCGACTTGGGTGTTATTACACCATAATACCTAAAGCATTCTTTCACTACGCCATTGGTTAGTTTTATAATAAAAAGATAATTTGTTTCATCAGTTTTTTTCTTAAAGTTTTTCTTCTTCTGGAAGTTCTGGTATTATACTTGATGTTTTTTTTAAAATATCTATATGGCGCTTTAATGTAACTCCTTCTGCCTTTAACTCTCGAAATTCTTTATACGCCTGTCTTATTTCTGATATTTTTTTACCAGACAGAAGAGATTGCTCCTCAAAATATGCTTCCCGCCAGTTACGTAACGTCTTGGGGGTTACTCTCAATTCTTTTGATAATTGCCGTAGAGAACTTTCACCTTTAAGTAACATCTTTACAGCTTTTTTACGAAATTCTTCATCATACTTTCGCATAAAGGACCTCCTTTGATTATATTTTACCACCCCCTTGGTATTTATCAAAACAGGTAAGGTGTACTCAAAAACGGTTCATCCCCACGCCTGTGGGGAACATGGTGCTCTTGCTTTCTGTTTTTTTCTGTAAAAACTCTTGTTTCAACCCACGCTCCCACACGGGGAGCGACCTTTCTCTTTACCTATTTTTCACATCAAAAAATGGTTTCAACCCACGCTCCCACACGGGGAGCGACTGAAAAAACAATGGACAGCAGTAGCCACTGTATTCGTTTCAACCCACGCTCCCACACGGGGAGCGACCTCCCTAATGGTTCGGAGATTTATTTTTTGCATATGTTTCAACCCACGCTCCCACACGGGGAGCGACCGAGGGAATTATTGGATAGAGCATTTGGCAAGCCGTTTCAACCCACGCTCCCACACGGGGAGCGACGTATTAGTTGGCTTATTATCTGCTCTTATTATTTGTTTCAACCCACGCTCCCACACGGGGAGCGACTTGTTCTTCCCCTTAATCTCGCTTGTTGCTAACTTGTTTCAACCCACGCTCCCACACGGGGAGCGACAGACATTTGTTTAGAGTGTATTAGCAAAGAGCAGGTTTCAACCCACGCTCCCACACGGGGAGCGACGTTCGAGAATTGGCAGTATTCTAACCTGTAACTCTGCGAAAAATAAGTAATATATCATACCATAAATTTCTATAATGCAATAAAAATAGTAACTTCACTTGACAGAGCTCTTTTTTTTAGGTATTACTTAATAAGTAATATGCAAAGG